>Ga0302310_10003538_pt1 | contig 12117 bp, 9 predicted proteins | sample III_Palsa_N1_2_FD_200451 | JGI IMG/M metagenome (GOLD analysis project Ga0302310, IMG submission 200451) | Peat permafrost microbial communities from Stordalen Mire near Abisko, Sweden - III_Palsa_N1_2 | ecosystem: Environmental > Terrestrial > Soil > Palsa > Peat permafrost | place: Sweden... | reverse complement strand
TTGAAGTACGTACGCGCCGAGTCACTGTAAGGGCCGAGCGGCAATGCTAGATTTTGGCGGGGATGGACTATCGGTCTGCGCTCAAGCGGCCAGCCGGCCGAGATTCATGGCAGGGCGTACCGCCTCTGGCGGATAGATATGCCAGGCGCCATCGTCGTGGCGGAAAAAGAAGAGCGTGAAAGAACTGAATGCGCAGCTGAGTGAAGAGGATGCGCGTTCCACTTCAATGCAAACGCACCGGCGGCGCCCTGCACGGATACGATGTATGGAGCACACGTGCAGATGCCCGGCACTCACCGCGCCCAGCCATTTTTCAACCAGTACGCGCAAAGTCTGCTCCGACGCAACCATAAGATTCTCCGTAGTTTGCTTTTTGCCCCATGAGACCATGCTAGGAGCGCCATAAGTCCTTGTCCCTCGGGAGAGGTCGATTATGGCTTCAGGCGTGGCTGGTTTTCCTGTCGGAATATCCTTACGAGCGATCGCGCTCGGAAGTCAAACCATGTTTGATTGCATAGCGGATCAGTTCGGCGTTGTTTTCAATGCCAAGCTTTTGCATGAGGCGCATCTTGTGCGTGCTGATGGTCTTGGCACTCAGCACAAGCACCTCGGCTATCGCATTGATGCTCTTGCCCGCCGCCAGGAGATGCAGCACCTGGAACTCACGATCCGACAGGATCTCGTGCGGCGCGGCGTCGCTCGAATGGGTGTCGAAGACCATGACATCGACCAGCTTCGGATCAATGAACCGCCCCCCGCCGGCAAGCTTGCGAATGGCGCAAAGCAGGATGTCAGGATCGCTGTCCTTCGTGACATAGCCGGTCGCACCGGCCCGCACCGCACGCGCGACGACCTGCGCTTCATTGTGGATGCTGAGCACCAGGACCGGCAGCGCCGGGTGTTCGGTGCGCACACGCCGGATCAGGTCAACGCCGCTGATTCCCGGCATCGTCATGTCCAGGAGCAAGAGGTCGACGCGGCAAGTACGCAGTTTCTCCATCACCTCTGCGCCCTGCGCCGCTTCGCCCGCCACACCAATGTCCGCGGTCGTCGCGATGATCTGCTTCAATCCGCCACGCACGATGGCGTGATCGTCGGCTATGAGGATCCGGATCATGGGCGTTCGCCTTCGCCCAACGGGACGTGAATCGACACCACGGTGCCCGTTTCGGGCGAGCTGTCGATTCGAAGCGATCCCCCGATCAGCCGGGCGCGCTCGCTCATGCCGAGCAGTCCGTATGAATATCCCTTGCGGGCGGCTGCCGGATCGAACCCGCAACCGTCGTCGCTGACGTAGAGATCGAGCGTGGTCTCGGTGTTGGTCAAGGTGACGTCCACGCGCGAGGCCCCCGCATGGCGCGCAACGTTGGTCAGCGAGGCCTGCACAATACGAAAAACCGCAGTGGCATGGGCATCATCAAGAACCGGCTCGCGGCCGTTGATCCAGAGCTGGCAGGAAAGGCCTTTGCGGCGGCCGAAGTCCTCCACCAGCCACTCCAGCGCCGACACAATGCCGAAGTTGAGCGCTGCGGGTCTCAGATGACTCGCGACGTTGCGCACCATCCAGATCGTCTTTTCAACCAGCTCGCGCATGTCGTCAACTTTCTTTGCCGCATCCGAGTCATTGGCAAGACGCATCTTGAGCAATGAAACGTCCATCTTCAACGCGGTCAATAACTGCCCGAGTTCGTCATGAATTTCCATCGCGATGCGTTTTCTTTCTTCTTCGCGAATCGCTTCCATGTAGGCGGACAACTCCCGCAGTTGCTCGCGCGATTCCAGGAGTTCGTGCTCGATGCTCTTGCGCTCGGTAATGTCCTGGATCGTGCCGACCAGCTTTAGCGGCTGCATCGCGCCACCGGGCATCGCCTCGGCCTGGAACTGGACGATACGCACCACACCGTCGGCTCCCCTTACGCGGCAATCGAGGCCGTATGGGCGCCGCTCATCCAGCAACGCCCGTACAGCCAGGCGCACCAGCGCCCGGTCCTCGCGATGCACTGCCGCCAGAAAAGTGCGGTAGCCCGGCCGCGAAAGATGGGGCGCCAACCCGAGAATCCGGTACATCTCGTCGGACCAATGGATCACGCCAGCGGTTGCGTCCCACTCCCAGTCACCCAGCCGCGCAAGTCGTTGCGCGTTCGCGAGACTCGCTTCGCTCGCCCGCAATTTTCCCTCGGCCAGCTTGCGCGCGGTCACGTCATTGAGGCCGACGTAGATGGCCGGCGCGTCGTCGAAGCTCGCTACCCGGGCGGTCAGCATTGCCCAGAACGTGCTGCCGTCCGGCCGCCTGAAATTGACTTCCGTGTTGCGAAAGCCGCCGAGCATGCGAAGCTGGCGCACCAGCCTGTCGCGCGTCGCGGGGTCCACATAGAAATCGGCAATACGAATGACCGTGTCGGTCTGGGCGGCGAGGCCGAACAACTTCCGAAACGGCTCGTTCATGTAGAGCAGCGACCCGTGCGGCATCGACGTGATGCAAAACGGCAGCGGACTGGTCTCCACGATATTGCGGAACCGCGCCTCGCTCGACAGCAACTTTGTTTCGGCCCGCCTGCGCTCCTCTATCTCCAGCCGCAGGCTGGCATTCGCCTGCGCGAGTTCTGCAGTGCGTTGCGCGACCCGCACCTCGAGCTCGTCGCGCGCACGCGCCAGCGCCGCTTCCGCTTGCTGGCGCACGTTCACTTCGCTCGACAATTGCCGGTTCTGTGCGACAAGCTGCTTGTGCATTGCGCGAAGCGCCAGATGCGTACTGATCCGCGCCATCATTTCGTCGATCCGAACAGGCTTCGTCACGTAGTCCGAGCCACCGGCAGCGAAACCTTCGACCAAGTCCTCGATTCCAGTCAGCGACGTCATGAAGATCACCGAGATATCTCGCGTGCGCTCGTTCATCTTGAGCCGGCGGCAAGTTTCAAAGCCGTCGATGCCTGGCATCTTCACGTCGAGCAGGATCAGATCCGGCTGCGAAAACTGCGCGCGTTCGAGCGCCTCCTCGCCATCGAGCGCCACCAGCACGCGAAAGCCCTGGTCGGCGAGGCTGTCGACCACGAGGCTGAGATTGGCCGGCATGTCATCGACAATGAGGATTGCCGACGGCTCGTTGACGCTGTCGCGCAGGTTGGCGCTTATCTCGCTCATGGCGCCGGCCTCGCTTCAATATAGCGTTCTACGAGCAGGAGGATTGCCTTCGACTGATAGCCTTTCGCCAGCCCACGCAGGTGCGCTGTAAAAGGTTCGTACTTCGGATCGATTAATGACATCCGGTCCGCCCACGCAATGATGTCCCGCATATTGCCAACCCGCGCAAGACGATACAGTTCATCCATTTGCGGCGCCGGCACGGCGGTTGGCACTGCCGGCAATGAGGACGACTGCGGGGCATGCGCCTTCGCGGCGTAGGTCCACTCAAGGTTTAGCAACGCGCTTATCTGGGCCAGCAGCAGGCCGAAGTCGACCGGCTTGGGGAGGAATGCATTCACGCCCGCCGCAAGGCTTTTTATCTCGTCGCTACAGGATGGGCTGGCGGTCACCGCAATGATCGGCACGTCAGTCAGTCCCGGTGTTCGCCGTAATCGGCGCGTGGCCTCGAGGCCGTCCATGCCGGGCATCACGATGTCCGTGACAATCAGTGCCGGCCGCTCGCTTTGTGCCTTGGCCAATCCCTCGCTGCCGCTCGTCGCTTCGATGATGTCGAAACCGAGCCGGCTCAGCAATTCCGTAATGACGGTGCGATTGACCGTCACGTCATCGATGATCAGCACTTTCCTGCGCGGCCCCTCGTAGCCGGTCGCGACGCGTGCATCCGGTTCGCGCGACGTGCCTGAGCGAACCGTCGTGGCGGGGGGCAGTTCAAACCAGAAGGTACTGCCTTGCCCGAGGCCGCTCTCGACGTGGATCTCGCTGCCCATCGCCAGCACGAACTCCCGGCTGATGGCGAGCCCGAGCCCGGTGCCCTCAGAACGACGCTCGGGATTGCCGACCTGTTCGAACGGTTCGAAGACTGTTCTCAACTGATCCGGCGCAATGCCGATCCCGGTGTCGCGTACCTCGAACCGTACCGCCTGGTAAGCGGTCTGCGTGACAAGCAGACTCACCCTGCCCCGATCCGTGAATTTGACGGCGTTCGCGAGGAGGTTGAGCAGCACCTGCCGCAAGCGCCGCGCGTCGGCGCGCACGCCACCCGGTACGTCGGGCGCAATCACGCAGACACATTCGAGCTGTTTCTCTTCCGCCTTTACGCCGATGATTTCGCGAATCACATCCATGAGACCGGGCAACGGTACGTCGACAATCTCAAGCCTCAGCTTGCCCGCCTCTATTCTCGCGAAGTCGAGCGTGTCGTCGATCAGCGTCAGCAGGTGTTCGCCGCTGCGCTGGATGACGGCCACGCCGGCATGTTGCCGTTCGTTCAGCCCGCTGTCGCGGTGGAGGATCTGCGCGTAACCCAGGATGCCGTTCAGCGGCGTGCGTAGTTCATGGCTCATGTTGGCCAGGAATTCGCCCTTGGCGCGGTTCGCCGCTTCAGCCGAACGCAGCGCCTCGCGTTGCTTGGCGGCGTTACGTTCGTCAAGGTAGGCGACGTGCAGGCGTACACCCATCGCATGAAATGCGGCAACCACGCGATCGAGTTCGTCGGGCCGGCGTGGCTGGCGGCGCTGCAGGCTGAACGGTTGCGGCGACTCGCGAAAGTCGTAGCGGCCGACAAGCCGCGCGATTGTCGCGAGGTGTCGCGTAACGAGCCGCCAGAAGATGTAGATGATGAAAAGCGCAACGAGAAAGGTGTTGGCCGCCTGGCTCACCAGGATCAGGAGCGCGGTCTGCGCCAGCTCACTATAGAGACCGGAGAGCGTCGCCTCGACATACAAGGTGCCGAGCACGCGTTGCGTGCCGTGGACGCGGTACGAGATGGGAAATTCGCGCGATATGACCGCATCGTTCATGCGCTGGCCAGCTCGCACCACCAGAGGCGAGGCGACCGAGCCAGTCTCACGGACCTCGGCGGCACGAATATCAGCAAGACGAAGCATGCCGTCGAGTTCGAGTTGAAGCTGCTGCCGGTCGAGCCGCCATAGACCCTCGCTGAGGCTGTCGCGATAACTCCGGTCGATATCCGACAGCCGGTTTTCGATGAGCGAAATCCCGCGCTCATAGTCGCCGTAGAGTTGAAGCGCAGTCAGCAGCAGCGTAACCACGCAGCTGAACAGGAGGACAGTCGCGAGAAGCCGCAGGACCACGCTGTGGCGAAAGCGGCTCAGCGAACTCCACAGTGCGCTGAACGTGTTGAGAACCATATCCCCCCGCGAGTGCCCGGAACCTCGTTTTCGTTAATCTGCACTCGTTGCCGAATGACGGTTATCGTGAGTTCATCGGGCGGACGGCAGACTTGGCGGCCGACCGTCGGTACTGAAATGGTTTAGGGTGAGCAGACCGGCGCAGCGCCTCGTCGCACGCGCCAGCTGCGCTCTGGAACCCACTCGCTGAAGACGGCAGGTCCCTTGCGCTTTACCTTTAGGCGTTCCAGCAGACGCCTGTCCTATCTCGAACGGAAGAAACCGATGCCCTCCAGCTTTCAAGTTCATTCAAGTTCGCCCAGGCAAGAAAGGCTGATGCAATCCTAGCCGTTGGCCGCGATACTGAACGGGCCAAACGAGTTCCCCAGAATCTCGTCAATACAATCGGCCAGGTCGCACAGCACGCCAGACTCGTCTACATCGAGCGTTTCCGCGTGGAATTTGCGTAATTCCCACATGGTGTCCGCAAGGCGCCTGATCGATATGGGACCGCTGTTGATCAGAGGCCAGCAATGCATCAAATACGCGAGCGGAATCACGTTCCTGTTCTCGCACCATGAATCGAACAAGCGCAGGCAGATAGTGTGGATATGCTCCACCGCATTTTCGCGCTCGGACAGATACGGAATCATGGCGGATTACCGGAAGACCCATTTTGATGCTTCAAAGTCTAGGCGGCTGAAGGGAATTACACAGTCAGGAAACGCGGAAAATGGGCCGGGACGTATGCTGATTTCCTCGTCAGGAAATCCTTACGCAGACAAGAATTCGATGCGGGGACAGGGAATGATCAGGACGACTGCTGAGAAGGCAGCGCCCCGAGTGGGAGCGAAAGGAGCCAACCATCGCGGGCCCCTTTCGCGGCGCAAGCTACGCTCGCTTCGAGCACTCAAGACCGCTAGGACGTGCCCTTGGCGTGCCCCGAGCTTTCTTCAACAAGAGACCCGGGCGCGTTCTCCAAAGCGCTATCGTGACGAAGCAGGAGGACCGCTGCCACGCCGACCAGACCGGCCCCGGACAGACAGAGCAAGCCAGCGGCAAAACTGCCGGTGCTGTCCTTGATCCATCCCATCGCGTAGGGTCCGAAGAATCCGGCCAGATTGCCGAGCGAATTCACCGCTGCAATGCCGCCCGCTGCGGCCGCCCCCGAAAGGAAAGCGGCGGGCAACGTCCAGATCACCGGCAGGCAACCGAATATGCCGATCATTTTCAGCACAGGATCATCCAGTACCGTTGAAGCCGCAATTCCACCGGCAGCCACCAGCAGCGGAATGGCTACATGCCACTTGCGCTCGAGCTTGCGGTCGGAGCGGCGTCCCCACAAGATCATGCTGAAGACGCCGACAATGTAAGGCAGCGACGTCACCAGGCCCGTCTGGACATTGCCGAGGCCAAATCCTTTGACGATTTGCGGCAGGAAGAAACTCAGGCCGTAGTTGGTCGCGTTGGCGCCGAAGTAGATAAGCGCGACCGCGAGAACCCGCGGGTTGAACAAGGCTTCGCGCACACTGAAGGAACGCACGGCCTCGCGCTGCGCGCGTTCCTGTGCTTGCCGGGCCACGAGCCAGTCACGCTCCTCGGGCGCAAGCCAGGTTGCGTCCGCCGGTTTGTCGGTGAGATAAAACAGGACCACGAACGACAAGAACAGGGCCGGCAACGCTTCAATCAGATAAACCCACTGCCAGCCCGCGAGGTTTGCGAGTTTATCGAGGTTGAGCAGCGCACCGGAGATAGGGGCGCCTATCACCGTGGACAGCGGGATGGCCACCATGAAGTAGCCCACCACGCGCGCCCGGTACGCCGCCGGAAACCACAGCGTCAGCAGGAAGATGATGCCCGGGAAGAATCCCGCTTCCGCAATCCCGAGCAATACCCGCAAGGTGTAGAACACGTGTGCGGGCGAGAGTCCTGTCAATCGGGAGATCCCGGGGATGAATGCCATGGCGCCGGCAAGGATGCCCCAGGTGAACATGATCCGGGCGATCCATCGGCGCGCACCGAACTTCTCCAGCAGCAGGTTGGACGGAACCTCGAAAAAGAAATAAGCGATGAAGAAAATCCCCGCGCCGAAGCCGAAGGCGCTGGAGGACAACCCGAGGTCTTTATTCATTTGCAACGCGGCGAAACCGACGTTGACGCGGTCCAGGTACGCTATGAAATAACAGAGGATCAGGAACGGGACGAGTCTCTTCGTCACGCGTCCCAAAGTGCGGGTTTCGAGTTCCACTTGCCTTCCCCCAAGTCAGAGTTTTAAACGTCCATCGTCATCTTGTGCGCAATGTTCATATCTCTTTGCCGTAGAAAGCATAGTGCTCCTGAGACAAAGCGGGAAGTAGTATGTGCCCGTGGAACTCCAGTTAATGCTGAGATGCCGCGCGCCGGCTGATGGCAGAATTGACCGAGTCAGGCGCAGCATGCGCTGGAGTCGGAAGAATTGTGTGCGCGAAATGACGTATGAACGTCTGTCAGGGGGCCTTGCACATACGCCCGCGTCTATTTCCTCGTACCTGTCCTCGTGTCGAATTCCATGTCAACGCTGCGCGCAATTGGGCATTACCCGGCGGCGCCTACAGGCGTCTCTTGGTTTATCGGCGGGCGCAAAATGTCTGTCAGGGCGCGCCGTCTGTTTTATGAGCACGCCCATGATCCCGTCCCCCGCGACGCCCTCTCACACACGCTGTATCGATCGCATTCCCGTAACACAGGTACGCGCAGCGCTTCAACCCGATTGGAGGCTCCTCAGGAGAAGGCACATGCGAAGCGATTGGACAGCCGGCGTTCGTGCGCTGGCCTGCGCCGTCTTGATGACGGGCGCGGCCAGCCTCGTAACTAGCCTCGTGGCTAGCCTATTCATGACCGGCATTGCCCGCGCCCAAGCCAGCAGTCCGGCGCTGGCCGCGCCCATGCATATCCGCATCCTTCGCGTACGAGAGGAAGTCGTTCGGGAAAGGCGCTGGGATTTTCTGATTGCGGCGCTGAACCATACGATACCCACGTACGGACCCTACGTTATCGACGCCTACTCCGAGCCGATGTCAACACAGCGAGAGATCGAGGAGGTCATATCCGGTCGCCTGATCAATGTGATTGCGAGCGATCCGGGTCACCCCGACCTCAACGCGAAGACCATTCCGATTGCCATACCTATCGACAAAGGCCTTCTCGGTTATCGGGTCGCGCTGATCCGGCGCGACAACCAAGCTCGCATCAATGAAGTCAATGACATCCAGGGCCTTCGTCTGCTGAACGTCGGGCAAGGGCAGGACTGGGGCGACGTGCCCGTGTACCGGCTCAACCGCATCCCCCTCGTCACGACAAGCCAGTACGATCTCCTGTTCCCGATGCTGGTTCACCGCCGTTTCGACCTGTTCCCGCGCGGTGCGCTTGAGATCACGCCCGAGCTCATTTCATTTCGCACCCAGTACCCCGAGATGGCGATAGATACTCATCTGCTGATCCGCTATTCCTATGCGCAATTCTTTTACGTCAGCAAGGCTTACCCGCTGATCGCCCAGCGAATCAAGGACGGCCTCGATGCAATGCGAAAGGACGGAAGTTTCGACGCGCTATTCCAGAAGAATTTTGGGCCGGCCGTTGCCGACCTGCATCTGGAAAGGCGTGTCGTGATCGAGTTGAGCAATCCGTTTCTTCCCTCGTGGGTGCCGGTCGAGCGCAAGGAACTCTGGCTCGATCCGGTCACGGCCAGCAACCCCGGTTGAGGCGAAGAAGGTGTGAGGCAAAGTTGTAAGGCGAAGCTGGAAAGCAAAGCCGGGAAATCCGGCGTAAACCCCGGTCAGAACCGATACCCTACTGAAACAAATGAAATGATCGGATTGAGTTTGATCTTGGTGCTGCTGGTCACGGTGCCCAGTTTCGACTGGGTGGTCAACGTGGCGCGCGTTGAAAGCCACATATAAGAGAGCGAGGCATCGACCAACCAATGCTTGTTGATATTATAGGAAAGCCCGGCGTTGATGACCGGCGCAAACGAACTGCTCAACTTGGCTTTCGTCGGTCCCTCAAGGGCGGTCCCATAGCTTGGGGAATACAGGAAACTGCCGCCGGACATCGCCGAACTCAACTTCACACCGCTGTACCAGACATACGATCCACCGGCGCCGAGATAAGGCCGCAGGCGGCTCTGCGCGTCGTTGAGGTAATACTTCAGCAGCAGGGTCGGGCTCCATTCGTAAGCGGTCCCGATCTGCCCGAGTGACGAGAGCGATCCGCTGCCGGACAGCGTGAACTTGGGCGGCACGCCAAGCACGGCCGTGGCGGCGATGTGATCGGTAATGAAATACGTCGCTGTCAGGCCGAACGTGTCCGCGTTGTCGACCGATGCCCCCGTACCGGTTTCGGTCGTGCTCGTGCCAAGGGCACTGACCGTCAGCGGCTTGCTCGAATCCTGTGGCGCCAGATGAAACCAGCCGAGGTTCGCCACGATGTCGCCCGCGCTCTGTGCGTGAGCCGCCATACTGATCCACAACGTGGCCATCACGCTCATCACGCCCAATGCTCGTTTCTGCATGCTCATGTCTCCTCCGTTTTATCCGATCCTGTCAGTGGATCTGGAGAAGATTCTATGCGAACGATCGTACGAATAACCCCCTCTACGCTTGAGCAATACTTCTGGAATCTGGTAAGAATCCGAAACCCGATTTGCTGCCCTTCTGGCATCGCACAGCGGACGAGGTATGAACACCGAGAAACGGTTTTAGTCCAGAGAACGCATCTCATCGCATGATGTTTTACGCAGGCGGTCAAATGACCCAAGTAGCCGGTCTACCGTTTTAGATTGCTTCGGGCGGCTTCATGCCGTTATCTGATACACGAGAACGTTTGCCAGGCGCGAACCGATTACCGGTTCGAATGGGCTCGTGTGTTCACAACCGGTAACAACCTCCGGCCCTCTGCGAGACAGGCGCTTATCTTCGCAAGAGTTTTTCGAACCAGCCCTCTCTTACGCCTACAATACCCCCCGATCCATCCCGAATTCGCGATACCGCCCTCAACCCACCACGCGCTTTTACTGGTCCACAGGCAGCATGGTCACTGAAACCTCATCCTCCGATTCCCTCGCAGTCGCCCAGCGCGTACGCGACCTGATGAATCGCCACGGCATTGGCAAGCGGCAGCAGACAGCCGAGCTTTGCCGCATCCTCGACCTCAGTTTCTCGCAGGGACATCGCAAGCTACGTGGCAACAGCCCATGGACGCTTGCGCAGATCCGCCGCGTGGCCGACGCGTTCGGCGAGCCTGCCCTGCAACTCTTCGACGCGAAGAACGCCGACGTAGACGACACCGAAGGCACCGCCCAGGATGCCGTCCTGATGCTTGGCGCTATCGAGATTCCCTGTGTTGCGTGGATTGGCGAAGCGCTGGAGCCGGGCAGCCGTCCGGATTTCATTGCACAAAACATGAACGGCCGCTGGCTCGTGACGACGCACGAAGGCGTGCTGCTGCACGCCGCGCACGATGTCCACAAGATCGAGATCCAGCCGCGCCGCACGGACATGGACAAACCGCTGATCGCGGTCGTGGACGACGATCAGACCTCAGCCGACAACCTGCACGACTATCTCGAACGCAGCGGTTTCACGGCGGTCGCGCTGTATGGTCTGGAAGGGTTCTCGCAAGCGCTGCAGACACAAGTGTTCGACGCGGTCGTGATCGACTGGCTGTTCGGGGCGCATACGTCGGCCGACGCGATCCGTGCCGTGCGCAACTCCGACAACCCCGATGCGCCCATCTTCGTATTGACGGGCGAACTGACGACCGGTAAGGCAAGCGAGTCGGAAATCAGCGACATCATCCAGCGCTACAACGTCACATGCTTCGAGAAACCGGCGCGCATGGCAATCCTGGTGGCCGACCTGTCGAAGCGCTTGCAGCGGGCCTGATCCTCGACACCGCGCACCGCTCAATGTATTCGCCGCGTCGCCGATAACGCCCGCGCCAAGGCGCTTTTCAGCACTTCATAGCGCACGGGTTTGAGCAGGTAATCGAAGAACAGGATGGCGGCGCTAGGGTCGACCAGATCCGGTGCGTAGGCACTCACCGCGATCACAGGCAAGCTCGCGCCCGCTGCCCGCCTTGCCCGGTATTCATTCACGAACGAGTACCCGTCTTTGCCCGGCATATGCAGGTCGGCGAGGATCACATCGGCCTGATTGTTCTCGAGCCACGCGAGCGCACTGTCCACATCGGGCATTGCCACGCTCGAATAACCCAGGTGCGTCAGCATTTCAGTCAGCGACTCGCGGATCGAATCGTGGTCGTCAATCACCAGCACGCGTGCTTTCTTCAATGGCGGCAAGTCCGCCGGCGCTCGCTCGCGCTCGGGCATTCGCGCCACCGGTGCGGCGGGCAAACTCACGCGAAACGCCGCGCCCTGACCGACGTCACTCGAGACGTTGACCACGCCCCCCAGCAATTCGACCAGTCCGCGCACGACGGCGAGGCCCATGCCGGCGCCATCGAAGCGCCGCGTGCTCGATGAATCGAGTTGCGTGAATTCCTTGAAGATCAGCGGCAACTGTTCGCGCGCAATCCCGGGACCGGTATCAATGACAGAAATATCAAGCCTTTCGAGCGAGCGTTCGAAACGCACATCGATAGAACCGGAGTCGGTGTACTTGATAGCGTTCGTCACCAGGTTGGTCACGATCTGACGCAGCCGGTGCTGGTCCGATTCCACCAGACCCGCCTCGCCCGCGAACTGCCCGCGCAACGCCAGGCCCTTCGCCACGGCCGCCGGGGTATTGGCGTCCACGATGGAGTCGAGCAGTTCCATGGGATCGAATACAGTCAGCCGCAATTCAAG
>Ga0302310_10003536_pt1 | contig 12120 bp, 6 predicted proteins | sample III_Palsa_N1_2_FD_200451 | JGI IMG/M metagenome (GOLD analysis project Ga0302310, IMG submission 200451) | Peat permafrost microbial communities from Stordalen Mire near Abisko, Sweden - III_Palsa_N1_2 | ecosystem: Environmental > Terrestrial > Soil > Palsa > Peat permafrost | place: Sweden... | reverse complement strand
CTCCCCTCGCCGATTCCCAAAACGGCACCACTTATCCACCCACAATTCCGCATCTCAATTTGGGACACCCGTAACGCCGCGCTTTCCATTGGTATAGAGGACAGGCTGCACTTCGCGCTACCCCGCAGCCATCTACCATGATGAAGTTCACCCGATCCCTCGCCACCCTCCTCGCCTGCCTTCCAGCTCTCTGCCCAGCCGTGGCCCAAACGGTCAACGCCGCGCAGCAGGTCACGCTCCAGGGCCTGCTCTCGGTAGCCAACCACGGCAGCTTTACAGCCGCCGCTTACGCCCCCGACGGCACGCTCATCCTCCTGCTCAACCAGAACGACGGCATACGCCTCCTCAAGACCAACTCAGCCTCCACCACCCTCATCGCCCAATCTCACCAGGGCGTAACCGGCGACATCGCCCTCGCTCTCGCCCTCGACCCCTCCGGCAACATCTACGTCACCGGAACATCCACCAGCGGCGCTCTCTCCGGAACAGCCGGCGTCCCCTACCCCTCGCCAGCCAACACCTCCACCAACAGCTTCCTCGCTAAGTACGACACCAACCTCAACCTCCTCTGGCTCACCTTCCTCGGCGCCGGCCAAACCGCCGCATCCGGCATCGCCGCAACCGCCGACGCCGCCTTCGTCACCGGCATCACCTTCAACTCCGCCTTCCCCGTCACCGCCTCCGGCGTCCAGCAATCACCTGCTCCCGGCTCCAGCGAAAACGGCTTCGTAGCCCGCTTCAACGCCACCGGCACAGCAGTCGTCTACGCCACCTACCTCACCGGAGCCAACGGCAACACCACCCCCACCTCCATCGCAGCAGACACCAACGACAACGCCTACATCACCGGCTCCACCACCGCCGCCGGCTACCCGACGGTCTCTGCCCTCGTCCCCAACATGCTCGGCACAAATTCCGGTTTCCTCACCGCGCTCAACCCCACCGGCAGCGCGATCCTCTACGCCACCTTCATCCCCGGCGCCGGCCTCAACTCCATCGCCCTCGACGCCGCAACCCAGACCCTCCTGCTCTCCGGCAATGTCGCCCTCGGCCAGTTCCCCATCGCCACCGTCGCCGCGCCGCTCGCCGAAACCACCTACCAATCCCTCCTCCGCATCCCCCTCAACGGGCAATCCGTCACATCCTCCACGCTCCTCGTCCCCAGCTCCCAGTCCTTCGTCAGCGTAGGCCCCAGCGGCACAGCCTGGGTCTCTGGAGCCATCACCACCCCCCTCTTCCCCGGCACCACTCAACCCGACTACCCCACCGGCGACAGCTTCCTCCTCCACCTCACTATTGCTAACACCTTCGACCAAACCCTCCGCACCGGCGGCCTTCCCACCAACAACCCCGCCTACGCCTCGCTCACCACAAACGTAGCCGCCCCGGCGATCTCCACCACAGGGACCGTCGCCCTCCCCGGCACGCTCTCCGCCATCACCAGTTCCTCCCTCCTCGCCACCCAGACCTTCGACCTCCCACTCGTCCAGACCCCCAACGTGGTCCTACCCAACACCCTCACCGGAGTCCTTCCCGTGCCCGCGACCTGCCTCAACAGCAGCCAGTGCACCGGCACCGCCGCTCTGCTGGCGCTCATCACCACCGCAACCTCAGCCCCCAGCCTCAGCTTCTCCATCGACGATCTCCCCAACCTCACCCTGCGCAATCTAGGCTCCGCGACCGCCACCGGCCTCGTCCTCACCATCAGCGGCTACACCCTCACCTCCAACTGCGGCACCACCCTCCAACCCTCCACCGCCTGCAGCATCGCCCTCACAGGAACAGGCCCCGGAAGCATCACCGCCTCCGCCGCCAACGTCACAACCTACACCCTTAGCTTGCCCGCCACCACCCTCACCCCCGCCTCCATCTTCCTCTCCACGTCCGAACTCGACTTCAGCATCGTCACCTCCACCAGCCCCGCCGCCACGCAGACCTTTACTGTCTCCAACCTCAGCGCGACCCCCCAAAACTTCACCTCAGCCTTCAACGCTCCACCCAAAGGCGCCACCACCTTCACTTTCGCCCAAAGCGCCACCACCTGCGCAGCGGCAGGCCCAGCCAACACCTTCACCCTCGCCGCCAACACCTCCTGCACGATCACTCTCTCCCTCACCGCCTCCAACCTCTCCGCCAACGACTCCGCCATCAACGCCCTCTGGCTCCTAGGCACCCGCTACCTCAAGCTCACCGGCTTCCAGCAAGCCGCCTCCCTCAACCTCTCCGCCTCGGAAGTTGACTTCGGCACCCAGTTCTCCAACACACCAACCCTCGACCTCCCCCGCTACCTCTACATCTCCAACAACTCCACCCTCACCATCCCGCACACCCCCGCAACCCTCCCTGCCACCTCACCCTTCACCATCACCGACAACTGCCCCATCACCCTCGAACCCCAAACCGTCTGCAGCCTCACCCTCAAATACCTCTCCCCCACCGCGCCCTCCGACGATTCCACCGCCCTCACCCTCGACGACAGCCTCACCGTCCTCCTCACCGGCCAAACCCTCCCACCCGTCGGCGTCACAGGCAGCACCCCCGACCCCAACCTCAGCGTCTCCACCACCAGCCTCACCTTCTCCGCGCCGGTCATCGTCACCGGTATCTCCGGCAACTCGCAGACGGTCACCCTCACCAACACCGGTGCCTCCGCCTTCGCCCTCACCATTGCCCTCACCGGAGACTTCCAACTCACCAACTCCTGCCCTGCGACCCTCGCCGCCAAGGCAACCTGCCAGCTCCAGCTCGCCTTCACCCCGTCGCAACCCGGCCAGCGCGACGGCCTCCTCAGCATCACCGCCGGCAGTAACTTCTCGCCAGGCTATGTCTCCCTCACCGGAACCGGCTCAGCTATCCTCCCCGCCAACAACGGAACCCTCAGCCTCGGCCAAACCTTCGTAGGCGAGCCCACTACCACCTGGTTCCTCATCCAACAATCCCTCCCATCGCTAACCGCCGCCAGCAGCAGCGCCCTCTTCAACGTCGTACTCGTCCCCAACACCGGCACCGTCCCCACCACGCTCCCGCCCTCAAGCTTTACGCAGACCACCACAGCCGCTTGCACCAACTGCTACCTCGGCGTCCAATTCCTCTCCCAGACCCCCGGAATGCAAACCGCAGCCCTCACTCTCTCCACCGTCTCCGGCGGAAACCCCTACCAACTCATCCTCACTGCTACAGCCCTGCCGGTTCAAGGCCTTCTGCTCACCCCCATCGCGCAGGACTTCGGCCCCGTCCCCCTCGGCAGCTCCTCGCCCACGCAGACCTTCACCCTAGCCAATCTCCTGCCCGCCTCCGCCAGCGCAACCATCACCTCCATCGCCGTTACCGGAGACTTCTCCCTCACCCCCAACACCACCGGCGGCCCAACCTGCGCCGCAACTCTCGCACCCACAGCCGCGTGCTTCCTCCAGATCGCCTTCACCCCAACCGCGACAGGCCAGCGCACCGGGACCCTCACCGTCATCACCTCCGGTGGCACGACAACCTCCACCCTCACCGGCTTCGGTAACCCCTCCACCGGCCTCAATCTCAACCCCAACGCTCTCATCTTCCAAAACGTTCCCGGCCCCACCGCAACCACCCAAACCATAGCCGTCTCCAACACAGGCACAGCTACACTCTCTATCGGCACCCCGACCCCCACCAGCCCCAGCTTCTCGGCCACCTCCAACTGCGCGACCCTCGCCCCCGCAGCAACCTGCACTATCATCATCCAGTTCGCCGCCACCACCGCTACCGTCTTCGCCTCGCTCGCCATCCCCGTCACGTCGACTCAAAGCGGCCAATCCGACGCCACCATCTACTCCGTCCCACTCACCGGCGCCTACACCTTGCAAGACGCCGGCCTTGAAATCCTACCCAACCAGGTCAACTTCGGCTCCTCTGCCACCGGGACCCTCGGCTACACCCGCCAGTTCACCGTCAACAACCTCACCGCCAAGCCGCTCACAGTCGCGCTCTCCATGCCCCAGCAGTTCCCCCTGGCTACCACCAACTCCTGCGCAACCCTCGCCGCCAACGCCAGCTGCACTTTCTCGGTCAGCTTTCTCCCCGTCATCGCCGGAGCCCTCACCGGCACTGTCTTCGCGCAAGGCACACCCACAGACGGCTCCGCACCCGTCCAGGCCCTCGCCTACATGCTCGCCTACGCAGACGGCCCCGCCACCCTCACGATCACCGGCAACGAAATCCCCAACAACGCCCTCAGCTTCGGCCAGCTCACCTCCGGCCAAGCCACCCAGCAGACCCTCACCCTCACCAACTCCGGTACGACGCAGCTCACCGTACACCGCATCACCAGCAACCCACCCTTCCTCTCCACTACCACCTGCGGCATCACGCTCGCACCCCTTGCCGCCTGCACTGTCACCCTCACCTACGCGCCCATCTACCAGCTCCTCACCGGCTCCACCAACCTCACCCCACGCATCGACACCGGCACTCTCCTCCTCGAATCCGACGCCGCCGCCAGCCCCCAGCTCATGGCCCTCTCCGGAACAGCCGTTCCCGTCCTCTCCAGCTCGCCCATCAGCTCCGCGATCCTCGCCGCCTTCCAACTCTCCCAGGGCTCCCTCACCTTCGCCAACACCCCGATAGGCAACGCCTCCACCGCGCAGACCGTCACCTTGACCAACACCGGCACCACTACGCTTCAAATTTCATCAATTCAATCTTCTACAGACTTCACCTCAACCACCACCTGCACTACACTTCTCCCCGGAGCAACCTGCAACCTCACCGTCCAGTTCACCCCCACCACCGCCTCCACCTCCACCGTCCGCGCCGGGACCCTCCAAATCCTCTCCAACGCTTCTACCTCGCTCAACTTCCTCACCCTCTTCGGCATCTCCTCCGCATCTCCCCTCACCCTCGCTCCAACCGCCCTCAACTTCGGCACGGTCGACGTCGGCTCCAGCGACCAACTCAGCGTTCTCATCACCAACACCACCCCAGCCCCCGTCACCTTCACCGGCCTCACCGCCAGCGGAGACTACGCTGCATCCAATGGCACGTGCCCCGCAACCGGCTCTACCCTAGCCGCAGCAGCCAGTTGCACCTTGCAAGTCACTTTCACCCCTACCATCGCCGGAACCCGCACCGGAACCCTCAGCCTCTCCACCAACGCCACCACCCTCTCCCTCACCGTCTCGCTCACCGGCACAGCCGTCCTCGCGCAACTCCAAATCACCCCCGGCGCACTCGCTTTCGGCAGCATTGACATCGCTTCACCGGCAATCCTCACCATCACCCTCCTCAACACCGGCTCAGCTTCCGTCACCGGAATCGTCACTTCCATCACCGGCCCCAACGCCGCAGACTTCGCCGTCACCTCTCCCTGCTCCACGACCACCCTCGCCCCCAACCAGGGCTGTACCGCGCAGGTCACCTTCACTCCATTAGCCACCGGCGCCCGCAGTGCAACGCTCTCCATCGCCAGCTCCGACCCCAACTCCCCCACCCTCATCCCGCTCACCGGTTCCGGCGTTCAAGGCGGCAGCTTCCTCCTCACCGCAGGCGGCGGCCTCACCGAAACCGCAACTGTCCCCAGCGGCAGCCCCGCCACCTACGCCCTCACCCTCACGCCCTTGAACGGCTTCACCGGCACGGTCGCCCTCACCTGCACGCCCATCACCCCCGGCACTTACGCCACCTGCTCCCTGCTGTCGCCCACCCTCACCCTCGCTGTCGCGCCGCAGAACTCCACCGCCACTCTCAACACCATCACCTCCGCCAGCTCAATCGGCCTCGCACTCCTCACCTTCCTCGCAACCCCCGGCATCCTGCTCGGCTGCCTGCTCTTCCGGCGCGACTCAAAGCGCGCAAGCCGCATCGTCGCCCTGTTTCTCGCCGCTCTAGCTTGCACCGCAATCTCCGGCTGTGGAGGCAGTTCCCCCTCTTCAACCTCCAACCTCCGCTACACCCCGGCTGGCACCTACCAATATCAGGTCACCGCCACCTCCACCAGCGGCGCCCCCATATCCTCCACCGTCACCCTCATTCTCATCGTGCAGTAAAAGAAGTTGTTAGTTCCTGGTAAAACCACGCTTCTTACTAACAACTAAGAACTAACAACTGGCAACTTTCTTTCCAATCCCCACCTGCCCCACAATCTCAATCCCAAACCCCTGCAACGCCGGCACATGCGTCCGATGGTTACTCAGCAGCACGATCTTCCGTATCCCCAAATCGGACAATATCTGCCCACCCAACCCCACCTGCCGCAGAATCCGATGCTCCCGCTCGCCCGCCCCTTCCGCACTGCGACCCTCGCGATGAAACGCCAATCTCCCCGGCGTCACATTGCGGTCGATCCCAAATCCCCGCTGCGTATGGTGCAGATAGATCAGCGCCCCGCGTCCAGCCTCCGCAATCGCCCGCAGCGACCCCGCAACCGCCGCCTGGCAATCGCACAGCGTCCCGCCAAAAACATTCCCCGCCAGGCAGTGCGTATGCACCCTCACCAACACCGGCTCAGCGCTCGCGGCAGCATCGACATCGCCATACACCAGCGCCACATGCGACTCCCCACCCTCGACCTCGCTCTCATACGAGATCATCCGGAACTCCCCGAACTCCGTCGGCAACTGCGCCTCGGCCACGCGCTTCACATACCGCTCATGCTGCAACCGGTAACGGATCACCTCTGCCACGGTCACCATCTTCAACCCATGCAGCTTGCAGAACTCGATCAGGTCGGGCACCCGCGCCATCGTCCCGTCCTCGTTCATGATCTCGCAGATCACCCCGGCCGGAATCAGCCCGGCCATCCGCGCCAAATCGACGGAAGCCTCCGTCTGCCCCGCCCTTACCAGCACGCCGCCCTTACGCGCGCGCAGCGGAAATACATGCCCCGGCCGCGCCAAATCCTGCGGCGTAGTCCCTGGTGAAATCGCCACCTGGATCGTATGCGCCCGGTCGGCTGCCGATATCCCCGTCGTCACCCCCTCGCGCGCCTCGATCGACTCCGTAAACGCCGTCCCAAACCGCGAAGTATTGTCCTGCGTCATCGGCCCCAGCCGCAGTGCATCGGCCCGCTCTTCGGTCAATGTCAAGCACACCAACCCTCGCCCAAACCTGGCCATAAAGTTGATCGCCTCCGGCGTACAGAACTCCGCCGCCAGCGTCAGGTCGCCTTCATTCTCGCGGTCCTCATCGTCCACCACGACGATCATCCGCCCAGCCTTCAGCTCCGCCACAGCCTCCGCTACATCGACAAATCCATCACCCAACGCTGCCATACCTCAACGATACTCCGCTCTCTCCCACCCACGAAGAAAGCCGCCAACCAGGCGGCTCTACTCCTTACTCTCTACTACTTACTCACTGCCGTTACAGTGTCGACTCAATCTCAAATCCCCACGCCTCCAGCAGCGCCTCGGGAATATACTTCGAGTTCTTATTTCGCCGCGCCCATTCGCGCAACCGCGTCGAGCGGATGTACTGGTCCGGCGTCAGCTTGTACTCTTTCACCACCTGTTCAAAAGAAGTGATGGTCGGCACCACCGGCCCAATCGGCTCCGGCTTGCCCCAATTCGGATTGCCACGGCGTTTTGCCATGTTTGAAGTCCTCTCTTTCCACGCGGCTCTGCACGCATGATTCGCGCCCAGACCGCAACACTTAATTTTACCACTGTTGGTCTCGGCTTCCTTCCACAAACCTCTTCGCCGCCTCGCAAAAGCGCGTAGAGCCAACTCGCAACTTGAACGCAGTTAGCTTCGTCTCTTCCTGTTACTGAGAAACGGCCCCTGGGCACAACTCCAAAGACATCCCTCAACCCCCAATCCGTCATCTCGCTCTTAACGCTTCTCCGCGTGTACGCTGACGCCATCCAGTATCCCGAGGTTCACCGTGAGTCCATGTATTGACGACGACATCCCACCGGAGATCGACGCCTCCTCCGAATCCGACCTCAAGCTCAACCGCCGCGACTTCCTCACCGCCTCGGCCATCGTCTCGGCAACGCTAGTCACGGGCATCGCCACAGCGGAAGCCCCGTCACCCACGACCCCGAGCCTCCTGCCACTCACCCTCTCCATCAACAAGCAAATCCACACCCTCACCGTAGACACACGCACCACCCTGCTCGATCTCCTCCGCGAAACCCTCGACCTCACCGGCAGCAAAAAAGGCTGCGACCATGGTCAATGCGGAGCCTGCACCGTTCTCCTCGACGGCCGCCGCATCAACTCCTGCCTCACCCTCGCAGTCGCCGCGCAGGGCTCCGAGATCACCACCATCGAAGGTCTCGGAACTCCCGGCAACCTCAGCCCCATGCAGCAGTCCTTCCTCGAACACGACGGCTTCCAATGCGGCTACTGCACTCCTGGCCAGATATGCTCCGCCACCGCGTTGCTGGACGAAGTCAAACGCAACGAGTTCTCCGTCGTCAGCTTTAACACCGGCCACACCGCCAACCCCAATATCAACGACGACGAAATCCGCGAGCGCATGTCTGGCAACATCTGCCGCTGCGGCGCCTATCCCAACATCGTCGCCGCCGTCCGCGCCCTCACCGGCGGCATTCACGGAACAGGAGGCCAGGTATGAACCCCTTTACCTACCAACGTCCCTCCGCTCCCGAAGCCGCGCTCCACGCCATCGAGCTAAGCAACTCCAAGTTCCTCGGCGGCGGCACCAACCTCATCGACCTGATGAAAGACCGCGTAGAAACCCCCACCGCCCTCATCGACATCAACCACATCGGCCTCGACCAAATCACCTCGACCGCAGGTAGCACCACCATCGGCGCCAGCGTCCGCAACTCCGACCTCGCCAACCACCCGGCCATCGTCGCCAACTACCCACTCCTCTCCCACGCCCTGCTCTCCGGAGCCAGCCCCCAGCTCCGCAACATGGCTACCACCGCCGGCAACCTCCTCCAGCGCACTCGATGCCCGTACTTTATGGACACTGCTTTCCCCGCCTGCAACAAGCGCCAACCCGGCTCCGGCTGCGCCGCCATCCAGGGCTTCAATCGCACCCACGCCATCCTGGGCGCAACCAACGAAGGTTCAGCCAATCCCTACACCTGCATCGCAACAAATCCCTCCGACATGAACGTCGCCCTCTACGCCCTCAACGCCACCGTCGAACTCCATAGCTCCAAAGGCAAGCGCACCATCCTCGCCCGCGACTTCCACCGCCTCCCCGGCCAGACGCCCCACGTCGACACCATCCTCGCCCCCGACGAACTGATCGTCGCTGTCACCCTCCCTGCCGCAAAGTTCGCCAAAAACTCCTGGTATCTCAAGGTCCGCGACCGCCAGTCCTATGCCTTCGCCCTGGTCTCGGTCGCCGCCGGACTGGAACTGGACGGCCAAGCCATAAAATCCGCCGGCCTCGCTCTCGGCGGCGTCGCACCCAAACCCTGGCGCTCCCTCGAAGCCGAGCACGCCCTCACCGGCCAGCCTGCCACGTCCGAGACCTTCGCCAGGGCCGCGAGCATTCTGCTCAACGGCGCCAAACCCTTCCCGCAAAACGTCTTCAAAGTCGAGCTGGCCAAACAAAGCGTCATCCGCGCCCTCACCCTCGCGGCCAAAGGAGCCCAGGCATGATGCAAGACTCCCAACAAGCTCCCGCACCCATCAAGCAGCTCCCCACGCGCTACGACGGTATCGCCAAAGTCACCGGCACCGCCAAGTACGCCGCCGAGTTCACCGCACCCTTCCCCCGCAAAGACCTCCTCTACGCCTGGATCGTCCAGTCCACGATCCCCAGCGGCACCATCACCGCAATCGACCAGAAAGCCGCCGAACGTGCCCCCGGCGTGGTCACCATCCTCACCCCGTTCAACGCTCCGAAGCTCTCCGTCGGCAAATCCCAGCCACCCATCAAACGCAGCCTCAACGTCCTGCAAAACGCTGACATTGACTACAACGGCCAACCCATCGCTCTGGTCCTCGCCAACTCCCTCGACCAGGCCCGGTATGCGGCCTCGCTGCTCAAGATCGCCTACGCCCCCACCCCCGCCAGGCTCGACTTCTCCGGACGCCTCGGCGAAGCCCGCCTCCCAAAATCCGCCGGAAAGCCGGTCCCCGACACCCATCGCGGTGACATCGCCTCTGCCCTGGCCGCGTCCGCTGTAAAAATAGACGAAACCTACATCACCCCCGTCCAGAACCACAATCCCATGGAACCCCACGCCACCATCGCCTGGTGGGAGCCTTCAGCAGGCGGCCAGCCCGAAAAGCTCAACGTCTACGACGCCACCCAATACATCACCGGCGTCAAGCAGTCCCTCGCCCGCACCCTCAACATCCCGGTCGATGACGTCCGCGTCCAGTGCCCCTACACCGGTGGCGGCTTCGGCAGCAAAGGCAGCACATGGTCCCACGTCGTCCTTGCCGCAATGGCCTCCAGGATCGTACAAAAGCCTGTCAAGCTCGTCCTCGACCGCACCCAGATGTTCGGCCCCGTCGGCGCCCGCCCGGGCACCATCAACCGCATCCAGATCGGTGCCGACGCCTCCGGCAAAATACTCGGCATCCAGCACGACGCCATCATGAATACCTCCGTCATGGAAGACTTTGTCGAGCACTCCGCAGCCCCCAGCCGCATGCTCTACACCGCCGAATCCAGCCTCACCACCGAAAAACTGGTCGAGATGAACTGGGGCGTCGGCACCTACATGCGGGGTCCCGGCGAGTCCACCGGCACCGCCACGCTGGAGATCGCCATGGACGAGCTCGCCCATAAACTCAACCTCGACCCTCTCCAGCTCCGCCTCCTCAACTACGCCGAAACAGATCCCGCACGCGACCGCCCCTTCAGCTCCAAACAGCTCAAAGACTGCTACCAGCAAGCCGCCTCCCGCTTCGGTTGGTCGAAACGAAATCCCCAGCCGGGACAGCAACTTGAAGGCAATAACCTCATTGGTTACGGCATGGCGACAGCCACCTATCCCGCCAACCGTCAAGCCTGCCAGGCCATCGTCAAAGTCTTCCCCAACGGCCGCGCCTTCGTCGGCTGCGGCTCCCAGGAACTCGGCACCGGCACCTACACCATCATGGCCCAGACCGCTGCCGCTGCCCTCGGCCTCGACCCCGCTTTCGTGGAAGTCAAACTCGGTGACTCCATCCTCCCCACGGCCCCTGTCTCAGGCGGCTCGCAGTCCACTGCCAGCTACGGCCCTGCCATCGACGCCGCCGCCAGGCAGGTCAAACTCAAGCTCATCCAGCTAGCCATCAACGATAAAGCCTCACCCCTCTACAAGCCCGCCGCAACCGATCTCGACACCCAGGGCATCGACGCCAAAGACGGCGCGCTCTTCCTCAAATCCGACCCCACCAAATCCGACACCTTCGCCGCCCTCCTCACCCGCAACGGCAACCAGTCCATCGAAGCCACCGGTTCCGCTGAACCCGCCGCAGACCGCACCTCCTACACCGCGCAGTCCTTCGGTGCCGTCTTCGCCGAGGTAGCCGTCGATAAAGACACCCTCATGCCCCACGTCCGCCGCGTCGTCGCCACCTACGACATCGGCACTCTCCAGAACGACAAGACCGGCCTCAACCAGCTCGTCGGCGGCATTGTCTGGGGCGTCAGCTTCGCCCTCCACGAAGAGACCCTCATCGACCCCATCTACGGCCGCACCATCAACGAAAACCTCGCCGGCTACCACGTCCCCGTCAACGCCGACATCGGCGCCATTGACGTCACCGTCCTCAACATCCCCGACACCAAATTCAATCCGCTGGGCGCCCGCGGCATCGGCGAAATCGGCATCACCGGAGCCATGGCCGCCATCGCCAACGCCATCTACAACGCCACCGGCAAGCGCGTCCGCAGCTACCCCATTACCCCCGACAAAATCCTCACAGCATAATTCACTTTCCCGTCCCATTTCCATGTGATACAAGAGCGCACAGCAACACCTCGGAGGTCTCCGTGCGCCCCCACCGTATCCACTGGCCCGCCATCGTCACCGCGATGCTTGCGTCCTTCCTCTTTGAAGCCGGCTGGTACAGCGTCTTCCTCAACCAATGGGTCATCGGCATCGGCCACGACATGCAATGGCTCACTGCGTCCCCCACGGTCCGCCCCGCCTTTCAGTTCGCGGTTGCCCTGCTCTGTTCCTTCATTACGGCGTCGGTCCTCTCGCTCGCGATCCAGGCCTC
>Ga0302310_10003534_pt1 | contig 12125 bp, 15 predicted proteins | sample III_Palsa_N1_2_FD_200451 | JGI IMG/M metagenome (GOLD analysis project Ga0302310, IMG submission 200451) | Peat permafrost microbial communities from Stordalen Mire near Abisko, Sweden - III_Palsa_N1_2 | ecosystem: Environmental > Terrestrial > Soil > Palsa > Peat permafrost | place: Sweden... | reverse complement strand
GTGCGGATTCACCGCAATCCCCCGCACCTCAACCTCATAGTGCAGATGCGGCCCTGTCACGCGCCCGCTATGTCCAACATAACCAATCACTTGGCCCTTCACCACCATCTGCCCCGGCACAACATTAAACCCCTGCAGATGTCCATAGACCGTGGTAATTCCATTTCCATGGTCAATATCAATCACCCGCCCATACCCACTCTCCAACCCAGCCTTCAAAACCCTCCCATTTGCCGGCGCATGAACAGCAGTTCCATCAGGCGAACCAATATCCACACCCTTATGAAACTCCCCTTCACCATTGCCTAAAACCGGATCTTCACGCTCTCCAAACCCGCTATTAATCGGCCCAAGAATAGGCCACATATCCGGCATATTCGGCGCGCTTGCATCCGCCACAAGACCCGCAAAACCACTCAAAGGCCCACGAATCTCCAGCCTCTGATTCAAACTCTCCGCCGCCTCACCCTGCAATGCCGTGGCCTGTAGTGCATGAAAAACATCCAGCGATTTGTAGTAGTTATCGTCCGCAAGTGCTGAAGAATCATCCTTCAACGGCGCCTTCGCAGCATCGGCAACAACCGCCTTCGTGCTATGAAAACGCCCATGCGGCAACGACAACTTCCCCGCAGTAAGCCCATAAATTGCGGAAACTTCCCCGGCCAGCGACCCCAGGCTGGCAACTTGAACATCCTTCTCGTGCGCGCTTTTTTCCAGATGCGCATAGTCCTTGCGGGTCATTGCAAGCTCATCCCGCAAGCGATTGATCGTCTCAGCCTTAGCCAGCATCCGCGAATAAGATCCCGCCATACCAGCGATCGTGAACATGCCCGTAACAGCCGCTGCAATCAACACGTAAACGTAACGCATAGGGATGCGGACGCGGTCGACTGCTCCATCCTCCGCGCGCGTTACATAAACGAGATATCTTGTCCGCAAACGTCTGCCTCTAAATCCAAATTGGCCCGTCTGGAGCAGGCCTATGCTTCAACATCGAACACCAGGACGTACCCTTATGTTAACGGACATGGGGAGTCAGAGCAAGCTCAGCCGTGACCATTTCGATAGTGACTATCTTCTTTAGATTGTGTGGGTTAAAAGTTATGTCGTGAAACGCTACGCGTTGGAAGTATGCTGAAGTCGATGAAACGAAAGGCACTTTCCGGGGAGTTGGCGCTGATTGAGGAAATCCGGCGGCGGGTAGGTAGGTCGTCCGCAGCCGTCAGGCTGGGAATTGGGGATGATTGCGCCATTCTGAAAGCGCCCAAGGGTTCGGAACTATTGATTACAACGGACTTCTCACTTGAGGGAAAACACTTCCGGCGCGACTGGCATTCGGCGCGGTCTATCGGACACCGCACTCTGGCAAGGGGTTTGAGCGATCTGGCGGCTATGGGGGGCAGGCCAATTGCAGCGTTTTTGTCGGTCGCGCTCCCGGTCTCCGCAGTGAAAAATCACGGTTGGATAGACGGTTTTCTCGGTGGATTTACGGACCTCGCAAATGCCTACGGTGCGGTGCTCGCCGGGGGCGATACATCGCAATCGCCCAGCGAGCATGTTCTGGCCGACATCATCCTCCTAGGCAGCGCCCCGATAGGAACAGCCCTCAGGCGGAGCGGCGCTAGGCCGGGGGATGATCTCTACTGCACCGGGTCGCTGGGGGGCGCGGCAGCAGAGTTGGCGGAGCTCGGCAGATCGCCGAGAAGATTTCGGACCGCGACGGCGGCAGAAGATCACCCACACCTGTTCCCTGTCCCTCGCCTGAAGGCCGGAGAGGCCTTGCGGAAGCGGAAGCTGGCGACTGCTTGCCTGGATATCAGCGATGGGCTTTCAAGCGATCTGGCGCACCTGTGTGAGAGTTCGGGGGTCAGGGCTGAGGTCGACGCCGCGAGGCTTCCTCTGCATGCTCTGGCGCTGAAGCTGGGGGAAGAGGCAGGGCTTGCGGCGGCGTTGCATGGTGGAGAAGATTACGAGCTGCTGTTCACAGCGCAAGCGGGGGTGAAGATGCCGCGAACGCTAGGGGGTGCCGCGATTACGCGGATTGGCAGGGTTGTTGCGAAACGGAAGGATGCACCTCTGATGACCTTGATAGCAGCAGATGGCACGCACACAGTGCTTACCGCGCAAGGCTGGGAGCATCTGCGATGAAGGCGACGGTGCACGAATATTTTCCCCATAGCTGGGCGGCACAGATTCTGAACACGCCCCCCCTCATCGCGCCCGCTCGGCAGTTTGTTTATCCGCTGCCGGTGCCGGGCGAGGAAGACGCCATGGGACGCGGCGCGATGCTGCTGGATGTGAAGCCTGCGGCTGGTGGGACGTTCCTGGCGACTTGCGCGCTGGGGTTTCGTGAGGCTTCGTTGCCTTCGGGTGTTTTTTCCTGCCCACGGGCGGATGATCTACTGGCCGTTGCCGGAGGTTACGCCTATCTGGTCGACACCTTGAATCCGTCGAAGTGCCTACATCTGCCGTTGCGACCGGTTGCGAAGATCCTGGCTGCGCCTGAGGATGGGCTACTGCTTCTTGCTGGCTTTCATGACATTTTGGCGATTGGTGTTGACGGCGTAGCCTGGCAAAGTGAGCGGCTTAGCTGGGAGGGCCTGGCGATGGGTGAGGTGTTTGGCGGCGCGTTGCACGGCAGTGGGTGGAATATGCAGTCGGACCGCGATGTTCCCTTTGTATTGGACCTACGGACGGGCAAACATACGGGCGGTGGGTTTCAGCGGTAAGGCTTTGCTACGCTAGGGCATCAGCAAGAATCGACGAGGTGACCCAAGTTGCTTGACGTCCATCCCCCGCATGATCCGCTACATGGCTGGCGCGATTTTCTGATCCATTTGGTCACCATAACCATCGGCTTGCTGATCGCGCTGAGCCTTGAAGGACTGGTGGAATGGCGGCATCACAGACACCTGGTACATGATGCCGAGGTCAGCCTGCATGCAGAGATTCAGAGCAATGCACAGGGCATGCCGGACGTTCTGAAAGATCTGCGTAAAAGGCAGGATCTCTTGAAACAGGACGTCGCCGTTCTGAAGACGGTGATCAAGACACACAAGCTTCCGGATCATTCCAGTATAGATATCGGATTCGGGATTCGGACCTTCGACAGCGTGAGCTGGAAGACTGCGCAGTCCACGGGTGCGCTTTCGTATATGCCCTATGACCTTGCGCAGGAGTACTCCAATATCTATGCGACGCAGGATTCGCTGGCGGCAAGCGAACAGCAGGCGGCGCGAGACGCGATCATCGCCCTGGGGCCGTTTCTCAACGCTCAAGACAGCGAAGGCGATCCAACTCCTGAACAGGCGGAGGCTGTCAAGGAGAAGATTGAAGTGCTGCAGGGGCAGATTCTGCTGGTTAGTTCGTTCATGCAGAATCTGGATGGAGAGTACAAGAAGTTTCTGGCGGCGCATCCGGATTGACGCCGGATTCAGTCTTCTTTCGAAGGCGGAGAAGCAATGGCGTAGAAGCTTAATGCGGCGTCACCCTGTTCCAGCAGGCGGTAGCGCGTAAGTGCGCCATGGCGCTCGTTGGGCGGTAGTTTGCGCGAGTGCTCTGCTACAACGATGGCGTTGGGAATCAGGATGATTGCGTGGTTATGCGCGAGGAAGTCGAGCGTGGCTCGGTATTCGTCGCCAGATTCGTAGGGTGGGTCGAGGAAGACGATGTCGGCGGCGCGTTCGTTCTTCACCATGGAGTTCAGCAGCTTGCCGACGCTGCGGTCTTCGATGGCGTAGCCGCCTTGCAGCTTGAGCGCGGCTACGTTGGCTCGGATGGCAGCAGTGGCTTTGGGCTCGCGCTCGGCGAACCAACAGAACTCGGCGCCACGACTGAGGGCTTCAATGCCGACCGAGCCGGAGCCGGCGTAGAGGTCGGCGAATTTAGCGCCTGTGATCCGCGGGGAGAGGACGTTGAAGAGGGTCTCCCGAAGCCGGTCGCTGGTGGGGCGGGTTTCGAGGCCCTTGGGGGCCTGAAGGACTCGGGAGCGATAGGTTCCGGCTATGACACGCATTGTTTTGAGGATACAGCGGGGCGGGGGGCCTCTCTCCCAGCCTACAATGAACGTCATGCTTCGTTCGTCGATTCCGCTGGGCAGGTTTCTTGGTATTGACCTGCGAATTCACATCTCGTTCCCTCTGCTGCTGATTGCGGCGATCGGCTATTCCGTACTGGTGACGGGCAGCGCGGCACGTGGCATCGGACTGTGGCTGGCGCTGCTGTTCGCGGTGGTTACACGGGAAGTGGCACGGACGATTGCCGTGGCTTACTCGGAGTTGCGACTGCGCGCGCTGTTTCTGTTGCCGGTGGGGGGGGTGATGGCGCTGGTGCAGCGTGCACCCGGAACTCCCGGCGCGGCGACGCTGCCACAGCCGGTGTTGTTTGTGGCGCCGATTGCGAACTTTACGATGGGATTACTGTTGATGGGGCTGAGCTATGCGATCGATCCGCGCGTGCCGCTGCTCGCACAGCCGTGGATCTCGCTGGGCCACATTCTGCGGAGCTTTGTGTGGCTACAGTTCATCATGGGCGCCATCAACCTGCTGCCGACGGCGACTGTGCCTTCGCGACAGATGTTCCGGCAGCGCTCCACCAAAGCTGCGCCGGTGGGAGTGGGTCAGACCACCGGAATCAGGACCGGCACGAGGACGCCCAGCCCCGCCTTCGGGTTGGGTACGGGGCTTGCCATCGCGCTGCTGCTGGGTGGCTTTTTGCTGATGAGCTATTGGCCGCTGAATCTATGGCTTATCCTGCTGGGCGGATTTCTGTTGCTGGCTTCGCACATCAAGGCCGGACAGACGTTGAACGAAAATGACGCGGACGCGATCCTGGTGAGCGACGTAATGCTGACGGAGTTTACGCCGCTTTCCAGTTCCGACACGCTACAGGGCGCGTTGGCGCGCACGGTACATAGCCTGCAAGATGTGTTTCCTGTGGTGCGCGGAGACAGACTGGTCGGCTCGGTTTCGCGACAGACCATTGCCGACAATCTGCAGGCGAATGGCGACAGCTACCTGCAAGGCGTGATGACGCGGAGCCTGCAACTGGCCGGACCGGAGGAGAAGGTCGTGTCCGTACTGCGGCGTGCGGGGGCGCAGGGCGCCAGCGAGTTTATCCCGGTGGTACAGGGCGCGGCGATGCTGGGGATTTTGACGCCGCAGAGCCTTTCGCGCGCGGTGCACCAGGTAAAACAAGTGCGACAGCGCGCTGATACGCAGGAGCGGGGTTGAGCAACGAGTTCGTTAGCGAGGCGGTGGAAAAGCCACTGGCACCGGGACTTTACCTGGTGGCGACGCCGATTGGGAATCTTGAGGACATTACGCTGCGGGCACTGCGGGTGTTGCGGTCCGTGGATCGCATTGCCTGTGAGGACACGCGGCAGACGGCAAAGCTGCTCGGGCACTTTGGGATAAAGACGCCGACTGTCAGCTATCACATGCACAACGAGGGCACACGCTCCAGCGAGCTGATTGAGGCTTTGAAGGCCGGTGGGCGAATCGCGGTGGTGAGCGATGCGGGAATGCCGGGTATCGCCGACCCCGGGGCAATGATTGCGGCTGAAGCGATTGCGGCGGGTGTAGCTGTGTTTCCGATCCCCGGTGCGAATGCCGCGCTGAGTGCGCTAATCGCCAGTGGATTGCCATCGGAACGGTTCGCGTTCTATGGGTTCTTGCCATCGAAGGAAGGTGCACGGCGAACGGCGCTGGAGGATTTGCGTACGCGAGGGGTGGATGCGGCGACGACACATATTTTTTATGAGACACCGCACCGGATTGTGGGAGCGCTGGAAGATGTTGTGGCAACATTCGGAGCGCAGCAGCCGGTGGTGCTGGCTCGAGAACTAACGAAGTTGCATGAGGAGTTTCTACGTGGGACGGCGGGAGAGTTGCTCGCGACGCTGCAGGGACGGCCCAGCGTGCGTGGGGAAATGGTGTTGTTATTAGGTGGAAATGCTGTGCAAGAGGCTGTGGAGGGGACGCGGTCGCTGGCGGCAGAGGTGAAGGCGCTGATGGCGGCGGGCGCGGAGGAGAAAGATGCGCTGAAGCAGGTGGCTAAGGCTCGCGGGATTGGGAAGAGCGAAGCGTACCGGGAGTGGCAGCGGTCGCAGACGCGCCGCCGCTAGTCTTGCGGAAGGTGTAACCCAGAGATTACACTTCTATTTTGCCGAGGACGATTGCGTCAATTATGGAGATCAGACGTACACGCACGGTGAAATTGTCGTGGTGCTGCTCTGCGGCGGCGACAAGAGCACCCAATCGAAGGATATTGATCGCGCGAAGATGTTAGCGGCTCAACTTCGTGAGGAGGAATGATGGCTCTTTATACGGAACCTTATGACGTGGCGGACTACTTGACCGATAAGGCCACGATTTCGGCCTACTTGACGGAAGTTTTTGAGAGCGGTGACCCTCGTTTTATTGCGAAAGCACTCGGCGCAGTAGCGCGGGCAAAGGGCGGGATGACACAGCTTGCCAAAGACACTGGGATCTCACGTGAAGCTCTCTATCGAGCACTGAGTGAAACCGGCAATCCCGAGTTTGGCACGATTCTCAAGGTGTTGGCAGCGCTTGGGGTGAAGCTCTCCGCTTCCGTTGCGGCCTAGCTGTACCTATTCGCGGCCTTTGACGCGGTCGTACATGTAAGTGTCACTCGTCGTGCCGAGGGCTTCGTTATACATCTCCTGGGCTCCGGTGGCTTCTTTTAACTCTTCGGTGAACCGGTGGATATCGCGCAGGTGATCGGCGGTGGCGGGGATCTCCAACTTGCTGGTCTTGAAGAACTTCTGGTAGCCGCGGTCGAGCAGGCGGGAGATTTCGCCGTTCAGAACGAGGCCGGGCTTGGCGAGCAGGCGGACCGGTGCGCCCTTTTCGGTGCCTTCGGCGACCTCGGCGGCGACGCCGTATTTGCTGACCCGTCGAGCGCCGGCGGCACGATTTGCACCTTCGGAGGCCGGTGAAACATCAAACCGTTCGTTGCCCAGGGTGGACAACACTTCGTTGTAGGTCGGCTGCTTTTTCGTCTTTGCCATCAAAACTCTCTTTGTCCCCGATAGGCGCTCGTGCTCCAGCCCGTTCGGGTTAAACTCAACTAACTGTCGCACATTGGCGCAGGCTGCTTCAATGGAACGAAGATTTTGCCCAAAACTGGGCATTTACCAACACACGGAGGAGATGCGATGAAAACGCTGAGCAAGAAGCTTCTGACGCTGGTCGATGCAGCCACTCCGGTGCTGGAACAGGTGGATGATTCGCTTTCTACCGAGCCTATGCTCGCGGGCGGGTGGTCGCGTAAACAACTGCTGGGACACCTGATCGACTCGGCTTCGAATAATCATCAGCGGTTTGTGCGGGCGAGTTTGCAGGAGGTGCTGAACTTTCCGGGGTATGACCAGAATGGAAACGTTCGGGCGCAGCACTTTCAGCAGGCAGCCTGGCATCAACTCGTGATGCTTTGGAGCGCGTATAACCGGTTTTTGGCGCACGTGATTGCGCATCTACCGGAGAAGAAGCTGGCGACGGCTTGTCGAATCGGCGTGGAAAACCCCGTGACGCTGGAGTTTCTTGCGACCGACTACGTCGCGCACCTTTCGCACCACCTGAGCCAGATGGGCATTACAGCGAGCTAGATGATTGAAATGATGGACACTATGGTTGCTTCCCCCGCAAAAACGTTAGGAACTACGCTGCTGGAACGCATTGGAAACACGCCGCTGGTGCGGCTTGATCGCCTGTCGGCACACCTGCCGGGAGTGCAGATATATGGCAAGGCCGAATGGATGAACCCGGGCGGCAGTGTGAAGGACCGCGCGGCGTCGTCGATTGTGGCGGCGGCGCAGAAGTCTGGGCAGCTTGGGCCTGGGAAGACGCTGCTGGACGCCACCTCGGGCAATACAGGCATCGCGTACGCGATGCTAGGGGCGGCGCAGCACTTCCCGGTGGTGTTGTGCATGCCTTCGAACGTTTCGGTGGAGCGGAAGCGGATTCTTACGGCTTATGGGGCGCAGGTGATCTGGACTGATCCGGCGGATGGGTCGGATGGGGCGATCCGGATGGCTCGGAAGATGGCGGCTGAGGAGCCGGATCGGTATTTTTATGCCGATCAGTACGGAAATGACAACAACTGGCGGGCTCATTACTACGGGACGGCCAATGAGATCTGGAAGCAGACCGAAGGCACTGTGACGCATTTTGTGGCGTCTTTAGGGACTTCTGGGACGTTTATGGGGACTACTCGGAGGCTGAGGGAGCTGAATCCGGGGGTTAAGTGCGTTTCTATGCAGCCGGATTCGCCTTTCAATGGGCTGGAGGGGTTGAAGCACATGGCTACGGCGATCGTGCCACCTATTTATGACCCGAAATTGGCGGATTGGAACATCGATATGGCTACTGAGCGGGCCTATGCGATGGCGAAGTGGCTGGGCAAAAATCAGGGGTTGTTGATTGGGGTTTCGGCGGCGGCGGCTGTTGCGGCGGCGCTGGAAGTTGCTGAGGGTGAGGCACTTGCGGGACGTGAGGCGGTGGTGGTGACGATCCTTTGCGACTCGGCGGATAAGTATTTGAGTGAGCGGTTCTGGACTGAGCCGGCGGATGGAGATGTTGCGCTGGCAGAGAAGCTGGGGTCGCGGGCATGAGTTTGAGCGTTTCGGAGCTGCTTTATCAAGAACTTAGGGCGCATGGGGAGGAGACGTATCCCTATGAGTGCTGTGGGATTATGCTGGGCAAAACCGAGGATGAGGGGATACGCGTGGAGGCGCTGATTCGGGCTGGGAATACGCGGACTGATTCGGCGCATAATCGCTATCACATTGCACCGCAAGAACTTATCAAGGCACAGCGCGAGGGTAGGAAGGCAGGGTTGGATATTGTGGGGTTTTATCACTCGCATCCTGACCATCCTGCTATGTGGTCGTCTACTGACTTTGCGGAAGCGCATTGGTTTGGTTGTAGTTACGTGATTACAGCGGTGGAAAAGGGTAAGGCTGCGATCACGAATTCGTTTTTGCTGACCGGGACGGGTGAGGAAGATAAGGCGTTTGCGGACCAGACGGTGACGGTGGTTCGGGAAGGCTAAATCGTCAATAAATACGGCTCTTTTGACGGTGGGGAGCACGGTCCGCGATGTCTTTTTTACGGTGGCGGTAGTGAATTCTACGGTGCTGTTATCGCACGGTGGCCTGTTCGGAAACCGGCCTGCGGTTAGTTGGGTGAGGGCGTTTCGAGATGGTCGATGACTAGGACCTCTATGGGTTCTTTCTTGGGGACGAGCTTGAGTCCGAGGGTTTGGAGTGCTCCGAAGAAGCCGGCGGCCTGCTCGTTGTCGTCGGCGCTCTGAAGAACGGTGGTGGGCATGTTTATCGAGAAGTCGAAGCGGCCTTTGAGGCCGGTTTCGTCTACGATCTGGCGCTCGGGGATGAAGTTCATCAGGATGTCGGCGAACTCCGGCATGCTGTCGTCGAGGAATTGAGCGTACATCTGGCCGTCGCGTTCTCCTACGATGATGTCGCCGCGCCGGTTGACGTTGGTTTCGCTGGGTTCGAGTTTGGGAGGAGCTTTTTCTACGGTGAGGGCGTAGACGGGGAAGATCTTCTGCACGGTGTGGAGCTTGAGTTGGAAGCGGTCGGCGAGGAGCTTTTTGAGCATCGTGCGGTACTGGTCGATGCTTGGCTGACCTTCGGTGTCGGGTTCGGCGGCGATGTCGAAGCGCAGTTTGTCGAACCAGTCGGGGGCGCCTTCGATCTGGCGAGATCGGACTTTGTAGGTGAGCTTAATGAGGTCAGCAACGGTGGCGTTCCTAGCAGTGAAGTGGCGGGTACGCAGGCCGTAGGAGCGCTGGACTGAGCCGGGGTCGCTGGGTTTGATGGTGGCGACTTCGAAGGCGGGATCGGCGGTCTCTGACATCCACGGCAGGGCAACGGTCTGCGACGGGTGCTTCCAGACGTTCTCCGGAGGGGTGAGTTGCAGGGTGAGGGGGTAGGTCTTTTTGTCCTGTGTCCAGGTGCCGGTGAGGGAGTTGCCGTCTTCGCTGAGTTTGGCCTGGTAGCTGATGTTGGCGTAGAGGGAGGCGATGTTGAGGTTGGGCGGGGTGAAGGTGACGTCGGAGAGTGGGATGGGGTCGGCGAACTTATCGATCCAGTAAAAGGAGCCGCGGGGGGTGCCGTCCTGGGCTTTGACTAGCTTGAGGATGATTCGGGGGTTCTCGGGGATGGGGAGGGTTCCCTGCCATGTGCCTAAGACAGTTTGCGCGTCGCTGGCCGTAGTCGCGAAGAGGCACGCCATCGCGAGAAAGAGCTTGTTCATGGTGGTCTCCAAGAAGAGTGGTGCGGATGGTGGGCGGATTTCCGCCTCTGGGAGATAGACGAAGGGGAGAGGGATTCGATTTTTGGGTTCGGGGCGTGGTGAAAAAGTGGTGAGCGGGAAAACTGCAAACGCGGGGGTCGCGGAGTACGCGGGGTTTCGCAGCGGAACTTTGCGTGCTTTGTGTTTGCAGTTGATTGTCGTGAAATATTCGGGTTGCTGAAGTCCAGCCCCTTCAAACGCAAGAGGAACCCCGGCCGGTCCTTCTAGCGTGTCGTTCGGGCGAGATTTTATGTCGGGCCTTCAGAGGGTGCTGACAAAGTCCCCAGAAAGTGACCAAGCATACCTCAGGGGCTAAAGCCCCCTGCTTTTACTGGGTTTTATGGCATGGCTGAAGCCATGCCCCTTCGAGGGTGGAGTTTTTCAGCAGCTTCTTCAGCCCTTGGATTTGTGGCGCCCGTACGAGGGGCTTCGCCCCTCGCTGGTATAGGGCGCGCCGTTGGCGCTTGGAAAAGGCAAAGGCAGAAGCAGATTCCCTTCGGGAATGGAAAATCAGAAAGGCAAGTGCAAAGACAACAGCAAGTGCGAATACGGGGATCTCTCCACTGCGCATGACATGAAGCCGTCATGCTTCGGTCGAGATGACAGGTTTTGGGTGGGGGATTTTGCCATCGCGGCGGGGGTGGGCGTCATCCAATGGGCAGATCGGAGATAATGGTTCTAATGAAGATTCATATTCCAACACCGCTGCGCGCTTTTACCGATAAGCAAGAGACTGTGTCGGTTGAGGGTGCGACTGTCAATGAAGGGCTGGCGGCGCTGACTGTGGCGTTTCCGGCTATGCAGGGGCATCTGTACACGCCTGAAGGCAAGTTGCGCTCCTTCGTGAACGTCTACCTGAACGATGAAGATGTTCGTTATCTTCCGGCCAAGGAAGATAGTGCCGTTTCCGGCGACGACGAACTTACGATTATTCCCTCCATTGCCGGTGGTTGTTGTCGCTAGAGGCGAGAATACCCCGGAATCCTGCACAATCGACATCTCTTACGCTCACGAATCCGTGTCAATTCGCGTTTGTTCCCTTTAGAATAGTCACGGAGATTCGTATGAGCGATCTGGAAGCTGTGCCCAATCCGAAAGAGGACCTCGAGCACGCGCATGCGCTGCTGGCGAAGATGTCACCTGAGGAACTCCTTAAGGCTACCTATGCGCTTGAGGAGATCGTTGAGCAGTCGCCCTGGTTTCAGGAGAAGATGCGCAAATTGAACGAAGAGGCGGCAAAAGGTCCCTGGCACACCACGGAAGAAGTTCTTGAGGATCACGGCTTCGATAAGAAGGATTTTCCGGGACTCGTGCCAAAGCCTGGGCGTCGGGATGAAGCCGCCTAATAATGCCGCAATGGTTCATCTGGATTCCTGCTGCTCGCGCCCAACTTCGTGCCATCGATCGGGTCACGGCAAAACGCATTCTTGATGCTCTTAATCGCCTGCGTTTAGGCCATGGAGACATAGAAAACATATTGGGTTCCGAACCGCCTTGGAAGCGTTTCCGGGTGGGTGACTACCGTGTTATTTATCGCGAACTTAGCGATGGCCGTTACGAGATACAAGAAGTGGGCAAACGCGGCGAGATCTACCGCGGCTAAGCTCAGAATCCTCACAGCCCACACAAGCATCTGCTCTTATAGGACACATTATGATCGCTACTGAAGATTTCACAACTACAGAACTTCCGAAGCTTACGAATGAAGAGATTGCGCGCTACTCGCGGCACCTGATACTGCCCGAGGTGGGCATGGAGGGGCAGCAGAAGTTGAAGGCTGCCAAGGTG
>Ga0302310_10003533_pt1 | contig 12131 bp, 14 predicted proteins | sample III_Palsa_N1_2_FD_200451 | JGI IMG/M metagenome (GOLD analysis project Ga0302310, IMG submission 200451) | Peat permafrost microbial communities from Stordalen Mire near Abisko, Sweden - III_Palsa_N1_2 | ecosystem: Environmental > Terrestrial > Soil > Palsa > Peat permafrost | place: Sweden... | reverse complement strand
CAGCTCGAAATAGACGAACTCCAGCCGGCCGCGGCCGGCGAAATCGTCAATCGGGAAGACCGATTTGAACACTTCCTGCAGACCGGTGTTGGTGCGGTTGTCCGGCCGCACGTTCATCTGCAGGAACGCTTCGTAGCTCGAGCGCTGCACATCGATCAGATTGGGCATCGGCGCCACTTCGGGAATTCTGCCGAAGGATTTGCGGATGCGCTTCTGTCCCGTGAACGACTTTCTGCTGATCGCGTTCATGCCAATATTTGCCCCACTCGCCGCAAAATGTTTCGTCAAACTGGTTTGGCTCTCGATCGTCCCGAGCCATCAGGGTAGCCCTATCAATTGAAGACGCAGCTACGGGCGGAGACCCTGGGGTCTCCACCCGCGCTGTCAGACTGGTTGGACCTCGGCGCTGAACACGCCGCGTCCGCTTACTTCACCTCGACGGTTGCCCCGTTTTCTTCGAGGATCTTCTTGATCTTCGCCGCTTCGTCCTTGTTCACGCCTTCCTTGACGGTCTTCGGGGCGCCCTCGACCAGATCCTTGGCTTCCTTTAAGCCCAGGCCGGTGATGGTGCGGATTTCCTTGATCACGTTGATCTTCTTGTCACCGAAGCCGGTCAGGATTACGGTGAATTCGGTCTGCTCTTCCACCGGGGCGGCAGCCACGGCGGGACCAGCGGAAACGGCGGCAGCCGCAACCGGTGCGGCGGCGCTAACGCCCCACTTCTGTTCGAGCAGCTTTGAAAGCTCGGCGGCTTCGAGCACCGTCAATGCGGAAAGCTCGTCCACCAGATTCTGTAGATTGGCCATTTGATAGTCTCCTAGATTAGTCTCGTCTCGGTTCCATGCAAGCCCCTACCGCACCTGCGAATAGGTGACCCGCGTTTAAATCCCGCATTCAAGCGGGGCCATTAGTCGGTCAGGCCGCCTCGTCCTTGCTGGCGTAGGCCCCCAAGACTCGTGCAAGCTGTGCTCCCGGCGCCTGCAACACCCCCGCCACCTTGGTCGCCGGGCCCTGGATCAGGCCGAGCAACTTGGCGCGGAGCGTGTCGAGCGACGGCAGTTCGGACAGCGCCTTGATCCCATCCACGTTGAGTGACTGGGTTCCAAGCGCTCCACCGAGCACCACGAACTTGTCGCAAGTCTTGGCGAACTCGACAGCCACCTTCGCCACCGCGACCGGGTCCTTCGACCACGCAAGCGCGGTCGGGCCTTTTAGCAGTGGTGTGATGCTGTCGAATCGGGTCCCATCCAGGGCGATGGTGGCCAGCCGGTTCTTGGCGACTTTATAGGTCGCACCTGCTTGCCGCATGCGCACGCGGAGGTTCGTCACCTGATCGACCGTCATGCCGTTGTTACGGCTGACGACGACCATGGACGTCTCGGCGAACACTGTGGCAAGCGAGGCTACGAACTCTCGCTTCTCCGTACGGTCCACGTCCCGTCTCCTATAGGCCCTGAGCGCGAACGCTCCGGGCCGGGTTGCCCAAAGGCCATGATCCGCATGATCAAGGCCCAGTTCGCCTGTCCATCTAGCCGGAACCGCCGAAACCAACCTTGAATCAAGGTTTGTTTTGGCTCTCCCGTCTGTCGCGCGCGGACCAAGATGTCCATTAAAGCCGGCCTTGGCTTGCCAAGGGCGCGGCAACGTGCGGTCTCGGACAGGTATCGGGAGCCCGAAAGCCCCCTGCCCGCGCGCGGGTTGAACCCGCGCGCGTATTTCGTGTCACCCGGCGAGCGTGCTCACATCCACACGCACACCGGGGCCCATCGAGGAACCCAGCGACACCTTCTGTACATATGTGCCCTTGGCCCCGGTGGGCTTCGCCTTCTGGATCGCGTCGACGAAAGCGCGGATGTTTTCCAACAGCTTGTCCTGCCCGAAGCTCGCCTTGCCGACGCCGGCATGGACGATGCCGGCCTTCTCGGCGCGGAACTCGACCTGCCCGCCTTTGGCGGCGGTGATCGCGCCCTTCACGTCCATCGTCACGGTGCCGAGCTTGGGGTTCGGCATCAAGCCGCGCGGGCCGAGGATCTTGCCCAGCCGTCCCACCAGCGCCATCAGATCGGGGGTCGCGATGCAGCGGTCGAACGCGATCTCGCCGCCCTGGATCTTCTCGGCCAGGTCTTCCGCGCCGACCACGTCAGCCCCCGCCGCGCGCGCTTCCTCGGCCTTGGCGCCGCGCGCAAATACGCCGACGCGCACGGTCTTGCCGGTGCCGTTGGGGAGTGAAACCAGCCCGCGTACCATCTGGTCGGCGTGGCGCGGATCGATCCCGAGGTTCATCGAAATCTCGACGGTTTCGTCGAACTTGGCGCGGGCGTTGCCCTTCACCAGTCCGATCGCGTCGGGCAGCGGGTACGATTTGGTCTTGTCGAAGCCGGCGTAGGCCGCATTCAGACGCTTGTTGTGTGCCATGATCAGCCCTCCACCACGGCAATACCCATCGAGCGGGCGGAACCTTTGAGCATGCTCACCGCCGCGTCGACCTCGTTGGCATTCATGTTCTTCATCTTGGTCGCCGCGATCTCGCGCAGCTGCGCCACAGTCACCTTGCCGACGGTGTTGCCCTTGCCCGGCGTGGTCGAGCCCGCCGTAATGCCGGCCGCCTTCTTCAGGAAATAGGTGTTCGGCGGGGTCTTGGTGATGAAGGTAAAAGTGCGGTCGCCGTAAGCCGTGATCACGATCGGAACCGGCATGCCGGGTTCCATATTCGCGGTCAGTGCATTGAATTCCTTGCAGAAAGCCATGATGTTCAAGCCGCGCTGGCCCAGCGCCGGACCGACCGGCGGCGACGGATTCGCCTTACCCGCGGGGATCTGCAATTTGATGTAGCCGACGATCTTCTTCGCCATATCCCTGGCTCCTTGACCCAAGGGATCCGCGGTCCATGCGACCAGACCCAACTGCCCACGCCACAGGCGCAAGCGTGGAGACCAGTCTCCCGCGTTCCGATTGAGCGGCGGCGTATAGGGGGGATGGGCTTGGAAGTCCAGGGGGAAGTAAGGAACAATCTGCTTTTTTTGAAAAAAGCAGCGAAAGTTTTCTGCAGAATCTTTTCGATCTACGGGGGCAGGTCGGCGGCGGTGGCGGCGGCGCCGCCACCCGGCACCGGCCTCGGAAGACCGCGCGGGACCAGCAGCCTGCCGCTTTGGGAGGTCGCGGTCAGCATCGACCCGCCGTTCTCGCCGTCGCGGAGCGGGTGGTAGGTGACAGTGACGATCTGACCCGGCATCAGTGTGAAGGGAGTTACCCGCATCCGTACCAGCAGATAAATCGGCCGCGATTCCAAATGATAGCGGCGCTCGACGCCATCGGGTCCGGTCACCATCAGATCCAACCAGGAATGCGGGTTGGCCCATCGCCACTCGGTCACCGTGCCGGTCACCGTGGCGGTGCGATCCAGGTTGAACATCGCAAACGAATGATGCGCTTGGGCCGCCGGCGAACCGGCTAGCAACGCAATCAGAACCGCCACCGCGCCAGGCTTTCGCGTCATCGAGATCTAGGGTCCGTCCGGAGTGATAGGGAGCGAAATCAATTGGTTAATAGTTAGGGAAGAATCTTCTTTTTGTGAACAAAAAGAAGCAAAAAAACTTGATCAATTTGATTTTTGGGCTACCCCGTTCCGGGGACGGTGCATTCCGATCTTATTGAATAAAAGTTTTTGCTTCTTTTTTCAAAAAGAAGGCTTTCTTCTTCACCTCAACTGATTGATTTGGCTTTCGATCAATCGGAGCAAAAAATGCGGTGGCTTGCCGCGCCTAGGGCGCCGCCGGCGGCGGCCCGCCAGGTGGCCGTCCCGCGCCCGGTCGCGGCGGTGCGCTGATCAGCGGCGTACCGTCCTGAGCGGTGGCGCTGACCAGCGACCCGCCGTTCTCGCCGTCGCGCAGCGGGTTATAGGTAACGGTGACGACCTGCCCGGGATAGAGCGTCTTGCGGTGGACATGCGCGCGCATCAACAGGTAGATCGAGCGGGACTCGAAACTATACTGGGTCGGCGCGCCGCCGGGCTTGGTGACGGTCAGTTCCAGCCAGGAATGCGGGTTGGTCCATTGCCACTCCGTCACCGTGCCGGTGAGGGTCGCGGTATGGGCGAGGTCGAACATCGCGAACGAATGATGAGCCTGCGCCCCGCCGGCGGATGCAGCCAATCCGATGGTCAAAATCGCGGCGCTGCCAAGTTTGTGCGACATATTATTTCCCCAGGATGGTGCTTTGAGTGCCGTCGGGATTGGTGATGTTGCGGTTGTTGTCTTCGCACACGTCCTCCAGCATCTCGTAATCGGCATCGCCGCGCTGCCACAGATACTTCGCCTTCCACGGGTGGGTGAAGGCCTTGGGGTCGTCCGCCACCGCGTCGACCTCGATGTCGTTGGGATCCTTGAGCGTCCAGCGCTCGGTCACGTGCAGCGCGTCGCTGTGCGGGGTCTCGGCGGCGTCCATCGCGGTATCGGCGCGCAGGCCGACGACATCCACCACCAGCGTCTTGCCCTCCCAATGGCCGATGTTGTGGCCATCGAACCAGGGATCGGGATCGTCCGGCTGCTTGCGGCCGTCGGTGTAGATGCGGCGCACTTCGTGGCCGGTCTCCTGGATCATGGTGATCTGGCCGGGGGTTTCGATGATTTCCATCGGATCGGGACCGAACAGCACGCGCGGCACGCCGAGCGCTTTGCACTCCGACGCGGTGTCGGCATAGGGCTTACCCGCGTCCGCCGCGGCGGTGTATTTCTGAAACAGCTTGAGATAGGCGCCCTTGAGCGGCGGGTCGCCGATGCCCCATAGTGGCGCCAGGCTGCCGAACCCGGTGCCGCGGCCGTTCGGGGCGGGGCGCTGGATGTTGACCGGGAACCAGATGCCCGAAATGTTGGGCTGATCCGGCGCGCCGTAGAGCCGGGTTTCGGGAGCGGTGCCTTCGGGAGCGGCCGCCAGCGCGGCAGCGTTCGTGAGCATGGCCGCGAGCGCGCAGCCGGCGAGGATTTTCGCGTTCATCGCCTTATTCCGGGGTCTTGGGGAATTCGCCGATCTTCTTCATCGCGAAGATCTTGGTGAGATTGGCGTCGGCCGGGGTGCAACTGCACCATTGGTCGGTGATCTTGCCGTCTTTCAGGCGCCAGATATCGACGAAGATGCCATTATATACCGGCTCCGGTCCGCCCGGCCACGCCCAGTTGCGGTGGCGCACCACCACCACGATGTCGCCCTCCGCGATTTCCCAGTTGACCGGCGAGCCATTGCTATCCACCGCGGCTTTTCCTAGCATCATCATCTGCCGGCGCCTGGGTGGCGCACCACCGGGGCCGCCGCCCGGAGGGCCCATCGGCGTGCTGAAGAAATTGAAAAACGCCGCCGAAGTGCTGGGCTCGGCCGGGTCATGCTGGACGAAATCGGGCGCGAAATATTTGTCGCGGTTGGCCGCGGTCCAAGCGCGGTGGTCGCTGATCACCTTGTAGAAATCCAGCACCACTTGCTTGTTATGGGCGCGGACGGCGTCCGACGTTTGCGCCACCGGCAGCGGCGTCGACTGCGGCGTGGTCATGTTTTTGCGCTCTAGGAATCCGAGCGTATCGTCCGCGCTCGCGGTTGCCGTAATCGCGAGCAGCAGCGCCGCCGCTCCGGCAAGAAGTATCGATTTCATTTAAGTGCCTCCCTTTTATCACTTGGACGATACACCGGCCGGGGAGGGCGCAATACGGGTTAAGTGAAGTAGAAGAGACTTCTTTTTTGAAAAAAAGAAGCAAAAAACTTCTATTCGATTGGTTCCCTGGCTGTCCTGGGAAGCTTCACAATGGATTGAATTGATAAAGTTTTTTTGCTTCTTTTTGTTGACAAAAAGAAGATTCTTCTGCCGAAATTGGCTTAGCGCGCGCTACTGGCCGGCGGGAGGGGGAAACATCAGGATGGTGATCTCCTCGCCTTGGGCGATCTGCAGCGTCGGCGTGCCGAGCGCCGCGATCCGGGTCTTGAACGCATCCAGCCCCTCGCGCTCGCCCAGGCCCGAGCGGCCATGCACCGCCCACACCCGGCCGCCTTGCTTCCAGCGCGCCATCGCCAGATGGAAGTCGGGCGTGACCAAGGCGGTGCTTTCGATCGGCATGCCTTCCTTCGGCTGCAGCGTGGTCAGCATCGCCGGGGCATACATGTCGGCGGTATAGACCGTGTCACCGGGGCGGACCTTGTCCTTGAGTGTGGCGGCGGCCAAATCCCAACGCGGCTTGGTCTCGGCCTGATAGGTCGGCGCCAGATTGACCACCCCGAGCAGCAGCAGTCCGGCAACCGCGGCCGGCAGCGTGCGCCGCGGCAGTGCGCAAACCCCGAGGCCGGCGAGCACGAAGAACGGCGCGGCGCTCCACAGGATGTAGCGCGGCAACAGCATCGGCTTGAACAGCGAGGTAACCAGGAACAGCAGCGGCAGCACGACGAAAGCGAGCAGCAGGATGCGTCCTTCCAGTCGCCGGCGCACATGAAACAGCCCCAGAGCGCCGAGCAGCGCCACGATCGGCGCCAACACCGGCACCGACGTCGGCAGCAGATCGAAGCGCACGATCGCCGACATCCGCATCAGATACACGCTGCTCGCGGATACCCACAAATGATGCCAGCTGAGCGCCGGGATCCAATCGAATTTTTGCAGCATACGGCCGTCGCTGTCGGCGAGGATCAAGGCATAGAAGGGCAGGCAGAGCACCGCCGTCACCAGCTGCGAGGCCAGCCAGTTGCGGGCAAAGCCCTTGCTCAAAATGTCGGTGAGGTGCCCACCGGTCGAGTGATCGGCCGCGATCCGCCGGCCAATCAAATAGAGCGAAACATTGGCGACGATCAGCCAGGGTGCCGAGTCGCCGAGCACGTCGAGCGCGCCCACGGTGCCGAGCACAAACGTACTCCAGCCGATACGTTCGAATCCCGGGTCGCGCGGCGCAAGCGAGGCGGCTTCGCGGTTTTGCGCCAGCCGTACCAAGCCCCACAGCGCGATCGTGATCAGCAGAGTTTCGAGCGTATACGACCGGGCTTCCTGACCGTATTGCACCTGCTGCGGCGACAGCGCCATCAACAGGCCGGCGACGATCGCGGCACTCCGGCCGCCCGGCAGGTCTTTCGCGGCGCTGCGGGCGACGGCGTAGACCATCGCCGCCGACATCGCGCCGAACAGTGCGGACGGCAGCCGCAGCAGCGCTGCCCCGTCGCCGAGCTGCGACACCAGGCTTAGCATCAGGAAATAGCTCGGCATGTGGCGATTGGCGAAGCTGTCGGTAATGACGCCGCCGAGATCGAGATGGATCCGGCGCAAAGTGAGCACCTCGTCAAGCCAGAACGGCTGGCTTTCGATGTGGAACAGCCGCACCGCGAGGCCGAGAGTGAGGACGGCGACCATCCATAGATGGTCGCCTGCACGCCACTCCTTGGGCCTGGACAGCTGGTTGCCGCTCACGCTGGTGTTCCTCAGTCGGTGGTCTGGTTGATTTTTAGCCTAGGAACTTCTGTCGGAGGGCAACTTCGTCTGTCTCTCAACACACTGCTATCTATGCCTATGAATTGTGACGGGAGCGAGGCCAGATTGGTGATGGATTGTTAAGAAAATTCAGCCAGGCGTGAAATTCGCTGCCAGCGCCGGTTCGCGGCCGAACACAGACGCGGGGCGCGAATTTAGCGCTGCTCTTAATGCCGGGTCCAGGTCAGGATTAGAGCTTCTGACCAGGGAAAGGCGGTGCGAGGCATGAAGCTCTTGATGATCGCGACGTCGCACGCGGGCCTGTGCGCGCTGGGCCACCCCACCGGGCTTTGGCTCGAAGAGCTGGCAGTGCCCTATTACGCATTCGAGGCGGCGGGATTTGAGGTAACCATCGCGTCGCTCCTGGGCGGTCAGGTTCCGTTGGACCCGCTTGGGCTAGAGATCACCTCGGAAACGCCCGAAGAAGTCGGCCGTTTCATCATCGATCCGCGGGCGCGCGATCTGGTCGCGTCAAGCCGGAAGATCGCCGAAATCGACCCCGGCTTATATCAGGCCGCGTTTCTGCCCGGAGGCTATGGCGCAATGTTCGATCTGCCGGATTGCGTGCCACTGGGGCGGATCATGGTGCGGTTCCTGGCCGATGGCAGACCGGTCGGCGCGGTCGGCCACGGGGTCGCCGGTCTGATCACGGCAAACGACGGGACGGATCGGTCGCCGCTGGCGGGACGCAACCTGACCTGCTTCTCCAATGCTGAGGAAGCCGCACTCGGGCTTACGGAATATGTCCCGTTCCTGCTCGAAACCCGCCTCGGGAAGCTCGGCGCGACGGTCGCAACCGGCGATGAATTCAAGCCGTTTGCGTGTTGCGACGGCGGTTTGATCACCGGCCAGAATCCGGCTTCGACCAAGCTGGTGACCAAGGCGATGCTTGGCGCGCTAAGTGTCCGCCCGCAATGATAATGAACGAAAAAATCAATTGGTGAAGAGTAAGTAAGAATCTTCTTTTTGTGAACAAAAAGAAGCAAAAAAACTTGGTTAATTTGATTTTCTTGCTTGCCGTTCGGACTCTATTGGATAAAAGTTTTTGCTTCTTTTTTCAAAAAGAAGACTTTCTTCTTCACCTCAACCCGCTGACAGCCAAGCTGAAGGCCCGATCGATGATTTCGCGCGTGGCGGCGCGGAGCGCGTAGGAATCGAGATCGGCCCGAGGTACGAAGCGAGCTTCGGTCACGTCATCCTGCGGCTGCGGCACGCCGGCGAGCCAATGGCCGCAGAAATCGAGGATCGTATAGTGGTAGATCACTTGGCCGGCCTGGTCGTGGTGGATCGCGTCGGCGTGGGCGAGCAGCGCGAGCGGTCCGGCTTCGAGGCCGGTTTCCTCAGCGAGTTCACGGCGCGCGGCGGCCTCGGCGGTTTCGCCGAGGTGTTGCGCGCCACCCGGCAGGCTCCATTCGCCGAGCGCGGGCGCGCGGGCGCGACGGACCAGCAGCACGCGCTCGTCGCGCAGCAGTACGACGCCGATCCCGACCCAGGGCCGGAGGGGGTATTCGCGTTCCATTTCAGGCGGCGATCCGCTTTAGCGAGAGGCCACCCATCAGCCAGACCGCGATGCAGGCAGCGGCGGCGGAGACCAGAAAGGGCGCGCCGGGGAGGTAGAAGAATTCGTGGGTGGAGAATTGGGCGAATACCTCGCCGGCGACCAGAGGTGCGACGATCTGGGAGACGCCCTCGATCGCCGACAGCGCGCCCTGGGCCTCGCCTTGGCGGTTGGCGGTCGCGGTGCTCGATACCATGGCACGGATCGCCGGCATGGTGAGCGAGCCCATGCCGGAGATCACGCAGCCGACCCAGATCATCCAGCCTTCGGTCGCGAGCGCGAAGACCACCGCGCCGACCGCCGTGAGGACGTAGCCGGTGCGCGCGGCGGTCCGTTCGCCGAAGGCGGCGACGAAGCGCCGGGCAAGCAGGGCCTGCACCACCGCCTGGGTAAGGCCGAACACGGCGATCGCGACTCCGTTCTGCGAGGTGTTCCAGCCGAAGCGAAGCGTGGTGGAATAGAGAAAGGCGACCGGGAACGCCCCCATGCCGAACCAGGTGAGAAACCAGCCGGCGCCGAGCCGGCTGAGATCGGCCGAAGTGCGGAGTAGCCGGAGCGAGCCGAATGGGTTGGCACGCGCCCAGGTGAAGGCGCGGCGGCGGCCCGGCGGCAGGCTTTCGGGCAGGACGAAGACGCCGTAGATCAGGTTGGCGGCACACAGAGCTGCCGCGATCCAGAACGGCAGCCGCAGGCTGAAGCCGCCGAGGAAGCCGCCGAATGCGGGCCCGAGCACGAAGGCGCTGCCGATCACCGCGCCGACCAGCCCGAAACGCTGGGCGCGCTTTTCCGGCGGGGTGACGTCGGCGATGTAGGCGTTGACCGTCACCACGCTCGCAGCCGTAAGCCCGGCGCCGAGGCGGGCGAGGAAGAGCCAGCCTATGCTCGGCGCGAGCGCGGTGAGCACGTAATCGAAAGTCATGCCGGTGAAGGAGATCAGGATCACTTTGCGGCGGCCGAAACGATCCGAGAGTCCGCCCAGCACCGGTGCGGCGAACAGCTGCGCCGCGGCGAACAGCGCCTGCATGATCCCGAGCGCGCGTGGCGCGAAGGTCGGATCGGAGAAGGCGAGCGATTTCACCAACTGCGGCACGATCGGAATGATCAATCCGACGCTGAGGGCGTCGAGCGCCATGGCGAAGAGCGCGAAGGGGATCGCGGGAGAACGAGAAGACATGCTAGGACACTAGATTAGTGAGTAACCTATGGCCAGAGAGGGACTTTGCCATGCCGGTGAAACCAATTCCTGACGGGTACCATGCCGTAACGCCCTATCTGATTGTTGCTGACGCGCAGAAGCTGATCGATTTTCTGACCGCGGCGTTCGGCGCCGAGTTGCGCGGGCAGATGATGCGGCCGGACGGCAAGATCGGGCACACCGAGATGAAAATCGGCGATTCGGTGATCATGCTGGCTGAATCGATGCCGAATTTCCCGGCGCTGGTGTCGATGCTGTATATCTACGTCGAGGACGTCGATGCCACCTTTGCCAAGGCGATTGCAGCCGGAGCGACTTCGATCCGGCCGCCGGAGGACCAGTTCTACGGCGACCGCTCGGGCGGCGTGACCGAGCCTTGCGGCAATACGATCTGGATCGGCACCCATATCGAGGACGTGCCGGACGACGAAATCAGACGGCGGGCGGCGGCGAAGGGTTGATCGGCCGATGGCGCGGGATATGCATTATTACGAGCCCGCGAAGGGCCACGGTCTGCCGCACGATCCGTTCAACGGGATCGTGGCGCCGCGGCCGATCGGCTGGATCTCGACCCGTTCGGCTGTCGGGCGCGCAAACCTGGCGCCGTACAGCTATTTCAACGCGGTCTGCCACAAGCCGCCGATGATCGCGTTCTCGAGCTTGGGGCGCAAGGACACGCTGCGCAACGTCGAGGAAACCGGCGAGTTCGTCTGGAACCTGGCGACCCGCACGCTGGCCGAGGCGATGAATATCAGCTCGGCCGCGGCGCCGCCCGAGGTGAATGAGTTCGAGCTGGCGGGGTTGACCGAGGCACCAGGGCGGCGGGTAAGCGCGCCGCTGGTGGCGGAAAGCCCGGTGTCGTTCGAGTGCCGCAAGGCGGATATCATCCGGCTGCGCGACAGCAGCGGGAGCGAGGTGGAGAACTGGCTGGTGGTGGGGGAAGTGATCGCGGTGCACATCGCGCGCGCCCTGCTGACCGCGGGGAATTACGACACGGCGGCGGCGCGGCCGATCATGCGAGCGGGCGGGACGGGGGATTATTACGAGATCGCGCCGGAGCATTGGTTCAAGATGAGAAGGCCGGGGTGGCCGGTGGGTGGTGATTAGGGGGTTGGCTTAAGGGTGGGTGAGGGAAATGCACGGTCACACCTGGAAAACCTTCGGGCCAGCCAAGCTCTTGCCCTTGTTCACGCATTTCCTCATCACGCTGGGCAACGCCTCAAATTCCAGCTGATCCTCCCGCCGTAGAAACCCCTCGGCTTGGATGCGGTCCAGGCGGGCGGCGTAAACATCGATCACCAGGTGAAAATGGGTGATCGCGTGCTCGATCTGGCCAGCGTGGCGCCAGTCGGCGCGCTGGGGAGCTTCGGCCAAGGCTTCATCAAAGTTCCAAGGTTGGGCACGCCACGCGGGTCCGGGCAACTCGGTCATGCCGCCGAGCAGGCCGGACGGCGGGCGCTGGCGCAGCAGCACCTGCCCGGCCGCGTCGGTGAGATAGAAGTGAACGCCGTAGCGGGTGGGGCGGGGTTTCTTCGGCTCTTTCAAGGGTAAAATGTTGGTCAGGCCTTGGGCGTTTGCGGCGCAGTCGGGACGCAGGGGACAGAGCGCGCAGGCAGGGTTGGCGGGCGTGCAGATGGTGGCGCCGAGATCGAACAAAGCCTGGGCAAAATCCGACGCGCGATCCGGGACGGCGATGGTGGCAGCCAAGGTCTGGATCTGGGGCCTTGAGCGCGGCAGGGGGGTCTCGATCGCGAACAGGCGCGAGACCACGCGCTCGACGTTGCCGTCGACCGGGACCACCGCAACACCGAAGGCGATCGCGGCGATGGCGTTCGCGGTATAGGGACCGATGCCGGGGAGGGTCAGAAGTTCTTCGGGCGTGCTGGGAA
>Ga0302310_10003529_pt1 | contig 12141 bp, 5 predicted proteins | sample III_Palsa_N1_2_FD_200451 | JGI IMG/M metagenome (GOLD analysis project Ga0302310, IMG submission 200451) | Peat permafrost microbial communities from Stordalen Mire near Abisko, Sweden - III_Palsa_N1_2 | ecosystem: Environmental > Terrestrial > Soil > Palsa > Peat permafrost | place: Sweden... | reverse complement strand
TTGAAGGGTGGGAGGGGTTTTTCGTCTTGTTGTTGCGTGTTTGGTGGGGTGGTGGTGGGCTGTTGCGCGCGTGGGGAGAGTGTTGCGAGGAGAAGGACGCAGGGCAGCAGGTTCATGGTTTGATTCTATGGTGGTGGGGGTGATGGTGAAGGGCGTTGCTGGGTTTGGCATGAGCGGGAGCGGTCGCGCTAAGCGCGCGATGCCCACCCTAGCCGCGCAAAGTGCGCGCGTCGAGGATGGGGCACCCGGATTGTGCTGGTACGACGGAGTACCGGATTGTGCGGCTTCGGACGAAGAACGGGAGACAGCAGGTTCGCTCGCTGCGCTCGGAATGACAACTAGAAAAGCAAGTGCGGGAAAAGCATCTGCTGATTCCTACGGTGTGACGCGGTAGCATCATAAGGAAAAGCGGGGGATTGTGGGACAGACGGGACGAGTAGATTCGACGGATATTGCGCCGGTTGAGAATCCGATGCGCGAAGGGGCGAGCGCGTTTGCGCCGCTAAAGTTGCCGCTGTTTCGCGACCGGTGGGTGGCGTCTACGGTGTCGAGCGTGGGGACGTGGATGCAGGACACGGCAGGCACGTGGTTGATGACGTTGCTGACGACGTCGCCGTTGTTGATTGCGTTGATGCAGACGGCGGCTAGTTTGCCGGTGTTGATTCTTGGGTTGCTAGCGGGAGCGACGGCGGATATTTATGAGCGGCGACGGCTGCTGATCTTCTGGCAGTGCTGGATGCTGGGCAGTGTGGCCGTGTTGGCGGTGTTGACGTTTATGGGTGTGGTGTCGCCGGTGACGTTGCTGCTGCTGACGTTCATGCTGAATATTGGGTCGGCTATGAATAACCCGGCGTGGCAGGCGATTGTGCCGGAGCTGGTGCCTCGTGAGGACATTCCGAGTGCGGTGACGTTGAATGCGGCGAGCAACAACATTGCTCGTGCGGTGGGGCCGGCGCTGGGCGGGTTGATGATTGCCGCCTTTATGAAGGCGGACACGGGCGCGGGCTGGGTGTTTGCGTTGAACTCGGCTTCGTTTGCGGGTGTGATCTGGATACTGTGGCGTTGGAAGCGGACGCCGATCTTCAAGAGTGCGTTGCCGGCGGAGCGGATTGCGGGGTCGGTGCGGAGTGGGTTGCGGTATCTGCGGTACTCGCCTAGTTTGCAGGGGCCGTTGATTCGCGCGTTTACGTTTACGTTTTTTGTGAGTGCGGTGTGGTCGCTGCTGGCGTTGGTGGCGAAGCGCGATATGCACCAAGGGGCGATGGGGTACGGCATTCTGAATGGGTCGCTGGGCGTGGGCGCGGTGATTGGAGCGACGCTGCTGGCGAGGATTCGGCGGAAGATTGATGCGGACAAGCTGCTGGCTTTGACGACGCTGTATTACATTGCCACGCTGCTGGTGCTGGCGTTTGTGAAGACGCCGTGGATCGTGATTGTGACGTTGATTGGCGCGGGTTTCTCGTGGACGACGACGATGTCAACGCTGAATGTTTCGGTGCAGCTTTCGGTGCCGGCGTGGGTGTATGCAAGGGCGCTGGGTGCTTATCTGATGACGTTTCAGGGAGGCATGGCGCTGGGCAGTATTGTCTGGGGAGCGATTGCGGAACGGCGATCGACGACGGTGGCGATGTGTTGCTCGGCTGCGGGGTTGGCGATTACGCTGCCGTTTGTATTGCGGATCCATATTTTGAAGGGTGCGCTGCCGGACCTTACACCGTATCAAAGGAAGAGGCCGGTGCCGGCGTGGGCGGCGTCGGTTGATCCGAGCGATGGGCCGGTGAGGATCTCGATTGAGTACAAGGTTCCGGTGGAGAATTATGCGGAGTTTACGCATGTGATCCGGTTGCTGGAGGGAGTGAGGCTAAGGGCAGGTGCGGTGCGGTGGGGAATCTATCGCTCGGCGGAAGACCCTGAGCATTTGAATGAGACGTTTGTGATGGAGAGCTGGCTGGATTTTCTGCGGAGCCGGGAACGGATGACCGCGGCGGACCATGGGATTCGGGAGCGGGTGTGGGCGTTGCATACTGGCGAGGAGGTGCCGAAGATTACGCACGAGATATGGGCGCGGGAGGTGTTGTTGGAGGGGGAGATTGCGGCGTCGGATGCTATGGAGAGGTTGGGGTAGGTGGGGTTTTGTTTGAGGGTGTTGCTGGTGTGGGCATGGGCGGGTGCGGTCGCGCTAAGCGCGCGATGCCCACCCTAGCCGCGCAAAGAGCGCGCGTCGAGGATGGGGCACCCAGATTGTGCGACTACTCGCGAAGAACCGGAAGCAGTAGTGCTGGTTACGCTAGACGCCGTGGCCTAGGGCGAGGTCGATGAGGGTTTTTTCTTCTAGCTCGTGGGCCTTGGCGGAGCCGGTGGCGGGGCTCGCGGAGGCGGTGCGTTTTACGCTGAGCAAGGGGCGGTCTTTGGTGAGGCGCTTTAGTTGCGGCATCACGTAAGAGAAGGCTCCCATGTTGGCGGGCTCTTCCTGGACCCAGACGATTTCGCCGGCGTTGGGGTGTTGGTCGAGGGCGGCCTGGAGTTCGGCCTCGGGCCAGGGGTAGAGCTGGTCGATGAAGATGATGCCTACGCTGTTGTCGTTACGCTTGGTGCGTTCGACGCGGAGGTTGTGACCGATCTTGCCGGTGCAGACCAGGAGGCGGCGCGGGTTTTCGACTGTGTTGTCAGGGATGACGTTCTGGAAGTGCGAGAGGCCGAGGTCGGCGACTGAGGACATTGCGTCAGGATGGCGGAGCATCGACTTCGGGGTGAAGACGACGAGGGGCTTGCGCCAGCTACGCAGTGCCTGACGGCGGAGAAGATGGAAGAACTGTGCGGCGGTGGAGGGCTGCGCGATCTGGATGTTGTCCTGCGCGGCTAGCTGGAGGTAACGCTCCATGCGGGCGCTGGAGTGCTCAGGGCCCTGGCCTTCGTAGCCGTGAGGGAGAAGCATGACGAGGCCGGAGAGCAGGCCCCACTTGGCTTCGCCGGCGGCGAGGAACTGGTCGATGATGATCTGTGCGCCGTTGGCGAAGTCGCCGAACTGGGCTTCCCAGAGAGTGAGCGCTTCCGGGAAGTCGCGCGAGAAGCCGTACTCGAAGCCGAGGCAGGCGGCCTCAGAGAGCAGGGAGTTGTAGACCTCCCAGCGGCCCTGCGTGGGCGCGATGTTGGTGAGCGGCGAGTAGCGGACTTCGGTTTCGATGTCGATGAGAACGGAGTGACGCTGATTGAAGGTGCCGCGTTGGGAGTCCTGGCCGCTGAGGCGGACGGGGGTGCCGGCCTTGAGGAGCGAGGAGTAGGCGAGGAGTTCGGCCATACCGTAGTCCATGGGCTTTTTGCCGTTGCCCATTTCGATGCGCTGGGCGAGGAGCTTTTCCACCTTGGGATGGATGTGGAAGCCTTCGGGCGCGGTAGTGAGGGCCTTGGTGAGAGCGGAGACTTCGGTGGCGTCGAGGCCGGTGACGGGGTTGTCGTCGGGCTTGAGATGACCGCCGGAGTAAGGCTGCCAGTAGTCCGGCAACGAGTGCATGACGGGCTTGTGCTCGGCGTGGGTGGCTAGCTTCTGCTCTTCGAGGAACTCGGTCTGGATGGCGGTAATTTCAGCCGTGGCGTCGATGCCGAGCTTTTGCGCGTAGATCTTCGAGAGGGTAGGGTGGTCCTTGATCTTGGCGTAACGGCGCGGCTGCGTGACGGTGGGGTCGTCTACTTCTGAGTGGCCGTGGCGGCGGTAGCCGATGAGATCGACGACGACGTCGGAAGCGAACTTGTGACGATAGTTGGCGGCGATTTCAGCGATGCGGACGACGGCGTCGGGATCTTCGGCGTTGACGTGGAAGATGGGGATGGGAAGACGCTTGGCGAGGTCGCTGGCGAAGCGCGAGGAGTTGGACTCGTCGGGGTTCGCGGTGAAGCCGAGCAGGTTGTTGGTGATGACCTGGATGGTGCCGCCGACGTTGTAGCCATCGAGAGAAGCCAGGTTGAGGGTTTCTGCGGTGACACCCTGCCCGGCGAAAGCTGCGTCGCCGTGGATGACTACGGGCAGGACTTCGTTCTTGCCGTTTTCGCCAGCGCGTTCCTGATACGCGCGCGTGCGGCCCATGATGACGGGGTTTACGGCTTCAAGGTGCGAAGGGTTGGACGCGAGGTGGAGGTGAACGCTTTTGCCGTTGGCGGTGATGAGATCGCCGGTGGCGCCCATGTGGTACTTTACGTCGCCGCCGCCCATGGTGCTGCGGGGATCGACGTCTTCAAACTTGGTGAAGATTTCGTGCGAGCCGCGACCGACGGTGTTGACCATGACGTTGAGACGACCGCGATGAGCCATGCCGAAGAGCGAGCGAGTGACGCCGTTGTCGGCTGCGGTGGAGAAGAGTTGGTCTAGAAACGGCACAAGCACCGTCAACCCTTCAAGGGAGAAGCGCTTGGTGCCGAGGTAGCGCTGCTGGATGACCTGCTCGAAGACATCAGAGCGGATGAGGCCGGTGAGGATGCGGGCTTGTGTGGCGGAGGAGACGGTGAAGGGCTGCTCAAGCTGCTCTTCGATCCAGGCACGCTTTTCCGACGAAGGGATGTGCATGAACTCGGCACCGATGGAGCCGCAGTAGTAGCGGCGTGCTTCTACGCTGTCAGGGCCGTCGGGAGCTGGAGTGGGGAAGGGTTCGGGCGGAAGGTACTGGCCGAGTGGATCGAGTGTGGCCTGGAGGTATCCCCAGCGGCGGAAGATATCGAAGGTAGCTTCGCGGGTGGGGTTGGAGGAGGCGGATTCAGGCTGTTGTGCTGGTTTGGTCGGCTTCGCGGGCGCGGGTGTCTTGGTCGGCATGACACATTTATGGTAAGCCTTTGCGTGGAAGGCTGGCATGGAGTGTGCGATATTCGGGCGGTATTTGCGGTTACAGGACTGTGATGCGGGACAGCGTTGCTGGGCGAGTCTGAGTTGATTTGGGGATTGGCATGGTGCATCAGAAGAAGAAGGCATACCCCACGGGCTAGGTTGTGTCTGACGAATCGGTTTTGGCTCGATTTGGCATAGGTGGCGAGATGGAAGAGAGCGTATCCCGGGGGCTGAAGCCCAGTTTGGGGCGGGTTGAAATGTCCGGGCTAAAGCCCGGACCTATCTCAGAAGCAAAAACAACAGCAAAAACAACAGCAAGAACGATTCGTCAGACACTGCCTAAAGCCCATTTTCTGGCGGCCCTATGAGACCCAAGGCTGAAGCCTTGGGGTATCTGGGTCGAGGGAGCTTTTGGTTACATGATGAGGGGTGGAGCTTCGGGGAATGGGGTGTTGTCAAAGGGAAGGAAGAGGCTGAAGACTGTGCCTTGGCGGTCTTTCTTCTGGCCGCTGCGCATGAGGATGCGGCCGCGGTGGCGGTGGATGATTTCGCTGCTGATCCAAAGGCCGAGGCCGGTGCCTTGAATGCCCTTGGTGGTGAAGAAGGCTTCAAAGACCTGGGACTGGACTTTGGGGTCGATGCCGCTGCCGGTATCGGCGACGGTGAGCACGAGACCGCGACGGCCGGTGCGCCAGTCGGTGGCTTCGCGGCTGCGGACGAGGAGCCTGCCGCCTTTGGGCATGGCGTCTATGGCGTTGCTGACGAGGTTGTTGAGGACCTGTCGGATTTCGCCTTCGAAGCAGGTGATGGGACGTTCGGCGCGCTTGCGCTTTTCGACCTGGATGAGGGAGTTTTTGAGGCGGCCTTCGTAGATGCTGAGGACGGTGGAGAAGAGATCGCCGCAACCGATGGCTTGTGCCTTGGTGGACTGCTTGTGGAAGCGGAGGGTCTGGTTGGCGATGATGGCGACGCGACGGAGTTCCTGATCGGCGAGGTCGAGGAAGGTTTGGATTTCAGGAGCGTTGGCGGCGTTTCGCGCGATGTAGATGAGGTTCATCACGGACTCCAGCGGGTTGTTGATCTCATGCGCGATGGAGCTGGCGAGACGACCGACGGCGGCGAGTTTTTCGCTCTGGATGAGAGCGGCTTCGGCACGCTTCTGCTGCGTGATTTCTACGGTGGCACTGGCGATGGCCTGAACGGAGCCGTCTTCGGCGAAGATGGGCGAGTAGTTGATGTTCCAGTAGCGGTACTCGTCGGGGCGTCGGTCGAGGGAGCCTTCCAGTTGGTGATTGAGGATACGTTCGCCGGCTACGGCGCGGCGGATGAGCGCGTGGGCCGTGGGGACGCCGGCGGCGAGTTCGTAGTAGCTTTTGCCGATAGCTTCGGAAGCAGAGAGGCGGAAGATTTCTGCCTGACGATCGTTGATGCGGAGCAGGCGAAGATCTTTGGCGTCGTAGAGAGCCATGCCGATGGGGGAGCCGAGGTAGATGGTTTCGACTTCGCGGCGTTGGCGATCGATTTCGAGGAACTGCTCGCGAAGACGATCCGAGTCTTCGTGGCGTTCGTGGATGTCGGTAGCGACGCCGAGCCATTGCTGGATGGCACCGGCTTCATCGCGGATAGGGAGAGCGCGGAGATGCCACCAGCGTGAGGCTCCATCGGAGGCGCGGATGAGGCGGGCTTCGATGTCGTAGTCTTCGCCGGTGGTGACGCTGTGCGTCCAGACTTTGATCATGCGGTCGCGATCGCGGTCGTCGAAGCACTGAAGGTATTCCAAGCCGGTTTTGGGGATGTGCTGGTGGCCGATGTAATCGAGGAAGCGGCGATTGGCGTAGAGGACGAGGCCTTCGGGGTTGGCGCTCCACTGCGATTGCGGGCTGAGTTCGGTGAGGACGCGATAGCGGGCTTCGGAGTCGCGGAGAGCGTCTTCGCGGGCCTTTTGCTCGGTGATGTCGCGATAGTGGACGCCGACGCCGTGCTCCATGGGGTAGATGTGCAGGTCGAAGAATGTCTTGAGCGGGTCGTAGTAGAAGTTGCGGACTTCGCGCTCTTCGCGGGTGGCGACGGCTTCTAAATAGGCTTGGCCGAGTGGAGATTCGAGGACGCCGGGGTAGAGTTCCCAAAGGGTTTCGCGGTTGAAGTTGGCGGTGGTGATCTGGCTGATCTCGAGCGCCCTGGGGTTGGCGTAGAGGATGCGGAACTCTTTGTCCATCAGCATGATGGCGTCGGAGAGTTTATCGGCGAGCAAGGACAGATCCGTCTGGACAGAGACAGGCGGGAGCGAATCGCTGGAGTTCCTGAGAGCTTGGTCTGCCATGACGCAATTCCCAGCGTACTACCGATTCGCTCGGTCGGGCCGGGAGTTTGCGGGTCAGTACTTTTCGGAGAGGTCTTCGTTGCGGACTTCGATGTCGGCGGACTCTTCCGGCTGTAGCTTGCGGAGGAGAAGAAGCAGGCGTGCGGGATCGAAGCTTTCGAGCTGGTGGTCAGCCTGGGGGCAATCGTGCGTGCCGGGTGCGCTGATAGTGATGATGGGGAGCGCAGGGAGGAAGCCCTTGATGTGGGCGATGAGGTCGCAGCAGGACATGTCGCGGACACCGGCGTCGAGGACTACGCCGTCGACCTTGGGGAAGCGCTCGAGGGTTTCGATGGCTTCTTTGGCGCTGTAGGCGGTGATGACGTTAAGCTTGGCGGTTTCGATGACCAGCTTGCGGGTAGAGATGCTGCCCGCGTACTCGCGGTCGATGACCAAAAAACAGGGACGGACCATGGGTTTAATTATCTACCTTTAAAACGGCTTGTGGACGGGCTTTTGGTGGGCGATGAACGGAGGTGCGACGAGCCTGTTGTAAGGTCTGCGTGGTAGTCTGCGGGTCATGTCTGGACACGATCACCACAAATCGCACGAAGCCCCTCAGCAGGATCAGCAGCAGCACAACACACACACGCAGAACAACCATGATGGGCAGCAGCATCAATCCCACCGGGGAGCGCAGGGTCATGGCGGGGCTAGTCAGCCTCATGATGGACGGCCTTTCGACCTGGCGCGCGCGGCTTTGGACGAGATGCACGAAGCTGGGTTTGTGCCGGAGTTTGGCGCGGGCGTGGCGGAGCAAGTGGCGGCGATCGAACAGAAGCTGGCGGTGTTGAAGCCGGAGGCTGGTGTTGAGGACTTGAGGGCGTTGGGGTGGTCTTCGATCGACAACGATACGTCTCGGGATCTGGATCAGATTGAAGTGGCGGAACGGGTTGCGGGTGGAGTTCGCCTGCGGGTTGCGATTGGCGATGTTGCGGCGGCGGTGGAGCAGGGGTCGCCGATTGATAAGCATGCCCAGGCACAGACGCAGACGATTTATACGGCGGTGAAGAATTTTCCGATGCTGCCGCTGGAGCTTTCGACGGGTGTGACTTCGTTGAATGAGAATGGCGACCGGCTGGCGGTGATGATGAGCTTCACGGTGGGGCCGGATGGCGAGATGCTGGAGGAGACGGTGTCGCGTGCGGTGGTGAGGAACCGGGCGCAGCTGGCTTACTCGCGCGTGGGGCCGTGGCTGGAGAAGACGGCGGCGGGCGTGGTGGATAACGATGTGATGTCACTGCGGTCGGATAGTGCGCGGGAGCATGACGAGACGGAGTTGGACTCTGGGACGCTGGCGGCGGGATGGCTGGTGGAGCAGTTGAAGCTGCAGGATGAAGCTGCGCAGGCTTTGCATGCGGCCCGGGTGAAGAAGGGTGCGCTGGAGTTTCATAAGTCAGAAGCTGATCCGGTGGTGGTGGATGGGCGGGTGATCGATGTGACGGAAGCGACGCAGAACCGTGCGATGAACTTGATTGAAGACCTGATGGTTGCGGCCAATGGTGTGATGGCGAGGACGCTTCGTAAAGGTGGGCGCTCGGGTTTGCAGCGGGTTGTGGTGGTGCCGAAGCGGTGGGACCGGATTGTGTCGCTGGCGAAGGAGCATGGGACGGATTTGCCGGTGAATCCGGACTCTGTGGCGTTGAACAATTTTCTGGAAGAGCAGCGGCGGACGGATTCGATTCACTATCCGGATCTGGCGGTGGCTGTGATCAAGCTGATGGGGCCGGGGGAGTACATGCTGGCAAAGCCGGATGATGATCCGACGGGTCACTTTGGGTTGGCGGCGAGGGACTATACGCACTCGACGGCGCCGAATAGACGGTTTCCGGATATGGTGACGCAGCGGGTGTTGCACGCGATGATGACGAACGCTCCTGCGCCTTATAGTGACCCGGAGCTGTCGGCGATTGCGCTGCATTGCAACGAGTCGGATAAGGCGCTGCGGAAGATTGAGCGCGATATGCAGAAGCGCGTGGCGGCGGTGGCGATGGCGTCGAAGATTGGGCAGGTGTTCAACGGGGTTGTTACGGGTTCCTCGGACAAGGGGGTTTATGTTCGGGTGATTACACCGCCGTTTGAAGGGCGTGTAATCCAGGGAAGCGAAGGGCTGGATGTGGGCGATAAGGTTAGCGTGAAGCTGATCCATACTGATCCGGCGCGGGCGTTTATTGATTTTGCGAAGGTGGGGATCAGGTCGGTGTCGGGACGGGGTTGATGTGGTGCGGATGTTGAGGAGAGCGGTCGCGCTAAGCGCGCGATGCCCACGTTAGCGATGATGAAGCCATCGCGAACATGGGGCACCCGGATTTTGCGGGTACTGGCGAAGAACGGGAGACAGCAGGTTCGCTCGCTGCGCTCGGAATGACAACTAGAAAAGCAAAGGACAAACGCAAAAGAGGCTCGCTGGTTGGCGAGCCTCTTTTGCGGTTTTGCTTTTGTTGAGGTTGGGTTAGAAGAGGAGTTTTAGGCCTAGCTGGATTTGGCGGCTGGTGTTGGCGGTTGCTGTGATGACGCCGGGAGAGCCTAACGCTTGCGCGGTGTTTTGGCTGGCGAGGGTGCCCTGGGTGGGGCCGGCGGAGTAGACGACCTCGTTGGGCAGGGAGAGGTTGGTGTGGTTGAGGATGTTGAAGAACTCGGCGCGGAATTGCAGGCGAGCGCGTTCGGTGATCTGTGTGGACTTCAGGAGTGAGAAGTCCCAGTCAGCGTAGCCGGGTCCGAAGAGGTTGTCGCGGCCGGCGTCGCCGACGAAGCCGGCTTTCGGTGCGATGAAGGCAGCGGGGTTGAAGAACTGCGTGGCCTTGGTGGCCGTCGAGCCGTGGTTGTAGAGCGAGCCGTGGAAGGCTGGATTTACGTCAGGGCGGATGGGGTTGCGCGAGTCGCCTGAGCCGGTGGGGTTATAGCCAAGCTGCGGGCTGAAGGGGAAGCCGGTGGAGAGGTTGGCGATGGTGGAGACGCTCCAGCCGGAGATGATGTGGCTGGTGAGGTGGCCGGTGTTGGCGAAGAACTGCTTGCCGTAGCCGAAGGGGAGATCGTACGTGGTGTTGAAGGAGGCGAGGTGACGGATGTCAGTCGCGGCTGAGCCGTAGTCCAGATGCGGAAGCGACGGGACGGAGACGAAGGCGGGGGTGTTGGAGGAGACGGAGGTGTTCCAGGCCGAGCCGTCGTCAAGGTTTTTGGACCACGTGTAGTTGGCGCGGAACTGGAGGCCATGGGAGAGATCGTGACGGAAGTCGACGACTAGGGCGTTGTAGTTGCCCGAACCGCCAGCCCACCACGAGGTGGTGTTGGCTACAGCGGGGTTGGCCTTGATGGGAGCGGCTGGAGCTGCTTGTGTTCCCGATGCCGGGTAGAAGATGGCTCCGTTGGCGAGGACTTGATAGGCGGGCTCGTTGAGATCACCGTTGAGGATCTGGTGGTAGCTGTGTGATCCGTTGTAGCCGATGGTGATGGAGGTTCCGGGGGCTAGTTGCTGCTCGACCTTGAGGTTGTAGGAGAGCAGCGATGGGGTGGAGATGTTGGTGGCTACGGTGGAGGGTGAGACGAGTGGTGTCGTGCTGGTGGGGTTTGCGACCGTGCTGCTGGAGTAGGAGTTCACGGTGTTGTAAGGAGCGGCCTGATCGAGGCGGTAGTCGAGAGCGTCAAGCAGGGAGTGGTGGAAGCCTGCGCCACCGGTGAGGCTGGTGTGGTTGTTGCCGAAGACGTTCCAGGCGAAGCCGACGCGGGGCTCAGGAAGGAAGAGGCCGCGGTTGTCGGTGAGGGCATTGGAGAGTCCGCTGATGGGGTTGGTGGAGATCACGCTGTTGGTGAAGGTGTAGACGCTGGCGCGGTTTTGCGACTCGCTCCAACCGGTGGAGGTTTCCGAACGGAAGCCCGCGCGGACTTCAAAGCGCGGCGTGATGTGCCAGGTGTCTTCCAGGAAGGCGTCAGCGAAGAGCGTGCGCCAGCCTAGCTCGGTGGTGGTGGGGGCGTAGGTGAAGGTCTTGATGGCACCGGTGAGGAAGGTTGTGAGTGAGGCGAAGGAGGCCTGGCCGTATTGATCCTGAGCGAGGTTGTCGTTGGATTGCAGACGCTGGAGCCAGATGCCGGCCTGGATGGTGTGCTTGCCGATGGTGTAGTAGGCGTGATCGTCGAAGGTGAAGAGGTTGCGCGTGATGCCGTTGTTGGAGCCGACGTTGGCGCCTGCTCCAGTGATGGAGGATGCGCCGTTAGAGGCCGTAGAGCCGGAGATGACGATGGCGTAAGTGGGAACACCGGGGCGAACACTGGGAGCGAGTGCCTGCTGCGCCGCCGGGACGTAGCCGTAGAAGTAGAAGGTGGAGCGTGAGTAGCCGACGCGGGCTACGTTGAGGAGACGCGGCGAGAAGATGTGCTGCTCCTGTGCGCTGAGAACCTGCTCGCGAAGGCTTTCATTGACGTAGGAGTATGGGTTTTGCGAGGGGCTGGTGGCGTAGGAGTCGTCGATCGTATAGACGCTGTTGAAGATGTCACGATCGTTGATGTTGTAGTCGAGGCGGGTGGTGCCGAAGTCTTCGCGGATGTGTTGCGGAGCGGTACCGATGTACTCGGCGATGCCGGTGGCTACGCCGTTTTGGAGGACTTCAGGACCGTTGGCGATAGGCCAAAGATTGAGCAGAGGCTTGACGCTTACTGCGGCGTTGCCGCGCGAGGTGGCGTCGGGAACGAGTGTGACGAGAGACTCGCCGAGGTTCTGGCGGTAGCCTTCGTAGTTGCCGAAGAGAAAGAGCTTGTCTTTCTTGATGGGGCCACCGAGCGATGCGCCGTAGTTGTTGCGCTGGAACTCGGGGATACGGGTGCCGTCGAAGTAGTTGCGGGCGTCGAAGTAGCTGTTGCGGAGGAACTCGTAGACGGAGCCGTGGAGCTGGTTGGTGCCGTTGGTGGTGACGATGGAGATCTGTGCGCCGTCGCGCTTGCCGTAGGAGGCGGAGTAGGTGTCGGAGACGACGTT
>Ga0302310_10003527_pt1 | contig 12143 bp, 12 predicted proteins | sample III_Palsa_N1_2_FD_200451 | JGI IMG/M metagenome (GOLD analysis project Ga0302310, IMG submission 200451) | Peat permafrost microbial communities from Stordalen Mire near Abisko, Sweden - III_Palsa_N1_2 | ecosystem: Environmental > Terrestrial > Soil > Palsa > Peat permafrost | place: Sweden... | reverse complement strand
GGCCTGGTGATTTCCACCGGCCTGGCGATCGGCACGCTGTTCACGCTGTTTGTGGTGCCGGCGGTGTATATCCTGATCGGCGCGCGGCATGCGAAGATCGAGACCAAACCGGTTGAGCCTATCGACGACGGTTACGTAGCCGAGTAGTTGCCGGATAGCTTACGGCAGGTGTAAAAAAAATCGCAGGACTGCAATAAAATGCAGCCTGCGATTTTTTTATGCCGGGCGCAATTGCTTGCGCCGCCGGAACCGCGGCTTACCAGTGCTCACCCAATACCGTAGGCACGTAACGCGCGCGATGCGCCTGTACGAATCGCGGGTACATCACCCCGTCGCTGTTGGTGCTTTTGTCGTACCAGCCGCCATAGTGCAGCCACAAGCTGCGGCGCATCACCAATTGCATGCAGTCAATGTATCCCGCCACGCACGGGTATCCGGTCAAGATCGTTGCGTAGTTGGGGTCGTTACGGGAATTCTGCCAGATGCGCAGACCGTCGCATTCGACCCCAATCATCAAAACCGGAAATATGACGATGTCATTTTTATTGGTGTCGATAACCTGCCCGGTTTGGTTGTCGCGCAAGTTGGAACGCGTCGTCTGCACGGTTTTGACGATGCGTTCCAGCGCGAAGTCATAAAACAGGTTGTCGGCATTCATGTGAATAATGTATTCACCTTGCGCGCGCCGGATACCTAAATCCCTCAACGAGTGGCCCGAATCGTTGTAGCGCTGGACGGTCTCCTCAAGATGACTGATTCTGGTATAACGGGCCAGGTCGAGTTCCTCGGCAAATGGAACCAGCTTGGGGCCATCGTGATACAGCAGGATTTCGAAATTCTGAAAACTTTGTCTATGCAAGGAATCCAATGCCCGTCGCAAAAAATCCAGGCTAATGCTGCCCTCATAGTGAGGAATAACTACCGAAAATAAAGGTTTATTCATTTTTTTATCCAAGATTTCCGGGGTTGAATGGTTTAACTATGGCTGGCGTTACAGCGGCATAGTGTTACAGGGTTAATCGCCCCATTTTTGCAGGTACTTTTCATAGGCCAGCCGCCATGACGGTGTACCAAAGGCCCCGCCGCTTTCATGCACCACCGAGATAGGGTAGGTACCCATCGTCACGCCTTTGGCCTCCGCCTGCCGACAGAAATCCAGATCGTAAAAGTGGAAATCAAAGGATTCGTCAAAATAGATGCCGTGGTCCAGCAGCGTTTGCGAATGGCTGGCGACAAACAAACCGTCCAGCAATTTCACTTCTTGGCCAGATGGTCCAAAGAAGCTGAGATTGCCGCACGGGAACCCCGTGCCGTGCCCGACAATACCCGACAAATGTTCGCGTGCGTCCCAGGTGAATTTGTCATCGACAAAAGCCCAGGCCGGCTGCCGCGGAACCCGGCGCTTGTTGCCGGCAAGCCCCAAAATCTGAAACTGCTCAAGGCCCTTGATCAGGTGGTCGCTCCAATAAAAGTCGGACAGATAAACGTCATCGTGGATAAAAACCAAAATGGCCGGCTTCTCCCGGGCTTCGTTGATCGCCTGGTTATAAATTTGCGGTAATCCGACCGAATTCTCGGCGAATAGCCGAAGTTCAAGATCGGGCACAAACGAATAGAGCTTGCAAGACCTGCCTAGCGCGGTATTGTTTAAAAACGATTCTTGGGTTTCTCGTGTTGCACACACTAGGCGAATTTTAGGCCGGCTCATATTTTTCTGTGACGCAAAGTTTTGTCGATATTTGCATCTTTACCATATCGATGCGCGGCAGCGTTAAGTAAATCAACGAAATGGCTTTTTTGTGGCGTAGATGTCCACGCCAAATCCAGCATCTTTCAATCAGGGGTACCCCGCATCAATGCCGGGCACTTGCCGCTTGCCCAATGTTTCTCATCATGACGCGGTGGGGTGGTAGTATTTAACGCCAAGGGAGGCAAGACTACTTGAACGATTCAGGGGGTAGAGAGTGAAAGTCGTTATTTTGGCAGGTGGGATGGGAACCCGACTGGGTGAAGAAACCGATCTGAAGCCCAAACCCATGGTCGAGATCGGTGGCAGGCCGATTATTTGGCACATCATGAAGATCTATTCTTACTACGGCTTCAATGAATTTGTGATACTGCTGGGCTACAAAGGCAACCAGATCAAGGAATTTTTCTCGAATTACTTCCTTTATCAGGGGGATGTCACTATCGACCTGTCCAATAATCAGATCGAAGTCCATCGCAATCAGTCGGAGCCGTGGAAAATCACTTTATTGGAAACCGGGTTGAACAGCCAGACCGGCGGCCGGATCCTGCGCGCGCGGGATTATCTGGGGGATGAAGATTTTCTGTTGACCTACGGCGACGGGGTTTCCAATGTGAACATCGCCACCGCGGTTGCGCAACATCAGGCATCGCCCAACGCGGTTGTCACCATGACGATTGTTCAACCGGAAGCCCGCTTCGGCATCGTCGATAACGATGAAGCCGACATGATTCGAGAATTCCGCGAAAAGCCGGCCGACGATCTGGGCTGGATCAATGGCGGCTTTATGGTATGCAAACCGGGAGTGTTCGATTTCATCGATGCCGGCGATGCTACAATCTTCGAGCAAGCGCCCCTGGCGCAGCTTGCCGCGGCCGGCAAGCTGATGGCATACCGCCACCACGGGTTCTGGAAATGCATGGACACCTTGCGCGACAAAATCCAACTCAATCATTTGTGGGATCAGGGTCTGGCGCCCTGGAAGACCTGGGATTAATTAGAGTGTTTAGCGATATCTATCGTGAGCGCCGTGTATTTCTAACCGGTCACACCGGTTTCAAAGGCTCCTGGCTGGCCCTGTGGTTGCAAAAATTGGGGGCAACGGTCCACGGCTACGCCTTGCCTCCCGAGGACCCGTCGCTTGCGCATTGGCTGCAATTGCAGCTACCCATGGCATCGACCTTGGCCGATATTCGCGATGCGGAGCGGCTTGGATCGTGCTTGGCTGAATTTGCCCCGGAAATCGTCTTTCATCTGGCCGCGCAACCGTTGGTCCTGGCCTCTTACCGTGATCCGTTGACTACCTGGCAAACCAATGTGATGGGCACGGCCAATCTGCTCGAGGCATGCCGCGCCGCGCCATCGGTCAAAGCCGTGGTGGTGATTACCACCGACAAATGTTATGAAAACCACGAGTGGCACTGGGGCTATCGTGAAACCGACACATTGGGTGGACACGACCCATACAGCGCGTCCAAGGCGGCGACTGAACTGCTCGCAAATTCATACCGGCAAAGTTTTTCGGATCGCTCGGCGATAGGCGCTCCCCCTTTGCTTATCGCCACAGCACGCGCGGGTAACGTAATCGGCGGCGGCGACTGGGCCGCGGACAGACTCATTCCCGATGTCGCTCGCGCCGCAAAATTGGGCAAGGCGGTCGAGATCCGCAACCCATTGGCCATACGTCCCTGGCAACACGTGCTGGAGTCCCTGTCCGCCTACTTGTTGATCGGGCAAAAACTCTGGCAAGGCGAGCATAACGTAGCAACTGCCTGGAACGTCGGACCGGCGGATGAGGATAGCGCCTCGGTCGAACAGGTCCTGCGTGCATTGCAGGCCAACTGGCCAGCCGTCAGTTGGCGGCAAATTGGCGCAACCGCCCACGAAACCAACGCTCTGCAGCTCGACTCGTCGCGCATCCGGGCAGAATTGGGGTGGCGGCCGGTATGGCGGTTGCAGCAAGCGCTCGCTCAAACCAGTTACTGGTATCGGTCCTGGACGGACGGCAAGTTATGCTCCAGCGAGCAACTGCGACAGTATCTCGATGAGGCCCAGGATTCGGGTATAAGCTGGGTCAGATGATGCATATTACCTTGCTGGATATTCCAGGCGCGGCAATCATCGACACCGAACGCGGGGGCGACGCGCGCGGCAGTTTCGCGCGCTGGTTCTGCCAGAATGAACTCGCCGGTCTTTTGCAGGATTCGATCATCCGGCAAATTAACCATTCATTTACCAGAGAACGCGGCACTATTCGCGGCATGCATTTTCAACACCCGCCTGCGGCAGAAAAAAAAATCGTGCGGTGCCTGGCCGGCGGCGTACTGGATGTGATAGTCGATCTGCGTTGCACATCGCCGACGTTCATGGCTTGGCGGGGCATTGAATTGTCTGCCGAAAACGAACATGCACTGCTGATACCGGAAGGCTGTGCGCATGGCTTTCAGACCTTAACCGACGACGTACAACTGCTGTATTTGCACACCGCATTTTATGACCCTACCTTTGAGGGTGGGCTGCGTTATGACGACCCGCGTTTGAGCATCGCATGGCCTTTACCGCCAACACAGGTTTCGCAGCGCGATCTGCGACATCCACTGCTGCAGGACGACTTCAACGGAATCCACTTATGAAGTGCCGTCATTGCCACCACGAATTACACCTCGGCTTTGTTGACTTGGGCTTTTCGCCGCCATCAAACGCCTATCTGCTTCCGGCGGACCTGGCGGCGCCGGAAATCCATTATCCCTTGCGTGTTAAGGTATGCGAACAATGCTGGCTGGTTCAGACAGAAGACTTCGCCCGGCACGATGAGCTATTCAATGCCGAATACGCTTATTTTTCGTCGACATCGACCACTTGGCTGGCCCATGCGCGCGCTTATGTCGAGATGATCGTGCCTAGGCTGGGTTTGAATTCGGCGTCGCGCGTAGTAGAGATTGCCGCCAACGACGGTTATTTGCTGCAATACGTGGCCGAGCGCGGCATACCCTGCCTCGGGGTCGAGCCAACGCACCGCACTGCCGAAGCCGCGCGCGCCAAAGGTCTGCGCATCGACGAAATATTCCTGGGTGCGGCGAGCGCCACCGCATTGCTCGCCCGCGATGGCGCGGCCGATCTGATTGTGGCCAACAATGTGTTGGCTCACGTGCCGGATATCAATGATTTTGTGCGGGGTATCGGCATACTGCTGGCGCCGCGAGGCTCGGCGACCTTCGAATTTCCTCATTTGCTGAATTTGATCGCTCAAACTCAGTTCGATACCATTTACCACGAACATTTTTCGTATCTGTCGTTACTGACCGTCGAGCGCATCTTGAATCAGGCGGGTTTGTGCGTCTATGACGTTGAGCAATTGCCCACCCATGGCGGCAGTCTGCGAGTCTATGCCGCCCGGCCGGATGCCCTGTTTCCAGTCAGCCCCGAGGTGGCCAGGGTCGCCGCCGCCGAGCGTGCCGCCGGGCTGGATCAGCCTGCGGTCTACCAGCAATTTCAAGCGCGGGCGGATGCGGTCCGTCTCGGCCTGCAGGCCTTCTTGCTGGAACAAAAGCAGTTGGGCAAAACGGTGCTCGCCTACGGCGCGGCCGCCAAGGGTAATACGCTGCTCAATTACGCCGGGATCGATGCGCTGCTGCTGCCGCAAGTCGCGGATGCGGCGCCCTCCAAACAGGGTAAATATCTGCCCGGCAGCCATATCCCAATTGTGACGCCGCAAACCCTGCTGGCCGGCAAACCCGATTTTGTGCTGATTTTGCCGTGGAACCTCAAACACGAAGTGATGCAGCAGTTGCAAGTCATCCGCCAATGGGGCGGACGTTTTGTGGTGGCGGTTCCGGAGGTGGAGATATTATGAGTCAGGCTGAGACACCATCGCGCATCCTCTACACCAAGCCCTCGATTACGCCACTGGAAGTCGGCTATGCCACCGATGCGGCAGCCAACGGCTGGGGCGAACGCTGTTACGACTACATCAATCGCTTCGAACGCGACTTTGCCCAGCATATCGGTGCATCTCACGCAATCGCCACCTCCAGTTGCACGGGCGCCATGCATATGGCGCTGGCAGCGCTGGAGATAGGCGCGGGCGATGAAGTCATTCTCGCCGACACCAACTGGATAGCCACTGTAGCGCCCATTGTTCACGTGGGCGCTACACCCGTGTTTGTCGATATCCTGGCCGATTCGTGGTGCCTTGATCCAGTCCAGGTAGAAGCCGCTATTACGCCGCGCACGCGGGCGATTGTGGCGACCCATATCTATGGCAATTTGTGTGAGCTGGATGCATTGGCGGCGCTGGCCGAACAGCACGGCCTGATTTTGATCGAAGACGCCGCGGAGGCCATCGGTTCGGTATACCACGGTCGCCGGGCCGGTTCCGTAGGGCGCTTCGGAGTGTTCTCGTTTCATGGGACTAAAACTCTGACGACAGGCGAAGGCGGCATGTTCGTCACCAACGATGCCGAGTTATACGAGTGCGTCTTGACGCTCAGCAATCATGGCCGTCAGAGAGGGGAAACGCGGCAATTCTGGCCAGCTTGTATCGGCTTCAAATATAAAATGTCCAATATTCAGGCCGCCATCGGCTGCGGCCAACTGGAACGGATCGAAGAACTCACCAAACGCAAGCGCGAGGTATTTCTTCACTATCAAACCGCCTTGCAAACACATTCTGAAATCAGCATGAACCCCGAGCCCGCGGGCACCGCCAACGGCTACTGGATGCCGACCGTGGTATTCGATGCCGCCAGCGGCGTGACGCGCGAGCGCCTGCAAGATATTTTCAAACGCCATAATATCGATGCGCGGGTATTTTTCAGCCCCTTGTCGAGCATGCCGCCATTCTCCCGGCAAGCCGAGAACCGCATCGCTTACGAAATTCCCACCAGGGCGATCAACTTGCCCAGCTACCATGATCTAACCCCGGATCAGATCGAGCGCGTGGTGGCATGTCTGCTGAGTGCGCTGGATTAGAGGGCGGCATGGCAAAAAAAATCTTGTTGTTGGGCGCCAATAATCCCGAAACGCCGCGGCTTCTACATCGGATCAGCGAGCACTCGAAGGTCGAGTTTGCGGGCTATATAGATAATGATCCGGCAAAACGGGGCCGTGATTTCCATGGCTTGCCCATCTTCGGCGGATTTGAGGTATTGCCGCAATTCGATCCCGCGCTGTACGCGTTTGTAAATCTGATTTCCGGCGATTGCCTCACGCGGCATCAGACCACGCAAGTGATGCGTCGAGCCGGCTTTGAGATGACCAATCTGATTCATCCCGCGATCGATCTGCTGATGGTCGAACTTGGTCAGGGCATTTATCTGCGCGAGGGTGTGATCGTGCAAGCCGAAGTTAAACTGGCGGACAACGTCTGTATGCATATTGGGGCGTTGATCGGCCACCAAACCTCGGTGGGCGAATCTTCGTTTATCGCACCCGGGGCATCCGTGTGCGGTTGCGTGCAGATTGGACGCGGCGTTTTTGTCGGCGCCAACGCGACTATTTTGCCACGCCTGGAAATTGGCGATTGGGCCGTGATCGGGGCCGGGGCAGTCGTGACCAAATCCGTACCGGCCGGCGCCGTGGTGGCAGGCAATCCGGCGCGTATCATCAAAATGCGTGACCTGTCGACGATCTCGGACAGTCATTGATTCAGCTTGGCACAAGCATGCCGAGGCAGGGATGGAGATGTTGTTTTGCGATCGCGGCTGGAGCAGCGTGACTGGGTTCGAGTGCCAGACCGCACCCCCTATTTTTTCATTCGATGCCTGCGCCAGCGGGCTTGGCAGATTGAGGTTTTCATGGCTCAAGACATACACGCACAGTTTGAAGCGGAACGAATTCTGGACATTGCAGCCCAGGGCGGCGACGCCGTCGTCAAAAAACTGGGGCTCGATTTCGTGATACAAACCGCGGTCCACAAGTACACCTACAATTTCAAGGCGCTGGGAAGACCCATCATTCAGTTGCCGCAGGATATGGTGGCGATGCAAGAACTGATTTGGCAGATCAAACCCGATCTGATTATCGAAACCGGCATCGCCCACGGCGGATCCCTGATCCTGAGCGCATCGATGCTGGCCTTGCTGGACTACTGCGAAGCGGTGGAACAAGGGACGGTGCTTGACCCGCGCGCCAGCAAGCGTCGCGTGATCGGGGTGGATATCGATATCCGCGCCCACAACCGCGCCGCCATCGAAGCTCACCCGCTCGCCCACAAAATCGAGATGATTCAAGGATCATCGACCGACCCCGCGATCGTGGCGCAAATCCATGCCATGGCCAGTACTCATCAACGTGTGCTGGTCTGCCTCGACTCCAACCATACCCACGATCATGTGTTGGCTGAGTTGCAGGCCTACGCGCCGCTGGTGACGCCGGGCAGCTATTGCCTGGTATTCGATACGGTGGTTGAGGACATGCCGGCAGATGCGTTTCCTGATCGCCCATGGGGGGTCGGGAATAGCCCGAAAACAGCGGCACGTACTTGGTTGAAAGACAACCCCGGGTTTAGAGCCGATCTTGAAATAGATCACAAGCTCTTGATTTCCGTGGCGCCGGAAGGTTATCTCAAGCGTATTGCTTGATTTGCCCTGTGCCGGGTTGCGCCGCATGGCGCAGCCCGGCACAGCGCCTGGCGATTCAAGTTCCGACCCGATAAATCCCACTCTCATCGCTGGTAAATAGATTGAGCTGGCCAAAATGGGTGTCGGCCCAATCGGCCGGGAGCGCCGTCGAGTTGAGATATTTCAAGAAGATGTAGCTGCCGAGGCGTTCAGCGCAAAAAGCCCAGGAACGGATTTGGTAGCCTTCGCGCAGAGCCGGGTAACGTGTGACGCAGACCCGCACCACTGCTTCGATTGCCCCCATCGCCGCGACCCACATGTCCGCCGGGAAGATACCCATCTCGATACCGCCGGGTAAGAACAACTCCGTCTGAAAAAAGCGCATCACCTCGCTTTTGTGCAGCACCCCCAGCTCAACCGCTGCGGCGGTGAAATGCAAGAAATCCTCTACGTGATGCGCGTCCTTGTACTGTTCGAAATAACCGGTCAAGCGATCCAGCTTGCCGACCAGGAACTTGCGATTGCCCAGCGCCATGCTCTCCGCGAGATCCGTGGCGTCGAGTATCTTCTGGTCGACTACGTTCATGGCTCTATAGTTCGGCGCGGGCACACCACCAATGCTGGTGTTCGAGATGAATTTGCGATACTGGCAAATGCCGATGCTGCGTAGCTGAAGCCGATGATTAACGATATAGTTCTTGAGCGCAAAGCTGCCGGCAACCGCGCCGAGCTGCGGGTGGTAAGGCTCCCACTCGGGCGCTAAATCGCGTAAATTGTTTTTGCCCGGCCCCTGCGCGGCGCCAAGATAGATCGGAGTCACATAGGGCGGAAAATCGAACGGCAACGGCACATGTGTAAAACACACATACAACATATCAGGCGGGTTCAGACGCTCTGCCGTGAGAAATCCATCTTTGGCGCAAGCAAACCGCTCGCCTTCGCACGCTTGCAAAATAGCGCCTCGAGCCAGGTAGAAGTCATTCAACAGAACCTTGTTCGGCGCTTGCAGATAAGCTGTCTTGAGCTGGTTCAGCAAGCTCATTTGTTGCTCATAGGGCTGATAGCGCTGATTCAAGCAAGGCATCTGCGCGGTGTCGAAAGCACATACCTTGACTTTATCAAGCAAGGCCAAGACCAGCGATGCAATCCGCTCGATCAGTAATACCTTGATACCGACCGAGGTGCCATCGGTGGTGAGTGAATTAAGCCGGCGACTTAGATCGGAATCCTCATTTTCGCAAATCTCGAATATTTTCTCGGTAAGCGGAAACCAAGTTTCCCAGAACGATCGCTTGGCGACGATGTAATTGCCGTAAACCGTCGAGCGAAAATCCATCGCCAGGCTTTGCAGATCGACCTCAAGCCGCACCTCCTTCAGATAGGCCTGGGCCGCCGCGACCAAGTCGGAATGGCGCAGATTTCCCCGCTCAAACACATTCAAGTAGCACGCCGAATCCTCGATGCCGGGCGAGAAAGTGTAGGCGTCATGGCCAGGATTGGCACGAATGAACTCATGGACCTGCCTTGCGCTCAGTCCAGTTTTTTCCAGAAAATCCGCCGACAAGAAACCGTAAAGTTCGCCATCGTTTAGCGCATTGGCGGCAAAGAAATTGCGGATAGCCGAATAGTCGCCCCAGTCCGCCCTGGGGTTGTCCGTGCTATCCAGAAGGATAAAGTCGGAATCGCTCTCGGATTTGGTTTTTTCGTCGTGGAAAATCTGAAAGATGTGGGTTTTCGTCATTGCTTGTACGTTCAGTTTCAGTTGCCGCTCTCGCTTCGGGTAACCAGCAGTGCTCGAAGCGGATCTCGCGACAAGGCCGGAACGCGAGCGATCTCACACATGGAAATAGCCGGTACATGAATCGAAGGGCAAGCGCTTGAGTTCGATAGTGTTAAGGTTAAGTACTTCACGCAAGGCAGTGGTCTCGCCTGGAAAATTCCGATAGGCGACTTCATCGAGCACCACCACCGCGCCTTTCGGCATGTAGGGCAGGAAGGTTTCCAATGCGACCTTGGTCGATGCGTAGAGATCGGTATCGAGAATAAGCATCGCAACCACCAGATCAGGTCTCGTCTTGACGAATTCCGGGGCGGTATTGACGATATCGCCTTTGATCAATTCGCAGCGCGGGATACGATTGACCGGCCGCACCAGATTGTTCGCCTCGATCATCGATTCGATCAGCGACATATCCGTATCGGCGAACATCCTGGTGTTGATATCGCTCGGATCATGCTGCGCATCGATACCCGTAAAGCCCGAGAATGTGTCAAAGCCGATGATCGAGCGATTGATCGCATAGGGCTCAAGTATCATCGAGAGGTGCATGTACAGCATCAAGGAATTTCCCTTGTAGACGCCGCACTCGATAATCGCACCCGGAATATCCAGCACTTTCTTGAACAGTTCCATGCGCGACAAAGCGGTCGTGACGGTAATCCGATCCGCGAAGACAAATGGCGCACTCGCGACGTATTTCGCATCAACCTTGGATAACACTTCGCTGCGCTTGGCTGAAAATTCTTGCTCGGCCTCGGTAAGTCGGCGCTGGGTCATGCACGTACTCCTTGAAAAGGAAGCAAACTATCCGCGTGGAAATAGTCCTTGAAGCCGGCTTCCGGATCGGCGCATCCGCTATCGACATTGACGGGCCCCCGACCGGCCTTTAAGTCTTCAATATGCATCAGCCGGAAATCAACGCTAAAGCGCGTTTGTTCGGTGCGGTTCGGCACGGTGCCGTGCAGGTGCGCACCGGAGAAAATCAACATTTCACCGCCATTCGGCGCGATTCGCGCCTCGTTGCTGGAACTCACCTCTTCAAGCGGAACCGGGTGGGGACGCGTTTCCTCGGTGATATTGATGGAAGCCAGCTTGCGCTCCTTGCTGATCCAATTGGATAGCTGCCAATCGGCCGAGGAATTGCTGACCGGCTTGGTAAAATATTCGGGGTTGATCATCATGGTCTGCTCCGGCACCACGCCGTGCACCGGCATCCAAGTGTTGATCTGGCATTGTACCGAACCGTACCAGGTATCGCGGTGCGGCTTGTACGCATAGCTGATCCCGGCATGCAGATAATCGTAGTGCGGTACCACCCGCAGGCGCGGCACATCGAACAGATAATCGGCGGGATCTTCGCCAAGCTCGATGACGAACGATCGAATGATTTCTTTGGCTTCGGCGCTGTTGGTGAAATAGCTCTTCAGGCGGGACACCGCGGGCACGAACTCAGCCACCGGCATCAGCTTGTGCAGCGAACGCGCATCGGTTTCACGGCCGAGCACATGGGCAATGCTTTGCAGTGCGAATTCGCGCAATTGCCGCGCCGACTGCAATTGCGTCTCAAGAAAGATCGCGCCGGTGTAGAGCGTTTCCTTCAGATTGGGATGATTTTTAGACTGATTAACGTATAGATCCATCATTCGACCTCAGACATTATAATTTCCATCAGTTTGGCGTCGTGTGCCTTGGCCGCAATACGGACTATATTGCCGGTGTGCGATTCATGTCGCGCTAGTCTCGATTCCCATCGCTTTTGATGATTTTGCGCGGCACATATTCCATGTATTGTACCCAAATATAAACGATATAGACATGTCGTAAAATCGCCAATTAAAGTACGTATTAGACACAATTGCGCGCATCGTCCAGCCATCGCACACGGCTGAATCCGCGTTCAGGGACCGCCAAGCGGGTAGGCAAACCGGGGCCTCAAAACGGCGCCTGCGGCACAAACGGCCGCGCCTCGATCACCCCGCCCCGCGCCACCAGGGCGCTGCTGTCGGGGACTTCCTCCCAGGCGCCGGGCAGGTCGATCAGCGGTTCCGACAACACC
>Ga0302310_10003522_pt1 | contig 12157 bp, 14 predicted proteins | sample III_Palsa_N1_2_FD_200451 | JGI IMG/M metagenome (GOLD analysis project Ga0302310, IMG submission 200451) | Peat permafrost microbial communities from Stordalen Mire near Abisko, Sweden - III_Palsa_N1_2 | ecosystem: Environmental > Terrestrial > Soil > Palsa > Peat permafrost | place: Sweden... | reverse complement strand
TCCACCTCTGATCCATCCGAACAAAAGCGTTGGGGCGGCCGAGTGAAGCCATTCCACCAGGAGGTCTGGGATCGCTGGAAGCTGGAGATCGTCTATCGCGGCAATCTGGCGAAGTTCGGCCAGAACCCCGGTGCGCTGCGGCAGCTCAGAGCGACATCGTCGGCCATGCTGGTGGAGGCCAACCCGCGCGACTGGATATGGGGCGTCGGCCTTAGTGCGGACGATCCGGCGGTGAACGAGCCTTCGGCCTGGAGGGGCGAAAACTTGCTTGGTCGCATCCTGACCAAGGTTCGGCGGGACTTGGCCTAGGTCCTCAAGCCGGCGCGAGCATCTATCCCTTCAGGAACCCCCGCGCGGCGACAAGGAAGCCGTCGGGCTTGTCCAGGGGCACGCTGTGGCCGGAGCCGGCGACTTCGGCGAACTTGGCGCCCGGTATGACCTCCATCATTCGCCGCGCCACCTCCGGCGCGAGGATGTCGGAGGTCTCGCCGCGGATCAGCAGCGTGGGGACGTTGATCTGGGCGCAGGAGCGCCACGCCGCCTCCGGATCGCGCGGACGCAGGGTGCGCGGCTGCCGCAGCGCGCGGTCGTAGCGATAGGTCCACTGGCCGTCCTCGGTGCGCATCAGGGCGTTGTCCGAGCGTTGGCGATGGTGCGCTTCCGGCGGGACCGAGTTGGCCGCGCGCGCGAGGGCGAAGGCCTCGTCGCGGCTCTCGAACACGTCCTTGGCGCGCACGCCGGTCTGGATGCGGTTGGAGCCGGCGGCGACGATCTCCGGTCCGATGTCGACGATCACGCAGGCGCTCAGCGCGTCGGGCCGGCGCCCGGCGTATTCCATCGTCACCATGCCGCCCATGGAGAGTCCAAGCAGGGTGAAACGCTTCAGGCCCATGGCTTTGACGAAGGCTTGAAGATCGTCGGCCATATCGCTGACGCCATACTGGTCGGCGGGCGCCCATGCGGTCTCGCCGTGGCCGCGCTGGTCCAGCGCCAGCACCCGGTAGCGGTCGGTCATCGCTTCGGCGAAGGCGTCCCAGGAGCGGGCGTGGCCGGTGAAGCCGTGCAGCAGCACCAGGTCGGGCGCGCCCGGCGTCCGTGACGCCCAATCCCGGTAGTGGAAGCGCAGGCCGCGCAGTTCGATCAGTTCGTCGGTGACGTTCGCCGCCATGGGGTCCTCCGGTTCAATCCTGCCGCCGAGCGGCGCCATCATGATCTTGTTAGCAGCCCTCGCCAACGGCCGGCGAGTCGGGCAGGGAGCGGGGATGAAGCGGCTGGCCTTTCTGTTCCTGACGCTGGCGGGCCTGTTCTGGGGCCTGGGGTTTCCGCTCGGCAAGCTGGTGCTGCGCGAAACGGACGCTGCGCACATGGTGCTGCTGCGCCTGGGCATCGCGGCCATCGCCGCCCTGCCGTTCGCCCTGCGGCCGGCGGCGCGGGACCTGTTCCGATCGCCGATCGTGCTGGGCGGCGGGGTGCTCTATGGGATCGCCTTCCTGATCCAGTTCGAGGGTCTGGCCCGCATCAGCGTCACCCTGGCGGCGCTGATCGTCGGCGTTCAGCCGGCGTTGATCGCCATCGCCGCGCGGCTGCTCGGCGAGCGCGCCAGCCGGCTGTCGTGGGTCGGGGTGGCGGCGGCCAGCCTCGGGGCGGTGCTGATCGCCGGCATGCCGGGTAAGGCCGGCTCGCCGACAGGGGTCGCCCTGTCCGTGCTGGCGATCTTCATCTTCCTGACCTGGCTGTTCCTGGTGCGCCGCGCGCCCAAGGCGCCGGAGGCCATGGCCTTGCCGGCGGTGACCGTGGTCCTGGGGGCGCTGACCGTGCTGCCGATCGCCCTTGTCATGCACGGGCCGCCCAAGCTGGACCTGAGCCCGGCCGCTTGGGCCGGCGTGATCACCCAGGGCGTGTTCTGCACCTTCCTGGCCACCGCCGCCTGGCAGTATGGGTTGGCGCGGGTCGGCAGCGCGGCGGCCGGGGTGTTCATCAACATCGAGCCGCTGATCGGCTCGGTCATCGGCGTGTCCCTGTTCGGCGACCAGCTCACCGCGGCGCTCTGCGCGGGTGGCGCGCTGATCATCGCCGGCAGCTTCGTCGTCGTGCTGGGCGAGCGACAGGCGGACTTGCCGGAGCTCCTGCCTGGGCCGCTGATCTAACTGGGCGTCGGGTGGTTCAGCCCTTGTCCCCGCCCATGGCGCAGATGACCTTCCATTCGTCCGGCGTCACCGGCGAGACCGACAGGCGGAACTGGCGGAACATGGCCATCCCGGCCAACTTGGGCTCGGCCTTCATCGCCGACAGCGGCACGGGTTTGGGCATCCGGCGCACAGGCTGGACCTCCACGGCGACGAACCGGCCGGCGGGGTCGCTGGGGTCGAGGAAGGCTTCCTTGGACACCTTGGCGATCCCGACCACCTCCAGCCCCTCCTGGGAGTGGTAGTAGAGCAAGAGGTCGCCCACCTTCATCGTCCGCAGATAGATGGCCGCCTGGTTGTTGCGCACCCCGTCCCAGACCGTCGAGCCGTCACGCTCCAGGTCGGCGAAGCTGTATTTCACCGGCTCTGACTTGATCAGCCAATAGGACGGAGTGGCCACGGTTCTGCTCCCTGCGTCACGGTCGGCGGGATCATGGCATGACTCGGGAACAGGGCGAGCAAAAAGCCCCCACCGAACGGGAACGCCTCCTTGTCACGCCGCCGCAGTCACCTTGATGGGAGCCAGTTTTCGACTGACAAACCGCTGACCCTGACGAAATCCCGTTCATTGTCTGTCACCACGGTGCAGTCGGTGGCGAGCGCCTGAGCGGCGATCAGCATATCGTTCCCGCCGATGGGTGAGCCGGCCAGTTCGAGCTCGGTGCGCAGCCGCGCATAGGCGGCCTCGGCGGGGGCGTCAAACGGCTGAATGTCGATCCCCGACAGGATGCGTTCGAGCTGGGTCGTCAGACGCTCGGAGCCCTTCTTAGCCGCGCCGAAGCGGAGTTCCGCCGCCACGATGATGCTGGTGCAGATCGCATCGTCGCCGACCTCCGCAATGCGCCCGGCGATACGCCCCTGCGGATTGCGGACCAGATCGGACAGAATGTTGGTGTCGAGCAGGAAGCGTGTCAAAGATCGACAGGGTCTGGCGGGAGATCGTCAATCGCGGGGAAGTCCTCCTCGATCGGACCCAACTCCGCGAGGATGGCCAGCAAGGATTTCGGCGGCATGGCCTCAATGACCAGTTTGTCGCCGTCCCGGCGCATGATCGCATCCTCGCCAGCAAGCTCGAACTCCCTCGGGATGCGGACGGCCTGGTTACGGCCGTTCTTGAAGAGTTTGACCTGGCGATAGGCGTTCATAGTGCGACTTTAGCATATGCCGCGGCATAGGCCAATGCGCTGTGGTTTCCAGTCCTTGCACATCACCCCGCCGCCACCCTGGCTGGCGTCTTGGCTAGCGCCATCCCCGGCTTCAGGAACTTCACCAGCACCCGCTGGCCGATCAGGAACGGCGCCTGGTCGGCGCTGACGACGACCTCGACCACCCGTTCGTCGGTGCGTTCCGAGGGGTCATCGGACTGCAGTTTGCGGGCGCCGAACACCGGGGCGCGGCGCATGACCCGGCCGGAGAAGGTCTTCGACTGGTCGGACTCCGGCACGATCTGCACCGTCTCGCCGACGGCCACGAAGGGCAGGGCGCTTTCGGAGACCTCGGCGCGGACGATGCGCTGGCCGGCCGGCTCCAGGTCGAACATCGGGGTGACGTTCAAGGTCGAGGCCCCGACGCCGGGTGCGGCGTAGCGGCGGACGATGCGGCCATCCACCGGGGCGCGGACAATGGTCTGCTCCAGCGCGTACTTGGCCTGGTCGAGCTGGGCCTTGGCGACGGCCACGGCCGCCTCCTGGCTGGCCAGGGTGGCCTCGTCGTTGCGGGTCGTGTCGGCCGCCTGGTCGATCATCTGGGTCGGCACGACGCCTTTCAGGTCCACCAGGCGCTGCGCCTCGCGGTGGGCGGCGATGAGCTGAGAGCGGGTCAGCAGCATCTGCGCCTGCGACTGTTTCAGCGCCGCCTCGGCGGTCTCCACGGCAAGCTTCGGCGCGTCGTCCTCCTGGCGGGCGAGGATCTGGTTCTTGACCACCTGGTCGCCCTCGGTGACGTCCACCTCGCGGACGATGCCGGCGGTGCGCGCGGCGACGGAGATGACCCCGCCCTCCACGTCGGCCTTGCCCTCGGCCACGGCGGCGAACGGCGAAGGCGGCTCGGCCTTGGCGGCGGCCGCGGCGACGCGCTTGGTGTTGGCGGCGTTGAGCATGCTCACGCCGATGACGAGGGCGACAAGTCCAACCAGCAGGATGATCCAGAAGGCGGGGCGGCGAAGGATGGCGGGCATGGGTTAGTGTCCGATACTGGGCGTGCGACGTTGGTCGGAAAGGACGAGGCCGTCCTCGAGGTGAATGACGCGGTCGGCGAAAGCCTCGAGACGCACATCGTGGGTGACGCAGATGACTGCAGCCCCGTGATCTGTGGCTGCGCGACGCAAAAGCCCGATGACCACCTGACCGTTCTCGCCATCGAGGGCGGAGGTAGGCTCGTCGGCGAACAAAAGGGCGGGGCGTTTGGCGATGGCGCGGGCGATGGCGACACGCTGCTTCTCGCCGCCCGACATCTCCGACGGGCGCTGGTTCAGCTTCTTCTCCAGCCCGACCTCGGTCAGGGATTCGATGGCGATGGCGCGGGCCTCTTCGTGGCCGACGCCCTGGTATTTCAGCACCGTGGTCACCTGGCCGAGCGCGCTGAGCGCCGGAAACAGGTTGAAGCCCTGGAAGATGAAGCCGCAGTGGTCGAGGCGGAAACGGTCGATACGCCCGCCGCTCCGGCTCCAGAGATCATCGCCCAGCGCCTTCACCGAACCCTGGTCGGGCCTCATCAGCCCGGATAGCACCGCCACCAGGGTCGACTTGCCGGAGCCGGACGGGCCCATCACCATGGTCACGTCGCCGTGGCGCGCGTCGAAGTCGACGCCCTTCAGCACCTCGACAAAGGTGCGGCCGGTCTTGAACCGCTTGCGCAGGTTCACCGCCTTCAGCGCCGTCTGATCTAGTCTTACTGGCGCATTCATCGCAACAGATCCGCGGGTTGGCTTTTCTTCAGGACGCCCATGGACATGGCGCCGGAGACGATCGCGATGGTCATCAGCATCACGCAGACCCAGATCACCGCCTTGGCGAAGAAGATCATCGGCAGGCCAAGGCTGGCGGCGATCATGGCGGTGAGCACGGTGAGCGCGCCGGCCGCGAGAAGGCCCGCCACGCCGACCCAGGCCGAAATCTCCATCACGATCAGGCGCATGGAGCCCATGGAGACGCCGAGGGCGCGCAGGCTCGCGAATTCCTTGATGTTGGACAGGATCGCCCCGCGCAGGGTCTGGGAGGTGACGCCGATGCCGATCAGGAGGGCGACGACGACCGAGGCGGAAACCAGCAGCCCGATGATCGAGACCTTCATGAACCCCTGCTGGTTGGTGCGGACCAGGTCCTGGCGGGTCCAGGCGCGGTAGGCGCCGCCGGACGCGGCGTTGAGTTGTTCAACCACCGCGGCGGCGCGGTCGGGGTGTCTTATCCGCACCATCAAGGGTCCCGTCGGGCCGCCGGGCGGGCTGCGGGCGATCAGGGACATGGTGTCGCGGGAAACCACCACGCCCGCCTGCTCAGTGCTCTGATAGCCGTGCAGGATGGCGCGGACATGCACCAGCTTGCCGCGCAGGGAGGCGTCGTCGCCCAGCTTTACGCCCAGCCGCTTGAGGTTGCTCGCATCGACCGCGACCGAATAGGGCTCCATCAGCGCAATGCGGACGGCGTCGGGATAGTCGCCGGGCATGGTCACCGAGCCGGGGCCGGTGTCGACGGCCGTGATCGAGACATAGCTCTGGGTCTGGTCATGCCCGGGCGTCGTGCGATTGAGCCAGGGGCCGCCGGTGCGTTCGGCGCTGGCGACCTCGACCACCTCGGGGTTCATATAGATCATCGGCTCGACCCGCCGCGGCAGGCTGGACCAGCCCTGGATCATGTCTTCGGTCTTCGGGTCGAGAATGAAGATGTCGGCGCGGGCGCGGTTGATCGAGGCCATGGCGGAATCGATCAGGCCGGAAAACAGCCCCACCTGGGCGAGCACGAGCAGCCCCGACAAGGCCAGCGCGGTGATCGCGGCCAGGTATCGGCGCCATTCAAAGACAAGCGTGGCTAATGCCAGCGACACGCGCTTTTGCTCCCCGCACGACCACAGACTGTGACCGTCTCACAAGCGCATGTGGCGGCATCGTGGCGGCCAAACCAAGTTAAATCGAGGTAAGGTTGGAGTCCCTCCAAGCGATTGATTTGTTTGATGAAGATAGAAACTTGCGGGATTGTAATGTTCGCGCCTAACCTGTCCGTGCGGACAGGAGACCCTCATGCTCACCGGCAGTTGCCTTTGCGGCCAAGCAGCCTATGCGGCCGACTCGGAGATTGGGCCGATCGGGCATTGTCACTGCGAGAGTTGCCGCAAGGCGCACGGGTCGGCCTTCTCCAGCATCGCCGCGGTTCCGCGCAAAAGCTTCCGCTGGACCCGGGGCGAGGACCTGATCAAGGTGTTCGAGTCCTCGCCGGGCAAGCTGCGCTGGTTCTGCTCCAACTGCGGCTCGCAGTTGATGGCCGAACGGGTCGAGCGGGACAGCATCATGCTGCGCCTGGGCTGCCTCGACACCCCCGTCCCCGGCGGCCGCCAGTGGCACATCTGGCGATCGGACGGCGCCAGCTGGTACGACCCGAACGCGGCGTTCGACGAGTTGCCTGAAGGCGCTCCGGTCAAGGCGCGGTAAGAAGCAATTGAACCACGAAGCACACGAAGATTACCAAGGGGCCGGTGCTTCGAAGGTTTGACGCCAAGGCGCTAAGACGCAAAGGAGGCGCGAAGCGCGCTCAGTCGGCGCGGCTCTCGAAGGTTTTGATGCGGGCGAAGCCCGCCTTAGCGTCCTTCGCGCCTTTGCGTTGAATCTCGTCCTTCGTGCCCTTCGCGTCCTTCGCGGTGAATCCTGCCCACCGGCGTTCGCGGCGGCCTATCGCAGCAAATCCGCCGGGTCGCTCTGTTTGAGGACGCCCATGGCCATGGCGCCGGAGCCGATGGCGATGACCATCAACAGGGCGCAGACCTCGGCGATGGAGCCCGGGTGCAGGGACATCGGCAGGCCGACGCCGGCCGAGGCCTTCGAGGCCAGCCAGGTCAGGCCGACGGCGACGATCAGGCCCACTAGCCCAACCCAGGCCGACAGCTCGATCACGATCAGCCGCAGCGAGCCCATGGAGATGCCGAGCGCGCGCAGGCTGGCGAACTCGCGGATGTTGGACAGGATCGCGCCGCGCAGGGTCTGGGAGGTGATGCCGATGCCGATCAGCGTTGCGATCACCAGCGAGAAGCTCAGCAGGATGCCGATGATCTGCTGGCCCAGCACGGCTTTCTCGTTGGCGGCGTTGAAGTCCGCCGCCGTCCAGGCGCGGTAGGCGCCGTGGGAGGCGGCGTTCAGGGAGTCGCGCACCTCTACCGCCTGGTCGGGGTTGGCGATCTTCACCAGCAGGAAGCTGGTGGACCCGGCATCGGGCCCCAGTCCCACCTGGTAGAGGGTGTCGCGGGAGCCCACGACATTGGGTTGGTCGGCCGAGCCGTAGTTGTGCAGCACCGCCCGCAGATAGACCGTGTGCCCGTTCAAGGAGGCGGAGTCGCCCAGCTTGACGCCAAGGGTATCCAGAGTAGTGACGTCGATCGCCACCGCGCCCGGCTCCTGCAGCGCGCGCCTGAGGTCGTCGGAATAGTCCGTGGGCAGGGTGACCGCGCCGGGGGTGGTGTCGACCGCCCACAGGTTCACATAGGTGTTGACCTGCTTGTGACCCTTGGGCGGGGTGTTGAGCCATTTGCCGCCGTTGTTCTCGCTGCTGGCGACGGCGACCACGTCCGGGTTGAGATAGATCTGCGGCAGGATCCGCGACGGCAGGCTGATGTTGGAGTTGACCACACTGGTCATCTTGGCCGGCAGGATGATCAGGTCGGCGGGCGAGCGTTCGGTGGTGGCCAGGTCCGAATGGATGATCCCGGCGAACACCCCCACCTCGAACAGCACGATCAGCCCCGACAGGGCGAGCGCGGTGATCGCCGCCAGATAGCGGGGGAATTCATAGATCAGGGTTCGAAGGGCCAGCGACATCGTGGATGATGATGGCGCGGGTTGGGGCGCGGAGCCAAGTTACATCGGGGTAAGGGTTGGGCGGGTGAGCTCCAGACTCCGCACCCGCGCGCCCAAGGTCGGCGCAAACGTGATCAGGAAAAGCTCGTCCGCGCCCACCGCCTCCGCCTTTGCCTGCAGCGCTGCGCGAACCGTCGGGCCATCCCCGACGAAGGCGAAGCGGCTCTCCTCGCCGCCGGGCGTTCCGGCGCCGCGGGCCTTCAGGTCGGCCAGGGCGGCGTCGATGCTCAGGAACGGGCCCGCGCCTCCCTCCGCGAACGCGTGCCCCCAGGCTCTGCGGGGGGCGTCCAGGCGCGTCGCCTCCTCGGCGGTGTCCGCCGCCAGGGCGCCCACGCCCACGCCGGCCCAGGGCGCAGCGCGAAAGATCGAGGGCTGGAACGCTTCCCGATAGGCGGCGATGGCCTCGGTCGCGTCGCGGCGGGCGATGAACTCGGCGAATACCATGCCCACCCCCGCCATGCCGGCGAATTGGGCGCTGGCGGTCGACGAGCAGAGAATGAAGATGTCCGGGTGCGACGGCCCGCCGGGCTGGGCGCGGACGCCGTGGGCCGGGTGGCTGGTGGGGAAGGCCTCGCGCCCGGCGGCGTCCAGCAGCCAGGCGTTCAGCAGCGCAAACCAGGTCGGGAAGGCCTCCGATCCCGCCGAGCGCAGGGCGCCGCCGGTCCGCGTGTCGCCGCCCAGGGCGCGGCCAACGCCCAGGTCGATGCGGCCGGGCGCCAGGGCCTCCAGCGCCATGAACTGCTCGACCACCTTGAGCGGGCTGTAGTTGACCAGCATGACGCCGCCGGAGCCCAGGCGGATGCGGGTCGTGACCTGGCTTAAGGCCGCGAGCAGAATCTCCGGCGAGGCGGAGGCGAAGGAGCGGCTGGAATGGTGCTCGGCGACCCAGAACCGGTGATAGCCCAGTCGGTCCGCGGCCCTCGCCAGTTCGACGGTTTCGCGGATCGCCTTGGCCGGCGTTTCACCGACGCGGATCGGCGAGAGGTCGAGGACGGAGAGCAGGGCGGGCATGGAGGGGAGTTTAGGGATTTTGGGAAGAGCGTGCGACTGTCTCTCAGCATTGTTCCCCAGGCCTTGTGCCTTGGGTCCATTGGACTCGAACGGCTGGAGTTGAGGCGGTAATCGTTCCGTCCGTCCCAACCTGAGTCTGCCTGCGCTCAATGGGCCCCAGGCACAAGGCCTGGGGAACGGCGCCATCTGGCGACGGGGAGAAGGAAATCAACCCCGCTTCTTCACCTTCTTCACCACCCCCGAGAAGGTCATCATCGGGCTCCCACCGGTCGCGATCAGCCCACGGATGAACACCAGCGAGCCGCCGGCGCGGGTGATTTCGCCGGTGGCCTCCACCAGGTCGCCCTCGCTCGCGGGGCCGACGAAGTCGCCGTTCAGGGAGACGGTCACCGCATAGCCGTCGCTCAAGGCCGCGCGGCCGATCACGAACAGGGCGTAGTCGGCGAAGGTCAGCATGCAGCCGCCGTGCATGAAGCCGCCGCCGTTCATATGCTTCTTCTCGGCGCGGAAGGCGCAGCGCACCGTCCCGTCCGCTTCTTCGCACCAGTAGAATGGCCCCGACAGGTCCTCGTAAGGATCGCCGCCGACCCAGTACCGCCAGCCGGCCCATTCGCCGTCCTCGACCATGAACGGCCCGTGCGGCGCTGTCGCCGTCTCCAGTTCGCCGCCGTCGGCCATGTTTGATCCTCAGGAAAGCCTCAACTAACGTGGCGCTTCCATAGCGGGGTGGGGCCGACATGCGAAGTCGAATTGGCGCGATCATGATGGTCGCCGTTTCGTTGGCGTTGGCGCTGGGCGGTTCGTCGCGGGCCGACACGACTCTGAGCAAGACTCAGTTCCGGGACAGGTTCATCCAGGAAGTCCACCAGATCGCGCCGACGACAGCCGTGAAGGTGATCTCGGCGGAACAGGTTGAGTTGTCTAAGCCGGGTGGGGAGACCGTCAACTCCTATCTGTTCAACGCCTATCGCGAATACCTGAAGGACCCGGCGGCGCTCGATGTGCTTGTCGAACGGTACGCGAAGCTGGCCGTCGCCGGCATGCAGCCCGCCGCCGCGATCCAGATCAAGGACCTTGTGATCCTGATCCGGCCCCGGGACTACATTGCCTTTGGGAACAAAGCGAAAGTGGTGCGGCCGCTCGCCGGCGATCTGGTGCAGGTAATAGCGATCAACAGCCCCGAGAGCTTTCAAATTCCAACATTGGAGCAACTATCCAAGTCGCTGGGCTCTCCGGACGACAAGCTGTGGGATCGCGCGCTTGAAAACACCAAGGCGCTGATAGGCGACTGTTCCACGAGCAACCTGTCGGAAGGCGTCATTGATCTGGAGTGCAATCCAGGCTTCGCCAGCAGCGTGCTGTTGCTCGATGAAATGTGGGTTCCCCACAAGCTGCCAGGGCGTGGCGCAGCTATCGTCGCGGTCGGCAAGGACGATCTGCTGGTGGCCCATTCGGGCGCGCCGAAATCGGTTGAGGCGCTAAGCGGCTTTATGGCGACGCGCGCCAACGACCCGGCGTTCCTGTCTTCCACTCTTCTGGTGCGAACCGAGACGGGTTGGGCTACCTACGGCGCAAATCCGTAAGGGGAACCGTCATGGCGCTCGATCTCGAAACCCGCGACCAGCTGATCGAGGGCGTGCGGAGGTTCGTCAGCGAGCGGCTGCGGCCGCTGGAAGCCCAGGTCTCCGCCGATGACGCCATTCCCGACGACGTGGTCGAGGAGATGAAGCAGCTGGGCCTGTTCGGCCTGTCGATCCCGGAAGAATACGGCGGCCTTGGCCTGTCCATGGAGGACGAGTGCCTGGTGGCCGTTGAGCTTGGCCGCACCTCGCCCGCCTTCCGCTCCACCTTCGGCACCAATGTCGGCATCGGCAGCCAGGGGCTGGTGATGTTCGGCAACGCCGAGCAGAAGGCCCGCTACCTGCCCGGCATCGCCTCCGGCGAGATCATCACCTCCTTCGCCCTGACCGAGCCGGAAGCCGGTTCCGACTCCGCGTCAGTCCAGACCCGGGCGCGGCGCGACGGCGACGTCTATGTGCTGGACGGATCCAAGCGCTACATCACCAACGCCAACAAGGCCGGCCTGTTCACGGTGATGACCCGCACCGACCCGGACAGGAAGGGCGCCGCCGGCGTCACCGCCTTCCTGGTCCCGCGCGACCTGCCGGGCCTTTCCGTCGGCAAGCCGGAAAAGAAGATGGGCCAGCAGGGGGCCCACATCTGCGACGTCATCTTCGAAGGCGTCCGGGTGCCGGTGGAGAACCGGCTGGGCGAGGAGGGCGAGGGCTTCAAGGTCGCCATGCAGGTGCTGGACCGCGGCCGGCTGCACATCAGCGCCGTCTGCGTCGGCGTGGCCGAGCGGCTGCTGACCGACTGCGTCGCCTATGCCGGCGAACGCAAACAGTTCGGCCAGGCGCTGGCCGGCTTTCAGCTGATTCAGGCGATGATCGCCGACTCCAAGACCGAGGCCATGGCCGCCAAGGCGCTGACCCTGGAGACCGCCCGTAAGCGCGACGCCGGCGAGAGCGTCACCCTGGAGGCGGCGGCCTCCAAGCTGTTCGCCTCCGAGATGGTCGGGCGGGTGGCCGACCGGGCGGTGCAGATCTTCGGCGGCGCGGGCTATGTCGCCGACTATGGCATCGAGCGATTGTACCGCGACGTGCGCATCTTCCGCATCTACGAGGGGACCTCGCAGATCCAGCAGCTGGTGATCGCCCGCGAGACGATGAAGCGCGGCGGCTAGGGTTCCGCCCTTACGTCAAATACGAATGGACGATCGCCACCAGTTCCTCGGCGGCCTGCACGCGCGGGTCGTTGCGAGGGGCGGTCGGGTCGATCATATGCTCGCGGATATGGTCCTCGATCACCTCGCCGATGAAGCCGTCCATGGCGCCCCGGCAGG
>Ga0302310_10003506_pt1 | contig 12203 bp, 8 predicted proteins | sample III_Palsa_N1_2_FD_200451 | JGI IMG/M metagenome (GOLD analysis project Ga0302310, IMG submission 200451) | Peat permafrost microbial communities from Stordalen Mire near Abisko, Sweden - III_Palsa_N1_2 | ecosystem: Environmental > Terrestrial > Soil > Palsa > Peat permafrost | place: Sweden... | reverse complement strand
GCGAGCCCCGGGCGGCCTCGGTCGAACCGAAGCCCTTGCCTTCGGCGTGCTCGATCGGCTTGGTGTAGAACTTGTCGTGAAGCTGGACGGCATCGAGCCACTTGCGGGCCAGATTGTAGTATTTTGAGGCCTCGTGCATGCGCGCCATCACACGCACCAGCACGCTTGGTCCGACAGTGTCGATCGCGTCCAGAAATAGCGGATCGAAGTCCTGATGGGCCGCCGCTCCGGGACGTCCGGCTGCGACCTGCCGGGCGAGCGGGCCGGCCTCCAGAGGGACCGAGCCGCCTTTGCCCGGGACCAGATAACGGGGCGACTTCGCCCAACTGTACTTGCCTTGCTGGTGTCCGTCGAGCGGATCGATCGGTTCGGTGCGTCCCTCCCACGGGTGCAGCGAGGTCTCGCCGCGGTAGAAGGAGTGGGCCGTGTCTTCGCGGACATTCATATGATCGAAGTCGTGGTAGGTAGCACCGTCGTACACGGCGGCACGATTGATGAGGGCGGCATTGCGGCCGTCGATGGTGGGGTTCTCGTAGAGCTCCGGCTGGAAGTAGGTGCCGGTCGCGAGGTACGCTCCATAGCCCGCGCCGAACTTGTCGAGGCCGGCCTTCATCGAGAAGCGGATGAACAATCCGCAATCGGAGTTGTGCTGACTTTCGTTCTCATCGCACCACGCCAGCACGTCCTGCCAGGTCTTGTTCTCGAGCCAGCGTTCGACCGAGCAGCCCAGCCACGTCGCCTCCAGCCACTCGCGCTTCCAGTAGTCGAGGATGGAGATCGAACGGGTGACATCGGACAGGGTGGGCGCGCACATTACGCCTCCGGGAATCATGAAGCTGGAGTGCGGCCACTGCCCGCCGAAGATCGCGTACACCTCGACCGGCTTGCCCGAGAGCGTGACGCCCTTCTCATAGCTGGTGCCGACGAAGGGTGCGAAGCGCCGCACGCACTCGTCGTACTCGGGGATGTTGGCGTAGTTCTTGTTGGTCAGGTCGATCGCAAACAGCGCGTAGAACCAGCGTGGAATCGACTGCAGGGTCTCGCACGCCTGGGCGATGTTGCGGATCAACGTGGCGTTCTGAGGGACATGGGTCTTCCATGCCGTGTCGAGGGCATACACGGCTTTATACAGATGGCTGCCGCCGCAGATGCCGCAGACGCGCGGGGTCACGATGAGCCCCGCCTGCGGGTCTTTCCCTTTGAGAATGATCTCGAATCCTCGAAACATGCTGGCTTCGGTCCAGGCGTCCGTCACGACATTGTCCCGGAGCGTGACGCGCAGGTCGAGGTCTCCCTCGACGCGCCCCAGGGGACTGATCCTCATCTCTTTGCCTTGAACAATGGTCGCCATTGCCTTTACTCCTGTGACTGCTCTGCGGTGCTTCCTGGTACGGATTTGCGGGGAGGGCTGCTTAGCATCTGATTCGGGTGCTAGACCACGAACATGTCCTCCTTCGACCAACGTGGCGCGGCGATGCGAGCCGCGGCCGCGTGGGCCATGTAGGTGATATGGTCGGTGCCGGTTGGAATCTCCTTGGGGATCGTTCCGCTGATCTTCTGGGTTTTGAAGACGGTTCCCGGCTTCAGATCGTGGAACGGAAACTCCGGCTCCGTGCAACCTGTGCAGGGCATGCCGGCGCGGGTCTTCGACGACTGCCGATTCCACAGAATGCGATTGCAGGGCGAGTGGGTCATGGGGCCGCGGCAACCGAACTCGTAGAACAGGCACCCGGTTCGAGTACCCTGACCAAACTCCGTGGGCGACTGCTTGTACTCGAAGAATTGCACGCGCGTGCAGCCGGTCTGGGTGAAGCTTTTGAAGAAGGTCTGCGGCCGCTGCAGGTCGTCGAGGGCGATATCCCCGGCGCGTCCGGAGGCAACGGCGACGAGGATCTGCGTTACCCAGTCGGGATGAGCCGGACAGCCCGGAATGTTGATCACAGGCAAGCCCCACTTGGAGCGAAAGTCCGCACCGAGGAAGCCGCCGTGCTTGCGCTTCAGATACTGCAGACCTACGTTATCGACCGGGTTTGGTTCGGTCGCGGGGATGCCGCCCCAGCACGCGCAATCTCCCAGCGCGACAACAGCCCCAGCCTGGGCGCACATTTCCTTCACCCAATCCTTCATGGGGCGGTCGGCGAACATGTTGAATCGGCCGCTGCCGTTGGGGCCTTGAATCACCGTGCCTTCAAACACAAAGATGTCCAGCGGGGTCTTGCCGCTGGCGACATCGTTGAAGATTCGCTTGGCGTTGTCGCCCATCTCGAGGCCGAGCGAAGGATGCCATAGAACGTTGATCCCGAAGTCGGTCACCAGGTCGCACGCGCTGGGTTCCTCGGCGTTTAGGAACGACATCGTATTGCCGCTGCACGCACCACCTTGAAACCAAAGCAATGAAGCCATTGGCGAGTTCCTTCCCAAATGTGACTCGCATTACAAAGCAGGTGCGATTTGACTCGCCCGCGAAGGCGCTGGCAATAGCAAGAATTAGCTAATTCTTGCGTTGTCGCGTCCGGTGCCGACCACCAACCCCCGCGTGATTGCGGCGCGCATCAACTCCATCTGATTGTGAACATTGAGTTTCTGCATCAGGTTGGCGCGATGCCGCGTCACCGTGTGCGGACTAATATTCAGGATGTCGGCGACGGCCTGCGTGGTGTGACCGTCGGAGACGAGCTGCAATACCTCGCGCTCGCGCCCCGTCAGTTCGGTCTCCTCTCGATCCTGCGCCTGAACGAGACCCATATCGATGGCTGGCGTGACATAGCGCTCTCCCTTGAGCACCAGACCCAATGCGACAAAGAGCTCGTCGTCCATGGCGTGTTTCAGCAAATAGCCGCGCGCCCCGGAACGCAGAGCCTGCGCGACAAACTGCTCATCGTTGTGCATCGACAGCACGATTACGGCAAGCCGCGGCCAGAATTTATGGATGCGCCGCATCGTCTCCAGCCCATCCAGCCGCGGCATCGCGAGATCGAGCAACACCACGTCTGGCTTGGCTTTTTCTAACGGCCCCGAAAGCTGACGAATCGCCTCTTCGCCATTGTCGGCCTCGCCGATGACCTCGTATCTTCCGTCCATGCGCAGCAGTGCCGCCACACCGCGCCGCACCAGTGCGTGGTCGTCGACGAGCAACACCCTGGGCTGTCTCATGCGAGTGGGATCCTGACTCTGATCTCCGTCCCCTGGGCGGGCTTCGAGTGGATCGCGATACTTCCCTTCAGCATCAGGGCACGTTCCTTCATGCCCATCAGGCCGAGCCCGGTGTGATCGGCGGAGTAGTCGAAGCCTCTTCCATCATCGCGCACGCAAAGCAGGATTCCATCGGCTTCCTGGCTGAGCGAGACCTCGACCCGCTTGGCTTCGGCGTACTTGGCCGTGTTGGTGAAGGCCTCCTGCGCGATGCGGTAGAGCGCCAGTTCGATCGGCTGCGGAAGCCGTTCGCAAACCCCGGACAGATCGAGGACGATGCGAATATGGAGCCGCTGCTCGTAGTCGAGCGAAAGCTGCCGCAGAGCCCCGTGCAGTCCCAGGCGATCGAGCGTTGGCGGACGGAGACGCCGGGCCAGATTGCCCAGCAGCTTGGTCGAATGGCTGACCTGGGCACCCAACTGCGCGATATCCTCACGCAATTGGGGAGGCACCTGCCGCGTGAGCACCTGCAAGCCGAGCTGAATCGCGATCAACGCCTGCCCGGCCTCGTCGTGCAGTTCGCGCGCGATGTGCTTGCGCTCCTCCTCCAGCCGCAGCAGGTTATACGCGGAGAGAGCCTGAATCTGCTGGCTCTTGATCTCGAGGGCCTTCATCAACTGGGCATTGCGAATCGCCACCGCGGTCGTGTTGGCGAGCGACTCGACAAACGCCGCGTCCTGCCATGTGAATGCCGGCTGATTGGCGAGCTTATGCAACTCGAAGAAGCCGATCACACACTCCTCGACATCCTTGATCGGAACGCACAACGCATGCTGGACCTCGAACCGGCTGACCAGCTCCGGGTCCGCCAGCCGATCGTCGGGATACTCGTTCGACAGATAGGGGAATTCGTTTTCGAGCACCAGGCCCGGAAGGCCTTCCAAGGGGTTCCAGTTTCGCGGCCAATCGTGCCACGCCCCGCGATGCCAATAGGCCTCGGACGCCATGCCGATTGCACCCGCCGGTTCGACCGGCAGCGCGAGCCCCGCCAGCGCGCCGTCGGCCTTCAGAAAACGTGCGGCCTGCTCGACCAGCCGCTGTACCAGCGCCGACGGATTCAGATGTTGATTGACGGCCGCGTTGAATGCCAGCAGAATTTCGAGCGATTGCGACCACTCCTGCATGCGGTCGAAGAGCCGCGTCCGCTCCAGACCGATCGCCGCCTGCACCGCCAGCGTCTCGACGATCGCCAACTGCTGCGCCGTAAACTCCGAACCGTTGCGATGATTCTGCACCTGCACGATGCCAACCACATATCCCTGATGACTGAGCATCGGCGCGCACAGCGCATTCCTGCACCCCGTCGCCAGCAGATCGAGGCACGGAAGCCGTTCGCTGGCCTGCGCCGCGCTGAAGTGATGCGACTGACGGCGGCGGACGACCCAGTCGGAGAGCGAATTCATAACAGTGTCTGTACCTGTGGCAAGGTCCTGCGTCGACTCCCCCTTACGGCGAATGTGCGATGTGCGAAAGTACGCCAGATCCTGATCGTAGAGTTCGACCAGCGCATACTCGGCGTTCAGCAGATGGGCCGCCTGTCGCGCCACCGCACGCGCCATCATGCCTGTATCGAGTTCATTCAGGACGGCTACGGCTCCGCTGCGCAACGACTCGATCTGCACTAACAACTGCCGATTCTCGGCCTTCAGCAGAGCGGCCTGCTCCCTCAACTCGGCGACCTCGGGCCCTGCGTGGGTGTGTCCTTTGTCGCGCACCCCTACCTGCGCGGGACCGGCAGCATCCGTGTGGCCACGAGAGACGTGGGCCGTGCTCAAGCTGTCACGCATCGGGCCTGTTTCTCGATGTCAAGGCATGCCAGCCACTCGTTCATTCCGGCACCGGTTTTAGCCGAGGTCGCGATGATCCGCATCCCCGGACGGACGGCCTCGATGTTGGCCTTGGCGGTCTCTATGTCGAACTCGCAGGCCTCGGCCAAATCCATTTTGGTCAGCACGGCGAGATCGGCGGAGTTGAAGATGTTGGGATACTTCAGCGGCTTGTCTTCGCCTTCGGTGACCGAGAGCAGAACCACCCGCAGATCCTCGCCCAGATCGTAGCTGGAAGGGCAGACCAGGTTGCCGACATTTTCAATAAACAGGAACTCAAAGTGACGCAGATCCCAATCGGCCAGATGGTCGGAGATCATCTGCGCCTCCAGATGGCACCGTCCATTGGTATTGATCTGTTTCACCGGCACCCCGGCCTCGGCCAGACGGCGCGCGTCGTTGTCGGTCGCCAGGTCACCCACCAGTGCGGCCGTCGCGATCCCCTGCTCGCGCGTGGTCCTCAGCGTCCGCTGCAGGAAAGCCGTCTTGCCCGCCCCCGGGCTTGAGACCAGATTTACCGTCAGCAGGCCGGCATCCCGCAGCCGGTGCCGCAGGCCGCGCGCGATCTCGTCGTTCTTATTCAGAATTCCCTTGCGAATCTCCAGAACCCGAGTCTCCATCTATCACTTCCTCGACTTACGGAACAGCAGGCTCACGACACATCGATCTCAATCGACTCAATCTCCAACTCGCGCCCCTGGCGGATCGCCCCGCTGGGCGTATCGCACTCCGGACAGCGAAACCTTTGAATGCTCCGCAACTCAACGTCGCGATCACACACTGCACAGTAAACCCTGACCGGCAGTTCCGTCACATGCAAGGTCGAAGCGGCCAGCAGAGTATCCGCGGTGGCGATCTCATAGCCGAACTCCAGCGCACCGCGCACCACACCCGAGAGAGCTCCAAGGCGCAGATGCACGGCCCGAACCCGGGTCGCGCCTGCCTCGACCGCGCTCTGACTCACCGTCTCCACCAAACTGTAGGCAATCGATAGCTCGTGCATGTGTGCCTATTGCGGATCGGCCTTCAACTTCTTCCCGTAGTTGCGGGCGATCGCAATCGCGAAGCCCAGCGTCGTCTGGACATCGGGATCGCGCAAGGCGCCCATAAGCCCAAAGATTCCTTTGGGGATAGACGCAGCATATTCCTTTTCCTTCGAGCTGTCGTCGTGGCCGCGCCCAGCTCTCGCACCACGCCCATCGCCGCCGGGGCCAAGATGCCCTACGCCTCGCGATTTTGCTTTGTTGCGTGCCGCACGCAAACGAACTAACTGGCGTCTATTTCGTCGCCGCGGCCGGGAGTTGAGGTGGGAGTTCCGGCGTTAGCAGGCAGCGAGTCTGGCGGCCGATGAAGGTGCACATGCCGAGGATGTCGTCGTTGACGGAGTAGGCGGTTCCGGTCCAACCATCCTTGGTGCGGTCCATGACGAAGTAGCCGTAGCGCTGGAGCTGATAGAGGTTCGCGATGGCTCCGTCGACGGTTTCGGTGCGGATGCCGGGGCCTGCTACGGCGACGTTGGGATTGTCTCCACCGTTGCCGACGATGAGTTGCACGGGGCGCGTGGGACCGAAGGAGAGCGCAGTGAAGAGATGGACGTGGCCGGCGAGGACCATGTCCGTGCCGGCGAGCTTGCGGGAGTTCGAGGCGACCTGCTCGGTGCGGTTGGAACGAAAGTCGACAGCGTTGAAGCCGGGCAGCATGGGGGCGTCGCCGTCGTCGGACTTCGCAGCCTCCTGGCCGTTGGGACGTTCTTTGCCGACGACTTTGGGGTCGATGCCCCAGATGGGACGATGGGTGATAATCCAGCCGTGGCCGGTCTCAAGAGCGGGGCCGAGCTGGTCGAGTTGCTTGGTCCAAAGGGCGACGAGATCGGCGGGCGCGGTGGTGTCGTCGGTGTCGGCCGAATCCATGGTGTTGAGGGTGAGGCCGTCGATGCGTACGGTGAAGGGCGCCGCTGTGATGGAGTCCTCGCAGCGTTGCGGTTTGGCGGCGGCGTCGATGAAGCGGAACCAGCCTTCGGCACCGCGTCCGCACTGCTCGTGGTTGCCTCGGGCAAAGATCCAAGGGGCGGCGGTGAGCAGCGGATTGACCGGCGCGAAGAGGTCCGCGTTCCACGAATCCCACTGATCGCCGTGCGGAGAACCTGCGCATCCGGAGTTGTCCGGAGGGCATGGCGACTCGCGGTAGTAGTAGTCGCCGACGTGGATAACGAGGTCCGGGTGTTTGGCCGCGGCGTGTGCGGCGACGAGTGGGAACGGCCAGCGGCGGACGTCGTTGCAGTCCTGGGTAAGCGGGCCCTTGAGGCGGCAGCCGGTGTCGCCGATGACGACGATGCGCTGGAGGCGTGCGGGCTTGGGTGCCAGCGCGATTCCGGCGACGGTGACCTTATGCGCGCCGGCGGGGACGAGGGCCTGGCAGGTGGTTACGGGGAAGGTCTTGCTGGCAGCCTCGCGCACGGTCAGGTGGAGGGGTTGGCCGTCAGCGGACGCAGCCGGGCACGTGGCGGCCGAGGTGATGGCGCGAACGACGGCGTGGCCCGTGGGCTGGGGATCGGGTGCGGTGTGCTCATCGCCGACCAGCTCCGTCCAGGCGAAGAGCACGGGCTTGGCGGGTGGGGCGGTTTGAGCCATCGCGAATTGGGAAAACAGCATCACGAAGGAGCAGACCACAGGCTTGCTGCAAACCTGATTCAGCATCGAGAGCCTCCGTTCTCCAACCATCAAACTCTACTGCGTCTTCATGGGAACTACGTCGTTGACGTTGATCGCGGCGTTCACGATCCGCTGAAACTGCCGCCACTCACAAGGTTTCGCGGCGTTGCATCCGGGGAGTGACAAAGCCTGATGCGCGGGTGGAGCGGCCACGGTCAACTCCGATCCGTCGCGCAGTTGGCGCAGTGTCTGCATGGCCGCGGTGACCCGCACTGCGTAGCCTCCGTGCGCGTCCTGCCAGAGCTCGAAGGCCATCTCGGTTCCGGGCGGCGTATCGTCGGCGCGCCCGTCCAACTGCCAGTGGGCGCCCAGCAATGAAGCCACTGCCGCGATATTCGTATCGTGCCCAACCAACAGGACGACCTTCGTGCTGATGCCTCCGACAGCGCCGTCGACGGGCTTGCGCTCGACGCCCTGCTGGAGCGTGTGGGTGATGTGCGCGAGCATGTTCGAGGCCTCGACCTTCGCGATTGCAGGGGTCCGGTGGAGCAGCTCGAAGTCGCCGGTGTGAAGGGCGAGCAGCCTTCCGATGTCGGCTTCGTCGACCTTGCCCCAGCCCACCTGCGCCATGGGCATGCCGTCGGCGTATTCGAGCAGGAGGTCTTCAGCGAAGCTGGAGGCAAACGGCAGTGGGCCGGCGAGATCGACCATGTGATCGCCCTTGCCGCGCAACGCCGCCAGCGGCTCGGTCGAAAGCTGCGCCTCAGGCGTTCGTTGAGGGACGCAGGAGGAGCTTCGCGGTGCGCAGCCGAGCAGCAAATGCCGTAGCTCTGCGACGAACTCGGCAAGTTGCGGGTCGGCCGGTTGTTTTACTCGTGCGGAGAGTTCGGCGAAGGCGGCAGCGGCTTCAGTCGGTCGCACTCCATCGGCTGCGGGGTGAAAGAGCGGATCGTTCTGGCCCTCGGGCAGGCCATGCAGCGGCAGCGTGCAGCCGGGGAACAACCCCTCCGCCAGAGCGTGGCCGCTTTCGATGGTGCGCTGATCGGTGTCGGCCCAGATGTAGGTTGAGGCCGCGTCCGCGCATCCGGCTGGCGCGAGCAGACCGTTCGCCGCAAGCGACGCGCGGTCGAAGCTGCCGAATCGCGTGAGCAGGCGATGGCCCTGGACGGTGAGGTTGCCGGGAGGGACGTTCCAGCTTGGCCACGGCTGGACCGAGTAGCTATCGAGGCGAGACTGCGTCCAGGTAGGCGAGCGGACACCGTGCCGGCTGAGGATAACGACCAGCTTCAGTTGCGGTTTGGCGGCAGACGGGGGTTGCGACTGCGCGTGAGACGCTCCCCCCGCCAGCATGCAGAGGGTGGTCGCGAGGAGCGCCTTTCCATGGATTCTCGACAAGGGATACTCCTAGAAGATCAGCTTGATGGCACCCTGAAGTTCGCGTGCCGGATAGGCTGTGGTGATCTGGCCGTAGGTCGTGCCGATGTCAGTTGCGTTGGTATCGGACGGTGCCTGCAGGTTGGCGCGGTTCATGGTGTTGAAGGAGTCGACCCGCAGTTCCAGCGCGCTGGCTTCGGACCAGAGCACGAAGCGCTTGTGGAGGCTCATATCGACAGTATCGTAGTTGGGCGAGCGGACGATGTTGCGGGACGCGTTGCCGAACGGCGAGTTGGTGGTGGGAATCTGAATGGCGGCTGGATTGAGGTATTGGACGTAGGTCGCCGTCTTGACGTGGTTTGGAGCCTGCAACACCGGGTTGCCGACGATGTTTGGCCGGTAGTAGCTGGCGAGGTCGGTGTTGTCGACCAGTTGCTGAGCTGTCGGCGTCGCGCCGTCGTAGACAATGTTCGCGGGCAGCCCCGTGTTGTAGGCGTTGATGACGCTGGTCTGCCATCCGCCGGCCAGCAGTTGCAGCAGGTAAGGGGCGCTCGAACCGAACTTGCGGCCCTTGCCGTAGGGCAGATCGTAGGTGATGGCGAGCGTCTCGTTGAGCGGCTGGTCATAGGCGGAACGTCCGCGATCTCCGCCGATGTTGTAGAGGTTCACGTATTCGGTGTCGCCGGCGCCGTCCTCGAGGTGACCTGTGGCGTCGTCCATGCCGTGCGACCATGTGAAGGCGTTGATGAGGTAAAGGCCGCCGGAGTAGCGTTTTTCCAACTTGGTCTGCAGCGAGTTGTAGTTCGAGTTGCCCTCGTTCAGCGCCATCGAGATATCGCCGCAGCATAGCGTCGTGTTGATCGGCCGGCGCGCCTGCAGGGACAAGCAACCGGTGGCAACGGTGGCATTGCAGGTCGGGGTGGTCGGGTTGACCGAGGCCTGGTTGTAGTCGGCGAGCAGAAGTTCATGCACGCCCGTGTTGCCGACGTAACCCACGCTGAAGGTCAGGTTCTTCGCAAGTTCGCGTTGGATATTGAGCTGGAAGCTCTGCACATAGGTGGTGGGTGTGCGGGCGGGTATGTAGGTCGGATTGTTGTTCAACAGGTTGAATGGCGGCCCGGCGGGAGGAGAGATCAGCCCGGTCGGGTAGCCTTGCTGGGTGGAGACGAAGCAGGTTCCGATGGCGCTTGCCGGAAGCGGCGTAGGCCCGGTGCAGAGCGGCAACGTGGGTGTGCTCTTCGACGTTGGCGAAAGCTGGGCCACAACCGTGTCGATGGAGACGGGCAGGTTGCCAGCCAGTTCGTTACCCCCGGCGACGCGGTTGAACTGCTGGAAGCTGATGCCGAAGCCGCCGCGGATCACAGTCTTCGGGGTGGCACTGAGCGAGAAGCCGAATCGCGGCCCCAGGTTGGCCCAGTTGGGGTTGACCAGCGCCCGGTTGTACAGTGACCCGGATGAAGCGGCGATCAGATTCTGGGCGGATGGGCTGAAGTTCGAGAGCTCGTTGTTCAACTCCCAGGTCGGGGTTGCGAACTCGTAGCGCAGGCCCATGTTCAGCGTGAGATTGGGCAGCGCGTGCCAGTCGTCCTGCGCATAGGCCGCATGCTCGCGCAGCTCTTCGGTGATGACGGTCTGGTTGCCGAGTTCATACTGGGAACGGGCCCCGAAGGCGAAGTCGGCCAGCGCCCAGGCCTGCTTGTAAGCGGGATCGGTAACGCCTCCCGGAGCCGCCGCCTTGAGCTTGCCTTCGGTAAAGAGCCCCTTGTAGGTATCGGTGCCGAACTGCGGGTGAGTGTTGCTGACGACGATGGAGACGTGCTGATACTCGTACCCGAACTTCAGGCTATGCTTGCCGTGCAGCAGGGAGTAGTTCACCTTGGGATCGATGGCAAAGGGATTGACCGAGGTGGGGGTGCTCGCCGATCGGCCCCAGGTTGGCGAGAAGCCGGTGACGGACTGCGTGTTGAGGCCGCCGGAGATGTCCAAGGCCGTCGGCGCGTTGGGAATGCCGGCGTCGACCAGAATGTTGTCGCCGCCGAGATTGAACGGGTTGCGATTGGCCTGACTCCAGGTCAAGCCGAGGCGTGCATCGAGCGCGGAGTTAGGGGTCAGGACCAGGGTGTATCCGGCGGCGATCTGCTGATTGGCCTGGTAAGTGTTGCCGTTCGATTTGCCGTAGTTGGGCGCGGGAATCGGGGATGGGTCGACGACGTTCGCGGCACGGCTGCTGTAGCGGACGAAGAATGTCTGCTTCTCCGAGATGGCCCAGTCGAAGCGCCCGTCGCCCTTGTTGGAGTTCAGGCTCGCCGCCGGATTGCTGGTGAAGTTGCCTGACGCCACCGCGGTGCCCGGCTGGTTCGCGACGTTGAGAAAGTTGGTGAGCACGATCTTTGCCAGCGGATTCAGATTGGCTGACGTAATGATCCCGCCGGGGATCGTGGCCGAGGTCGCATAGGTCGTGGTGTAGGGATTGACCAGCGGGATGACGGCGCCGGACGAGTCGTAGAACGGCGTCGTGCCGCTCAGCAGCGCGGTGAGTTGCTCTGCCGTCGGTACGGTTGCGGTGAGGGGCGCGTGCTGGACGCGGCGCACGGCCTCAAAGTCGACGAAGAAAAACGTCTTGCCGGTGCGGGTGAGGAAGCGCAGCGGCAGCGGTCCTCCGAAGACTCCGCCGAACTGGTTCTGCTGCGGACCGGGAACCGAGCCGGGCGTGAGCGGGAACGGCCCCACCGCGTTGGCTTTGGGGTTGCGAATGTAGTCCCACACCGCTCCGTGGAACTGCGACGAGCCGGACTTGGTGGCCGCGTTCACCACCGCGCCGCCGGCCTTGCCATACTCGGCGCTGTAGTTGTCGGTGGACACGCGAAACTCGTTGACCGCGTCGAGCACGGGCTGGATGGCTTGGTTCGAGAAGCCCTGGTTGTCGACGCCGTAGCTGTTGTTGTCCAGACCGTCGAGGATGAAGTTGTTCCACGAACTGCGCAGTCCGTTGACGTTGTAGGAGGCGTCGCGGCTGGTGGTGCTCTCGTTCTCGACGGTGGACACATGGACGCCCGGCGCGAGTTTGGCCAGATCGGCGTACTCGCGACCGTTCAGCGGCAGGTTGTTGACCTCGCGAGGCTGCACCGTGAAGCCGTTGTCGCTGGTGTCCGTCTCCAGT
>Ga0302310_10003502_pt1 | contig 12214 bp, 10 predicted proteins | sample III_Palsa_N1_2_FD_200451 | JGI IMG/M metagenome (GOLD analysis project Ga0302310, IMG submission 200451) | Peat permafrost microbial communities from Stordalen Mire near Abisko, Sweden - III_Palsa_N1_2 | ecosystem: Environmental > Terrestrial > Soil > Palsa > Peat permafrost | place: Sweden... | reverse complement strand
TTGGCGGGGTCGAGGGGCAGAGCCCTCGCCTTCCTTACTTCACCGTCAGCCCCCAGCGAGCACCGCCCGCTGGGGGCATGTCGATCACTCCGCCGGTTCGATCGGCGGTTCGGGCACGCGGGAGCCCTCGCCGAAGATCGCGTAGGCTTCTTCGCCGTGGGCGGCGTCGTCGCCGATTTCAAGCACGGCGGGCGACAGGCGCAGCGGGGTGACAAGCGAGATCACCTTCAGCAGCACGAAGGTCACGATCAGGTTCACCACGATGATGAAGAGCGCGCCGTAGATTTGCAGCGTGACCTGGTGGAGGCCACCGGTTACGCTGATGCCAGGCGCGTCCGAGCCCGTTCCAACGTATTCGATCATCTTCGGGTCGGCGAGCAAGCCGGTGAGCAAGCCGCCGCAGACCGCCGCCACGCCATGGGTGTGGAACACGCCCAGGCAGTCGTCGACCTTCTTCATCAGCGCGGTTTTGGCGAACTTGTTCATCGAGAGCCACGGGAGCGAGCCCGCGACCAGGCCGACGATGATGGCGCCATAGCCGTTGACGTAACCAGCCGCCGGGGTGATGCCGACGAGACCGGCGATCATGCCGTTCACCGCACCGATAACCGAAGGCTTCTTATAGGCGATGCTGTCGAGCGCCACCCACGTCAGCACCGCGAAGGCGGTGGCGATGTTGGTGTTGAGCACGGCGGCAGCGGCGTCGGCGTTGGCGAAGTAGGGGTCACCACCGTTGAACCCGTTCCAGCCCAGCCACAGGATGCCGGCACCGGTGAGGGTGACGAGCAGACTGTTCGGTTCGAAGCTGTGGCGATCACGCGGGATACGCGGTCCGATGATGGCCGCGGCGGTAAAGCCGGAGACCGCAGCGGCCAAATGGATGACGTATCCGCCCGAGAAGTCGACCACGCCCAACTGCGCGAGCCATCCGCCGCCCCACAGGCTGAAAGCGCCGATGGTGTAGGAGAAGGTCATCCAAAGTGGGCAGAACAGCACCCAGGCCTTGAAGCTCATACGGCCGATGATCGAGCCTTCCAGGATGATCACGGTGATCGCCGCGAACACGAATTGGAAGTAGACCATCGTGGCATTCGGGAAGGTCAGCGCCGGCATACCGGCGGCGGCGTCCGGAATATTGGCCTGTCCGATTTCGAAGCTCGCGGGCAGGACCGGGAAAGGCTTACCGACGAACCAGTTGCCTTTGATGCCAAGCCAGTGCGGTCCGAAAGCCATATTGAAGTCGAACAGACACCAGACGACCATGACCGCGACGAAGGCATAGATCGCCATGAACGCGGAGTTGATCGCCCATTTCTTCTTAACGATACCGCCGTATAGAACGACGAGGCCGGGTATGCTTTGCAGAGCAACGAACGTCGCGGCGGCGAGCTGCCACGCGTTATTGCCCGAATCGAGCCAACTTGGTGCAGGAAGTAGCATGTCCTCTCCTTTTGCCCCCTGGGGATTAGTGAGTTCAGTCACACGGAAATCAGAGTCTAGTGGTGCGCCCCGGCGACCGGACCAGTACCGGAAGTCGCGTGTGTCCCGGAAACGGGAGCGCGCGACCCCGGTGGCTGGCGCACCACGGCGGCACCTCCGACGCAATAACCGTGCCGAGACTGCCGGCGCGGCGTAACTTCCTTCCAGAAGAATGATTTAAGCCGCCCTGGCAGGATTGGGCGGCGATTCTGCACCGGACCGAACCTCCGACCGGCGAGCTATGCGCCCGCCGCGCAAAAATACTGAGCGGATGCCCAAATAACTGGCATTCGATGTCGGGAAGGTAATGATTGGGAAGTGTGCAGGTCGTGCGCGGCCCGCGCAGGTCGGGTTAACATTCTGTGGCGGCGGCATTTTTTGTGCGCTGCACGCAAAATCACGGGTCCAGGCGGCGCGTGGCCTCAGCCGCGCCAGAGCGTCATCACCAGCCCGCCGGTAACGATCAGCGCTCCCCCGGTCAGGATCGCGGGCGAGGGCAACTGGCCGAATGCGAACCAGGCAATCGCCTGGGCGGCGAGGAAGAACAGCACCACGTAGATGCCGAGCAGCCGGCCGAAATCCCAGCCAGGCAGGTTCACGGTAAGACCATAGATGAACAATATCAGCGCCCCCGCGGCAAACCACAGGCCGCGCGGCAGGCCATGGATGCCGAGACCCTTGCGCACCAGCGCGTCGCCCCCGGCCTCGAGCAGTGCTGCGAGCGCGAGCAGCAGGAGCGCGGGTGCTACCGGCAATCAGGAAAGCTTCGCGAGCGACGTTTTGGCGCGTGCGGTGATTGCGGCGAAGTTTCCCGCCCGGATCTCCGCCGCCGGCGTCAGCCACGAGCCGCCGACCGCCAGCACGTTGGGCAATGCGAGGTAATTCGGCGCGGTGGCCTCGGTGATGCCGCCGGTTGGGCAGAATCTGGCCTGCGCGAACGGCGCGCCGAGAGACTTCAGCATATTGATGCCGCCGACGGTTTCGGCCGGAAATAGTTTGAAGCAGCTATAGCCGAATTCGAGCCCCAGCATCAGTTCGGACGCGCTGCCGATGCCGGGCACGAAGCCCACCTCGAGCCGCAGCGCCGCTTCGTAAAGTTTCGGCGTTCCGCCGGGGCTGAACGCGAACGGCAGATCGAGGTCTTTCGCGAGCCGGAGGTCTTCCTCGGTGAGGGCGGTGCCGAGGCCGACGATCGCGTCCGGCACGTGCCGGCGCATCAGCGCCGCCGCTTTTCTGGCGGCGTCGGTGCGGAGGGTGACTTCGAGGGTTTTGACTCCGCCGGCGACCAGGGCCTCGGCCAGTGGCACCGCGTCTTCCTCGCGTTCGATCGTAAGCACCGGTATAAGTCGTGCTGCTTTCAGCAGAGCGGCAATATCGGTCATGGTTTGGTCTCCGGCGCAAAATGGGAAAAAGTTTTTTGCTTCTTTTTTTCAAAAAAGAAGTCTTCTTTTTTTGGAAAAAAAAGAAGCAAAAAAACTTTGATAATTAGGAGAAAATCGCCGCCCCCTGGTCCGCACGACCGACCACCGCCCGGAACGACGCAAATAGATCACGCCCAATGCCATGATGGTAGTGCGAAAGGTCGGCGATTTCCGGGATGCGCCCAGCCCATTCGACCGGATCGACCAGTGCGTCCAGGGTCCCGGTTATGGCATCGACCCGAATGATATCGCCGTCCCGCACTTTGGCGATCGCGCCGCCCTGCAACGCTTCCGGCGTAACATGGATCGCCGCCGGAACCTTGCCCGAGGCGCCGGAGAGCCTGCCGTCGGTTACCAGTGCCACTTTCTGTCCGCGGTCCTGCAGCACCCCCAGCGGCGGCATCAGCTTGTGCAGCTCCGGCATGCCGTTGGCTTGCGGCCCCTGGAACCGTACTACCGCGACGAAATCGCCGGTGAGGCTGCCCGCCTTGAACGCCGCCTGCAGTTCTTCCTGACTGTGGAACACCCGCGCCGGCGCCTCGATCACGTGCCGCTCAGGCGCCACCGCCGAGGTCTTCACCACCGCCCGGCCGAGATTGCCGTCGAGTAACGCGAGTCCGCCGTGGTGGAGGAACGGATGTTTGACATCGCGCAGGATACCGGGATCGGCGCTGTCCCGCGGCGGCAGGCGATATGCCAGTTGGCCCGCTTCATTCAGCGCCGCTTCGGCCACGTAATTTCCCAGCCCTGGGCCCCAGACCGTCAGCACGTCGTCCTGCAGCAGCCCAGCCTCCAGCAGCGTGCCGATCAGGAAGCCGGTACCGCCGGCGGCATGGAAATGGTTCACGTCGGCCTTGCCGTTGGGATAGATCCGGCACAGCAGCGGCGTGACCTCAGCGAGATCGGCCATATCGTCCCAGGTGAGGATGATCCCCGCCGCGGCGGCCATGGCGATCAGATGGATGGTGTGGTTGGTGGAACCGCCGGTGGCGTGCAGCCCGACCACGCCGTTCACCACCGCGCGCTCGTCCACGACCTTGCCCACCGGCGTATATTCGTTGCCGAGCGCGGTGATCGCCAGCGCGCGGCGGGTCGCGACCCGCGTGAGCTCGTCGCGGAGCGGCGTATTGGGGTTGACGAAGCTGCTGCCCGGCAGGTGCAACCCCATGATTTCCATCAGCATCTGGTTGGTATTTGCGGTGCCGTAGAAAGTGCAGGTGCCCGGCCCGTGATACGACGCGGACTCCGAGGCGAGCAGCGCGTCGCGCCCGACCTTGCCTTCGGCGTAGAGCTGCCGCACCCGCGATTTCTCGTCGTTCGGCAGGCCGGAGACCATCGGCCCGGCCGGAATGAACAGCGCCGGGATATGCCCGAACGACAGCGCGCCGATCACCAGCCCCGGCACGATCTTGTCGCACACGCCGAGATAGACCGCGGCGTCGAAGGTCTGGTGCGACAGCGCCACCGCGGTCGAAAGTGCGATCACGTCACGGGAGAACAGGCTGAGTTCCATCCCGGCCTCGCCCTGGGTCACCCCGTCGCACATCGCCGGTACGCCGCCGGCCACTTGCGCGGTGGCTCCGGCCTCGCGCGCAGTGTGTCGAATCAGCTCGGGAAAGCGTTCGAACGGCTGATGGGCGGAGAGCATGTCGTTGTAGGCGGTAACGATGCCGAGGTTGGCGGTGGGCTCGCCAGACAGCCGCATCTTGTCGGTGGGTCCGCAAGCGGCAAAGCCGTGCGCCTGGTTGGCGCAGCCCAGCGCCTGCCGCCGCGGTCCGGCGGCGGCGGCCTTCTCGAGCCGTTCGAGGTAGATGCTGCGCCGGTCATAGCTGCGCTTCCTGATCCGGTCGGTCACTTCGAGCACGCGGCTGGCCACGGTCATGGCAAACTCCTCCCAAAACCTGACGCCCGGTAGTTTGGGATTCTTATTGCACTGCCGCAAGCAGATTGTGCGGCGGCACAGGGCTATCGCGTATGAGTTGCCTGGTGGCGGGCGCCGGCTGTGCTCCGCCCGGGCGCGTTTTTTTAAGGTGTGCAGGGTGTGCGAAATGCAGGCGAGCGGTGCGGATGGGTCTCTGCATAGCATAATTTAGGAATAGATGCCAGACACTTGGGTTTAGAGCGGGCGGGCTGACTTGCTTCGTGGGCGCCGGAATTCCAAATGCGATTCTCCTGAGCGAGGGCCAGTCACTGGTTGCCGCGGCTATACTAACGATGTATATAATTCGTTAGTATTACGGAGGAAGCCATGCCGAAGGAAGCCGTATTCACGTTGAAGCTGGAACCTGAGCTGCGGGACGAGTTCGTTGCCGAGGCAGAGGCCGTCCGCCGGCCGGCCTCGCAGATCGTTCGTGAGCTGATGCGTGAATTTGTGCAGCGCCAACGCGAAGCTCGGGACTATGACGCGTTCCTGCGCCGCAAGGTGGAGCGCGCGCAAACATCGATACGGGCAGACTACGGTCGTTCGAACGAGGACGTTGGAGCCGAGTTCACCACGCGACGAACCAGGATGCCCAGATCCGACGAGTTGAAAAGACCTGCTAGACGTTAGCGTCTGAGAAGCTATCGATCCAGGGAAATGTCGAATGAAGGTATTTATTAGTTGGAGCGGTGCGCGGAGCGAGGCGCTTGCGAAAGCACTTCGCGAGTGGTTCCCCCTTGTCTTGCATTTTGTGGAGCCTTGGCTCTCTCAATCGGACATTCAGGCTGGCGAACGTTGGAGCATTGAGATCGCCAAGGAGCTGGAGAAGTGCAACTTTGGCGTTATTTGTATCACTCGCGAGAATTTGAGCTCGCCGTGGATTCTGTTTGAAGCTGGCGCACTGGCAAAATCCATGCAAGATGGCCGCGTAATTCCGCTATTGCTTGATCTCGATTTCAAAGAAGTCTCTGGACCCTTGGCTCAATTTCAAGCCAAGAAGGCAGATAACCCAGGTATCAAAGAGCTTGTCGCAAGTCTAAACAAGGCCGCTTCGTCCCCCGTTCCTGACGCCCAACTTGACAAACTTTTTCCGGCACTTTGGGGTGATTTGGATAAACAAATCACCGCAATTCCTTCGAGCGGGACTCAGACAAAGCATTCCAGACCCCAAGGTGAGATTCTCGAAGAACTTGTTTCAAGCATTCGAACAGTCGAGCTCCGCATGCGTGACGCGATGGATGATGATCCGATAATCCGAAAGCGTCGGCGTTTGCGTTTTCATCCGATGATGATGCATGAGTTCATGCATCGCATTGCGGAAGGACCGGGTGACCCGGTGCAGATGTTATTCGCTGGAAGTCTATTACGTGATGAGGCGCCCTGGATTTATGAACTCGCACTAGAAGCGTACCATGCAGTGCGTTCAGGCAGTCGAGAAAGCGGACAAATTGCAGTTAAGCGATTCGTGAACGCCATTGAGATTCTGCAGAGGGGACCATTTGCTGAGGAGCTAGGAGTTGATCGGATGTCGCTGAAGATGCTTCAGTCTACGCTTTCTGAAATATTGGAGCTGGTGGAATTTCCTAAAGAGAGAACTCCCACGAGATTGAGAAAAAGGCCTATTAGCGCTGTGCCGGCGCAACCATAATCTAGACCTGCAAACAGGCAAGGGCGGTATGCGCGTCGCATTCCATCGCGAGGAAGCTTTCGCCGAGAAACCTGCGCCAATTTGCGGCCAAACGCTTTCTACGAAGCTCACTACTGCCGCTTCGTCTTTGCGAGCGCTTGCGAAGCAATCCAGCTTTCTTCGGGGCCGATGGAAGAAAGCTGGATTGCTTCGCAAGGGCTCGCAAAGGCGGGATGTGTCATTCCGAGCTGTCACCTAAAACTGACAAAGTTTTTTTGCTTCTTTTTGTTCACAAAAAGAAGATTCTTTAACTTCTATTTCTAGCCGCCCTTAAAATAACAATCATCGCGTAGCGCCCCAGCGTATCGTCCCGCGATCCGGTGGTCTTACAAGCCAGCTCCAACTCCAGCATCCTATTACTCGTCGCAATCAGTGCCTCCACCGAAAACCGCCCCAGCGCGCGCGAAAACGAGCCTGTCCGGCGAAAAAATATCGGCGGCCGGAGTGACCGCATCGCTTCCTCCGCTGACGCGCCATTTTGCATCGCGAGTTTCGCCCGCAGCAGTTTCTGTAAATGCGTCAGCGCCATCCGCACGATCTGGACGCCGACCGCGCCCTCCGCGATGGCGAGGTTGATCGCCCGATCGGTCGCGGCCGGATCGCCCTCGGTCGCGGCATACAGCGCGTCGTCGACCTCCAGATTGGCGGCGTCGCCGATCACCGCTTCCGCGTCTTCCAGCGCCACGCTGCCGCTTTCACCAGCATACAGCGCGAGCTTGTTGATCTCGCTTCGCGTCGCCGCGCGGTCCGCGCCCAGAACAGTCGTCAACCAGGTCAAAGCGTCCGGCGCGATCGTCACCTTATCCGCTGCCAATTGCTCGCGGATGGTCGTTGCCAGCACAGCACCTTCTTCGGCGTAGCACGCAATCGCCGCCATATCCGACCGCTTTTCCGCAAGTGCGCGCAGTTTCGAGCGCGAGGTCAGATCGGGCGCCTCGATCACCAGCAGGCTCGATTTCTTGCCGTCCAGCAGCGTGCCCACCGCCGCCGTGATCCCGTCGCCGGCGTCGCGCACGCGCACCACGCGGGTGCCACCGGTGAGAGACAGCGCGGTCGCTTCCTCGGCCAAGCGGCTATGTTCATTCTGTTCCAGCACCGCGACGCGGAACGGGTCGTCGAGCGTGCCGGCAACGGATTTGGTCACCTGGTTGCTGCGTTCGCGGATCAGGCCGGCGTCTTCACCGTATAGCAAGATCGCGCGAAATTCCCCCGGATCGCGCAGGCACGCGGCGATGCGGCGCGCGTCGAGTTTCATCCGCTCTGTTTGGCCGTGCGCAATCTGGCCGCGACTTCCGCGGTGATCTGATCCGCGAGCAGTTCCATCAGCCGCTGGTTCACCGCGTCGGTTTCCATATCCGCCGCGAAATATTGCTGGTTCAATATATTCTCCGCGTCGACCGCATTGGCCGTCCCGCTGGCCACGATTTTCTGATCGCCGACGTTGCGCAATTTCCAATCGCCGATGGCTGAAAGCCGCTCGCGCGAGGCCACGCTGTTGGTCGCAATGATGCCGGCGATGTCGGTGTGCAGCGTCACACTCACCGAGAGATCATATTGCACCGGTCCGGCGTCCGCCCCCAGCATGCGCCGCTGCAATTCCTCGCGCAGCACCTGCCCGGTGCGATTAGGGATGATGCCGACATCGATCCCGGCGAGTTGCGCAGCGAGATCGCTATTATCGCCATACAGCGGCCGAAACCCGCAACCTGCAAGGAGGGCAGCAAAGCAAAGTGACAAAAGTTTTCTTGCTTCTTCTTTTTCAAAAAAAGAAGAAGTCTTCTTTTTTGAAAAAAAGAAGCAAAAAACTTTTGCACATTGGGCCCCGTACATCGTCAGCCCGCCACGACAAAATTCACGATACGGTTGGGAACATGGATGCGCTTCACCACCCGCTTGCCCTCCAGCACGCGCACGATGTTGGGCTCCGCCGCAGCTAAGCGCAACACATCCTCCTCCGGTGCGTCCGGAGGTACCACGATGGTCGCGCGCAGCTTGCCCATCACCTGCACCGCAACTGTTACGGAAGACGCCGCCACCAGCGCCGGATCGGCCTCAGGCCAAGGCAGCTCAACCACCATCGAAGCCGCACCCGCAATCAACAAATTCATCTCCTCCGCCAAGTGAGGCATCATCGGCGCCACCAACCGCGCCAGCGCCGACGCCGCTTCATGCCGGGCGAAATCAATCCCCGGCGCATCCGGCGCCTTCTCGGCCTCGCTCAGCGCGTTCGCGAACTCATAAATCCGCGCCACGCCTACGTTGAACGAGAAACTCTCCAGCGCCTCGGTCACCGTCGCGATGGTGCGATGCGTCGCCCGCCGCAGCACCATCGCCGCCTCGGACTCCACCCACTCCCCGCGCGGCCGCTCCGCAATCGCCGCCACCAACCGGTACAGCCGCTGGGTGAAGCGGAACGCCCCCGCCACCCCGGCTTCGGTCCATTCCATGTCCCGCTCCGGCGGGTTGTCCGAAAGCGTGAACCACCGCGCGGTATCCGCGCCATACGACCCAATAATTGCGGCCGGCCCGACGGTATTCCGTTTCGACTTCGACATCTTCTCCGGCCGCAGCACCGTCACGAGCTCGCCGGTCTCGCGCTCGCGGGCCTGCCCGGCTTCATCACGCACGACCTCGGCCGGATACAGCCAGCGCCCATCCTCGCCCTTATAGCTCTCGTGCGTCACCATCCCCTGGGTGAACAGCCCCTTGAACGGCTCGGCCACCGAGAGATGCCCCAGCTTCGCCAGCGCCCGCGTGAAAAACCGCGAGTACAGCAGATGCAGGATCGCGTGCTCGATCCCGCCGACATACTGGTCCACCGGCAGCCAGTGATCCGCCGCCGCCCGATCGATCGGCGGCACCGCGTGCGGCGCGCAGAAGCGCGCGAAGTACCACGAGCTATCGACGAACGTATCGAATGTATCGGTCTCCCGCGTTGCCGGCTTACCGCACACCGGGCAGGTAACATGTTTCCAGGTCGGATGATGATCGAGCGGATTGCCCGGCCGGTCGAACGTCACATCGTCGGGCAGCACCACCGGCAGATCGGCCGCCGGCACCGCGCCGCAATCGTCGCAATGGATCACCGGGATCGGCGCGCCCCAATAGCGCTGCCGGCTGATCCCCCAATCGCGCAGCCGCCAATTCACGATTCCATGCCCGGCACCCACCGCCTCGATCCGAGCGATCGCCGCCCGTTTCGCCGCCTCGGGCGTAAGCCCATTGAGAAATTCGGAATTGAACAAAGTCCCGTCACCGTCATGCGCCCGGTCGCTGCTCGCCATCATCTCGGTAAATCCGGCCTCGGTTTCGCCCGGTGGCAGCACCACCGGCAGCACCGGCAAACCGTACGCCCGCGCGAACTCCAAATCCCGCTGGTCATGCGCCGGGCAACCAAAGATCGCCCCGGTGCCATATTCCATCAGCACGAAATTGGCGATCCATACCGGATAGCTCTGCCCGTTGAAGGGATGCTTGGCCTGCAACCCGGTATCGATTCCACTCTTTATCGCGGTCTCGATCGCCGCCTCGGAGGTCCCCAACCGCTGGCACTCGGCGATGAACTCCGCCACTACCGGGTCTTTTGCCGCCAGCGCCGCCGCCAGCGGATGCTCCGCCGCGATCGCGAGGAACGACATCCCGAACAGCGTATCCGGTCGCGTCGTATAAACCGGGACGGTCGCAATGCCGGCAAAAACCTCGGTCAGTGCGAATTCGATCTCCGCGCCTTCGCTCCGGCCGATCCAGTTCGCCTGCATCTGGCGCACCCGCGCCGGCCAGCGATCGAGCGTCTCTATCCCTTCCAGCAGTTCGGGCGCGAATTCGGTAATCTTCAGAAACCATTGCGACAGCTTCTTCTTCTCGACCAGAGCGCCCGATCGCCAGCCCCGCCCGTCGATCACCTGCTCGTTGGCGAGCACGGTGTGATCGACCGGATCCCAGTTCACCCAAGCCTCGCGCCGCACCACCAGCCCCGCCCGCCAGAACTCCAGGAACAGCGCCTGTTGCAGCCCGTAATAGCTCGGGTCGCAGGTAGCGAATTCGCGCGACCAATCGATCGAAAATCCCATGCGTTGCAGTTCGCTTCGCATTACCTCAATGTTCGAACGGGTCCATTGCGCCGGATGCACGCCGCGTTCCCGCGCCGCGTTCTCCGCCGGCAGTCCGAACGCGTCCCACCCCATCGGGTGCAGCACGTCGTACCCGCGCGCCCGCTTATACCGTGCCACCACGTCGCCCAGCAGATAGTTGCGCAGGTGCCCGACATGGATCATCCCGCTGGGATACGGAAACATCTCCAGCACATAATACTTCGGCCGGCCGCCAGAAATTTCCTCGGGTGCCGCGAACGCCCGTGCCTCCGTCCAGCGCGCCTGCCAGTGCGGCTCGCGGGACGCGAAATCGTAGCCATGGGCGCGGTCGTCACTCATCCAGCCGTCTTTCCTCAGTATTGTGCGGAAGCGATGTATCCTCCGCCCGCGATGATCGGGCAAGAGGCCGGGTTCTGGACATCGGCTGGTGGGCTTCCCAAGTAACCGCGACGGTTTCACCTGGGGAATAGTCTCATGCTCACATGCACCGGATACGCCGCCTCCGAGGCAAAGGCGCCGCTCGGACCGTTCACCTTCCAGCGCCGCGATCCCGGCCCGAACGACGTCGAGATCGAGATCCTCTACTGCGGCGTCTGCCACTCCGACCTCCACACCGCCTGGAACGAGTGGGGCGGCGGCACCCACTACCCCTGCGTTCCCGGCCACGAGATCATCGGCGCCGTCACCCGCGTCGGCTCCGATGTCACCGCCTTCTACCCCGGCCACATTGCCGGCGTCGGCTGCATGGTCGACAGCTGCCGCGAATGCGCCGCCTGCAAGGACGGCCTGGAACAATACTGCGAAAAAGGCTTCACCGCGACCTACGACAGCCCCGATCCCCACACCGGCGGGCACACTTTCGGCGGCTACTCCAGCCACATCGTGGTGGACCAGGCGTTCGTGCTGCGCATCCCCGACGACCTCGATCCCGCCGCCGGCGCGCCCTTGCTCTGCGCCGGCATCACCACCTACTCGCCGCTGCGTCACTGGAAGGTCGGTCCCGGCCAGAAGGTCGGCGTCATGGGCCTCGGCGGTCTCGGCCATATGGGGGTCAAACTCGCCCACGCGATGGGCGCCCACGTGGTGCTGTTCACCACCTCGGCGGATAAATGGGAGGACGCGCTTCGCTTAGGTGCCGACGAGGTCGTGCTCTCCAAAGACCCCGCCCAAATGGCCGCCCACACCGCCAGCTTCGACTTCATCCTCAACACCATCGCCGCCAACATCAACCTCGACGCCTACCTCGCACTGCTGAAACGCGAAGGCACCCTGACCCAGGTCGGCGCCCCGGGCGAGCCCCAGCCGGTGGGAGTCTTCAGCCTGATCTTCAAACGCCGCAGCTACGCCGGCTCGCTGATCGGCGGGATTGCGGAAACCCAGGAAATGCTCGACTTCTGCGCCAAACACGGTATCACCGCCGACATCGAAATGATCCGCATCGACCAGATCAACGAGGCGTTCCAGCGCATGCGTAAGGGCGATGTGAAATATCGGTTTGTGATCGATATGAAAACGCTGCCGGGGTCGGAAGCGGAAGTGGAGGCAAGATAGGAAGGCAAGTCTTCTTTTTTGAAAAAAAGAAGCAAAAAACTTTGGTAACAATATACTTGACTCA
>Ga0302310_10003496_pt1 | contig 12224 bp, 7 predicted proteins | sample III_Palsa_N1_2_FD_200451 | JGI IMG/M metagenome (GOLD analysis project Ga0302310, IMG submission 200451) | Peat permafrost microbial communities from Stordalen Mire near Abisko, Sweden - III_Palsa_N1_2 | ecosystem: Environmental > Terrestrial > Soil > Palsa > Peat permafrost | place: Sweden... | reverse complement strand
AATCCGCTCCAGAACACATCCGCCGGCAGCTCGCTCGTGCCACCGGTAAGTTCGCCGTGGCTTTCTTCGGCGACCAGATGAAACAGTTGTCCGGCGGCCTGGATCTCGGGTGCGCCGAAATGGTTGACGATGCCGTCGCGGTAACCCTGGCGGATCGCGGCGAAGACCGCATCGTTTTCGGGTTTGACCTTGCTGCGCAGCGGCTGCCAGGCGGCATCCGAGCGCGCCAGCGCCTGCTTGGCATCGTAGGTGGCGGCGATAAAGGCCCGCAAAGCATCGCCGTGAGTCTCTGCCCAGCGTTGCGAAAATACCCAACCCAGCAGCGGCGGGTCGGTCTTGATGCCCAACCCCTTGAGCATCTGCTCCACCGTAATCACCGGCCGCATGCCTTGTGCAACGAGGCTGGCGCTGTACTGCCAGAAGTTGATCACGGCCGGGAGCTCGCCATCAAGCATCAGGTGATTGAGCAGCGGCGCTGCAGCGAACTGTGGTTTCACTGCAGACTGCAGATCGATGCCGTACGTCTTGCGCGCGTAGGCACGCGCGATCAACCAGCTTTTATCCACCGGGCCGCCGGCCACACCGAAGCGTTTGCCGTTGAGGTCGGCGAGCGAATGGATGCCCGCCTTCGGATTGGCAACGACCTCGCCGACCGTCCGGGAAAACGGCACGAACTGGTAGTCCTGACCGCGTGACCGCAGCGTCGCAACCCAGAACCAGTCCGAGACGACAAGATCGACGCTGCCGCCCAGCAACGCCACCTTCAAGGCGTTCTCCGAAGCCAGCGGCACCACCTCCAACCGGATACCGTGTTTACTTGCCAGACCAAGCCTCTGGACGGTATCGATTTCCCATCCGACCGAGCCGAACTCGAGCACCCCAACCCGCAGTTGAGGGACATCGTGCGCAACTTCTGCGCGCGCGGCGGCGCTTGGCATCATCGTAAGGAACACGGCACAAATCAGCGCGAAAATGCGCGTAATGAAGGGAGTCAATGCCATGTTCACGCTCGCCTGGCAGGCTTTCATATAACCACCTTTCCTACGCATATCGACGAGTCATGCTGAGCTTTCCTGCTCTGCGCCGATCTGATCTTCTCGCAGCGTAGCGGAACGTGCGAGAGGAAATGAAAAACGTCCGATACACGTTCGTGAGCAGACATCCGTACTCGGCCGCATCCGCGACGATCCATGCGAAAAGCATTCGGATCCCGTCCCACGTAGGCCGGCGAACTGTTGTGCAGGTGCGTCGAGTGAGTCTGGCAGTAGCCAAGCGCTCGCGCGTTCCATGCCGGAGACAATCGCTCACGCCTGGGGTAGCAACAACCCGAAGATTGTCACCACAACAGTGTCGAACGCTGGCGGGCACACCGTGAAGCGAGCGAATGGGTGCGACGACAAATGCAACGCACCCTTTCATTTCAACTCCTAATCCGGAATCAGATTCACGGCAGAGGTGCGGCCTCACCCGGCGACTGCTCGGACGACCCTCGCGCCGAATTGCCGGCGAGGCGCACCCACGGACCGCGACCCATGCTGCCCTTTACCGCGTCGCGAGGCCACCGAACCATCAGCCGCATCGAGGGTTACCGCGCACTCGTAACATCCCACGGCGAAGAGGTGTTGCCATGACATACCTTCGCCAGTGCGCGGTGCTCGGCGGTCCACACTTCAACGGCCGCACGAGAGTTGAGGATCGGTGCACGATCGATGCTTGCCTGGTCCTTCGTGTTCATCGACTTGATCCATGTGATGATCTTCCAAAGGTCGCCCGCTTTGGTAATCGTCGTGCCACCTTGCTGCGGCATCAGGGCGGGGGTCTCTGGGCTTGTCCGCGCGAAACCTGACTCCTGCAGCTTCTTGCTTCCCAATGAAACGAGCCGGAACAAGGTGTCGTCGCTCGGACCGTAAATCCAGACGCCGTTGTTGAGTGGCGGGCACATACCGCCGCCGCCGTTGCCGCCGTGGCAAGCATTGCAACCGTGATTGAGAAATTGCTCGTGACCCTCGGAAGCCACGGTGGTGTTTTTCGGATCATAGGGGTTCTTCAACGAACCTTTCGGGGCCTTGGTGACCACATCCACCGGGTTGTCATCGTAGCCAGTGATCTGGTTGACGACTTCCGTTTTAGCAACCTGATTTGTCCAGGTCCCGTCCGCGACTTTGGACTGCAAATCCAGATATTCGACCCGATCCAGCTGACCGTCACCGTTCTCATCGGCAGCTTTGAAATTCAGGTTCGGCATGGCGGCCATGGCTTCCTTTTCGGTGACCATGCCGGTGTGACTGGTGTCCATGGACTCGTACGTTGCCGGTACGTGAATGCTTGCAGCGCTCGCTGGAGCGGCTCCCGAACTATCCGGAGCAGCGGGCGAACTGGCCGAGCTATTAGTGGCAAGCGCCAGGCCGATACCGGCCACGGCAAAAGCAGCGAAAGCAGTGAAGCTATACAGGGTCTTGCGTAGCATTTGACTCTCCTTCGAATAGCCGTACGAACCAACCATCTTCTGCGGGTGCTTGCGCACCACCGTAACGCCGCGTCGCGAAGCAACCGCTCATGGCACGACCGCAATGCCCCATGGCAAGCGACCGACGTTTACCGAAACCTCGGGCTTGAGCGATGTGGCATCGACTACCGTCACATCGTTGGTGAAGCCGTTGACGACATAGAGCTTCGAGCCATCGGTCGACAGCGCCATGTGCCACGGCCGTTGTCCCACGACGATGTAGTCGCTCACTTTGTATGTCTTCGTGTTGACGACGGCGACGTGGTTCGCGGGCCCTAGCGCGACGAACGCTTGCGAGCCGTCCTTCGACATCGTGATATCGACCGGCTGGATGAACTCGGCACGCATGCCGGGGATCGCAAAGCTGATCGTCTGCACAACCTGGTGCGTACCGACGTCGATCACCGATACCGTGCCACCGACCTCGGAGGACGCCCAGACGTAGCGGCCGTCGGGCGTGAACGTGACCACACGCGGACGAGCACCCACAAGTACGGTGGCGTCCAACTTCAGCGTCTTGTTGTCGATGAAATGGACCAGGCTGCTGCCTTCGGAAGTCGCCGCCGTGATCTGGTTGTTCGGGCTCACGCGCATGCCCTCGGGCTCCGATCCAACCGGAATCTCCGCCAGCAGTTTGCCGGTCATCGAGTCCAGCACGGTGACCTGCGCGTTGTCCTCATTAGCGATGTAGACCCGGCCGCCGTCGTTGCTCACCGCCAGCAATTCCGGGTCTGCCCCCGATGGCAGCTGGCGCGTCACGGCGAGCTTGGCCACATCGATGACGTCGATGCGGTTGCTGTCACCCACGCATACGTATACCCACTTGCCCTGCGGGCCCGCCACGATGCCGCGCGGCCGCTGGCCCGTGGGTATGGTCTTGATCGTCTTCAGCGTGGTGCTGTCCAGCACCGTCACGGTATTGCCGCGCTCGTTGGTAACAAACAGCATCGCGGACCAGGCCGGTGGGGCCGCCAGCATCAGTAGCAGCAAAGACATTGCAGCGACGCGCGCGTGGGGCCGATGGTGGTTGACTGTCTTCATTTCGAGAACTTGCATAGGCTTTGCGGTTGGTCGAACCCCAAGGTATCGGTGTCGTACACCGGGTGCAGAAAACCCGGCTGTGGCGAGATCGACACCAGGGACAGCTGATCCATCAGCAGAATCGGCTGACGCAGCTGATTATCCCAGGCGCGGAAGTTCATGCCCTCGCCCTTGTACCCGGCGAGTTTGAGGTCGTCGGAGCTGATGTACTTCCGAATCGCATCGACCGTGCGGGCGTTGCCTTGCTTCACGGCCATATCCAACAGACTGGCCGCAAGCCAGCCCTCGTAGTCGCGCACCGTGATCTCACGATTTGCCAGTTTCAGGAAATCGTCATGCAGTGTCTCCGCCGCGTAGGACTCATAGGCGGCTCCCCACGCCGTCGCCTCGAGGCCGTCCGTGCCGACGACGGGCCGCGGATCGGTGGTCCGATATTGCAGGTAGAGCCCGAACGAGTTGGTCTCGTCGGCGACGAATGCGACGTCATAATCCGGTACGCCACGCGTCAGCATCGGCATCTGCGTCTGGATCTCCTGGTAACCGGTATCCACACGGCGCGCGCCGGTCTGGAGCTCGTATGCGCGTTCGGCCACGATCTTGGCACCATAGAGCTTGGCCGAACGCGTGATGTCATTGGCGTACTCGACGTCGGCCGGGTGCTGGCCGCGCACGAGGAACCAGCGCGTCCACTTCTTCCACACCAGATACTGCGCCAATGCGTCGGTCAGCATCGCGTCGCTTGGAATCAGATGGAAAACATCGGGGCGGCACTGGGTTTGGCGCAGCACGTCGTCGCGCGCGCGAATATTCAGAATGATCGCGCCTTTCGCCTCCGGCAAATCGGCGACCGCGAGCAAATCCGGCGCGTTCAAGTCGGCGATGATGAGGTGCTGACCGGAAGCCAGCAATTTTTTGGCCGCCGCGACCACGTCGCCATCTTCCGGGACCATCGTCTCGTCCAGCACAAACTTCAGGCCGAGGAATTGTCCCGCTAGGTTGTTGTCGTTGGTTCCCAGACGCACACCGGCAAGCCCTTCGTCAGGAATGACGGCGGGTTTGAGCAGCGACAATGGCGCCGGCTCCCGGTAGGCCTTGCCCAGATACGCGTAATGCGTGACGACGTCGCTGCTCTTGGCTGCGCTGGCGCTCGCGCTTGGCTTACTGGCTGGCTTACGGGCCGGTGTTGCCGAGCCTGCCGCAGCCAGCGTCGATGCAAGCACGGCGGCGACCACGGTGGCGATACCCCGCCTCATCGTGGCGGCTCGGCAGCAGCACCGCTGGAACTGTGCGCGGGCGCGAAGCGACTCATCACGTCGAGTGTCTGTATGGATGCATCGCTACCATTTTCCTTAGCCACATCGAGCGCCGTCTTGCCGTCATCGGCACGCGCGTCGACTTTCGCCCCGGCCTGGATCAGCAAACCGATCAGAGGCGCGTTGTCGTGCCCGGCCGCGATCATCAGGGCCGTCAGTCCGCTCTTGCTGCGTGCGTTCGCATCAGCACCCTTGTTGACCAGCAGCTGGCCCACCTGTTGCGGGGACACCCCGTCGCTCAGGAACAAGCCATCGTCGACCGGAATATTGCCGCTCTTCTCCGCCTCGAGATGTCTCGCCACGATCATCAGCGGCGTCAAGCGATTGGCACCGCACGCCACGTTCGGCGATGCCCCCGCATTGAGTAGCGCCATGGCGGCCAAAAAGCTGCGGTTGTCGATCGCCAGGCAGAGCGGGGTCAATCCTTTAGGATCTTTCACCGTCAGGCTGGCGCCGTGTTGCAGCAGCGCCTCTACCGACGGTACGTGATCGCGGTAAGCGGCCGCCATCAGCGGCGTCAAGTCATCCCCATTGCGCGCGTTGGCATCCGCACCCAGCTGAAGGAGTAGCTTGACGGTGTCGGAATCGCGAGCGCTGGCGGCGCTGGTCAGCGGGGTGGATCCCATGGAGTCGCGCGCGTTGAGATCCGCCCCATGGGCGGCGAGAAACTTAATGCGCGCGGGGTCGGAAGCCACCACCGCTTGCGCCAGTTCGGCATCGAGATTGACGCCCGCGGTGACCGATTTCTTGACGTCCTTCAGCGTGACGATCTCGCCAGGAGTCGTTTGCGACGTGTCGATGTGGGTCAGCTCCGTATCCAGCGGCTGCTGGTAGCGCGCGTAGGCGCTGGCGCCCGTGGAATAGGAACCGTGCGAAGGCAAGTTGCCCTGGACCAGGCATTCGCTGCACTGGACCAGCGGAACGCCGAAGTCGTCGAGAATCGCCTTGATCTTGTCAGCCGATGCATCCAGCGCATGGTCCAACGCATATTTCAGCACCACGTCGTTTTCACGCACGCCGATGGCCATGGCGTATTCCAACTGCACGTCGTTGGACATCAGGTTCACCGGCTGCAACACGATCGGCACGTGCTTCTTGGTCTTGGCGTAACCGGCAAACGGTCCCCACACGCCCACCACGTCGAGCTTGCCGCCCGCTATCTGTTCGACCTGACGCCACTGCTGCAAGGCGCCATCATCGCTTGCGGTGTCGTAGCTGACCGTCAGCACGTGGAGATCGTTCTTCATCCCGTTTTCGGCGAGCGCCTGGCGCATCGCCGAGGTCTGATACACACCCACGCGGAGTTTCTTGAGCGCAGGGTCGTTGAAGCTCTTGATATGGATTTCGCTGTTCTCGCCGTACGCGAAAACGTAAGTCGACCGGTAAATCGGATCCGTCATCAATACGCCGGAAACGCTGTCCGGGATATCGACCACGAGATCGCAGTTACCGAGCGGCTCGACCGCGTTACCGAATGCCCGTTTCAGGAAACCGGAATTGACGTAGGACATCCAGTAGAACCCCACCGTGGTATGCATGGCCGCGGCCAGCACCTTGACGATCTGGTTGTCGATGCCGTCGCCATTGCGGTCCGAAAACGGCATGTTGGCAGGGTCCGCACAGGCGGTTAGCGGCCGCATCTGCTCATGCAAGGCCGCCTCTTTTGCGGCGGTCTGGTCGGCCGCCGTCATCTCGCTGAAGTTCTGGTCGAGGTTGTAATAGGTTTTTTCCTGCGCCGACACCGACCCAGCCACCATCAGCGCGAGGCATCCAACGGATACTGCCATTCCGAATTTCATGTCATCGACCGCACTTTGAAAGAACCTCTCACGTTCGTTGCCGACACGCGACGTTTCCGCTCCGCATCGAAGCCGGGGTTGCCCAAGGCAACCCCGGCAGACTTCACCATGCAACAGTGGTTTGTACAGCTGTACCACCCCACTGTGCGCAGGTCATCACTTTGCGGTATCGGCGTCCGCGACAGCCTGGTGCTCCGGTCCGCCCAAGCGGAACGTATACAGGGTGCCACCCTGCGGCACGAGGTTCAGGCTGGTTGACTTGGCCATGGCGGTCGCACCGATCGCGCCGTACTTGTCACTGAAGTTCAGACCGGCAGTAACCGGCAAACCGCTCCAGCCGCCAATCCCGGCGAACACAGACACATATTGCTGGCCGTTGATCTTGTAGCTGATCGGGTTGCCGATGATGCCCGAGCCCAGCTTGCGCACCCACAGGACGTTGCCGGTCTTGGCGTCCACCGCCCGGAAGTTGCCCAACATGTCGCCATAGAAGACCACGCCGCCAGCCGTGGCCAGCGCACCACCCCAGGTCTGGTACTTGTTGGGGTTTTTCCAGACGATTTTGCCGGTATCGACATCGAAGGCCTGGAACTGGCCCGCAAGGCCCGGCGTGGGCTCGTACATGTACACATTGGCAAACGCGTAACCCGATCCCTGCTGCGTGCTGGTGCGCTTCAGCGGCGTATCTTCCATGCACCACTGGTTGGTGGGCACGTAGAACACCTGCGGGTTGCTCGGATCCACCGCCACCGGCTGCTCATCCTTGCCGCCCATGGCCGTCGGGCAGGCCTGCACGGCTTTGTCCACGGCGAATGGCGAGTGCGCCTTGACCTTGATCGGACGATCCGTGCCGCCGACGTCGATCTTCTCGGCCCAGTTCACAGGAACGAAGTTGTGGGCACGCAGCAGCTGGCCGGTCCTGCGGTCCAGTACGTAGGCAAAGCCGTTGCGGTCGAAATGCACCAGCACCGGGCGATTCTTCTGGCCGTCGATATCCATGTTGACGAGGACGCTCTCGTTGACGGCGTCGTAGTCCCACTCGTCGAACGGCGTCAGCTGGTAGGCCCACACCATTTCACCGGTCGACCCGTTGCGCGCGATGATGGAGAGCGACCACTTGTTGTCCTGGGTGCCATCGTTGCACTTCTCCCACGTGTCGTACTTGCAACGATACGAAGGGCTCCACGTGCCGGGATTGCTGGTGCCGTAGTAGACCAGGTTCAGTTTCGCGTCATAGCTGATCCAGCCCCACACGGTCGCACCGCCTCGCGTATGCTCATCCCCTGGATACTCGTCAACACCGCGAAAGGTCTTCAAGGTGCCATGCTTTGGCACGGCCTTGTTGGTGTCCGCCGTCATGCCGACATCTTTGGCCGTACCATTGTTGAAGAAGCCCCAAACCTTCTGCCCGGTGTCGATCGAGTAAGCCGCGACGCTGCCGCGCGCCGCAAGCTCTGCACCGCCGTAGCCGATGATGATGTTTTTGCCGGCAATCACGCCCGCGCCCGTCATGGTCTGACCCTTTTCCGGGGACGCGAGCTTGTCGCTCCAGTCCACCTTGCCCGTCACGGCATCCAGCGCAATCAGGTAACCGTCCAAGGTATGGAAAATCACCTTGCCGTCGGCATAGTTGAGGCCGCGGTTGACGGTATCGCAGCACGCGATAGCGACGGCGCTGTCGTCACGGCCGTCCTTCTTGACGTAATTCCAGACCGTCACCGGGTTATCCGGGTTGGATAGATCCAGTGCCTGCACGACGTTCGGCCAGCCGCTGACCAGAAACATCATCGGCTTGCCGCCCACGTCCACCACGATCGGCTGGCCTTCCTGGCCACGCAACGAACTAAGCGATTGGCTCCACATAAACTGCATGTTGCCGGCGTTGCCGGCGTTGATCTGCGACAGCGGGCTGAAACGCGTCAGCTCGTTGTTGCGACCCGGCGCGGGCCACAAGTCCGGATTTTCTGCGCTCTTTGCAATGCTTGAAGTCGCGCTCATATCGCTTGTCTGGGCTACCGCCGATGCGCCGACGGCCAACCCCAGGCCGGCCAGCATGGTGACGCACCACGTAAACCGCCGTGAACGGCCACTGTTTTGAGAACTCATGGTGATTCCTCTCCTCTGCGTGTCACTGAAAATCATTCTGGACGTTGATCCAGGGATGGCCGCCTACCGGTCTTTGGTCCTGTAGCGCGCCGGCTGTCCGGCTATTAGCAGCCGCACGCCGGCATCCTGCACGCAGCCGTTGTATTACTGAGTGGGGTAACTGCAGATTGCGTGCCAGATGCCAACGCCGAAATAGCGCGTAGATTCAACGCATTGGAGACACCGCTGCGGGGTTGTCTCGATGGGTGTCACGAATCCGGTACATCGTTGTACCGGTCACATGACAACAATCAAAGAAGAGGCGGAGTGAGTTCATCGCAGGGGAAGTTGAGCGGCGGCATTGATCCGCTCACCGGCGGCGGCAGCGTGCGTGCTTCCCACGCAGCTACAGCGCGTGGCCACAAGAGCACGACTATTTGCCAAACAGCTTCGACAGACAAACCCTGATCGGAGCGCTTCACGTCGATCAGCCGGATGGCGGAGACCCACCGGGAATCAGATCGAGCTGGCGCGCCTTGATGTAGTCGTAGATCGCATGGATGTCCTTTTCCCCGAACACGCCCGCCCACGACGGCATGCCCTTGGCCGACCTGCCGCCGAGCACCGTGCCGAGAAACTGCGGGTACGTCATGCCATTAGCCATCGACTTGCGTAGATCCGGCGCGTACACGCCGCCCACCGCGTCTTTGCCATGGCAGCGGAAGCAGTAGGCGCTGTACTTCTCGTAGCCATGGGAAATCGCCGGCGTCACGCTGGTCTGATCTGCGGCAGTGAACACCGTAACATCGGTCTGCACGCTCCTGCCGTAGATATCCTTGTAGGTATGCATCGACACCGCAGCATGGGCACCCGACTTCGATGCACTCGCCGCCGGGGGTGTGCTGGCTTGGGCGCTGGTTTCGCCATCGGCCACATTCGCATGGGCTGCATGGACGGCCGCGCCTTGGAAAACCAATGCTGTTACTAAAAGTGCACGGAGGAAGTTAGGCCACATCGAAACGCTACTCCTGAAAACGAACGGAGGGAGTCAAGCCACCGACGCGCGGCTTGCACTTACTAATGCCACCTCCTCTCGCCGATGCCAATGGTGCGAAAGCGCGCAGACACTGCGGCCGCCCACGCATCGGGCCAACAACATGCCTCGTCAGGCTCGACTCGATTTTCCTGGCGTATCGCTACACATCACCCAATGTGGCATTAATCCATGCGCCATCTTTCTCGATGACGACAACCGCTGCCACTATTCGCGTTGCTGAGACCAAGCGCCGCAAGCGACCGGTTCGTGCGGCCGTGGTTGAAGAGCCCATGCACCATCAATGGTCCAGCGTGCATGCCAACCTGGCACGCTGCGAAGACGCATTGGTGACATCCCATGCCTGTTTCATGGCGATGGGTGACTCACTGCAGATGCGTTCCGAAGCCTATCGAACATGGATCAACCAAGGCGTAAGCGATAACGCACTGCTGGCCCTTCGCCAGCACCTGAAACAAGAGTGTTCATTCGGAAGCAGACGCTCTCAGGCCATGGCGGAAAAGACCTCTGGCTGACCGGTAAGCGACTTCAGGGCGGACAACGCGAAACGAAAGCAAACCCGAAGGAATTTAATTTCCTCCGTCCCGGTTTCTCGCGGCTGGACGCTAACGGGGTTGCTGAATCCCGCATTGCCCGCGTGTTCCCGGCATGGCGATATTCATTGAATTCGAGCAGGCAGGCTACAGGCGGAATAGTAGGCATGGCAATTGCTGTCGCCAGCATCAGCACACATTTTGATCCCATTATGGATAGCGTCGTCCGCTGTAGACCCTAAAGCTATGGAATACCCTTTTCCACAGGCGTCATCAGCAGATGCATGTGATTGGTCATCAGGACATAGGCATGGATCCGGCATCCATGTTTTTGTGAGGCTTCGGTAAGCTGTGTCAGGCAGCAGAGGAAGTCATGTTCGCAGTGGAAACGGGGTTGACGATTATTTCCCCGTTGGATGACATGCTGCGGCACACCAGGTAGATCCAGACGCATTTGACATGGCACAAGCGACCTCCCGCCATCGATGGGAAGTTCCACTGTCGTCGCATCTAAACCTGCCAGCCATTAGCGCGAGTTTTGCTGGCGCGTCGGATAATGTCTCTGACCCCTTTGATTCAAAACTTCCGCTCTCTTGTCACTTGGTTGTTTGCCAATCCGAGATACTCAAGCGTGAATCCTTGCCGGACATCTTCCAGTCGCTGATCGAGCCGGACGCATCTATCGTCAAGCGGTGTCCGGCATGAGTGAAGTGCATGACTGCACCGCCTTCGTCGCTGTAGGCGCTCAGCTCCGGAATGTCGTCGCATATTCGGCATACCGTCAGATCCGGCGTGCCTTTGCACAGCGCCTCGTTTGCGCCGACATTGGCCCTGCATTGCAAATCTTTCTCCGGCGCCCAGCCTTGCGCAAGTAGCGCCTTGCGCGCGTCGGCGTAAGCCATGTCTTTCTTCAGCACCTGATCAAGTGAGGCAGCGGACGTTTCAGCGTGCGGCACGGCAGCCGCTACGGACTGCACTGGAGCTGCCGGGGCGCTCTGCGACGTTGGCGTGGAATTGCTCGCTGAGCAGGCCGATGTGGCTCCGCACGGGCCCAAGACCATAGCAATCAGAGGCAGGCATCGCCAAACGGAGGGTTTATGCGGATGACCGGATAGGCGGCGGCTGCTTGATGCGCTCAAAAGACTACAGCTGGCCTGTCGGCTGCCGGCGATGCTATCGAGCGGAACGAGCTGGTCCGTGGTGGGCATAGCTACTGAATCCGTACGGGCAGGCTGCAGGCGGAGTAGTAGACGTGGCAATGAGCGGTTCCGGCATCAGTACAGGTTTTCATGCCGATCTGAACGGCCTCACTCAAAGTGGCCGCACTGCCCACGTTGTAACCTGTGTCGCCCGCGACCATCGCGGCACATGCATTGCGGTATCGAGTGTCGATCTTGCATTTCGTTCCACCCTTCGATTGACAGTCAGCAAGAGCCTTGCTTTCTGCGGTGCTTTGACTTGGCATATCAGCGGCTGTTCCGAGGCTCCCATGAATTGCATCTGTGGCAATAGCCCCCCAATGATCTTGCCACTGTTCGGGCGGGCTTAGCGGTGCTCGGGGTTGTTGTTGTCCCTGGGTTGTATTAATCGGGGCACAGCCTGACCACCCTTGGCCCTGAATGGGAGCACAGTCCACTCCGGGCTGTTGGGCATGCACTGTTCCGCTGCACAGCAACAGCAGAGCGAAAGAGCACAAAGATTTTAAAATATGAGGGCTCATGGTGCGTGGTTGTTCGGCGGCGGAGTTGTGGGCGCATTACCAAGCTGAGGATTCGTGCGGATGCCGGGCTCAGCGGCTGCTGGTTGACGGGGCTGGCCAAGATTGGGGTTGTTGCCGAACGCATTACTGGTCTGCTGCCCGGAATTGGGTTGAATCACAGGCGCAGACGGCCC
>Ga0302310_10003491_pt1 | contig 12236 bp, 6 predicted proteins | sample III_Palsa_N1_2_FD_200451 | JGI IMG/M metagenome (GOLD analysis project Ga0302310, IMG submission 200451) | Peat permafrost microbial communities from Stordalen Mire near Abisko, Sweden - III_Palsa_N1_2 | ecosystem: Environmental > Terrestrial > Soil > Palsa > Peat permafrost | place: Sweden... | reverse complement strand
CGGCGCCCACCTGATTGGACACGGTCACGTTTGCCTTCCCGCTGGCCAAGGCCGCATTGCGATCCAGCCCGATAACCGGCTCGAACGCGCTGTCCGCGTAACCAATTCCTTGCGCGCGGTAACGTGCGAACTGCGCCGACAGCCGGGCCAGGAATCCGTGCCAGTCGCGCGCCTTGGCCGTCGACCAGTCGACCTCGCTCAGTGCGTCCAGACGCGGAAACACGGCATGCTGCACATGCTCGATCGTCGGCATGTGTTCGGTCCACACATTGGCCTGCGCACCGAGCACGTGGCTGGCCTGGCTCGCATTGAGTTCTTTCGGCACCGGTTCAAATGCGTAGACGCTGGCCAGATCCTGCACCGGGCTGCGACCGGAGATTTCATCGGCACGATCGCTTTGCAGCTGATCGAAATACAGAGCGGGCGCGGGCGACAGCACCACGTCATGTCCTTGCCGCGCCGCCTTGACCGCACCCTCGCTGCCACGCCACGACATCACGGTGGCATCGGCGGGAACACCACCATCGAGGATCTCATCCCAGCCGACCAGGCGCCGCCCGTGCGTGGACAGATACTTGCCGATGCGACCGATGAACCAGCCCTGCAAGGCGTCTTCGTCTTTCAGGCCCAGCGCATGCAGCTTCGCCTGTGCCGCCGGCGATGCATGCCACTGATCCTTGACGGCCTCATCGCCACCGACGTGGATGTAGTGCGATGGAAATAGCGCCATCACTTCGTCGAGCACGTTGTCGATGAAGGCGAACGTGGCATCGTCGACGTTGTACAGATACGGATTGACGCCCCAATCGACCGACACGGCGGGACGTTTGCCGGTGATGCCGATTTTCGGATAAGAGGCCACCGCCGCTTGCGCATGACCCGGCATGTCGATCTCCGGCACTATCGTGATGTAACGCGCAGCAGCATAGGCAACGACCTGACGGATCTGATCCTGTGTGTAGAAACCACCGTAGCGCGCCGGTTCGCCTTCGTGTCCGGCGTCCGGCGGTGTGCGCCACGCGCCGATGCGTGTGAGTTCGGGATAACGCTTGATTTCTATGCGCCAGCCCTGGTCGTCCGTAAGATGCCAATGCAATACGTTGAGCTTGTGCTGCGCCATCTGGTCGAGCAACTTCTCCACGTCGCCAACCGACTGGAAGTGTCTTGCGGAGTCGAGCATCAAGCCGCGCCAGACAAAGCGCGGCTGATCGCGGATGTGCAGCGCCGGAATCACCACCGCGCCCTGCTGTGCATCAGGCGTCAGTAACTGCCACAGCGTGACGACGCCATGGAACAAGCCGGCGTCATCGCGTGCGGTGACACGAATACCTTGTGGCGTGACATCCAGCGCGTAACCTTCGCTGTTTGCCACGGGCGCCTTTGGATCACGCTGCAGGACAATCGCGTTAGGCGCAGCGGCGCCCTGCATCACGTGCAGATGCAGGCCACGCGTGCGACCGGCAAGCTCGGCCAGATAATCGGCGGTGTGTCTTGTCGAAGCATCGTGGTCAACGACCACGATCGGGGTTTTTTCATCGACCTGAAAGTTACCGACGGCTTGATCGAGCTGCGCCGGCAAAGGAATGAGTGATGTCGGTGCTGTCGTCGCCGACGCGATGGACGCGATGCCGCTCAGGGCCACGCAAAAGACTAGACGTACGATGTTCATGGCGTGTCTCCCCAGCGACCGACATTCGAAAAATTCAGAAGAGACGACTGATCCGGCCGCCTGCGCTGCAACTCACTACCCCGAAAAAAAAAGGGACCTGGCAAGGGTGCCAGGTCCGATGGGGAAGAAAAACCTAAATGACTACCTGATGTAAAACCTGAATTAGAACTTGAAGTGCACGCTGAGCATGTAGTCGCGGCCGGTCACATACTCTTCGGACAGCTGGGTCTTGCTACCCAGGTACGCGTAGTACTTCGAGTTCATCAAGTTCAACGCGCTGAGGGAGAGCGAGAAGTTCTTGTTGATCTGGTAACCGAGCGATGCATCCAACTCCTTGTAGCCGTCGATGTAAGTGGCCGGTGCACCTGCCACGTAACCGCCAGCCAGGTAGCTGCTGCGGTAGCTGTACGACAGGCTCGCGCTGTACGGACCCTGTTCGAAGTACGGCCCAACGCTGTAGGAGTCCTTCGAGTTGTACGGGAGTTTGCCGCCGCTTGCGGTAGAGGCGTTCGAGTAGGTGAAGTTAGCCTTGGCGCCGAAACCGGTATCGGAGAACGCCTGCTGATAGCTCAGCGTGCCGCCTTCCACCTTTGCGCGACCACCGTTGACCGGTGCCGTCACATCGTATTCGCAGACGCCAACAGCTGTGCACAGACCCGCCTCGACCTGCGAGTTGCCGGTATTTTGTGCATAACCCGGAATCGCCCAGGAACCGTTGATGCGATCCTGCGTGGTTGCCGCATTGACGATGTAGTTCAGCACGTCCTTGTAGAAGACCGACGCGGCCAGCACGGACTGATCGGTGAAGTACCACTCAGCCGACGCGTTGAAGTTCGCCGAACGGTACGGCTTCAGGTTCGGGTTGCCGGCGGTTGCCGTCAGCACCGTGTCGTTGGCTTCGAAGTACGGTGCGTACTGGTTGTACGGAGCGTAGGCCACCGTTTCCGAAGCTGCGGCACGCAGGATGAAGTCCGGCGTGACATTCCAGGCGATATTGAACGCCGGCAGCCAGTTGTTGAACGTCGTGGTCTGACCGATGTAGCCGAAGCCCGCGGGGAAAATACAGTCGAACGAGTCCGCCGAGGCGCAGTCGCCAGGAATGTTGTAGCCGTTGGAGTTGATCTCGGTGTGCACGAAACGCACGCCCAGGTTGCCGTGTACGTCATCGTTGCCGAAGTTCATCTGCGCATAGCCAGCGCTGTTCTGCTGCTGCACGTTGAAGGTGTTGTCCCAATAGACGTTCGCGTCCTTGCCCACACCGAAGCCCGGGGTGCTGAGGATGGCGTTCTTGATGGCGTTGAAGCCCAGCGTCTGCACATGGCTGACCATGCTGTTGGCGAGTCCAAGGCTGGACATACCGTCGAGGTCGGTCAGGCCGCCGTAGCCGATCTGGTTGAGTGTCAGCTGCTGCGGACCGGTATAGGCATTCTCGGTCTGGCTTTCCCAGTGGCTGGCATAGCGCACACCGACCAGCAACTCGTTGAAGAAGCCGTCGAAGTCCTTGGTGAAATCGAGCTGGGCGTACGAGTCCTTGGCCTTGTACAGGATGGTCTCTTCGTTGCCGCCCCAGCCATTGTCAGCCCAGAAGTTGGGGTTGTTGGCCGACAGCGGATCAGTGAACTGCGCGCCCTTGTTGAGCGACCAGTCGAAGCCACCACCGTAGTAGATTTCCTTGATGAAGGACGTCATCGGGTTGCGCGACGTGCTCACACCCAACTGGCCACCGAGCGTCCAGCCACCATCACCGGTGAACACACCCTGCCAGTCCGCACCCTTGGTGGTAACGGTGGAAGCGCGCGCGTAGTTATCCGTATAGGTAGCGGCCGTGCTGTTGCAGGTGGTGCTGTTGACGCACGGCGTGCCGACCTGGGTACCGCTGGTGATGATGCCGTTCGGGCCTTCCTGCAGCGAGGTGATGCCGGCGGGGTTGTGCGTCGCCCACGGATACATCGATTGGTTGACGTTGTTGAGGTTGTCCCTCATGTACATCAGGCCGAGCGTGCTGGTGAAGTTCTCGAACGGCTTCCACTGCAGGTTGATCGTGACATCGTCGCGCTTCTCGGTCTGCTGGAAGTTCGCCGCGCTGACCTGGTTCGGGATCTGGTCGGTGCCCTTGATGGTGCCCGCATTCAACTCGTTCTGAATCACGTTGTTGCCGGCAGCCAGTGCGGCGGTGTTGACGTCGGCTACGCTGGTGTAGCCGTAGTTCTCCTGACCTTCGCGGCTGGTGATCTGCTCGTAGTGCTGAGCGGAGACGTCGATGCCGAACGTCTTGTCATCGTTGTGCCAGCTGTAGAAAACCGAAGCGTCCGGACGCGAGTTGCCGACCATGTCGTTGTAGTTGAGGCCGACCGAACCGCTGACCGTGTTGGCCGGCACGTCGAGTGGCTTGACCGTGTTCATGAACACGCTACCACCGAGGCTACCTTCAGGCAGGCGTGCTTCGGGGCTGTGGTAGACCTGCAGCGAACCGAGAATTTCCGGCGGCAGCAGCGAGAAGTTGAAGCCACGGTTCGGGCTGTCGCCGAACAACCACAAAGCCTGCGCGACGGGATGGCCATCGAGGTAGCTCAGGTTGAGGCTCGGGTCCATGCCGTCGATGCTGACGCGCTGGGTCGCCGGGATGCTGCGGTCAAGCGTGACACCGGGAACCTGCTCCAGCGCTTCGGCAGCGTTGGTGGCGGGGAATTTGCCGATGTCCGTCGCGGTGATCGCATCGACGATCGCGTCGGCGTTGCGCTTGGTATCCAAAGATGCCTGCAAGCTGGCGCGGATGCCGGTCACGGTAATGCCAACCAGGTTGGTGGCATTTTTCGCGTTGGCCGCGTTGGTCTGCTGGACGGTCTGCGTGGTCGTCGTGGTCGTCGTCGACTGGGTGGTCTGGGCGACGGGTGCCGGCGTGCCCTGGGCGGTGGTGTCCTGGGCAAAGGCCGTAGCCGACACGCACAGGCTGGTGATGATGCTGGCGGCTAGCAATGTCTTGCGGTAATTCATGATGTCCTCCCCTCAGAGGTTGCTCGAATCAAGACCAAGGTGCGGTCGTGGATGTTGTGGTGGTTGGTTTGGCGCCGTGTCGCTGGATGGGTGGTCATCTCACGCTCCCTGCCGCTCGTCCAGAAACCAGCTTGCGGCACCAATGACACCAAGCTGGCCGTGCTCGATCAGTCGTACTGAAACCTGTTGCAGATAGGCGCGCATCACGCCCTTGTCGAAGTAGCGTGCGGTAAAGGTGCTGGCCAGCAGGAACGGCTGGATCTGCGGAAGAATGCCGCCAGCGAGATAGACCCCGCCGCAGGCTCCGTACAGCAGCACCAGATCGCCGACGAAGCTTCCAAGCAAACCGCAGAACACCTGCAGCGCTTCCACCGCCGCCGCATCGCGGCCGGCCAGTGCAGCGCCGGTGACTTCGGCCGGCGTCAGCAGGCAGACCGGCGTGCCATGCAGCTCGCACAGGGCGCGATAAAGCTTGAGCAGGCCCGGCCCGGACAACGCGTCCTCGAACGACACGTGCGAACGCTCGCGCTTGAACAGGCGCAGGATTTCAATCTCGCGTTCCGTACCGGGAGCCAGCGAGATCTGTCCCGCTTCAGTAGCCAGCACGTGCACGCGCGGCTTACCCGGCAGCAGTACCGCCGACCCCAGACCAGTGCCCGGCCCCATCACCAGGATCGGACCTTCCGTCGGCGGCTGGGTGGATTCAATGATCGGCCGTGCTTCGCTCGCATCGATGAATTGCGCGGCGTACGCGACGGCTTCGAAATCGTTGATCACGGCGAGTCGATTGATCGCCAGACCATCGCGGATGTCGCGGATCGATACCGGCCAGGGCAAATTCTCATTGATGATGGCGTCGTCGAGCACGTAACCGGCGCACGCCACCGCACAGCGCTCGAGGCGCTTGCGTGCCGACGCATGCGGCGTGTTGGCCAGTTGTTCGACAAAGTCATGCAACATCGCGGTGAGGCTGGGCCAGTCGGCGCAGCTATAGCGGTGGTAGTGCAGAACCGTGACTGGACGCTTGCCATCGATGCTGCCGACGACCAGGCCAATGCGCGCATGCGTACCGCCCACATCAGCCGCCAGGAACGGCTCGTTCGAAGCCGACCCGTTCGAAAACGACGCTGCCGCAGCGGTCGACGACCGCTCCGGAGCATGACGCTGGTTGGCGATTTCCCCCACTCCACTCTCCCTTGCCTTACTTGCCTTGACCCTGTGGCGCTAGTCGCTGCTGCCGGGTATGGCTTGATGAGGGCCGAGTCTGGGTTTCAAATGACAACGTTGTCAATATGAAATTTGGCTATTTTTCTAACATTCGATATGGCATCGCAACATAACTGTCATGACTGTTATCAAAGAGGATCGCGCGAGGGCGAGGATTGGCTTTGTATAAGGCCGCACGCCAACAATCCAGCGTGAAGGATTTGTCATGCTGCGCTGCCGCAAACTGGACGTGACATAGCCGTCTGGAAGGCCATTACGGGCGCCTTGTCGCACGTTTTTCAGCGCCAGTAATTGACAACGTTGCACTTTACGGCGATTAAGGAGACATTCCATTTGTCCGGTCAGTCTGCCGGCGCCGGCATGGCCGATCATCGGGGGAGAGCACATATGGCAACAACGCTGGCGGCAGCGCCATCCGACCGCACTTACCTGGGGCCGATACTCATCGTTGGCCTGCTGTTTTTCGTCTTCGGGTTCTTTACCTGGCTCAATGGTCCGCTGATCACGTTCGTCAAGCTGGCTTTCAACCTCAACGACGTCAACGCCTTTCTTGTGCCGATGTCGTTCTACTTTTCCTACTTTTTCCTGTCATTGCCGGCGGCCGCGGTGCTCAAGCGCACCGGCATGAAAAAGGGCATGGCGCTGGGCCTGTTCGTGATGGCGGTGGGCGCGGTGCTGTTTGCGCAGTGCGTGACGATGCGGGTGTATTACCCCGCCCTCACCGGCCTGTTCGTGATCGGCGCCGGCGTGTCGTTGCTACAGACCGCAGTGAATCCGTACATCAGCATTCTTGGTCCGATCGACAGCGCTGCGCAGCGCATTGCGTTCATGGGTATCTGCAACAAGGTCGCCGGCGCGGTAGCGCCGTTCGTATTCGGCGCCCTGGTGCTGAGCGACATCAATTCGCTGAATGCGCAGATCCAGGCCGCGCCCACGGCCGCCGCACGCAATGCATTGCTCGACACACTCACAGGCAAGATCCACACGCCGTACATGATCGTGGCTGGCCTGCTGGTTCTGGTGGCGATATGGGTGATGCGCTCTTCGCTGCCGGAAATCAAACCGTCCGGTGCCAATCATGTCGATGCCGAGCACGGCAACGCGCGCGGACTGCGCAGCTTTCCGCACCTGTGGCTGGGTGTGTTGTGCCTGTTCCTGTATGTCGGCGTCGAGGTGATGGCCGGTGATGCCATCGGCACTTACGGTCAGGGGTTCGGCCTGCCGCTGGATGCCACCAAACACTTCACCTCCTACACGCTGATCGCGATGCTGCTGGGTTACCTGGCCGGACTGGCGCTGATACCTCGCTTCATTTCGCAACAACGTTATCTGGCCATATCGGCGGTGCTTGGTGTGCTGTTCGCTATCGGTGCGTACGTCACCCGCGACTATCTCTCGGTCGGGTTTGTAGCCGCGCTGGGCTTTGCCAATGCGATGATGTGGCCGGCGATTTTTCCGCTTGCGATCAAGGGCCTTGGCAGCCTTACCGAGCGCGGCTCGGCACTGCTGATCATGGCCATCGTTGGCGGCGCGATCGTGCCGCAACTGTTCGTGCACCTGAAGCAGGTCATCGATTTCCAGCTCGCATTCACGCTGCTGATGGTGCCCTGCTACCTGTACATCCTGTACTACGGACTGGCCGGTCACCGGGTGGGGAAGGCGCATGCCGAATGAGGCACGGTTCGCTCCGAACGGGACCATCGGTTAGGATGCGCATGGAGCTGCGCGTTTTTCTGCAGCCTTTTCGGCACGACGGCGCGGCCGGCGCTTTACATCACGATGAATGAGGTTCCGCGGTTGCGCAGTGCCACTATCAAAGATGTCGCGGAGCGAGCGGGCGTCTCACTGAAGACGGTTTCTCGCGTTATCAACAATGAGCCGTCGGTGCATGCCCGCACCCGTGCCAAAGTGCAACGCGAGATCGATGCACTCGGCTATCAGCCTGACCCCTCCGCGCGCAGCCTGCGCAGCACCCGTGCTTACGCGCTGGGTCTGGTCTACGACAACCCAAATGCGCACTACATCATCAACCTGCAGCGCGGCGTGCTGTCGGTATGTCGCAGCAGTGGCTTCGGCTTGCAGATCCATCCCTGCGATTCATCCTCACCGCAGCTGGCCGAAGAATTGTGCGAACTGGTGCGTCGCTCGCGACTGGCCGGCCTGGTGCTGGCGCCGCCGATGTCCGAGCAGCCTGATCTCATTCGCACACTCAGCGAAGCGCAGATCCCGTTCATGCGGATTATTTCGGCGCGCAAGGATCCGCAGGATGGTTTCCCTTGCGTCTACGTGGATGATCGCGACGCTGCCTACGCCATCACCGAACACCTGATCCAGCTCGGCCATCAGCGCATCGGTTTTCTATGGGGCGGCAGCGAACATCGATCCAGCCCCGAGCGTTATCAGGGTTATGAAGATGCCTTGAAGGATTACGGCATCGCGCTGGATCGCAAACTGATCCTGCCCGGCGACTACACCTTCGACGACGGCTTCCGCGGCGCACGCAAACTGCTCGCGTTGAAAGACCGACCCACCGCGATCTTCGGATCGAACGACGAGATTGCCGCCGGTGTACTGGCGGCGGCACATTCGGACGGAATCAATGTTCCGTTCGATCTATCGATCGCCGGCTTCGAGGACAGCCCGTTCTCCAAGCAGTCCTGGCCGGCATTGACCACCGCGCGGCAGGCCACCGAGGAGATCGCCCGCCACGCGGCGCAGCGCCTGATCGGTGATCTGCAACGCGACGCGAACGGCGAACCGGCGCACCTCGGCAACGAGGGCTTCAGTCCGGAGTTGGTGGTTCGCGGCTCGACTGCACCGCGTCACACCACACCGCCCAAGCGCTGAGCGCCTGGGCGGCTTGCAACTGCCTTACTTTTTGACGTTGTCGGTCTGCTCGATGAAGCGGGCGACGTTGTCGTGCAACTGCTTCAGCGACGCCTCGTGGGCGTACACCATGTGCCCGGACGGGTACCACGAATAGCTGATGTTGCTATTGAGGTTGGCCTGGATCGGCATATGGTGCATTTCGTAATCGGCAGCGAAGAACGGCGTGGCCAGATCGAAGTAACCGCCATTCAAGTACACCTTGAGATTGGGGTTGGTCTTCATCGCGGTAGCCAGATCCGGCATCACATTGGTCGAGGACTGCAGTGCCTCGCCATCCACGCCCGGCGCCTTGTGCGAGAAATCCCAATGATCGATGTCGGCGTACTCGCGATACTGCTGGCCATCACCGAACTTCAAATCCTTGCGCACGTAGTCGTTGAATGCCGCGATATAGGCTGAGCTGATCGACGACGATTGCGGGTCATACTCGGAATCCTTCGCCATCGGGTCCAGCGCCGGACCGGCAAAGCGGCTGTCCAGGCGACCGGTCGTGGTGTCGTCGTCGGCCTGCAATTCATGCTCGAACATGCCGCCGCTCACACGCAGATTCGCCTTCAGCAGATACGCGACCGGCAGGCCGGTGTATTGGTGCAGCTTCTCCGCCACGACCTGTTTTTGCGCATCGCTCAAGCGTGAACCGGCCATCATCGCCTGCGCGTAATCGCCCAGCGCGTACTGCTTCACTTCTTCAAGAAATGGCTCGAGCGCCGGCGGTTGCTGCGGCAGCTTGTGGTGATAGAACGCCGTGGCGGCGAACGTGGGCAGCGCGAGTTCGTACGGCAGATCGATGCCCGGGTTGAACTGCGGGCCATCGATGCTGGTGTCGAAGCTGAGGATCTGCGAGAGCAGGATCACACCGTTCAAGTCGACGCTGTTCTCGTTCTCCAGGATATTCGAGAGCACCGCCGAACGGGTCGTGCCGTAGCTTTCGCCGAACAGGTATTTCGGCGAATTCCAGCGACCGTACTTCGACAGGAATTGCGTGATGAACTGTGCAAACGCGTGACCGTCACCGTCCACACTGTAGATCGCCTTGCGTCGATCCTTCATCTGCTCGTCGCGCTTGCTCTTGTCATCGTCAGCTGCAATCAGACGGCTGAAACCCGCGCCGGGCGCGTCGATGAAAACCACATCCGTAGCATCCAGCAGGCTGTAATCATTGTTGACCAGGCCATACGGCGCGGCTGGCGTGTGGCTGTCATCGGCGGTCACTACCCGCTTCGGACCAAATGCGCCCATGTGCAGCCACACCGTGGCCGAACCGGGACCGCCGTTGTAAATAAACGTGATCGGCCGCTTGCCCGGCGCCACGCCCTTCTTCATGTAGGCGACATAGAACATGCTGACCTGCGGCTCGTTCTCCTTGTCGCCGCTGCCGTGCAGCACCAGCGTGCCAGCCACCGCCTTGTAGCTAATGCTGTGACCTTCGACCGACACCGAACCCTCACTCTCCGACGTCTGCGGCTGCAGCAATGCCGCATCCGGCTTCGCATCAGGCTTGGCCTTGTCGTCCTTCTTGTCAGCGGCAAGGGCAACAGAACTGAGCAACAGCGCTGCAAGCGCAGCAGCAAGGGGAAGTTTACGCATGGGTCGAAGCATCCTGGGTAGTTGAGGCGCAACAGGCCCCGGCGGAACCCGCAGCATAGGCACCGATGCGACGCGCTTTCATATCCCAGAAGTCATTGCTGCGGGGCGCCAACAAAAAACCTCCCCTCGCCCGTCATTCCTGCGAAGGCAGGAACCCAGTAGGCTCGCCCTCGGAAATCGGCCTGTATTCCCTCAGCCACGATCGACCGACACTATCGTCAGTAGTGCCAGCAAAGGACCTTTGATTTCAGGCGATGTCAGAGGACGCCTTCGTGCGATCCGTCATCGCTACAGCAAGGGCAGCCGCGACGCCGACAAACGGATGAATGCTAGACCAGCACTCGACTTAACTACCTTTGCCCCGAAATTGGAAAGGGCTTAGACCTGGTTGGCCCGAGCACAACGGGCAACCACATGCGAGTCGGCGGTCTACTTCCTTTTCTTCAACGCACTTTGCTTCCTTATCAAACTACTTGCCGGCTTCGGCTTGGCAAGCAGCCGACGCTCCAACTCGCCAACAAATCCCAGCCAGTCGGCGCCGTAGATCCCCACGAGGTCCCGCACCACCAATAACTCGAGTCCTCGATCGCTTGTCTCGAAATCACTGATGCTGGTTTGCGTGAGACCTAGATGTTCTGCCGCCTCGGTTTGAGTCAGGCCGGCAGCTAGCCGAAGTTCACGAAGCAGTTGCGCCAGAACGGCATGTTCCGGCCGATGGATTGATGAGGGTTTGAGGCGGGCTTTAGGCATGGCATCACGCTACCGTCGCCTCCTTAATATCCTCTATTGCCATTTATATGTGTTTTAAGGATATTAAGCACCGTGAACCGACGTGATGCTCGCGATCGCACGAGCACCATGGTGCTCGTGACCCGGCTCAAGGGCATCTATTCCGGCCTACTCGAGACTGACGCAGGGAAATCCGACGTATTCGCAATGTGTCCGTTTCGACGGTTGTTCAGCCATCAAGGAGTGTTGAGCCATGGAAAAGAATCAAGTTGACGAGCTGTGCTACCACCTTCCCGAAGCCGCCCACGAAAGGCTCTGCCATACACGTGAAGAAATCCGTCTGCTGGCCGACCTTACTGCACGCATCAGCGGCGAAGCCGACCATCTCCAGCTCTCACCCAGCGCTCTAGCCCGCTGCTTTGATCGCTTAGCCGACCAACTGGACTATGCCTTACAGGAGAGTTTCTGGCCGTCGACGCGTGAACGGGCTGGGCAACCTAAGAAGCGCTCACCATTTCGCAGTCCGGGTCAATAACGATATGAGTAACCTAAACGTCGATTCGCTGCGACAAGGCTCTCAACGGCGGTTGTAATCAGGGGCATATCGCAAAACTTCCGCCTGACCGGCCGCCGCGTAACGGCCGCTCACGGCCTCTAGTTTTCGTCTTGAAAGTGAGCGAGCGCCTCGTTGCTCTCGCCACAATTCTCTGCCACACGATCTTGCTTTGAAGCTGCTCGATAGTGGGCGGCATTCCATTCAACTTAACTACCACCGTCCCCTTATTCCCTTATTCGGGATTTGGAGAACTCTTGACGTCCTATGGCCGCATACCAAGCCAAATGACTGCTTCAGTGGATACTGACACGATGGGCGTTAGTACCACTGACCAAAATTGACCAGCTTCAAGATGCCTTTGGGATTGGTCGCGGTGTTGTCGCTCCTCCGAAATAATTGTGGAAATCGCAACAATGGCCGCGCCATCGCTTCCACCAATGGCAATTAGTTGCTGCTCTAAGTGCTTAAGCACGACGCTCTCAACCGCAACAGTGGTGGCCGCAATGGCGCTGCGGCCGAGAAGGCCGGTAAATAAGCCGAGCAGATAACCACCGAAGCCACAAAGCCAATAGCTGCGGCAGCGTG
>Ga0302310_10003486_pt1 | contig 12253 bp, 14 predicted proteins | sample III_Palsa_N1_2_FD_200451 | JGI IMG/M metagenome (GOLD analysis project Ga0302310, IMG submission 200451) | Peat permafrost microbial communities from Stordalen Mire near Abisko, Sweden - III_Palsa_N1_2 | ecosystem: Environmental > Terrestrial > Soil > Palsa > Peat permafrost | place: Sweden... | reverse complement strand
CCGCGTTTGGCGGGCGGGAAGCTTTCGAGCAGGATGGACTGTGAGAGCGGCTGGAGCGCGCCGCCGCCTGCTCCCTGGACGACGCGGGCGATGAGCATGAAGGCGAGCGAGGGAGCTGCTCCGCAGAAGAAGCTGGAGACGGTGAAGATTGCCACGCAGGTCATCAGGAAGCGCTTGCGGCCGAAGCGCAGGGAGAACCAGTTGGAGGCAGGCAGGATGATGGCGTTGGCGACGAGGTAGCTGGTGAGCACCCAGGTGGCTTCTTCGTTGGTAGCCGAGAGCGAGCCGGCGATGTAAGGCAGGGCGACCGAGGCTATGGCTGTGTCGAGCACCTCCATGAAGGTGGCGAGCATGACGGAGGCGGCGATGAGCCAGGGGTTGACGCCGTGGGTGAGGGCGTGGGCATCGGGCTGGGTTGAGGCAGCGGCGGCCATGCGGCGCGAGTGCTCCGTGGAGAGATGAAGATGCGGGGCCTACTGACGTTGGATGCGCAGAACAGGGATTTGGGCCCGTGGGAATTATTCGGTGGGGATGGCGGAGTGCATAGGGAAGTGGCGTTTGAGCTGGAGGAAGGGGGTTTCGAGGAGTTGGAAGGAGAGCCAGGAGATGGCGACGGTGATGGGGAAGGCGGCGATCAGGCGGACAAATTGGTAGAAGGAGCCGGAGGAGGTGTGGGCGAAGTGGCGGCCGATGGCATCGAATACCGGCTCGAAGAGGATGTGGAAGACGTAAAAGCCGTAGCTGATTTTGCCCAGGAAGCGGAGAGCCTTGCTGGAACATAGGCGGCGAGGGCAGCCGGTACGCAGGACGAGCGGGATGGCTGCTGCGGCGGCGAGCGAGACGGCGGGGAGTCCGAAGACGAACTGGGAGCGGGGCATCAGCAAGAGGGTGCGGACGAAGAGGCTGGAGGCGAGATAGGCCGCCAGGCCGAGCAGAAAAGCGGGTAAGGCGAAGCGGCGTATGGCCGTGTGCAGGGATGAGGTCGCGGGGTAGCGGAGAGCGATGGCGATTGCGGCTCCAAGAGCGAGTGGGCCAGCGTGGGTGAGGAGGAAGGTGTTGTTGTAGAAGGCCGTCTGGCCGGAGAAGAGATGCGGCAGTCCGAAGATGGCGGTGCGGTAGACGGCGGAGACGACGAAGGTCCAGAGGCAGAGGTGGAGGGCTCGGCGGGGGGATTTGACTCCGTTGCGGAGGCCGAAGATCAGGAGCAGGAAGGGCCAGAGGAGGTAGAACTGCTCTTCGACGGCGAGGCTCCAGAGGTGGTAGAGAGGGAGTGAGGGAACCAGCTGGGCCATGGCGTTAAGCCTGGGGAGGTCCTGGAGGAAGAAGGCGTAGAGGTACAACATGCGGAGCTGGTAGAACATGCGGCCGGTGGCGACCATGACGATGGCGCAGAGGGCGAGGACGGCGTAGTAGAGAGGGAAGATGCGGAGGACGCGGCGGGCGTAGAAGTTGCGCAGCCAGTTGTGTTGGCCGATGGAATCCCAGAGGATGCCGGTGATGAGGAAGCCGGAGAGCGCGAAGAAGAGGATGACGCCTGTCCAGCCGGCGGCGGTGATGTAGCCGAAGAGGCGGCCGAGGAGGTTGTGAGACTTGAGGCCGCCGCCGTAGTGAGCGATATAGACCATGAGGACGGCGAGGCCGCGGAGACCGTCTAACGCCGGGTCGCGGTACGGCTTGGCTGTGGAGGGCATTGAGGGCAAGCGTAGAGGGTGGGGGTTGAGGGAGTCAAACGCGGTGTCGAGATGTATTGTTGGCATGGTATTTCCCCCTGTTACCCCCTGGCACCCCAGCGAGCAAGTGCGCTCGCCGGGGGCCCCACCCCCTGGCACCCCAGCGAGCAAGTGCGCTCGCCGGGGGCCCCATCCTCCCCCTGGGTATCTTTAAGATTCAAAGGTTCGATTCTAAAGGACTTAGATTCGGTCTAAGGCAGTCTTCAAGGTAGTCTTCAGACGGTCTAAGGCAGTCTTCAGGTCTCTGAAGGTTGAGGTTAAACGAGAATGCCCGGCGGGTTGCCGGGCTGCTTGTTTCTTAGGCCTACTTCAATTGTAGGCGGTTGGTGGAAATACATGTGCAAAGTATTTTTGGGAGAAATCGCCATTGTTTATAGGGGTTTGGCGATTTGCACAGGCGTTTGGGGGTTGACAGGTTTTGGGTGGGGCGGAGCGTGCTGGTTCTCCACTCATCCGCCATCCTTCGACAAGCTCAGGACCGGCGGATGAATGGGTCCCCGGCTGGATGCGAGTGTGAAGGAGAGCGGTCGCTACGCGACACCCCACCTTGCCGCGCAAGAGCGCGTGTCGAGGATGGGGCACCGGGTTTTGGTTATTGGAGGGTGAGGGAGACGGTGGCGGCGAAGAGAGTCAGCAGCCGGAGTTGGGTTTTTGGGGTAGGGGCTCTATGAGAGCAAAGGCTTGGGTTCATGAGGAGTTGCCTCCAAAATAAGATTGCGCCTATGAGAAAGAGTGACACGACTGGGGCGGAAAATTGTCAGCGGGCTGTCATTTATAAGTGTTTGGATGTGAATATTTGGGTGGATGGCGCTGGAGGCGGCATCCTTTGGCAGTGCTTTGCATCATATAAGTTGACAGTAACTCACTCACATGCGAGACTGAGTTTGCTGCAAAGAGTTTCCCGGCTGGGCCGGAAGAGGGTTTTGGAGGATTTATGGGAAAGATTATTGGAATCGATCTGGGAACGACGAATAGCTGCGTCGCGGTGATGGAAGGCGGCGAGGCGAAGGTGATTGCGAACGAAGAGGGTGGGCGGACTACGCCTTCTATCGTGGCGTTTACCAAGAGCGGGGAGCGGTTGGTGGGGCAGGTTGCGAAGCGGCAGGCTATTACCAATCCGGAGAACACGGTTTATTCGATTAAGAGATTTATGGGACGCCGGCTGAATGAGGTTGGCGACGAGTTGAAGATGGTGCCGTACAAGGTTGTGGCCAAGGGCGACAACGTGGCGGTGCTGGCGCAGGGCAAGGAATATACGGCGCCGGAGATCTCGGCGATGATCCTGCAGAAGCTGAAGAAGGCTGCTGAGGACTATCTCGGGACCACTGTGACCGAGGCGGTGATTACTGTTCCGGCGTACTTCAACGATGCGCAGCGGCAGGCGACGAAAGACGCTGGAAAGATTGCTGGGCTCGACGTGAAGCGCATTGTGAATGAGCCGACCGCGGCGGCGCTGGCCTATGGGCTGGACAAGAAGAAGGACGAGACGATTGCCGTGTATGACTTTGGCGGCGGAACGTTCGATGTGTCGATTCTTGAGGTGGGCGACGGCGTGATCGAGGTGAAGTCGACCAACGGCGATACGCATTTGGGCGGCGACAACCTGGATGAGCGGATTGTGGAGTGGCTGATCTCGGAGTTCAAGTCGGAGTCGGGTCTTGACCTGCGCGCGAAGGGCAATGAGATGGCGTTGCAGCGGCTGAAGGATGCGGCGGAGAAGGCGAAGATCGAGCTTTCCACGGCGCAGGAGTCGGAGATCAACCTGCCGTTTATTACGGCGGACGCGAGCGGGCCGAAGCACCTGGTGCGTACGCTTTCTCGGGCCAAGCTGGAGAACCTGGTCGACGATCTTTTGCAGAAGTCGATTGGGCCTTGCAAGCAGGCGATGAAGGATGCGGGGATCGATGCCAGCAAGATCGACGAGGTTGTGCTGGTTGGTGGACAGACGCGCATGCCGAAGATCCAGCAGCTGGTGAAGGACCTGTTCGGGAAGGAGCCGCATAAGGGCGTGAACCCGGATGAGGTTGTGGCGATTGGCGCGGCGATCCAGGGCGGCGTGCTGGCGGGCGATGTGAAGGACCTGCTGCTGCTGGATGTGACTCCGCTGACTTTGTCGATCGAGACGATGGGTGGCGTGGCTACGGGGATGATTCCGCGGAACACGACCATACCGACGAAGAAGACGGAGACGTTTTCTACGGCGGCCGACTCGCAGACCGAGGTTGAGGTGCATGTGCTGCAGGGCGAGCGTCCGATGGCGAACCAGAACAGGACTCTGGGCAAGTTCAAGCTGAGCGGGATACCGATGGCTCCGCGGGGCGTGCCGCAGATCGAGGTGACGTTCGACATTGACGCCAACGGCATTTTGAATGTGACGGCGAAGGACAATGCGACCGGCAAGGACCAGAAGATCACGATTACGAGCTCTTCGGGTCTGAGCAAGGAAGAGGTTGAGCGGATGGCGAAGGACGCCGAAGCCCATGCCGCCGAAGACAAGGAAGCGAAGGAGAAGATCGAGGCGCGGAATGCGCTGGACTCGATGGTTTATAACGTCGAGAAGATGATCAAGGACGGCGGCGAGAAGATCGACGCAGCGGACAAGGGCGATGTTGAGAGTGCACTTGCCGATGCGAAGACGACGCTGACGGGCGATCCTGGCGTGACCGAGTTGGAAGCTGCTCGCGAGCGGTTGACGACGGCTAGCCATAAGCTGGCGGAGGCTTTGTATAAGGCCAATGCGGCGGCGGCTTCGGCGGCTGGCTCCGGAGCTCCAACGGATGGCGATGCGGCTGCGGCTGGAACCGCGGACGAGGCGAAGAAAGACGAAGGCGTGATCGATGCGGAGTATGTGGACTCGGCGAAGTAAGTCGAACGCGTAGTAGAACTGAAGACGGTTGTTGTGCGTATTGAATGAGGAGGGGCTTCGGCTCCTCCTCTTCGCATCAAGTGCGGAGAGATTGGGTTTAAGAGTGTGAACCTGTTGGGCGTGCGAGATGCGTCTTATGAGGGTATGAGGTTGAGAGGGGTGTTGCGATGACGAATAACAGTGGAAGTGAGAGGCGCGACGAGGTGTGGCCGGGGTTCGTGCCTTGGGAGCTGGGGCTGGGTGGGCAGCATGGCGGCGAGATGGTTTGGCGCTGTGATGCGCTGAGGGCGGGACGGCTGTATCACCGGAGGTTATTTGGGAGCCGGGCAGAGGCGGAGTCGTTTGCGGTGCGGATGAGAGAGATTGAGCCGGACCAGGTGTTCAATGTGGAGGCGATTAAGGCGAGTGCGGTTTGGAACTGACCGTATAATTGCGACTGTAGGGTGCAAATTCTGTAGCGATTTATGGGTGGATTTTGACGAAATCGCATAGGTTTCCGATCCTCGACGCCATGCGTGGGGTGGCGGCAATTGGGGTTGTGGTTCTTCATCAGTCCGGCAGATTTACGCATCAATATTTTCCAAACGGCTATTTTGCGGTGGACTTTTTCTTCATGCTCAGCGGCTTCGTGATTTCGCTGGCGTATCAGCAGAGACTTGATGCAGGATGGCCGACCGGTTCGTTTCTGAGGGTGAGAGCGATCCGGCTCTATCCGCTTTATGGACTGTCGATGGTCATTGGAATTGCCGCGATCATTTTGCTGAGACGGTTAGGGGAGGTGCATGTTTCAGAGGCGAGATTGGTCGTGAGCCTGGTGCTGGGGTTGTTGATGCTGCCTGCCCCTTATGTGTTCACGGCGGAGGGATGCTTTCCCTTCAACTACCCGGCGTGGTCGCTGTTTATGGAAGTGGTTGTAAACGTGATTCACGCGTTGTTTCTGCGCCGGAGGACGATGAAGTTCCTGGGGACAGTGGTTTTATTCTCAGGCGCGATTTTCGTGGTGACCGCAGTGAAGGCCGGGACGACGGACATTGGTTACATGAACCGGCAGATTGTATGGCTGTATGGATTTTCCCGCGTTGTCTTTGGCTATGTTGTTGGCATGATGTTATTCCGTGTGTGGAAGGCGGGTAAGCGGCGAATCCGGATGCCGGTCGCGGTGCAGTTGATATTGCTGATTGCGGTGATGGCCGTTCCAATTGATGGGCCTCTGAAATTGCTCTATCAGTTTCTGATTATTTTTGGGATATTCCCGGGGCTTGTGCTCGCGGGTGCAACGGCCAGCCTGGGGCCGCGGCTGGCAGTCGTTGCCGACCTGGTAGGGCGGGCGTCGTATGCGATTTATGTGCTGCATGTACCAATGCTGCCTTTCGTGCGCGGGGTGTGGAGGCACGTGAGTGGACATGCCATCGAGGTGGATGCGCCGTGGGGAGGCTTGTTCTATGTGGTGTTCATCCTCGGCCTCGCGCTGCTGCTGGACGAGGTGTATGACGCGCCGATGCGGAGATTTTTGCTGAAGAAGTTTACTCCGAAGCCGGCTTGACGAAGGTTGTCAAGCGATGCGAGATGAGGGACAGTGAGAGGCGCAGATGCCAGAGGGGAATGAAATACACCGGTGGGCGGAGCGTCATGCGGAGGCGTTTGCGGGGAGGGCTGTGCGGGTGGATGGGCCGCAAGGGCGGTTTGTGGATTCGGATGTGTTGGATGGGCGGAAGCTGGTAAGGGTGATGGCCGTGGGGAAGCACCTGGGGTATGACTTTGGGAAGGACCGTATTCTGCATGTGCATTTGGGATTGCAGGGGGACTTTACGGAGGGGCCGGGGGCGTTGCCGGCGGTGCGAGGGGCGCTGAGGTTGCGGATGTGGAATGCGGAGGCGGTTGGTAGGCCAGCATCGTTCGACCCCACCCATCGCGCCAAAGGCCGCGCGATGAATGGGCCACCCGGAGTAGAGGTGAGTACGCGGCATGGGTGGTACTCGGATGACGATGGGACGGGTGGGATTGCGGCGAAGGATGTGGCTTGGGTGGAGTTGCGCGGGCCGATGGATTGCTCGGTGTATACGCAGGCGATGTGGGAGAAGCTGCTGGCGCGGCTGGGGCCAGATCCTCTGAATGGAGATAAACCGGATAAGGCGTTTGCGAAGATTACTAAGAGCAAGAAGCCGATTGCGGCGTTGCTGATGGAGCAGGATGTGATCGCGGGAGTGGGGAATATTTATCGCGCGGAGTTGCTGTTTCGGGCTCGGCTGAATCCGTTTGTGCTGGGGAAGGATGTGCCGGTGGAGGTGTTGCAGAAGATTTGGAAGGATGTGGGGCCGTTGATGCGGGCGGGGATGGTGGACCGGCGGATTGTGACGACGCTGGTGAAAGACCGTCCGCATAAGACGGGACAGGCGTTGAAGGAGGAGGCGCATTATGTGTACCGGCGGCAGGGGAAGGATTGTTTTGTGTGCGGGACGAAGGTGATGAAGATGGAGAACTTTGCGGGGCGGAGTTTGTATTGGTGTCCGGGGTGCCAGGCGCAGGGTTGAAACGAGAGCGTATGGCGTGTTGAACGCAGAGCGTATAACGCGGAGCGTGATATGCTGGCAGTATGATCGGTGGTTTTGCAGACCGCGACGCAGAGATTATCTTCGACGGTGGACGCAGCCGCCGATATGCGGGACTGGAGAAGGTCATTGCGCGCAAGCTTGAGGCTCTGGAGGGTGCCAAGGTATTGAACGATTTGACGATTCCTCCTGGAAATCGACTTGAGGCGCTCAAAGCGGACCGGGTTGGTCAACACAGTATCCGCATCAACAAGCAATACCGAATTTGTTTTCGATGGGAGGGAAATCATGCCTGCGAAGTTGAGATTGTCGACTACCACTGAACCTGTCCGCCGCCGTCATAAGCGCGTACTGCCGCCGATCCATCCGGGAGAGATGTTACGTGAGGAGTTCATGATCCCGATGGGATTGAGTGCGAACGCATTGGCCATTGCCATTGGTGTTCCGGCCACGAGGATTGGCGAAATTGTTAATGAGCGTCGAGGAATTTCAGGCGATACTGCGCTACGGTTGGGGCACTACTTTCGTATGTCGGCTGAATTCTGGATGAATTTGCAGAGCCGTTATGAGTTGGAAAGTGCACGTTACATGATGGCCAACGATGCTCTGAAGAGTGTGCGCCGCGCCCCGTTGGACAGGAAGACGGGCGCGTTAAAGGTTGCTGTCGCGGCGTAGAAGGGAAGGGCATCATGGCATCGACACAGACGAAGGATTATTACGGCACGCTGGGCGTGAAGAAGACGGCGACGGCGGATGAGATACGCAAGGCGTTCCGGAAGCTGGCGCGGAAGTATCACCCGGATGTGAATCCGAGCGATAAGAAGGCGGAGGAGAAGTTCAAAGAGATATCCGAAGCCAATGACGTGCTGAGCGATGAGAAGAAGCGGAAGATCTACGACCAGGTCGGGTTTTATTCGGACAACATCGATGCGGCGACGGCGGAGGCTTATGCGCGGGGCGGCGGTAGTGCCGGCGGGTATGGCAGCGGGTTTGGCGGAGGCCAGCCGGGTGGAGGCGGGCAGGGTGTGCCGATCGATTTTGGAGGGTTCGATTTTTCGGGATTTCAGGGTGGAAGCCGGGCTTCGCGCGCGGAGAGCGAAGGGTTTGGAGGGAGCTTTCGGGATGTGTTTAGCGGGATGTTCAGTGGAGGCAGACAGCCGCGAGGACCGCAGCCGGGGACCGATCTGGAGTACCAGGTGGAGATCGACTTCTGGACGGCGATACGCGGGGGGGTGACGCGGCTGGAGATACAGCGGCAGGAGCAGTGCCCGACGTGCAAGGGACGCGCGGTGGTGGGCGGGAGTATGGAGTGTCCAGAGTGCCATGGGAGTGGGCAGGTGACGCAGATGGGGGGGCGGATGAAGTTCAATATCCAGTGCCCGCGGTGCGGCGGCAGCGGCAAGGTGCAGAATGCGTGTTCGACTTGCGATGGAGCCGGTGTGATTACCAAGCGGGAGCCGCTGGAGTTTCGGATCAAGGCGGGGACGCGAGATGGGCAGCGGATTCGGCTGGCGGGTAAGGGCAATGCCGGGACGGAGGGTGCGCCGGCGGGGGATCTTTATCTGATTATCAAGGTGGGGCATCACAAGCTGTTTCATCGCAGCGGGGATGACATTCATATCAGCGTGCCGGTGACGGTGGTGGAGGCGGCGTTGGGCGCGAAGATCGATGTGCCGACGATAGACGGGGTGGGTGTTGGGGCTGGCCGCTCGCAGTTGAAGATTCCTCCGGGGACGCAGACGGGGCAGAAGCTGCGGATGCGGGAGAAGGGTGTGCCGAGTGCGACTCGGGAGGGTGTGCGGGGCGACCAGATCGTGGAGGTGAAGATCGTGGTGCCGAAGGTGCAGGATGAGCGGTCGAAGGAGATATTGAGGGAGTTGGGGAGGTTGAATCCGGAAGACCCGCGGGAGGAGATGCTGGCGGGGGTGTAGTAGGAGAGCATTTGAAGAATGATCTATTTGAATGGGACGACGGGAAGGCACTGGCAAATATTGCGAATCATGGAGTCTCTTTCGATGAAGCAAGAACTGTCTTTGAAGATACTTTCTCAATCACACAGCAAGATGTCGTCAATTCCGATTTTGAAGAACGTTTCAATACGATTGGCCTATCATTAGTCAGTCGCGTATTGCTTGTAGTGCATACGGAACGAGAAGAGAGAACCAGAATTATCAGCGCAAGGAAAGCAACCCCATCGGAGCGGACTGAATATGAAAAACAGCGTCAGAGATGACAGACAATTCGATGACCAGGTCGACATTCCTCCGGAGGTTGATTTTCGTAGAGGAGAACGAGGCAAGTACGCTCACCTTTTTGGCGAAGAGCCGCTTGATGAAGAATTGGTCGCTCAATTTCTGCGTGATAAGGGATTTGACGTAGAGAAGATTGGTGAAGACCGTTTTGCGAAGACACCTGATTTCACATTACTGAGGGAAGGCAACGTGGTTGCCTATTGTGAGGTCAAGACATTCGAACGGGATGTTTGGCTGGATAAGAAGTTGGCGGAGGCTCAGCCGATTGCATTGGTAGGCGGAGCCCGACCTGATCCGATTTACAATCGCATATCCAATGCCATCCACACGGCTGCAAGGCAGTTGATTGGGATGAATCTCAATCATGAGGTGCTCAATATTCTAGTAATGGTGAATCGAGACAAGCAGGCTCTATATCAGGACTTAGTTAGCGTAATTACCGGGATGTGGGATCCACTGGCTGGAATCCACGACAAGACACACGAGCAGTTTTCTGAGGGAAGAATCCGGGAAGAGAAGACCAAGATTGATCTGTACATTTGGCTTGATGTGTTCAAGGATGAATCGTTAAAACTTGGTGGCTTCTTCTTTGGAAATTACGAGAACCGTAACAAGGCTTGTTCTCTGTTTGGCCTTAACCCTGAATCTGTCATAACCGTCGCTTAGGGAAGCTCTGATTAAGTCCCCGAGCATTCCCTCAGCGGCTAAAGCCGCGCTGATTTCAGACGCTTTACGGCACGGCTGAAGCCGTGCCCTTAACACGTCAGCACTTGATCAGAGGTTCCCTAGCTACCGTTTCAGTTCTTCGGCGATAGCGGCTTCTACTAGGGGCTCCATCTTGGCGACGCCGTCGTGGTTGGGGTGCAGGCCGTCTACGGTGAGGGCGGTTTGGATGCGGTCGTGGCCGTCGGTTAGGGCGTTGTAGTAGTCGACGTAGGGAATGTTTTTGCCGGCGGCGTAGGACTTGAGCCAGGCGTTGAGGGCCAGGATTTTGGCGGGGTCGCGGCGGTCGGTCTGGGGCTTGATTGCGTCGCTTACGGGGGTGACGGAGCAGAGGATGATGCGCTCGTTGTGGAGCTGGGCGAGCTCGACGATGGAGGCGATGTTTTGCTCGATGAAGGTGACGACGTCGGCAACTTTGTAGCTGGCGAGGTCGTTGGTGCCACCGAGGAAGACGACGACTTTGGGTTGGAGGGCGAGGACGTCGGCGCGGTAGCGGAGGAGCATCTGGGCGGTGGTCTGGCCTCCGATGCCGCGGTTGATGTAGTTGGGCTTGCGCTGGAAGAGATCGGAGTAATTTTTGTTACCCCAGTTGTGGGTGATGGAGTCGCCGAAGAAGATCACGCGGGGCGGGTCGGTGGGTTTAGGGGCGGGGAGGGCTGCGTCGGCTTCGGCGTAGAAGGCGAGGCCGGCGTAGTCGGCGGTCTTGAGGGTGGGGTCGGCGGCCTGGGCGGCTTTGAGTTTGGCGTAGTCGGAGGTGGCGGGGGGTGGTAGCTTCTGGCCGGTTTGCTGGGCCGAGGCTGAGAGGGCGAGCGCGAGACAGAGGGCAGTAAGGGGACGAAGCATGGGACTCCTGGGCGCGGCAGGTGCGATTGGGGAACGCTAACATATTGACGCGTGGGCTGGCAGAGGGTGCTGAAAAAGTCGCCGCTGGGCCGAAAGAGTCCCTCCGTGGCTAAAGCCACCCTGAAAGAGCGGGACTTATGACGTGGCTGAAGCCCCGTCCCTACAAATCAAAGACTTCTTCAGCAACCTCTGTGCGGACTGCTGGGCTGGCAGGTTGTTGCGGCGTTGTGGATACAGAGGAGAGGCGGACGCGGTATTCTTCTGGCAATGGCGATGGAGCGGAATGGCGAGCAAACGTAAATCGAAGGGCGCTTATATGATCTCGGCGGTGGCTGAGATGTATGCGATACACCCGCAGACGTTGCGGCTGTATGAGCGCGAGGGGTTGTTGCGTCCGTCGCGGTCGGATGGGAATACGCGGCTGTATACGGATGAGGACCTAGAGCGGCTGGAGTTCATTCTGAACCTGGCGCGGGACCTGGGCGTGAATATGGCGGGGATCGCGATCGTGCTACAGATGCGCGAGCGGATGGAGGAGATGAACCGGCAGATGCAGGGGTTCGTGGACTTTGTGCGGGTGGAGATGCAGACACGGATGCAGCAGACGGAGCAGAAGGCGGGGCTGGTGCCGCTACGGAGAGTCGTTAAAAGCAGGGAGTAGGTAGTAGGGAATAGGGAGTAGAAAAGCGTCGTCGCGTAAACTTAGAGCGATGCGGGTTTTGATTCACATATTGTTTTGGGTGGCTGCGGTGGGGTCGGTCACTTCGTCGATTTACTGCGGGATGGTGCTGGTGGCGGCGGCTCGTTTTGGGTTGCGGCGGCGGCGGGAGCAGCGGGTGGTTGCGGATTTTCTGCCTCCGCTGAGTGTGTTGAAGCCGCTGCATGGGACTGAGCCGGGAATGGAGCGGAACCTGGAGACGTTCTTTGAGCAGGATTATCCGGATTTCGAGTTGCTGTTCTGCGCGCGGCAGGAGACGGATGAGGGGTTGAGGCTGGCGCGTCGCGTGGCCGAACGATACCCGAATGTCGATGCGAAGTTTTTTACCTGCGGCGAACCGATGCCGAAGTTTCATAATGCGAAGGTTTACTCGCTGGCGAAGCTGGACTCGGTGGCGAAGCATGACGACTACATTACGAGCGATGCGGATGTGAGGGTGCAACCGGACTATCTGCAGCGGATGGTGCAGACGCTGAAGGACCCGCATGTGGGGTTGGCGAGCTGCGTGTATTTAGGGACGGCCCATGAGGGCGCGGGGTTGGCGTCGAAGCTGGATGCTGTGGGCAAGAGCG
>Ga0302310_10003467_pt1 | contig 12288 bp, 10 predicted proteins | sample III_Palsa_N1_2_FD_200451 | JGI IMG/M metagenome (GOLD analysis project Ga0302310, IMG submission 200451) | Peat permafrost microbial communities from Stordalen Mire near Abisko, Sweden - III_Palsa_N1_2 | ecosystem: Environmental > Terrestrial > Soil > Palsa > Peat permafrost | place: Sweden... | reverse complement strand
ACCGGCTCTCCACGCAAATTTATCGGGTCAGCTTGAACGGCGGAGCCGTCACGCCGGTCGCAATCGCGCGAGGTCTCAACACCGGTCAATTCGGCGAACAACACGCCGTCTTTGCTCACGGCTACAATCTGCTGGATGGATCGCATGGCGTTGAAGTCCTGTCTCGCGACGGCAGGAAGATCGCAGATCTGCCTTCAGTGGCCGAAAGGCCGCCTTTCATGCCTGCGCCGGATTATTTCACCGTCGGCAAACTCGGTTTCGACGCGATGGTGCTGCGGCCGCACGATTTCGATCCCAAACGCAGATATCCCGTGATCCTGTCGGTCTATGGCGGCCCGGCCACGAAATTGGTATGGGCCGCGCCACGCAATTATTTCGCCAATCAGTGCATGGCGGATCGCGGTTATATCGTGGCCACGTCCGACAATCGCGGTACGCCGGGCCGCGACAGCGCTTGGTTTCGCGCCGTGAAGGGCAATGCGATCGACGTCCCGCTGCAGGATCAGGTGGACGCATTGCAGGCATTGGCTGCGCGCGTCCCGCAGATGGACATGGCGCGGGTCGGCGTGTTCGGTTGGTCGTTCGGCGGTTATTTTTCGGCGATGGCGACCCTTCGCAGGCCGGACGTGTTCGCCGCGGGGATCGCAGGCGCGCCGGTGGTCGACTGGGAGGATTACGATACCCACTACACCGAGCGATATATGGGCCTGCCGGACGACAATGCGGACGGCTACCGCAAGAGCAATGTGCTTACCTATGCGGCCCAGCTGAGCCGGCCTCTTCTGATCGTGCATGGCGTGACGGACGACAATGTCCATTTCGAACACACGATGAAGCTGACCTTGGCGCTGCTGAAGGCGGGCAAGTCCTACGATCTTCTGCTGCTGCCCGGCACGCACATGCTGGCCGACGACCTCCTGCGCGCGCGTGAAACGGAGAAACAGATGGATTTTTTCGCAACGCATTTGGGCGGCCCGAAATAGGGAAACGATGACGGCCGCGGCAATGTCGCCTTTGCGTCGCGGCACTCGGAAACTGCTATGATCCGCACATGCTGAAGATCCGCATCATCCCCTGTCTGGACGTGAAGGACGGTCGCGTCGTGAAGGGCGTCAATTTCGTCGACCTGAAAGACGCGGGCGATCCGGTCGAACAGGCGATGCTCTATGACCGGGCTGGTGCGGACGAGCTCTGTTTCCTCGACATCGCTGCAAGCCACGAGAACCGCGGCATCCTGCTCGATGTCGTGCGTCGCACGGCGTCAGTCTGCTTCATGCCGCTTACGGTCGGCGGCGGCGTGCGCGTGCTGGAAGACATCCGCGCGCTCCTGCTCGCGGGGGCCGACAAGGTCTCGGTCAACACTGAAGCCGTGCGCCGGCCGGAATTCGTGCACGAGGCAGCCGAGAAATTCGGCAGCCAATGCATCGTCGCCGCGATCGACGCCAAGCAGATTTCGCACGGAAAGTTCGAAGTGTTCACCCATGGCGGACGCAATGCGACGGGTCTCGATGCCGTCGCACACGCGCAGAAGCTGGTCGCGTTTGGCGCGGGCGAAATCCTTTTGACCTCGATGGACCGGGACGGCACGCGCGTGGGCTACGACCTGAAGCTGACCCGCGCGGTTGCGGACGCCGTCACGGTCCCCGTCATCGCGAGCGGTGGGGTGGGGTGCCTGGACGATCTGGTGGCAGGTGTCCGGGACGGTCACGCCAGCGCGGTTTTGGCCGCCTCGATATTCCATTATGGCGAAGCCACGATCGCGCAAGCCAAGGAAAAGCTTAAGGAATTCGGCCTGCCGGTGCGTCTGGGCTAGCCCCGATTGCGGCCCCGGCGGGATTCGGGAATGATCATCCCAAGGGATGTTTAACCAAGGGACGGCCGCCCGCCTTTCGTGCGGGTGCAAGCCATGAATCAGCAATACGAGTTCAAGCTGGTCGATGAGGTCGACGAAGCCATTCACCGCGGCCATCGCGCTGTCTTTCGGCGGCGCGGCGGCGTGCCCGCGATCATCGATATAGAGGCGGAGTCCGACAGAAATACGACACCGGGAAAAAGAGTTCGCCCCTCCAAGGCGCAACCCGCGTTTCTTCCGAAAGGCTGCGTCGCCGAAGACGCCTTCCGGCTCACGCTCCTGCAGTGCAAATGGCATATTTCGGCCAATGTTGCGGCTGTCGTCGAAGCCCGCGATGTCGAAGGCATGCATCAAATGCGGGTGGGCTTCCGTCGACTGCGCGTTGCGTTTTCGTCCTTCGGCAGCGAATTTCGCACGCCGACGTTCGAGGCCTTGCGGCTGCGCGCGAAAGCGCTCGCGACCAGGCTTGCACCCGCACGTGATCTCGATGTGTTCGTCGATCAATTGTTCGAACCCGCGGCGACCGCCAATGGCGCGCTTGAGGCGTTTTCGGTGCTGCGTTCGCGTGCGCAACGGGCACGGTTGCGTTCCTGGGACGAGGCCGTGTCGCAGATCAGCGGGCCGGGCTTCGCGAATTTCATGTCCGATCTCGGCGAAGCGCTCGATCGGCGCGCTTGGTATGAAGCAACGCCGGGCGGCTCTCACGCCTCCAATCTGATAGTTGCCTTCGCCACGCCTGCCACGACGTTGGCGGATCGCATGCTTGCAATGCGGTTGCGCCAGGCGAGAAAGCGCGCGCGGCATCTTGAGGGTCTGTCCGATGCCGCGCGACATCGCCTGCGTATCAAGCTCAAGAAACTCAGATACACGGCCGAATTTTTCGCGCCGCTCTACGCCAGGAAGGATGTCGAGCCGTTTCTGGTTCGCCTGAACCGCATGCAGGATATTCTTGGCGGACTGAACGATGTCGTGGTCGCGCGCACCACGCTTGAAAGCCTCGTCGACAAAGGCGATGCGGGGCTTCTTGCGACCGAGTCCGACCTCTCCTTTGCAGCCGGCATCTTCTATGGCTGGCATCTCGACCGTGCGTCGCGCAGTTGGGGCAATGCGGTCAAGCGCTGGAAGAAATTCGCCAAGACCGATCCGTTCTGGCACTCCGAAAACTGATCGACTACGTCTCGATCGTCGCCACCACCGGCACGTGATCGGAAGGCTGTTGCCAGCCGCGAATCTTTCGATGGATCTCCTGCGACGTGACCGCGGCCTTGAGGCCCTGGCCGACCCAGATGTGATCGAGCCTGCGTCCGCGATCCGAGTCTTCCCAATCCTGTGCGCGATAGCTCCACCACGAATAGATTTTCTCGTTGTGCGGAATGAATTCGCGCGTGACATCCGTCCAGTCGAACGCGGCTTTCACTTCGCCCAGCAATCCCGTTTCAACCGGCGTATGACTCACCACGTCGAGAAGCTGTTTGTGACTCCACACATCGTGTTCGAGCGGCGCGACATTCAGATCGCCGACGAGAATCGTGCGCGCGGTCTTCTTGCCGCGACGCTTGCCAAACATGCTCGCCATCTCGCCCAGGAAGCCGAGCTTGTGGGCGAATTTGTCGTTGAGTTTGGGGTCGGGAATGTCGCCTCCGGCCGGCACATAGAAATTGTGCAGCTCGATCCCGTTTTCGAAGGTGACTGCCATATGGCGAGAATCGTCCTTGCCGCAGAAGCTCTGCGCGCCTGTCTTGGAAAAGGGCAGCCGGGAGACGATGGCCACCCCGTGATAGCCCTTCTGGCCGTTGATCGCCTGATGGACATAGCCGAGCTTACGGAAGGCTTCGGCCGGAAACAGATCGTTGATAACCTTGGTTTCCTGCAGGCAGAGCACGTCGGGGCTTTCGGATTTGAGGAATTTGGCCACGAGCCCAATGCGCAGCCTCACCGAGTTGATATTCCAGGTCGCAAGCTTCAATTTCTGAATTCCTCCCATGCGTCTGGTGCATGTCACCGTAGCCGAATCAAAAAAATACTTACGAAACAATAGGTTACAAACAATCGTCAGATACATAGAGAATGTAAAATTCTAAATGATGAACATTTTATTCATTGAATTTTACAGGCAACCCCTCTATTTGTCTTTTTACGAAGCCGGAAATACCAGCTGGAAATTCGGAAACGGCCAAGGGTTCCCCCGCCCCGGCCAACACAGGAGAGGCAGTCATGACACAGTTTTCCACGCACACGGTGCACCCGCAGTCCCGTTTCAATAGCGTCGTGATCGGCGCGTTCACAGCGGTCACGATCATCTTGGCGGGCTTCCTGCCCTTCACCCTGTTCGCAACAAACTAACCCACACCCCTTTCGGACGCGCCGGAGAATTGGCTCCCCCCAACCGGCGCGTCCTGAAGCGGCCAGCGGGCTCTTGGCGCGACCGTAAGCGCGTCGAAAAGACCCAGCTGGCCATGTTCAACCCCCGCCCAGGCCACCATCGCCGCGTTGTCGGTGCAAAGCCTCGGCGGGGGTATTTTTGTCTCGAACCCTTCGCGCGCGCAGAGCCCCGTAAGCGCATTTCGAATCGCCGTATTGGCGGCAACGCCTCCGGCCACAACGAAGGTATCGGCGCCGGGAAATTCGGCGCGAAATCTCGCCATCGCTGCGGCACTTCGGTCGATCAGAATATCGAGCACGGCTGCCTGAAATGAGGCCGCGAGATCGGCGCGCGCATCGTCGTCCCAATTCTCGCTGCGCACGATCTGGCGAACCGCTGTTTTCAACCCGGACAGCGAAAAATCCGCGCCGTCGCGTCCCAGCATCGGCCTCGGTAGTGCAAAGCGGTGCGGATTGCCTCTGCGCGCCAGTCCCTCGACATTGGGGCCACCGGGATAGGGAAGCCCGAGCAGCTTGGCTGTCTTGTCGAACGCTTCGCCCACCGCATCGTCGATCGTCGTGCCATAGAGATGAAAGCGTCCCACGCCTTCCACAGCCAAAAGCTGACAATGCCCGCCGGAGATCAGGAGCAGCAGAAACGGAAATTCGGCGCCATTCGTAAGCCGCGCTGTAAGCGCGTGGGCCTCCAGGTGATTGATCGCGATCAAAGGTTTGTCGGCCGCGAGCGAGAGAGCCTTCGCCGTCGTCAGTCCGACCATCACGCCGCCGATAAGTCCGGGACCGGCCGTCGCTGCTACGGCATCGAGATCGGTCAGTCCGATGCCCGCTTTGGCCAGCGCCTCCTCGACGATCGCATCAAGCGCCTCGACATGCGCCCGCGCCGCAATCTCGGGCACCACGCCGCCATAAGGCTGATGCGCCTCGATCTGGCTCAACACAATATTGGACAAAATCTCGCCGGGACCGGGCGCGCTGCCGCGCACGACAGCCGCCGCCGTTTCGTCGCAGCTCGTCTCGATGCCCAGGACAGTGAATGCGCGCACGCGATCCATCATGCTAGTTTCGCACTGCCTCTAGACCGAACCGCCTCATGCCGCAAAGTCAATCTTCCCAAAAGCTCCGCATCGGCACGCGCGGGTCGCAGCTCGCCCGAATCCAGACCGACATGGTCCAGGCGCTTCTGTCACGCGCCGGAGCAGATTGCGAAGTGGTCGCGATCAAGACATCGGGGGACCGCATCCAGGACCGCACGCTGGCCGATGCCGGGGGCAAGGGCCTGTTTACGAAAGAGCTGGAAGACGCGCTGCTCGACGGCCGCATCGATCTCGCGGTTCATTCCATGAAAGACGTACCGACGATTTTTCCCGAGGGGCTTGGCATTGCCGCGCTGTTGCCGCGCGAAGACCCGCGCGATGCCTTTCTCTCGCATCGCGCGAAATCGCTGATGGAATTGCCGAAGGGCGCGCGGATCGGGACCAGCTCGGTGCGCCGCCAGGCGCAGGTGATGCGCACGCGTCCGGATCTGGAGGTCGTCCTTCTGCGGGGCAATGTCGATACGCGGCTGGCGAAACTCGATGCGGGCGCTTTCGATGCAATTCTGCTCGCCTATGCGGGATTGAAACGCCTGGGACTTGGAGCGCGCGCGACATCGCTGCTGTCGCCGGACGATTGGTTGCCGGCCCTGGCGCAGGGAGCAGTGGGAGTCGAAGTCCGAATGGACGATGCGCGCACGGCGTCCATCGTCGCGCCGCTGAACGACCACGCAACCGCGGTCGCGATCGCGTGCGAACGCGCATTTCAGTCTGCGCTCGACGGCTCGTGCCGTACGCCGATCGCGGGTCTCGCGACATACGCGAATGAGAGGCTCCAATTTCGGGGCGAAGTTCTTGCGCCGGACGGCAGCGATCTTGTTGCGGCCGAATTCGATAAATCGCTGGGCGCCGACGCGGTGATTCGCGCGGAAGTCGCCGGACGCGAATTGGGACTCGAATTGAAGCCTCGCGCCGTACGCTGGCTGGCCAAATAGATCGTGCGCATTCTCGTCACACGCCCAAAAGAGGATGCGGAAGAAACCGCGGCGACGTTGCGCGCGCGGGGGCACTCGGTGCTGATCGCACCGCTGATTGAAATTCGATTTCTCGAGGGGCCGGACATCTCGCTCGACGGCATTCAAGCCGTCCTCGCCACGAGTTCGAACGGCGTGCAGGCGCTGGCGTTACGCACAATGCGGCGCGATGTGCCGCTATTTGCGGTCGGGGCCCAGACGGCGCGGATTGCGCGAGATGCTGGTTTCGCGTCGGTAAGAAGCGCAAACGGCGATGCGCGCGCGCTTGCAGCTGAGACTCTCGTCTGGGCGAAGCCGGATGCCGGCGTTCTGTTGCACGCAGCAGGCGCAGAGACGAAAGGTCAACTCGCCGAAGCTCTGGGCGCCGCAGGCCTCGACGTTCGCACCATTGCACTTTACGATGCCGTCGCGGTGAGCACCCTGCCGCACGAGGTTGTTGACGCGCTGACCAAAGGCAACCTCGATGCCGTATTTCTGTATTCGCCGCGCAGCGCTCAAATTTTTTCGGATTGTGTGGTTAAGGCCCGGATGGTCGACAGGTGTGCCGCCCTCACCGCGCTCTGTATAAGCCCGGATGCCGCAGCAAGACTGGCGTCATTGGATTTCCGCGCCGTTCATGTTGCGCCACGGCCCGATCAGGAGGCGCTTCTGGCCCTTCTCGGGTAGGTCAGCCTTGTTGGCCCGAGCGTCCGCGCCTATAGCTTTGCCGCGCCTGAATCTGCCCGCCCTGGGATGGCGGCTCCAGGAGACATTTCATGACCGATCCCGATTCTGCGTCGCGTGACCGTCCATTCAGTGCCGTACCTCAGCCGGAGACCGACGACACCGCCGGCGCCAATCCGGCGCAGGCGCGGCGCGGCCTTTTCGACCTGCCGGACGGCGCGCTGGGCATCTTCTTTCTGCTGATCATTGCCGCCGTCTCGGGCGGTCTGATTGCGGTCTATTGGCCGTGGCAGCAGGGCACGAACGAGACATCCGTGGCGAGCGACCGGCTTGCGGCCCTCGAAACACGCGTCGATCAGATCGCGACCGGTCACGCGCCCAAGGCGGCCGCCGCAGCGTTCCAGGACGAACGCCGTGACCTGGGCGCATTGAAGAACAGGCTCGATGCCGACGAGGCGCGTCTGGGCGCTATCGAGAAGGCGACGGGCCAAATCGACGACATCGATCGGATCGCAAGGTTGGACCAGGGGCCGTCCGGCACGAGAGCGGGTCTCGTGCTGCCGCCCCGTCCGGCCGATCAAGTGCTGGCGCAACTTCGCAACGATCTCAACGTCCGCACGCAGCAACTGAACGACGCGCTCGGCAAACTGGCGGCGCGCACGGCGGCGCTGGAGAAGAATGCGCCGCCGGCGGATCTCGCGGCGCGCCTCGACGCATTCGCGCTGAAGAGCGGCGAGGCGGCGCTCGAATCGCGCATCGGCAAACTCGAGGACCAGGACACGGCCGGCGTGATGCGACGCGCGGCGGCTGTGCTTGCGCTAGCCGATCTCGTGCGCGCGAGCGGCAGCGCAGAATCCTTCGGATCGGAACTTGATGCCTTGAAGGCTCTGGTTCCGGCATCTCCGGAAGTGGTCGACTTGTCGCGCTACGCGAGCAAAGGTGTGCCGACGCGCACCATGCTCGCCGACAGGTTCTCGCAGCGCGCGAGCGCAATCGTGGCCGCACAACGCACCGACCAGGCGCAAGGCTGGTCCGAGCGGCTATGGGCCAATCTCGCAAACCTCGTGTCCGTTCGCCGCGTCGGCGACATTCCAGGTCACGATGTCGAGTCGCGCGTGGCCCGCGCCGAAGTCGATCTGCACGCCGGCGATCTGGTTCGGGCCGTCTCGGAAGTGAATGCGCTCAGGGGCTCCGCGCGTGCCGCCGCGGGCGACTGGCTCGATGAAGCGCGCGGGCGCCTCGCGGTCGATCGCGATGCGCGGCTGCTGGCAACCCAGGTTGTCGCGAGTCTCGCCAGGCCTGTCGCCTCTACGTCGCCCCACGCATCGACGCCGGCAGCGCCCCCGCCAGGTGCCGGTCCGACAAAATGATCCGCCTACTGACGATCCTCGTCTGCGCTGCACTGATCGCCGCCGGCATCGTCTGGATCGCAGACCGTCAGGGCGATCTCGTGTTCACTGTCGACGGCTATGAAATGCGAACGAGCGCCAGCGTCGCAATCGGATTCGCGATTCTGTTCGCGGCCTTCAGCGCCTTTGCGGCGAGGCTCGTCGGGCTCGTGCTGGGCGGCCCGGGAGCATTCGGCCGCTGGACCACGTCGCGGCGCGTTCGGCGTGGCAATGAGGCGCTGTCGCGCGGCCTTGTTGCGGCCGCGGCCGGGGACGGCAACGAAGCGCGTCGCCACGCGAGAAAGGCCGGTGTATTGCTTGGCGCTCCGCCGCTGTCGCTTCTCCTGACGGCGCAAGCGGCGCAGCTCGACGGCGACGAACGCGGTCAAACCGACGCATATCACGCGATGCTCGACCATCCTGAGACCGAATTCCTGGGCCTGCGCGGACTTTTCATGCAGGCGATGCGACGCGAGGATTCCGAGCAGGCGATGGAGCTTGCGGCGCGGGCACATGCCTTGAAGCCGCGCGCGGCCTGGGCCGCCAACGCGCTGTTCGATCTCAAATCGGCGCGAAGGCAATGGTCGGATGCAAAGACCGTTCTGGAGAGTGCCGCTCGCGCAAAATTGCTCGATCCGGGACTGGCGCGGCGGCGGCGCGCCGTTTTGCTGACGGCCGAAGCGCTCGATTACGAAGGCCGCGGCGATGGCGAGCGTGCGCTGGCATCATCATTGGAAGCGCTCAATCTATCGCCGGGATTGGCGCCGGCTGCCGCGCTCGCGGCGCGGAGACTTTCCCAGGCCGGGCGCGCCTGGCGTGCACAGGACATTATCGAGGCTGCTTGGGCCCAGACGCCGCATCCCGATCTGGCAAGCGCTTACGCCGCGATCAAGCCCGACGAAGACGCGCAAACGCGCGCACGCCGCCTTAACGGTCTCGCACAACTCAATCGCGATCATTTTGAAAGCCGCATGGTCGAAGCGGAGCAGGCAATCAATCTCGCGCAGTGGGCGGAGGCACGACGGGTGCTTGCGCCTCTGGCACAAGCCTTCGCCACGACGCGCGTCTGCGCGCTGATGGCGGAGATCGAGCAAGGCGAGCGACATGATGCCGCCGCGGCGCATTCCTGGTTGTCGCGCGCAGTGCGCGCGCCGCGCGATGCCGATTGGCGCTGCAGCAATTGCGGTTGGAACACACCCGATTGGCACGCGGTCTGCGCCAATTGTGGCGCGTTCGACACGTTGGCATGGTCGGCGCCCGCTGCGGACACGCTGGAAATGATGCCTGGTGCAGCCCATGACGAACGTCTGGGCATGGACTCGACGCCGTCTTCCTTCTTGCAAGCGCCCGGCGAGATGGAAGAAAATGGCGACAAGGTTTTGCCGTCGTCCCGAACGCCCTGGCGAAAGGATGGCGACGGAATGGGGGACGGCGATCGCGGCTTCGTCATTCTGTCGCGACCGCCGGACGATCCCGGTCCGGACGGCTACGATTTCGATCCGGAACCGGTAGCGCCAAGAGGGGGAAATTCATGAGAGCGTTTTTTGTCGGGCTTGCCATCGTCGTCGCAGCACTTGTCGGCGCGTATTTCTATTTGAGCGTGCCGGAAATTCCGCGCGCCACGCTCGAAGCAAAATACGGGACACCACCCTCACAATTCCTGACCCTGCCGGATGGCGCACGCGTGCATTATCGCGATCGCGGTCCTCGGACCGCGCCTGTCCTCGTTCTCGTCCACGGTTCGAACGCGTCGCTGTTTACATGGGAACCGTGGACCAGGCGTCTCGACGATTCGTTTCGCGTTGTCGCGATCGACATGCCGGGCCACGGCCTGACGGGAGCGGTGCCGTCGAACGACTATTCGCAACAGGGCATGGTCGAATTCACCAAGGCTGTGGCGGACAAGATCGGCCTCACGAAATTTGCCATCGCGGGCAATTCCATGGGCGGCGGCGTCGCTGCACGGTTTGCGGAAGAATATCCCGATCGCGTCACTGCGCTCATTCTCGTCGACGCCGGCGGCATGCCGAGCAAACAGGGCGACCACGTTCCCATCGGCTTTCGCATCGGTCGTATTCCAGTGCTCAACAAGCTTCTCCTGCACCTCGCGCCCCGTGCAATGTTCAAGGAGGGACTGAATGACTCGATCGTCCACAAAGCCGTCATCACCGACGCGATGGTCGATCAATACTGGGAATTGAACCGCATGGAGGGTACGCCCGAGGCAACGCTTGCACGCTTCAATGAGCCCTTTGGCTCCTACGTCAAGGATCACGTCGGGCAGATCAAAGCGCCGACCCTGATCCTCTGGGGGGCGGAGGACCATCTGGTCCCCGTGGAAGCCGCGCACGCCTTCAATGCCGCAATTCCGGGCTCCAAGCTGATCGTCTATCCGGGGAACGGACATATTCTGCAGGAGGACGATCCCGATGTCTCTGCCGCGGCAGCAAAGGCTTTTCTCGGGACCTTGGTGCATTCGTAAATAGGGGCGTCGGGCCGACGGCCCCATTAAGCCTTTTTTTACGTACAGGATTTACAACTTTGGCGTGCCGGACTGATGTAACGCAATCAGTATTGTGCCATACTTGCCGATTACTCGAAGGCCTGTCGCCGAATCCCCCCCGTCTTTCGTGCAAGGCCTTGAGCCGGACGGCGCATGCGCCCCCCGCATGCGCCGTCCATTTCCCCTCAAACGGTAATCACGGCTTGACGAGCCCCCGTCCGTGCCCCTCACACTTCGCGCATGCAGCATGAGACGCTCGCCAATGCCGAAGACATGGGGTCACCCGACGGGGTGTTGCTTCCCGTTCCACCCGTGCGGCTCGGACGGGATGCGCCGTATGCGAAATACGCGCTGGGCGCGGCCTATGACGAGATGTTCTCCGCGGACGGCGATGTGCGCGAGCATTGCGCGGCCCTGCACGGCCGGCTCGCGACCTTGCCGCCGGAAGAGCTGATACGCCGCCAGCAGGCTTGCGAGCAGTCGTTTCTGCAGCAGGGCATCACCTTCACGGTCTACAGCGACAAACAGGCGACCGAGCGTATCATTCCGACCGATCTCCTGCCGCGGCTGGTGACGGCCGATGAATGGGAGCGCATCGATCGCGGTCTCACGCAGCGCATTCGCGCACTCAACATGTTTCTGCGCGATATCTACACCGATGGGCGCGTGCTTAAGGACGGTGTGGTGCCGCGTCCGATGATCTACGGCTCGAAGCATTATCGACGCGAGATGCGCGGACTTCCCGTGCCGCATGGCGCGTATGTCAACGTCTGCGGCACCGATCTGGTGAGGCGGGAGGACGGCGCATTCGTCGTACTCGAAGACAATCTTCGTGTTCCATCCGGCGTCTCGTACATGCTGGCAAACCGCGAAGTCGTGCGCCGCGCCTTTCCGGGTGTGTTTCGCGCGGCCGGCGTTCGCGCCATCGATCACTATCCGCAAGAGCTTCTCGCCACGCTCAAATCGTTGGCGCCGTTTCAGGAAGATGTCTCCATCGCGGTTCTGACGCCGGGTGTCTTCAACTCGGCTTATTTCGAGCACGCGTTCCTCGCGCGACAGATGGGCGTCGAACTGGTCGAGGGCCGCGATCTGCTGATCAACGACAACGTCGTCTTTGCGCGCACGACCTCGGGACTCAAGCGTATCGATGTCATCTATCGCCGCGTCGACGACGATTTCATCGACCCGTTGATTTTCCGGGAGGACTCCTCGCTCGGGGTGCCCGGAATTTTCAACGCCTATCGCGCGGGAAATGTCGTGATCGCCAATGCGCTGGGAACCGGCGTCGCCGACGACAAGGCGGTTTATGCCTATGTGCCGCGCCTGATCCGATACTACCTTTCGGAGGAACCGATCCTCGACAATGTCGAGACCTATCTGTGCCGGGAACCGAAACAACTCGGCTATGTGCTGGCCAATCTCGACAAGCTCGTCG
>Ga0302310_10003465_pt1 | contig 12292 bp, 10 predicted proteins | sample III_Palsa_N1_2_FD_200451 | JGI IMG/M metagenome (GOLD analysis project Ga0302310, IMG submission 200451) | Peat permafrost microbial communities from Stordalen Mire near Abisko, Sweden - III_Palsa_N1_2 | ecosystem: Environmental > Terrestrial > Soil > Palsa > Peat permafrost | place: Sweden... | reverse complement strand
CGCTGGTGCGCCGCCTGCAGGACGCGCGCCGCTGGGGCCAGGCCTACGAGACGGTGCGCTATGCCGGCAGCGCGCTGGTGGACATGGCCGTGCACTCGCGCCAGGACAAGGAGCCGCCGCAGGACCTGCCCGAGTTCGAGGCCGCCACGCTGGCGCGCCTGAACCTGCCGCCCGAGGTGGCCGTCAACCACCGCCTGCTGCACTTCCAGCACCTGTTCTCCGGCGCCAGCTACGCCGCCGGCTACTACGTGTACCTGTGGGCCGAGGTGCTCGACGCCGACGCGTTCGACGCGTTCAAGGAAGCAGGCAGCGCGTTCGACCCGGTGGTGGCGGCGCGCCTGCGCGAATGCATCTACGGCGCCGGCGACAGCGTGGCGCCGCAGCAGGCGTACGCGGCGTTCCGCGGGCGCATGCCGTCGATCGAGCCTTTGCTGCGCAAGCGAGGCTTGCTCCCCGAAGACGTGACCTTCTGAGGCCGGCTATTTCTTCTCGGGCGGGCACTCGCAGGCGTCGACGCCCTGGTCGGCGATCACCCGCCAGTGGCCGTCGGCGTCCTTGCGCCAGATGCTGGTGAAGCGCGAGATGATCTTGCCGTCCGGTGCGCGCGCCAGGCCCGTGGACACCGCGGTGCGGCCATCGGCGGCCACCGCCACGGCGTCCGGTGCCCATGAGAACGGGGCTTGCGCGGCCTTGAAGAGCGGGCTCCATTTCTCGACGACGCTGGCTCGGCCGATGCTCGTCGTGCCACCGACGAAGACGGCGTCTTCCGCCACGAAATCGGTGAACTGGTCGAGCCGGCGGTCAGCCATCGTCTTCGCGAATGCTGTCTCCGCAGCCTTCACTTCCCAGACGACGGTGGCGAGGTCGGCGGCCGACGGCAGCGGCGCGGCGGTCGCATTGAAGGCGAGCAGCGCGAGCGCGCAAAGCAGTGGGTGAGCAGGGCGCATGGCGAGGTCGAGGGGCAGCCGAGGTGCGCCGATTGTGGACGTGTGGCGCGCGCGCCGCCATCTGCAGCCGTGGCCTTGACAGGCCCGTGCGTGCAGGCGCAAAGTCGCATCCTCGTTCAACCGTTCACCTGCAGGAGGTCGCCATGAAGACTGTCATCACCAGCGCGTCGATCGCCATGCTGTCACGGTTCTCGAAGGCGCTCGGCCACTGATCCGCCTGTCCTGCACGAAGCAGGACATCGCGATCACTGCCGCGCCTCCGGTGCAACGTCCGAGCCCTTGAACGGGCTCGTCGCACGCCGCACCGACCGCATCCGATTCCGACGCCCACACCTTCCCCAGCCGGCCTTGACCGTGCAAGGCCTTTCTTCGTTCGCGTCCGCGTGGCGCGAGCGAGGCTGCTGCATCGACGTGTCGTCGCTGCGGCGCGTCCGGAGCAGGCTCCGGACGGCATCGGAACTCATCCAAATGCAAGACTCCCTCGATCTTCGCGCGCTGCGCGACATCGGACTTTCCCACGCCACGGTGCAGGCGGCGCTCGCGCATGCCCGCCCCGAAGACACGCGACTGGCACGCGTCGTCGAGATCCAGCGCGACCACCTCATCGTCCACGACGGCACCGAAGCGCATGCCGCCGTGCCCTGGCCCACGCTGCGCGCGACGCTCGAACTCGAGCGCGATCAGCTCGTCGTCGGCGATTGGGTGTGGTGGCGCGCCGCCGCGTCCGACGCCGATCGCGGCTGGGCTGTCGCACGCCTGCCCGCGCGCAACCGGCTCACGCGCCGCGACCCGGCTGGCGGCCGCCAGGGCCTGGTCGCCAACATCGACACGGCGTTGCTGGTGATGGGCCTCGATCACGACTTCAACCTGCGCCGCCTCGACCGCTTCCTCGTGCTGGCGCATTCGGCCGACGCGCGCGTGGTGGTCGTGCTGAGCAAGGCCGACCGCTGTGTCGATCCGGCCGCCGCCATCGAGCGCGTGCGCACGCATGTCGGTGACATGCGCGATGACATTGCCGTGCTGGCCGTCGATGGCCGGTCCGGGTCGGCCGCGCAGGCGCTGTCGCCGTGGCTCGTGCGCGGCAGCACGCTGGTGACGCTGGGCTCCAGCGGTGCCGGCAAGACGACCCTGACGAACACGTTGGCGGGCGCGAACGAGAGCACGCATGCGGTGCGACCGGCGGACGAACGCGGCCAGCACACCACCACCGTGCGCACGCTGCACCGCACCGACGGCGGCGCCTGCCTGATCGATACCCCGGGCCTGCGCCAGCTGTGGCTGGACGCCGACGCCGACACGTTGAACGGCGCCTTTCCCGAGATCGGCCAGCTCGCCACGCAATGCCGCTATCGCAACTGTCGCCACGCGCAGGAGCCGGGCTGCGCCGTGCGCGAGCATGTACCGGCCGCGCGACTGGTCAGCTTCCAGAAGCTGCTGCGCGAGGCCAACCGCGAACAAGCCGACGTGTTCCAGCGCAAGCACCAGTTGTCGGAGTGGAAGCGACGCTCGCGCGACAACCGCGCACGGGTGGCGGCCAAGGCGGCGGGCGATGCGCAATGAAAAATGGCCGCCCCTTGCGGAGCGGCCATTCGGAAGTTCATGTCAGCGCGCCGAGGCGCGCTGCAGGTTCAACGCTCAGCGCGGGGTACGACCACGCGGCGGGCCGCTGCGCGGGCCCGGGCCGCCGGGGCCGGTGCGCTTGGCACCGAACGACGGGCGCTCGCCGCCGAACGCCGGACGGTCGCCTTGCGGACGCGCGAACGGACGATCGCCGCCTTCGCGGTTGAACGCCGGACGATCGCCACCTTCGCGGTTGAACACCGGACGGTCGCCACCTTCGCGCGGAGCGCCACCCTGGAACGGGTGCGACGGGCCGCGGTTGTCCGGGCGTTGACCACGGTACTCGCCACGCGGGGCGTTGTTGTTGAAGGCCGGACGATCGCCGCCACCGAAGTTGCCGCGGTTGTCGCCTTCGCGATTGAACTGCGGACGATCGCCGCCGGCATGGCCACGGTCGCCGCCGAAGTTCGGACGATCACCGCCGAAGCCCGGACGCGGACCGTAGCCCGGACGGTCGCCGCCGGAGCGGTTGCCACCATAGCTCGGACGCGGGCCGCCGAAGCTCGGACGATGGCCGCCTTGCGGACGGTCTTCGCCGAAGTTGCCGGTGCCCGGACGCTGCGCGGCCGGAGCCTGCAGGCGCGGCTCGAGGCCGGGGACGACGGCTGCCGGGATGTTGTGCGTGGTGAAGCGCTCGATGCGGCGGATCATCGGAATGTCGCGACGCTCGGCGATGGTGATCGCCAGGCCCGAACGACCGGCACGACCGGTGCGGCCGATACGGTGAACGTAGTCCTCCGCCTTCATCGGCAGGCCGTAGTTGATCACGTGCGTGATCGTGGGCACGTCGATGCCGCGCGCGGCGACGTCGGTGGCCACCAGCACCTTGAGTTGCTTCATGCGCAGCGCGCCCAGGACGCGATTGCGGCGGCCTTGCGGCATGCCGCCGTGCAGCGCGGCAACCGAGTGGCCGATCTGCGACAGGCGGTCGGCCAGTTCGTCGGCGTCACGCTGCGTGCTCGTGAAGACGACGGCTTGCTCGATGTTGCGGTCGGTCAGGATCTGGTCCAGCAGGGCGTCGCGGTGCGAGCGGTTGTCCGCCCAGTGCAGGCGTTGCTCGATCCCCGTGTGCTGCTCGGTCGGCGCCGAGATGCGGATGCGCTGGGCATCGTGCGTCAGTTGCGCCGCCAGGCCGCCGACGGTGCCGTCGAACGTGGCCGAGAACATCATCGTCTGACGTTCCTTGGACATTTCCTTGGCGATCAGGTGGATGTCGTCGATGAAGCCCATGTCGAGCATGCGATCGGCTTCGTCCAGGATCAGCAGTTCGACTTGTGCGAGCGCTGCCTTGCCGCTGCCCATGTGGTCGATCAGGCGACCCGGGGTGGCGATCAGGATGTCGAGCGGGCCTTTCAGCGCCTTCAACTGGGCTGCATAGGGCACGCCGCCGACGACGGTGGCGACGCGCAGGCCTTGCACGTTGCGACCGTAGACGGTGCAGGCGCGGCTGACCTGCATGGCCAGCTCACGGGTCGGAGCCAGCACGAGGACGCGCGGGCCGTTCGGCTGGCCGCGTTCACGCTTCTTGGCCGGGTCGCGACGCGCTTCGATCACGCGTTGCAGGGCCGGCAGCACGAAGGCCGCGGTCTTGCCGCTGCCGGTGCGCGACGAGACGAGCAGGTCGGTGCCGGAGATGGCGGCGGGGATGGCGCGCAGCTGGACGTCGGTCGGCTCGGTGTAGCCGGCTTCCGTCACGGAGCGCAGGATTTCGGGGGCCAGGCCCAGCGTCGCGAAGCCGGAGGCTTGCGATTCGGGTTGCTGGGATTCTTGTTGTTCTTCGTTGCCCAGCGTGGGTTGCAGATCAAAACTCATGAGTAACTTTCAAGCACAGCGGCACCCACGCGCTACGGGTTTGCCCCGAGGCACGGAATGTCCGCCACGGCGCCGCCCGCCAAGGATGTGAGCTATGGCAGCACCAGTGAGGTCGCGTAAAGAAGATAACGGGGCTGCCAACGCATGCGCCAAAGTGGCGAGCGGAGGGTTGTTGCCCAGGAAACGTCTGGTAGCGACGGCATCGCCGCCGACCACAACCGTTTCCGAGTGCTTGTCACTGTGCGATCCATTCAGGGATAACCCTTGTTGGATCAGTGATTTGCAGCAGACCGGCTTGAGAAGGTCAGAGGGGATGAGCGAAGACGAGCGCGCTTTCTTGGAGTCTTCCCTATGAGGGGAGGACGTTTGGGAAGTGCATTCGCAGCGTCAACTCGTATTTTGCCAGAATTTTTCACTTCGTGTTGTGTCTTACCATCGAGACGTCGCAGGGCCGCCCGTTTCGTGACGCCTTTCACGCCGTCACGACGTCACCCTGCACCCCACCGATGATTCCACCAGGCCGCCCCCGAAGAGCGGCCGTTGCCCAAGAGAAAAGCGCATGGCCGAGAACAAGACGACCAAACCGATGAGCCACGTGCTGGTGGTCAGCGCGGATCCGGGCTGGCGCGACGAGGTGGTGGCCGGCATCAACGCGGCCGCGCAGAAGCTGGACAACCCGTTCGACCTGCTGGCCGTGCCCGCGGGCGACCCGCACGCCGCGATCGCCGCCGTACAGGCCGACGGTGACGTCCAGATCGTCCTGATCGACCACGGCGACCACGCACCGGACACGAAGGCGGGCAAGGGCGCCTCGCGCCACCAGGACGTCGCCGCGATGGCGCAGGCCATCATCGCGCTGCGCCCCGAGCTGTCGCTGTACGTCACGCTGGAAGACGACGAGAACAAGCTGCTGCTGGAGCAGCTCGCCAGCAACGTGGTGCACGGCTACTTCTACCGCGGCGAGCGCGACTACAACGGCTGGGCCCGCATCCTCGCGGCCGAGGTCGCCGAGAAGTCCGCCACGCCGTTCTACGACGAGCTCAAGAACTACGTGCGCATGGCCAAGGACAGCTGGCACACGCCGGGCCACGCCGGCGGCGACTCGTACAAGGGCAGCCCGTGGGTGGGCGACTTCTACGACTTCGCGGGCGAGAACCTGCTGCGCGCCGACTTGTCCGTCTCCGTGGAGATGCTGGACTCGCTGCTGCACCCCACCGGCGTGATCGTGCAGGCGCAGCGCCTGGCCGCGCGGGCCTTCGGTGCCCGCAAGACCTACTTCGCCACCAACGGCACGTCCACCGCCAACAAGGTGATCTTCCAGACGCTGCTGGCCCCGGGCGACAAGCTGCTGCTCGATCGCAACTGCCACAAGTCGGTGCACCACGGCGTGATCCTGTCGGGCGCGCGTCCGATCTATCTCGATTCGTCGGTCAACCGCAAGTACGGCCTGTTCGGCCCTGTGCCGCGCGCCACGGTGCTGGCCGCGATCGCCGCGCATCCCGACGCGCGCGCGCTGATCCTCACGTCGTGCACCTACGACGGCCTGCGCTACGACCTCAAGCCCATCATCGAGGCCGCGCATGCCGCCGGCATCAAGGTGATCGTCGACGAGGCCTGGTACGGCCATGCGCGCTTCCACCCGGCACTGCGCCCGACCGCGCTGGAGAGCGGCGCCGACTACTGCACGCAGAGCACGCACAAGGTGCTGTCGGCCTTCTCGCAGGCCAGCATGATCCACGTCAACGACCCGCTGTTCGACGAGCATCTGTTCCGCGAGAACTTCAACATGCACGCGTCCACCAGCCCGCAGTACAACCTGATCGCCAGCCTGGACGTGGCGCGCAAGCAGGCCGTGATGGAGGGCTACCGCCTGCTCGATCGTTCGCTGAAGTATGCCCAGGAGTTGCGCGAGAAGATCAACGCCACCGGCGTGTTCCGCGCGCTGGAGCTGGCCGACCTGCTGCCCGAGGAACTGGCTGACGATGGCATCCGGCTGGACCCGACCAAGATCACGATCGACATCACGGCCTCGGGCTTCTCGTCGGACGAGCTGCGCGAGGAGCTGTTCGAACGCTTCAACATCCAGGTCGAGAAGTCCACGCACAACACGCTCACACTGCTGCTCACGGTGGGCACCACGCGTTCCAAGGTCTCGCGGCTGTTCGACGCGCTGCTGCGCCTGTCCAAGGAGCGCCGCCCCGAGCGCGTGGGCGCGAAGATGCCCGAGCTGCCGCGCTTCACGCGCCTGGCGTGCCTGCCGCGCGATGCGTTCTACGAGTACGGCGAGCGCATCCCGTTGCTGGACGACCAGGGCCAGCCCAACGCCGCGCTCGAAGGCCGCGTGTGCTGCGACCAGATCACGCCGTACCCGCCGGGCATCCCTGTCCTGGTGCCGGGCCAGGTGATCGCGCCCGAGATCATCGCCTTCCTCACGCGCATCATGCGCATGCAGAAGTCCATCGAGATGCACGGCCTGGCCACGCACGACGGCGAGCCTTGCCTGCGCGTGCTGGCGCCGGGCGAGCTCGAGGCGATGGCGAGCCGCACCGTTCTCTGAGCTCAGCGGGCCGGTTCATCGGCCCGTGCTGCATTGCATTGACCTCCCGCGGCCGTTCGTCGCGCGTGCGTTGCGGCGCGCGCGCCTGCTTCGTAGAGTGCGGCTGTCGTCCTGTTGCGGGAGCGACGCAATCCATACGGAGACAGACAGTGACGACGACTTCCTCGACCCTGAGCGTACCGCTCCCGTCCACCCCTGCGCGCCGCGTCGGCCTCGTGCTGAGCGTGCTGGCCATCCTGTTGCTGCTGGCCGATGGCCTCTCGCAGTTGCTCGCGTTGTCGCCCGCCATCCGTGCCGCGGCCGAGATCGGCTGGCCGGTCACGCCGGGCTTCTGGCAAGGCATCGGCGCCGTGCTGGTGGCCTCGACGCTGCTGTACGCGATCCCGCGCACCGCCATCTTCGGCGCGGTGCTGATCACCGGCTACCTGGGCGCCGCGATCGGCGCGCACGTGCGCATCGTCCAGGGTGCCGTCCCGCCTGTCGTGGCCGCGCTGGTGATCGCTGCCGTGGTCTGGGGCGCGCTGTGGCTGCGCGACCCCCGCGTGCGTGCGCTCACCCAGTCGCGATGACGCGGGCGCCAAGGAAGCGCCTGCAAGATAGCGCCTCGGCGCGCAGATAGCCGGGAAATGCCTTCAAGGCGGCAGCCGATACGCCGGTGCGCCTGCCGGCATCGTCGTCCCCACGATCAACTGCGGAATCACCGCTTCCACATCGTCGATCAACCGCACCATGCGTTCCAGTTCGGCCGCCTGGGCCGGCGTCGAGACGCAGCCCTTGAGCCACACCCAGCGCCGCTGGCCTTCGACCCATACCGAGGTGTCGTCGAACGTGCCGGCCGCTTCGATCGCCTTGACGACGCGTGGCGCGATCTCCTTGTCGTACAGGTAGGCGTTGGGCAGCCGGCAGCGTCCCGAGCGGTAGCAGCTCGTGCCGCGCTCGGCGCGCCAGTGCGTCTCGTGCTGCATCTCGGCTTCGGTCAGCAGCGGCGCGTCCGGCACGGGGCAGCCGGGCAGGCCGTGCGTGGCCGCGATGAACGGGTCGTCGAACCAGTTGCTGCGCTCGGCCGGCGCACTGGCGGCCGACTGCGCGTGCACGGCCGCGGTCGCCAGTTGCAGCGCGAGCAGCAGCGCGGTCGATCGGGGTGTCGGCGAGGCCATGACCGCATGGTAGTGGGCCGTCTGTCCGCGGAAAAGGGCTGTCCCGGCGACGCCGGCAGGAACTGCCGCGACGCGCTCTAATGGGCGCCTTTCCCGTCCACCCTCAAGATCCGGAGACCCGTCATGTCCCTGTCCATGTATGCCGCCACGGTGCCCCCGTTGCGCCTGATGCTGAAGAACCTGTCCGCCGTGATGGCCAAGGCCGAGGCGCATTGCGAAGCGCGCAAGATCGACCCGAACGCCTTCCTGACGTCGCGCCTGTACCCCGACATGCTGCCGTTCACGGCCCAGGTGCAGATCGCCACCGACAACGCCAAGGGCGCCGCCGGCCGCCTGGCTGCTGTCGAGATCCCGAAGTTCGAGGACACCGAGAAGACGTTCCCGGAACTGCAGGCGCGCCTCGACAAGACGATCGCCTTCCTCGACACGCTGACCGAAGCCCAGTTCGCCGACGCCGCCGAGCGCGACATCGTGCTGCAGCTGCGCGACCGCAAGCTCGAGTTCAAGGGCGCCGACTACCTGACGATGTGGGCCAACCCGAACTTCTACTTCCACATCACGACCGCGTACGCGCTGCTGCGCCACGGTGGCGTCGAAGTGGGCAAGAAGGATTACCTCAGCGGTGGCGCGGCTCAGGGTAAGTAAGTACTTCAGTTTGCGCTGAATCCGAGGGGCCCGACACCGGGCCCTTTTTGTTTTTCGTGCCCGGCAAACCGTCGATCTGGCCCGCATCCCACGTTCGAATCCGCCCACTGGAGCCCGAAGGTCTGTACAACCATTGGCATGGCGGGGGCTCACCCCGAGTTGTACAAATCGTCTGCGTCCCCCACGGCAACGACAGCAGCCGAGAACACCAGGAAGTTTCAGGCATGAGGCAGTTCATCCGGCATCCGCTCGACGTTCCGATCGAGATTCGAACGGATCAGCGCGGGCCCGTCGCTGGTTTTCATACCCAGGACATCAGCCTGGGCGGGTTGGCGGTGCACTCGCAGGTGCACGTGGAGCCAGGTTCGCTGATCGAGGTGCGCATCGCCTACGTCGAACCGGCGTTCGAGGCACGTGCCCGGGTCGCCTGGTGCCGACCGCGCCGCGACGGGGCCGGTCATGAAGTGGGGGTCAGCTTCCTGGATCCCGAGGACGTCTTTCGCGCACGAATGGTTGCACAGATCTGCTACATCGAGGACTACAGAAGGTCGATCGCACGAGCAGAGGGCCGGGAGCTCAGCTCCGAAGAAGCGGCCTGCGAATGGATCGCCAAGTACGCCTCCCGGTTTCCCGGCGCCAGCGGCGGCCTCCAGTAGGCGGCCTGCCGGTTGTCCCGATACCCGGGCGCGCGCGCCGGCCCGACAATGGCCATCGGCGTCCCGACGAGCCTGGTTCCCCGAAGTTTCCTGTCGGCGGCCAGCCTCGCGTTGCCGGGACGTCCAAGGAGCAGCGAATGAAATGGGAAGGCCAGCGCGAAAGCGACAACGTCGAAGACCTGCGCGACCAGGGCGGCGGCGGCTCGGGCTTCGGTGGCTTCGGCGTGCGCCACATCGGCATCGGCACGATCGCCGTCGCGCTGATCGGCGGCTGGATCTTCGGCATCAACCCGCTCACGATCCTGGGCGTGATCAGCGGCGGCGGCGCCCCGATCCAGCAGAGTGCCCCGGCGCAACAGCCCAGCCAGCGCATGGCGCACGCGCCGCAGGACGACCGGATGAAGGCGTTCGTGTCCACTGTGCTCGCCGATACCGAGGATGTGTGGACGCAGGTGTTCAAGGAGCGCGGTGGCACCTACCGCGATCCGAAGCTGGTGCTGTTCCGCAATGCCACGCCCACCGCCTGCGGCCGCGGCGAATCGGCCACCGGGCCGTTCTACTGCCCGGCCGACGAGAAGGTCTACATCGACCTGAGCTTCTACGACCTGCTGCGCACCAAGCTCGGCGCGCCGGGCGATTTCGCCCAGGCCTACGTGATCGCGCACGAGGTGGGCCACCACGTGCAGAAGCTGCTGGGCATCTCCGACAAGGTGGACGCAGCGCGCCGCAATGCCAGCGACGTGCGCTCCAACGCGCTGTCGGTCCGGCTCGAGCTGCAGGCCGACTGCTTCGCCGGCATCTGGGCCAACAAGGCGCAGGCCACCAGGCAGATCATCGAGGCCGGCGACATCGACGAGGCGCTGAATGCCGCCTCGCAGATCGGCGACGACACCTTGCAGCGCAAGGCCAGCGGCACCGTGCAGCCCGAGACCTTCACGCACGGCAGCAGCGCGCAACGCGTGCACTGGTTCAAGCAGGGCTTCGAGACGGGCCAGATCGAGCAGTGCGACACCTTCAAGGCCGGCTCGCCCTGAGCTGATCAGGTCTCGGGCGGCTCCGCCAGCTGGCAGCAATTGCGGCCGCCATCCTTGGCTCGATAAAGCGCCTCGTCGGCGCGCTTGAGCCAGCTCGAGCCCGTCTCGTTGGCCGCCAGGCGGGCGATGCCGATGCTCAGCGTGACCGGCACCGGGCACTGGTGGCGATCGGCCACCTGCAGCGCCTCCACGCGCAGGCGCAGGCGTTCCGCGAGCTCGGTGGCCTCGCCCGCGCGCGTCGCGGGCAGCACGATCAGGAATTCCTCGCCGCCCCAGCGCGCCACGGTGTCGGCGTCGCGCGTGCTTGCGCGCAACGCGCTCGCGACGGCCACCAGCACCTGGTCGCCCATCGCGTGGCCCCAGCCGTCGTTGATCCGCTTGAAGTGGTCGAGGTCGGCCAGCAGGATCACCGGGGCCAGATCCAGCCGGCAGTCGCGCGCGAGCTGGTCTAGCAACGCCAGCGTGAGGCGGCGGTTGGCCAGGCCGGTCAGCGGATCGGTGGCTGCCAGCAGGTTCAGCCGCGTGGCCTGCTCGCCCTGCATGGTCACGACGTGCTTGAGCCACAGCAGGCCGGTGAGGCACACCACCAGCACCGAGTGCGAGATCAGCGTGTTGATCATCAGCGAGCGATCCTGAACCGCGTAGTTGGTGCCGGCCGTGCTGCGCAGAACGGTGCACAGGCCGAAGAAGGCGAGGATGGCGGCGGCGGCCACGATGGCCTGGCGCGTCTCGAGCATGAAGAACGCCATCGCGTAGCAGAGCGGCAGCCAGTTCAGCAGCGTCAGCGCGTTGTAGTTGCCCAGCACCGGCGCGGCCAACTGCATCTGGCTCCACAGGTCCAGCAGCAGCACGAAGGTGATGCACAGGAAGCCGATCCAGCGCACGTGCCCGAGCATGCGCGGCCGCCGCCACAGCGCGACGAAGCTGGCGCTGAAGACCAGCACCATCGCCGGATAGCCGAAGCGGTTGAACGGATCGATCGTGGCGTCGGCCACTTCCATGTGCCAGATCGTCAGGACGGCCAGCACGCCCGCGCCGAACATCAGCAGCACGACGCGGCGCATCAGCCGGTCGATGTGCTGGGTGGCGCTGTAGACGATGTCGCTGTTCTGGACCATGGCCTTTCGGGTCTGGCTCGACGGCTCGAGCCTCCGCCCGGCCGCGTGATGTTCTGGCGTACGGGGCCATTTTGCGCGCGCCGGTCGAGCTTGCGGGTCTGCTGGGGGCGTCACCCCCATGATGGCGGCCGCCTGTCCAGGTTGCGCAACGGCGTGGCCGAATGAGCGCCCAATGTGTCACGCGAGCGCCGGTTTTCGCGTAGCCTTGCGGGTTGCGCCCGCATCCCACCGGGCGCCTTCCAACAGGAGCCCTGGTTTGCTCGGTTACTTCGAAAGACTTGTCGATCCCTATCCGGAAGGCGAGCCGCTGCCGCCTCCCAAGGGTGTCTTCCCGTTCATCTGGGCCTGCTCCACCGGCGTGCGCCGCTTCGTGCTGGGCATGACGATCCTGACGGCCATCATCGGCGCGTTCGAGGCCTTGCTGTTTGCCGTGATGGGCCATGTCGTGGACTGGCTGAGCCACGTCGAGCCCACGCATCTGTGGGTGCAGGAGCGCGGCAAGCTGCTGTTGCTGGCGACCGTGCTGGCGCTGAGCCCGCTGCTGGTGATGGTGCAGGCGGCGCTGAAGTACCAGACGCTGTTCGGCAACTTCCCGATGCGGCTGCGCTGGAACTTCCACCGCATGATGCTCGCGCAGAGCATGAGCTTCTACCAGGACGAGTTCGCCGGCCGCGTCGCGGCCAAGGTGATGCAGACCGCGCTGGGCGTGCGCGACGTCATCACCACGATCACCGACATCCTCGTTT
>Ga0302310_10003455_pt1 | contig 12302 bp, 3 predicted proteins | sample III_Palsa_N1_2_FD_200451 | JGI IMG/M metagenome (GOLD analysis project Ga0302310, IMG submission 200451) | Peat permafrost microbial communities from Stordalen Mire near Abisko, Sweden - III_Palsa_N1_2 | ecosystem: Environmental > Terrestrial > Soil > Palsa > Peat permafrost | place: Sweden... | reverse complement strand
GCGGCCTCCTTAAGGCCGTTGGTGTTGTAGAAGGCGCGGCCACCGGTCTGCTCGCCAATCGTATCCATGGTGGCGTGCTCAGAAGCTAGTTGTTGGGAGAAATCTCGAATTGCCTTCGAGTCTTTCCCTTGCCCCGGTTCAAAAGTCTGCCTGCTTGCCGCGGAGAACATACTGTTCGTCTGCAGTCCACGCACATCGACGGGGTATACGGCGACATGGCTCAAGTTGAGCATGTCTGTCGCCTCAATAATCTCCGAGGAATAATTTCGGTTCGCGCTGAACTCATTCTGTCCCGTAAGGGGGTCGCGGCCGTCGGCATCGCCGTTGGGAATAATACCGTTGGGGAAGGAGCCGGACATCCAGAGCAGGTTCTTTCGCCCAGGGATGGCCACCAGAAAATGCGCGATCTGCTGGAGGGCCTCAGCCGTGATGTCGACTCGTTGATCGAGCTGGTAACTTTGCTCCATCGTCTCCATGTTCTTGAGCATTCCTGCGATGGCCTGGAAGGAAGCATCTTGTCGCGCATCCGCACCGTTCTGATTCCCGTCTGTTTGGGCAAGTTGGTCGCTGGACGCAGTCGTCTCACTTTGAGATGGCAGCAAGCCGGACTTGTACCGCCCCTTCTGCATATTGAGCGCGGCTATGAGCTTGTCGTCGTCTTCTGTGAACCCCTGCAGCATGTGTAGCTTGTCACTCAAAACAAAGATGGCGACTTGTCCTGAAGTCTTACGCTCCTTGAGAAAATCAAGAAGTTGGGCATGGGCGTAAGGTTGCGAATCGAGGGGCGTGTTGAGAAGGTCGTAAAGGACAACAGTGGTGGGCCCGCCGCTGGGTGACGAAGAAAAATTCGAGAAGGTATTGGCTGGAAGTTTGGGGACCTTGAGTGGCGGCTGTGGCTCCGCGGTATGCACTTCAAACGAACGAACCGCCTGCGGCGATCCATTCTCGAAGACATGGAAATCGTCCGCAGTGAGACCAGGAACAGGCTTACCCTTCGCGTCCGTTACGGTGACATCGACAACGACGCGGCGAACAGACACACTGATCGTCGGCGTGGCCGGCACAGATTGCGTTGCGGCGTCAGGTGCGGCTTGCTGGGCTACTAGAGGCGATCGGCCAACGCCGGCAACAAGAACAAGACCAAAGAGGCAAAGTGGCAAGCTGCGGCGGAATACCGCTTCATTCCATTGGAAAGAGGAATTGCTGAACACAACGGTTCCAGCGCGCCTTTGGATCGCCGAGTCCCTGCCTTTGAGCTGGATTATCTGCATGGAGATATCACATCACGATTCTCACGACCGGCGTGGTCGAAAATCTATAGTGCCTCTTGTGAGACGAAGCAGGCTAAGCAAAGGACTCGGGTTGCTTACTTGACCGTGAGTGCGATTTGGAATGTGGGTGTATTCACATCGTTAGGTGCGGTGGTAGTGGTTGAGTTTGCAGCAAATTGCGCAGCGTGAACCGTAACCGTTACATTCGTCGTCCCCGCCGGTGTAACGAATACAGAGTTGTTCGACGACCCGCAACCACTGATGCCGATGATGGAACTCAGCGACAGCAGTATAGCTCCGAGAAGCGTTAGCATCTGTCCCGAGCGAAGATAGCCCAACCGAGCGATCCTGCGCCGCATGCCCAGCACGCACAGTCCCAGAATTCCGCCCATCCACCACGCGATAGAGCTTGCCGTTGGAACCAACGGTGGAACATTCGTATTGATGATGAAATTCACCGTAGTGAAAGGTTGTGGCGAGCCAGGAGTGCTGTCAACAACCTGCGGAGCTCCTGGGAACGGAGCGCATTGCGCATACGCAGGCAGGCCCGAGCAGGTGAAGTTGACGATTCCTTGCCATCCACCATACGAGACAAAGCTCAATGCCGCCGAACCGCTACCTTCGCTGCTGCTGCCGCTGCTGTTGATCGTAATGGCTGGATTAGTGGGCGTAATAGCGAACGTAGCGCCAGTCGTATTAGGGTTCGCCAGGTTGGCTGTTGGGTTTGCACCCACGATGGTGGCCGAAGTTATATTGGACGTCGCCGAACCATAGCTCGTATCCGAGCTATAGGTTGCGTAGATATCGCTGTACGTTGTCAGGTAAGAGTCATTTTCGACGACGTTAGTAGTTCCGGCCCGCAAGGCAGTAGTTGTGATCGCTGCGGTAAAGGTACCTCCAGCGGCTGGGCTCACTGAAGCGATGCCAAGCACAGTGGTTCCAGAGTAAAAGGTAACCATACCGTTAGGAATAATCGTTCCCGTTGGAGTCAACGTAGCGGTGAGGCTGATGCTTGGTCCTGTTGCGTTGGTGGCATTGTCATTAGCACTGTTCGGGTTGGAATACGTCGTAACGGTCACCAGACTCAGCGTGTCCGGCAGCGCGATCACGACTACATTGATCGAAGTCGAGGACCCGCTGTAGTTAATGACATCCCCTGAGTAGACCGCGGAGATCACAACAGGATTCCCCGCGGGCAAGCCATTCTTAAGCACCAGCGTAGCCTGATTCGCCGTCACGTTACTCGTCCCAACCTGCGTGCCGTTGACCAAGAACTTGACCGTGCCTCCAGGCGTTACAGTGCTCGATCCAGTCCCGACCGTCGCCACCAGGGTTACCGATTGCCCAGCATTCAGCGGCGTAGGACCAGTGAGAGCCAACGACAGAGTCGATGGCTTTACATTTGCGCCCGTTCCAACAAGTTGTAGTTGCGCCGTACCGTTCGACGCGTTACTCGCCAGCGTAAGTGTCTCTGTAGCATTCAATTCGGTTACAGGAGGCGTGAAGGTAGCCGTAATAGCGCATGACCCGCCCGGCTGAACCGTCTGGCCGGCACATCCATCGCTCGTGATGTTGAAACCCGCGCTCGTATTGCCGCTAGCCGTATACGACGGCGAAGCGAAAATAACAGGCTGAGTTCCCGAGCTTGAAATAGTTCCAGTAAATGGCGTGCTGGTTGTCCCGACATTCCATCCGCCAAACTGCACCGCCGTTTGGACACGTTGAATCTCCGCGACTACAGCGTTTGTGGTGTCCGTCGCATATAGATTGCCCACTGCATCGACCGCAACTCCAAATGGACTCGCAATAGTCCCACCAACGATAGCCTGAGATCCAAAATTTCCGTTGAGCTTAGGCAGCCGCACAATGGTCGATGAGCCGCTATTGACAATAAACAGGCTGCCCGATGCATCTGTCGCCAATGATGTGGGAGTGCTGAGGCCAGAAGCCACCTTCGACTGAGCCGACGTCCCAAAGGGCGCAGCGAACTCGAGCACATCATTATTGCTGCCAGACTCAGCCACAAACACATTGCCGTTGAGATCGACAGTCACCGCAGAAGGAGCGGTCAAGCTCGTTCCGTTCGACGTGGCCGCCGCAAAGTTCAGTGTGCCGAGGATATTCGGCACATACAGCAGATTATTGTCGCCGGTATCGGCGATATAGAGGTCGCCCTGCCCATCGACCGCAACGCCTTCCGGGTTCTTCAACGTGGGAGACAACGCAGCCGTCGAAGCATTGGTAAGAACCCCGTTGATTACGGGAATCTCAACGACGCGATTGTTTCCAGAGTCTGCGATAAAGATGTCGCCAATATTATCCACGGCGACACCAACCGGAGCCTTCAAGATAATGCTTCCTGTTGAGACCACCGTACCTACGCCCTTTGAACCCACGGGGAATTCCGTCAAAGTATTAGCAGAACTGTCGGTCACAAATACATTGCCCAGATTATCGACAGTCACTCCCGCCGGCGCCTTCAGCGTCGTGGTCGACGGAGTAACAGTGCCGGGATCGATCGTCACCTCCGGTGCCAAACCAATACCGGAGACATCCGTTATGACCGTACTCGCGACACTGGTGAACAGAATCGCGCCCGTCTGCAACCCTCCGGCGCTTGGAGCAAAGGTGGCATTGACCGTGCAGCTCGACAACGCTGCGTTCGAAGTCGGCGTTATAGCTTGATACGCCGTTCCCACAGCGCAACCACCGGTGCCCGAAGAAAAGACAGTGCTGGCGGCCGTGCCAGTAACTGCTTTTATGCTCGTGGGCGTAACGGCGGCATTGAAGACATACCCAATGGGCAACGCGGTGGCAACTGCGCCAACCGCCGTACTCGTTGCAAGAGCGGAGTTTGGCTTAAGCTCGATGAGCCCGCTGGAGTTGCTTAGATAAACATTCTTGAAGCTGTCTACAGCTACTTTGAAGGGTGCTCCTATGCTGGCAATAGCGAACTTATTGGCGGCCACCAGACCTGTTGATCCATTCGGAATCTCGTAGAGAACGGAGTTAGCAGCAACAGGTGTGCCACCATTGTCGGAGATGTAGAGGTTTCCAGCCGCATCCATACTAAGGCCGACAATATCGTTGAAGCCGCCGGCAAACAGAGTAGGCGCCGAGCTATAACCCGCCTTCAGAACATAGATATTGTTCGACACACTGAACGTAGAACCATTGGAAGGATACGTTGAGGTTTGATCCGCAAAGTAGATGTCTCCGGCCGCATCGCTGGCAAGATAGTTGATTGGGTTTGGCCAGCTTGGAAGCGGCGTCAAGCCGTTGTAAGTGCTAGTGCTCGCGACATAGGCTTCTTCATAAATCGTAGTCTGCGCCGATTGGGTAGTGGTGAAGAAGACATCACCGGCGGCATCACCGGTAACTTCATTTACGGTTCCGTAGTAGTAGTTTGCGGCAGGCGATATGTTATTCCCGAATCCGAAGTTATTGTTGATCGCCCCGGGAACACAGTTGACGATCGGAAGCTGGTCGAAGTGGGCCGTATAGAAGTTGGTGAAGTCTGGAAAGTATAGGTTCTTCTTCGCCTGGTCCATATACAGCGCCGCCCTGCCTGGCTCCGGGAGATATCCCTGTGAGTTGGCGATGATCGTCGTCACCTTGCCCGTCCCGGCCTGGTACTCGACCACTCCGGTGTTCCCGCCACCCTCAAAGACATAGATGTCGCCGCATGCGTCGGTAACGGCCGGCCCCGCCGAGAAAGTACCATTCAGGGTCAGCGTACTGGTCGCCACGACTGCCGGCACCTGCGCCGATAGACCATGCGAGGAGAAAGCGGCCAGGGCAAGAACCGGCAGAAGCGCTACCCGGCACAACCTGTCGCCCAGCACGCCAATAGGGGTTATCAGCGAACGTGTAGGGCTGGTGCTTGCGGTGTCCTGGTTTGTCGTCGAAGTGTTCACTGCGGTAGCCTCCTCAAAATCACCGGTGACGTATAAATCTCGTCTTCGGCCTTGCCCGTTTGTCTGGTTCACGGGGTCGTTCATTCACGTCACGATCTTGTCTTTTGGTTCCGCTCTTCTGGGGGAGAGCGGAACCCGATAGTATGTCGCGGTCTAGAAGTTGTACCGAGCCGAAAGTTCGACGATTCTGTAGCCTTGCTTAAGGTTCGTATAACCAAAGGTCTTTTGATTGAGTACTGCCGAGCTGAATGCCTGCGTTGGAGTAGTGGCTGTAACACCAGCCGGTAACCCAAAGTTCAGGGTGGTTGCAGCTCCGTTTGCAGACTCGAAGGCATATAGCGGGTGGTTGAGGAAGTTGAAGCCCGAGAGCCGGAACTGGAGTTGCTGCTTCGCTCGGAGGTTAAAGGATCTCTGGACAAACAAGTCAGAATCGAACAATGCCGGTCCGTGAGTATCGGGAAGATCGAAGGTTCCGTTCGATCCATACTTGGGAAGTGCAAAGCATGAACCGTTGACATATTGATGCCCCAGAGTCGGGCTATTGTGCAGGTTTACTCGCGGATCGCAGATGACAGACGGCTGCAGCGTAATATCCGGCGTACCTAACAGTGCCGAGTTGCTGATGCCGATGGCCGTCGCCGCGAACGAACCTGGGGGCGTATAAGCCACTCCGCCGCTCAAACCGAAGTTGCCTCCGCCAATCAGCGCATTGATATCCGGGCCGCTTTGCAGAGTTGTAATCCCTGAGATCTCATAGTTATTGATCAAGGCCGCCAGGATGTGGTTGCCATGGTAGAGGTTCCCCATCTGCCAGGAGTAAGTCGCATTCACAGCATTATTGCGGTTGAAGCTCAAGTAACCGTAGTTGTTACGGAGATTAGAAGGATCCTCAACATAGCCCGTTCGATAGTCTCCACGAATGCCCAGCGCCTTGGCCCAGGTGTAATTGACCCGGTAGATGAACGCTCCCTTTTGTTTGTTATAGGAGATTTGCATGGCGTTATAGTTCCCATACCCAATGTGATTGGGCACGTTCACCGTGGTGTAGTTGGGGTAAGGACGATAGTCCTGCACAATGCTCTGCGTTGATCCAGGCTGCGAAACGACTCCGGTCAAAGGATCAGGCTGAAACAGCCCGCCCAGCGGAATGAAGTTCTGGTTATTGAGATTGCCTTCGGTGAAGGTGTCAGCACTGCGGTTCCCTACATAGCTCAGCTCAAGGAGGCCGCTTCGAAACATGATCTGGTCGACCGTGAAATTGTAGTCATACGTTACGGGCTGCTTGTCGTCATGTGGATCGAGCGCAATAATTCCGAAGGGGCTTACCGAGCCACCCGGATTGCTTGCGCTCGGGCAACCCGCTCCAACAGCGAGGGTCGTGCCAGCCCGGTCCGCCGCTCCCTGGTTGGCGATTTGGTCGTAGGTGCAGGCGTTCTGTGTCGGTGAAGTGTAGTTCTGGATCCCGATCGTTGTGCTCAAAGCACCGGCCGAATCGTTATAGGAGTCATGGAAACGATAAACTCCCCAACCGCCGCGCAGCGTCGTCTTGCCATCGCCGTAAAGGTCATAGGCAACGCCTATACGCGGCGAGTAAAAGAGCGCCCGGCTCGCCTGACCTGACAGAGGAACCGCAGGGTTGGTCTGGTGCCAGCTTATGCCTGGGTAGGTCGCCGCGTTGCCATTGACGCCCGAAAACAGAACATGCTGTGCCGGCGGATTCCACACGGCCAGCCCAATGCCGTCCGGGCTAAACCAGGGGCCGAGGTGATCGAAGCGAATACCGTAAGTCAGAGTGAGACGCTTGATCTTCCAATCATCGGTGAAATAGAAGTCCAGTGTTCTGAAATGCAGGTCAGCGGGCGTCGAGGCGCTGGACTGGCTGAAGTAATTGCACCCCTGCAGAAAGTTGGCCACATTGTTCTGGAACGCATTGTCCGGCGACTGGCCGTGTGCGCCGTTCTCGGTAATACAGGCAGCGTTGTAGTGATTGAAGGCGTAAAGACCCTGCGTGAAGTTATACGGAACCTGGTTGTTGGCCGTCGACTCGGCATAGACACCCACCTTGATCGAATGGGTCTTCAACTGCTTCGTTACGTTGTCGCCGCCGTTGTAGGAGAATTTGCGCAGAAACGCGCTGCCCGGCGGGATATAGCCCATGGCAAAGTCCGGCACGCCTTCCTCGTAGTCGCGAATGCCAGGCAGTTGGCTGGCGCCATTGTGGTAATACCGGCCGTCGGTTGGACCAGCCTTGTTCCATCCTGTGCTCGAATCCTGCACCAGGCTTGGGTTCGCGAATTGGTTTGGAGCGTAAAAGTAGACTCCCGAGGCAATCAACTCGTTGGTCAAAGTCGGCCCGAAGACCTTGGTAAAGTTGATGGAAGCCTGATTCGACTTTGCGTTGGTATAGAGCGAAGTCGGATAAGGGATAATGTCGCTTCCGGCATAGTAGGTGTTGTCGACCGGCACCTCGTTGTTAACCTTCTCGAGATTGTAGGTGACATACAGCTTGGTGCTGTCGGTAAAGTTTTCGTCGACACGGGCCCGGTATTGGTAGCCGTTGACGGTTTCAGACAACGGCCTCTGATAGTTATAGCCATCAGACACATACCCATTGCCGGCGCGTGGCGTGCGGTTGGGCTGAGGGAAGAACTTCTCATAGATCGCCGAGCGCGGATCGATCGGCAGTGTTCCACCACCCACAATCGTGCCGTCGCTGGCGAGTAGCTGGTTCTGATAATCGTAGGTATTTCCCGCTGAGCCCGGTGTAGTACAGACGCCATCCGAGTTGCCCAGGCTACCCGTAGGACCACTCGACGTATAGAAGTTCGGGCAGTCTGCCGCCAGGTCCGCGGTAGAAATGTTGAGCGCACTGGCGATGGTAGAAGGACTTAGATTACCGGCAAGCATGGCCGCCGTAGGAATGAAGCTGAGAAGCAGCCCGTTGTCGTTTGAGTCAGGCTGCGTTTGATCGTAGTATTCAAATGCCGTAAAGAAAGTCAGCTTCTTGCTGTGGTTGAAGTTGGTTCCGGGGATCAGCACGGGGCCGCCGACGTTAGCACCCGGATAAAAGTACTTCGATTCCTGGCGAGCCGCTCCGTTGTAATTGGAGTACCAGTCATTCGCGTTGAGCACGCCGTTTCTAGCTACGAGATAGATGCTTCCATGAAATGCCGATCCGCCCGACTTTCCAACGGCGTTGATGACGACTGGCCCCTTCGCGCTGTCGGCCCCGAAGTTTGAAGTCTGAACCTTGATCTCCTGGACCATATCCATGTTGACGTTGGAGATGGACGCTCCCATATCGCCGGGATCCATCACGCTTACGCCGTCGGAGACTACCGTGGTAGCTCCGGTCTGCGGCGTGGCGCCATTCGCCGAGAACGAGGAGGTCGACGAACTACCAAAACCCATAGTCTGCGCGCCATTCGCAGTGCTTTGATTGTTCAGAGTGCCCCCTGTGGACACCGCAAAACCCGGCAGGAACCTGATCAACTCGGTGGCATCGCGTCCAACCGTCGACAGCCGGGCGATATCATCCGCCGTGATGATGGAGCTCTTCTCTCCCGAATCCAGGCTCACGCCCGCAACCGTGGAGGTAACATTCACCACCGTGCTGACCTCGCCAATCTTGAGGGTCAGCTTCGGAATCGTCTGATGGTCGCCCGGATGGATATCAATGCCGGTCACCCGGTAGGTGTCGAACCCCTTCAACGCGACGACCAGGTCATAGGTCTCAGGTTGGATGGCGTTGATCGTGAAATAGCCTTCGCCGTTGCTAACCGTCGTGCGGCGAGCCTTGCTCTGTTCGCTGATCAAAGTAACCGAAGCCCCCGGGATCAGCGCGCCACTTGTGTCGCGAACGATGCCATCAATTGCCCCTGTACCCTGAGCCTGAGCACCCGTCGGCAACAGGAATCCCGCGGCCAGAATAAGCGCAAAGAGCCCGGCGCGACGGATTGCCGCGAAGCAATGCGCGGCACGGACTGGAACAGATGTCTTAATCAAGGTACCTCCAAAAAGTGCAGTCATAGTTTTGAATCGATTTAGCAAAGCGTTTTTTACTATTTTGGCTGCGCGCGAATGTTTACTAGATCAGAACAGCAGATGTCAATGAAGAAAAAGAAATGGGCCCCTAAAGCGGTTGAGCGATTCCCGAAAACACCCTAGTAAGGACTGTCGGCTTCGATGATCCCGCGCCCTCCGGTCCCGATGTAGACACGAGCAAAAACGCGAGGATCTCCCTGCACAATGTTCCAGTAACCATACTCATGCGCGGCATCGTCTACCCGTATCCAGGTTGAGCCTCCGTCCGTGGACCGGTAAAGACCGTTCTGGCCACCGATCTCACCCGCGAGGAACACCGTCAAAATAGCCGTCCCAGGCGCAGCCGCACCCTCGCTAATACCCCACGCAGCCTGCACCCCACTGATCTGACTGAACGCCGTAGCGCCCTTGGCCGCGTGATACAACCCGTTTCCATTCACCAGATAGAGGCTTCCTTCAGCATCATAGGCAACATTCAAGGTGCCGCCCGTAGGCACACCATTCATCGCCGCCGCGAAGCTGACACCCCCATTAACACTCAAATAAACCACCCCATGTGTCCCATCGTAGATATAGAACGTCTTGGGATTAACCCGATCGGCCAGCACCGTAACATTGGCCGGTGCCCCCGTGCTGACAGTCCACGTTGAACCGTTATTTGTGGAGTACGAAGTAGCCGTTCCGGAGTCTGAAGGCGACCAGATCAACGTCGTACCGTCAGCAGAGACAGCAACCGAACCAGCACCTGTAACAGTACTGGCAGGGTTCGTCGCGAACGGCGTCCACGAGGTGCCGCTGTTGGTTGAGTAGGCTCCAAACTGCGTTCCGCTGCTGGCCGTACCAACTCTGGCCATGATCGTCGGAGTTGATTGAGCGAAGTCAATGCTCGTGCCGTTGGAAAACAGCGGATTGCTAAATGCTCCGTTAGCAGGCGATGCAGTCAGGGTTGTGTGCTGAAACCCGCCGAGGTCACCAAGCACACTCAGTAAATTGGCCGGCCCCGAAGGCGGACTGATCAGCCCCAAAACTGCTGTCTCTTCAATACCCAGCGCGCCAATGCTCCAGTTTGACGGAAATCCCGTGTCTGACGTAACCATGTCATCCGTGGTCAAAATGGTTTGGCCGCTCCCATGAACGACATGATTTGAATCGAACGGGTCGATAGCCAGCGCCGTAGGCCAGTTCCCAGTTCCGGTAAGCTGAGTGGCTCCAAAGGTCACCCAGGGAGACAGGCTGACATTGCGGAAGGCTCCAACGGTATTGATCGAATACCAATTTTTGCCGTAGTTGGTGCTACGCCACAGATCGTCGGACCCGGGATAGTAATGGTCGAGCGTAGACACCATGATCACGCCGGGGGTCTCGGGATCGAGTGCGATGCCACCATAGCCGCCTTGATAGCCACTGGCGCGCGGCGGCGTGATGATGTTCCATGTCCCTGTTGGATTACCCGAGCTTGGCGGAACGTATTGGTAGACCGCACCGGTGGTAAGGCCGTTAGGACCAACCTGATCGCCGTAGGTAAAGTACAGATTGCCATCGGCACCGACTACTCCATGCGACACATATAAGCCCGTAGGAGCTCCGGGGACAGCAGCCCAGGTCACGCCGGCGTCGTTCGAAACATAGAGCGAAGCTGGATTCGTTCCTGTGCCAGTCGAAGAAACTCCGGCATAGATAGTTTTAGTGGCAGTTCCAGAGCTCGAGCTCGACTTGATGAAATCCTCGAAGACGATGCCCACGCCATTGGTCGCTCCGGTTACCGGAAACGTCGAAACCTGGTTCCAGGTCGCTCCATAATCTGCGCTCTTCCAAAGGCCATTCTGCCGTGATCCGAAAAAGATTGTGCTTCCAAGGTTCGGATCAACCGCCAGTCGTTCGCCCGCACCGCGCCCGTTATCGTTCGAGCCGTTCTTGAACGGCAAAGCCACCGTCGTAAAACTTGCGCCCTGGTTGTCCGAAACCAGCATCGCACCATTCGTTCCGTACGACTCTGTATAAGTACCAGCGGCGAGGTAAAGCCGCTGGGGGTCATTGGGGTCAACGCCAATGCTCTCGATCCCGATCAAGTTGGAGTTCGTGCGGGTCGTAAAATCCGTGAGCGGAACCCACATCTGCGTCGTGGAATTCCACCGGTAGGCCCCGCCGATATCGGTGCGGGCATACATAAGCCCCTTCTGACCGGGATGCATGACGATGCCAGTGATATAGCCTCCACCGACAATCTGCACACTGCTGAAGGTGTATGAGGGAGTCGTTGCGCTGACAGTCAGCATAACGGTCCCCATCGCTGTCGTGTAATCGGTCGTGTCAGCCGGGGTGAAGGTGACGGATAACGTCTGGCTTCCAACCGTGTTCTCCACGGTGCCCGCGGCGGGTGTGTAAACAAAGCTGCCGGATAGCGATGTACTGCTTCCCGGCGCCGTGGCAGTGGCATCGAGCTGAGTAGAACTCAAAGCAGTCCCGACAGGGACGGCGGCAGGCGTCGCCCATGTGATGACCGGCGTTACCTTCGGCGCAGTCACCACCAGCGGAACAGATGCGATGACCGATGTATAGGTGCTGGTATCAGTGGGAGTAAAGGTGGTCGAGAGCGTTACAGTTCCAACGGAATTCTCGACCGTTCCTACAGCAGGACTGTAAACAAAGGTTCCTGCGACGGCAGTCGAGGAACCTGGAACTGCCGCAGTCGCATCAAGTTGTGTGCCGCTAAGCGCAGTGCCTGCCGAAATGGGCGCTGGGATAGACCAGTTGATCGTGGGTGCAACTTGGCTTTTCGAGCCTCCACTGCTAGAGCCGGAGCAACCTGTAAGAAAAACTCCCGCAACTGTCACTAGTGTGCCCGAGCATCTCAGTAAGAACAAATGTTGCCTCCAGCTTGTCTAAAATCAGAACCGTGGAACCACGGGCGTCGCCGGATCAAATCGTCTGGGCAACGAACAGATGCTTTACAAAATCGTTTTAGTAAACAAATCGCGCTAATGAGAATTACATGCTCCTCAGTAGAAGTGTCAACCAACTCGATGGGACGAGCTCCCCAACCGGAGCGGGGCTCGTCCATTTCGAACGC
>Ga0302310_10003452_pt1 | contig 12305 bp, 9 predicted proteins | sample III_Palsa_N1_2_FD_200451 | JGI IMG/M metagenome (GOLD analysis project Ga0302310, IMG submission 200451) | Peat permafrost microbial communities from Stordalen Mire near Abisko, Sweden - III_Palsa_N1_2 | ecosystem: Environmental > Terrestrial > Soil > Palsa > Peat permafrost | place: Sweden... | reverse complement strand
GAGAGGCCCCAGACCCCGATAATTTAGCAAGGACAAAAATGACGGGGGTCGGGGGCCCCTCGGCCCCAGCGGGTCCGGGCTGGCCCGCCTTCACTTTTCCTTGCCTGCAGCGTCATTCCTCGATAGTAAGTTACTCACCTAGTTTATTTTGCAGCTAATTTAACTGCCTTTTCTAATTTCGGCTCATTTGCGCAAAAAGCCCTATTGCGATCAAGGATTTAGATACCGTGACGGATTATACCGTGTCTTCGGGCGTCATTAGCAGCGGCCTTACGCTCAGCGCCGGCAACCAGTTGGTGGTCCTAAACGGTGGCGAAGCGCTCGACACATTTGTGAAAGTTGGCGGCATTGAATACGTCTCATCGGGCGGCGTGGGTTCGAGCGAGACCATCAGCGGCGGCGAGTATCTGTCTGGCGGCGCCATATCGCTCAGTTCCACAATCGGCGACGGTGGCTATCTGGTGGCGTATGCGGGCGCCATCGCAAGCTCCACGATCATAAACGCGGGAGGTGCGCTGAATGTCTCGGGCACCGCCGTCCGCGCCGTTCTGAACAACGGCGGCAGCTTGGATGTCTATGGCGGCGGCAAGGCGTACGATACCTCCGTAAGGGAAGGCAGCTCGCAGGTCGTATTTACCGGCGCAAACGTGATCGGCACCGACGTAGAATATGGCGGCGCGGATTATGTGTCGTCGGGTGGGATCGCCAGCGGCAGCACGATCAACCAGGGCGCGTACGAAGTGTTGTCGACAGGGGGCGCCGGCCTCGGCACCATAGTATCCAGCGGCGGCGCGGATGACGTGGAAAGCGGCGGTCTGGCGAGCTTCGCGACTGTGACTGGCGGCGGTGCTCAGGTGGTTTATCGCGGCGGCGTGGCTGATGGATCGGTTTTGGATAGTGGCGGTCTCGCGTTCGTCTACAGCGGTGGCGCCGTGAGCGGCACCGAAGTTCAAAGCGGCGGCTGGCTGGTCGTGCTGCCTGGGGCGGGGGTAAAGGGTAACCTCATCTCGACCGGCGGTATGGTCATCTCGACCGGAGTGGTTCAGGTGAACGGCGATTTCTCGCAAATATCCTACCACGCCGCGGTGACCTCGGACGGGACGATCAGCGGTGGCGCGCAGCAGTTCGTGTTGCCCGGCGGCAGTGCGGTTGGCGTTACGGTGGGGGGCGGCAGTACCGAGCATGTCTATGCCGGCGGGAGTACGACCGGCGTTTACTTGAACAGCGGCGGCTACGAATTCGTCTCATCGGGCGGAACCGCCAGTGGCAGTACCGCTAGTGGCGGTACGGTGTTTCTATTCAGCGGCAGTATTGCCCAGCACACCGTCGTGAGTGCGGGCGGAGTTGAATTGGTGGCATCCGGCGCTGTGGCTCTGGTCACCACAGTGGCGAGCGGTGGGAAGGAATATGTCTACTCCGGCGGTCGCACCAGCGGCACCATCGTCGATAGTGGCGGCATTGAATATGTGTATTCGACCGCGGTGGATAGCGGCAGCCTGGTGAGTAGCGGGGGAGCCGAGTTCGTCTACAGCGGCGGTATAGCCAGCAACACGGTGGTGAGCGCGGGCGGCGACGTGACGGTATATTCGGATGGTGTCGCGGAAAGCGTTCAGGTGAATAGCGCCGGTACTGTGCTGGTTTCGTCAGGAGGAGCGATCACCGCGACTGTGGTGGCAAACGGTGGCACGATCAATCTGGCTTATCTGCCATATACCAATTCGGGCGGCGCGACGCTGGTTCACAGCACCAATATACTCACCGTCACCGAGGGGAGTACGAGCATCGAGTTGCAACTCGGTGGCAGCTATTCGGGCGACGCGTTCGGCGTTGTGACGGATGGGACGGGCGGCACATCGATCTCACCTTACGATAGCCCGTGTTATTGCCGCGGAACTCGGATCCTTACCGATCTGGGGGAAGTGGCAGTGGAGGACCTCGCGATCGGCGATATTCTGATCACGCACACTGGCCGGAAGCGGCCGGTCAGGTGGATCGGATGGCGAGCTTACGGCGCGCGATTTGTCGCCGGGAATTTTGCAGTCTTGCCGATCTTGTTAAAGCGGGGGGCATTGGCGGAGCAGTCGCCCAAGCGCGATTTGATGGTTTCTCCGCAGCATGCGCTGTTGCTCGACGCCGTTTTGATACCCGCTCTGGCGCTGGTGAACGGCGGTTCGATCACGCAAATGCAGGTTTTTGACGATCTGGAATATTTCCACCTCGAACTCGAGACTCACGATGTGATCATCGCCGAGGGGGCGGCCGCAGAGTCGTTTTTCGACGATCGGAACCGCTTCATGTTCCAAAACGCCGGTGAGTATAGCCGTCTCTACCCGGATTCCGCGCCGGATTGCCCGCAATACTGCGCGTTAAGGCTGAGCACTGGTCCGGTGGTTGCGGCTATTCGTAGGCGTTTAGCCAAGCGTGGTGAGGACTGCGGTTACTGTCCGGCAGGCTTGATGGTCATCTCGCTGTTAGTAGGTGTCGCCTACGTTACCGTGCCGGCGGGCGTCGGAACTCTGCGCCTGATCTCCACTTTCGGCAAGGTCGAGGGTGATCGCAGGTGGCTGGGAGCGCTGGTGACCGGAATCGTGATCGGCGGGGTGGAGCTCGATTTGGACGACGTTAGACTGGCGACCGGATTTAACGACTGGGAGAGCCACGACGGACACATCGTCCGTTGGACCACTGGCGACGCAAAATTGAACATCGATCCGGAACCTTTCGAACGATCTTGCGAATTCGGGGTGGCAAGGGTGATGGAGGGGGGTGACTTGAGTCAGGTATCCTATGCCATCAGGATCGAAGCGCCGGGGAAGATCCGCGTGATGGTGCCCGCCGGGGTCGGGGCGGTCAGTCTGGTGTCACCGTGTGGTTGGGTTCCCGGCGATATCAGACGCCTGGGAGCGCTGATCACCGGGTTTTCGATCGGCGACGACGTGCTCGATTTGGCGGATGTTTGCTTCGTCGACGGTTTTCATCTGCAGGAGCTCCACGGCATGCAGCCAGTGCGTTGGACCAACGGCGAGGCGGTGGTCGCGATCATGCCTCGTCCGGTCGGACGTTGGTGCGAAATTGAAGTCGCTGCGGTGACCGAAGAAAGCGATTTGCCGTTTAATTCGTTCACGATCGAGATCGGCATGGCGGGGATGGTCGGAGTCATGGTGCCGGCCGAAAGCGGGGAGCTGCGACTGGTCTCGCCGTTTGGCTGGGTTGCGGGTGACCTCCGGCGTTTGGGTGCGTTAGTGGTGGGGATGTCGATCGGGGGCAATGTGGTCGACTTGTCGGGTGCGTGCTTCGCGGAAGGGTTTCACGCCGAGGAAACGCGGGGGGCTCGAACCGCTCGCTGGACCGATGGCGATGCGGTGGTGGTGATCGAAGCCCACCCGGTCCCGCGGTGGTGCGAGATTGAAATTGCCCTGGTGAGCGGCTCTTCCGGTGCCGAGGCAAAGGCTGCATGATGGCTCGGTCAGGGCCGTGAGGGTGGGAATTTGTCGGATTGGGCGACAACTCAAGCTGATTTGGCGCAGTTCGCGCGCCAGCAGTTATTTTTCGTGGGTGGGGCGCCGCGTTCGGGCACGACCTGGTTGCAACAGATGTTGGGAAGTCATCCCGACGTGTGTTGTCGGGGCGAGGGATTATTCCTCAACCATGTGGCGGTACCATTGGAGCGGATGATAGCGCAGCACGCCCGCGTGATCGAGGGCAAGAACCGCGGCATTTTCACCCATACCGGAGGATATCCGCCGTTCACTCCGGCGGATACGGAGTTTTTGGCTGGCAGCGCGATTTTGCTGGCGCTACGCCGGCAGACCGAAGGCAAGTCCTATTTGGCGGTAGGCGAGAAGACGCCGGAAAATGTGTTCTTCTTTCCCCGGTTGAAAGGTTTATTTCCCGGTGCCAAATGTATCGCGATCGCACGTGATCCTCGCGATGTACTCGCTTCTGCCTGGCATTTCTTTGCTAAGAAGACGTCGAGCGGGGATGAAATCGACGCTAAACGGGCATTTATCAAAGCAGCGTTGCCTTCACTGGCCGAGGGGGCGCGGGCGATGATCGCATTTGGTAAAGTCCATCCAGAGGATTACGCGGTGGTGACCTATGAGCAGTTGTTAGTCGATCCGGCTCCTAGCTTGGCGCGCTTGTTCCGATTGTTGGGAGTGGCGGATCGCGCAGACGTCGTGGCTGATTGCATCGCCAAGACCAGCTTCAAGACGCTGAGCGGCGGACGCGAGGCCGGCGACGCGCGCGACGGTGCGTTCTTTCGTAAAGGTGTCGCGGGGGAGTGGCGCAGGACTTTTACCGACGACATGAACAATGACGTGCTGCGCGAACTGGGCTGGACGTTCCAAGAATTCGGCTGGGTGGAGTGAATCGAGGATTTCCTCGGCCTTTCGTCTGATGCTTTAAGAAGCAAGACTGTTCTTTTTTGAAAAAAAGAACCAAAAAACTTTTGTCCATTTTGGTGCGGAGTTCTCTTCATGATACTGAGCGAAATTGTTGGGCGTGTTGGTCTTATCCGACTCAATCGGCCGGAGGCACTAAATGCGCTGTGCGATCAGCTTATGGCGCAATTGGGAGTACAGCTACTGGCGTACGACGCCGATCCCGCGGTCGGGGCGATCGTACTTACCGGATCGGATAAGGCCTTCGCGGCGGGCGCCGATATCAAGGAAATGCAAAATCGCACCTACCCAGAGGTGTTCTTGCACGACTTCATTGCACCTTGGGAAACCATCCTGCGCGTGAAGAAACCGGTAATCGCCGCAGTGGCAGGGTTCGCCCTGGGCGGCGGCTGCGAACTTGCCATGATGTGCGACGTCCTGCTCGCGGCCGATAACGCCAAATTCGGGCAGCCCGAAATCAACCTAGGGATCATCCCAGGCGCCGGCGGCACACAGCGTCTGATCCGCGCGGTGGGCAAGGCGAGGGCGATGGAGATGATCCTGACCGGACGCATGATCGACGCGAACGAGGCGGTGGCGGCCCATCTGGCGGCCCGAGCGGTCCCGCTGGCCGAATTGGTGCCCGAAGCGCTGAAGATCGGGGAAAAAATCGCCGGACTCAGCCCGGTAGCGGTGGTGATGGCGAAGAAATCGGTCAATCTGGCGTATGAATCCTACCTCGCCGAGGCGGTCCGATCGGAGCGGGCGCTGTTCTTGTCGCTGTTCGGGACCGAGCACCAGAAGGAAGGCATGGCGGCCTTTGTGGAAAAGCGGAAACCGCGCTTCTCGTAAGCACAGCGTTAAAATGTGAACGAGGCTCCCCCACTGGTTTCTTGACTTCGGGGGAGACGGTCACTAGAACACCGCTCTTCCCCCGCCTGGCGGCGGGTTTTCTGAAACAAGCTTCGGCTTCCGATCCATAGAGAACCATGGCGAATATTGCATCCGCGCAGAAGCGCATCCGTCAAACCGAGAAACGTACTGCTCGCAATGCCGCCCGCAAGTCCCGTATGCGGACCTTCGTAAAGAAGGTCGAAGCCGCGATCGCCAGCGGCGATAAGAGTGCCGCCACCGCGGCGCTGCGTGTGGCGCAGCCGGAAATGCAACGCGCCGTGATCAAGGGCGTGGTTCATCTGAATAACGTCGCCCGTAAGATTTCGCGCCTCTCGGCCCGCATCAAATCATTGGGGTAGGACTGTTCGATGCGCTGAAAATCGCATCTCGCAAGTTGTACTTAAGAATAGATTTGTATGTTTGAAGCAACGCCCGGTTCTGGGAAGAACGGGCGTTGTTGTATTGTTGGAACACATCCGATCGGTGTTATTTGATTAGTGCGCTGTAAGTGATTGATGCGTGGATATTCCAGGGATTAATTGTTCGAGACGAGGCTTATTAATGATTAGAACCTAGTTGTTACTTGCTTTGGCCGCGAGCCCGCAATAGATTTGTTGCAGAGATGTGAAGCCCAAATCTCGTGCCGCGGCAAAGCGGGCGAGGCGGTGGTGGTTAGGTCCTTGAGAAATCTTCATGGCGGCTTCCAAATCGGGTTGCTGTTGGGGTGCGAACGTGGCGAGTGTAAGCGACATCGAGCCGGAATTCGGTGACCACGAGTTCAGCGGCCATGAATACACTGGGCAACAAAGCGGTGGGCAACAAAGCGGTGGGCAAAAATTCGGTGGAGCGGGTTTAGCGGGTGGCAATCCCCCGACTTTGACTCCCATCTGGGACCGTGTGCGCGCCCGCTTGCAATCGGAAGTCGGCGATGTGGAATACCGAACCTGGCTGCGCCAGATGACGCTGGCTGGGTGCGAGGGCGACGAGGTCGTGCTGCATCTACCCACACGGTTTTTACGCGATTGGGTGCGATCGCACTATTCCGACCGGCTGGTGGAATTGTTCCGTGCCGAAGATAGTAGATTGTGGCACGTAGAAATTCGCGTCTGCACGGTGCCGCCCGACCTTCGACCAGACCTTCGAAGTGTGCCGCACGGCAACGTTCCGCTTGTTAATGGTGCGCATCGCAATGTTGCCGACGCGGCTTTCGTCAGCTTGGAAGCGAAACCAGAACCGCGACCGGTGGAGGCTCGTCCAGATCCGCGCACCGATCTGATCGCGCCGCTCGACCGGCGGTTTACTTTCGATAGTTTCGTGGTCGGCAAACCTAATGAATTCGCCTATGCATGCGCTCGCCGCGTCGCCGCAAATCCGGCGAGCACTGGTTTTAATCCGCTGTTCCTTTATGGCGGAGTGGGATTGGGCAAAACCCATCTGATGCACGCGATCGCCTGGGAAGTCTCGCGGCGTCCCGATGGCTCGGCGGCCTCGGTGGCCTATATGTCGGCCGAAAAATTCATGTATCGCTTCATCTCGGCCATTCGCAATCAGCAAACTATAGAATTCAAAGAACAGTTGCGCAGTGTCGATGTGCTGATGGTCGACGATCTGCAATTCCTGATTGGCAAGGACAATACTCAGGAAGAGTTCTTCTATACGTTTAATGCGCTGGTCGATGCTGGCAAACAGATCGTTGTTTCGGCGGACCAGTCGCCTTCGGATCTTTCGGGATTGGAAGCGCGTCTGCGCACTCGCCTGGGCTGCGGTATGGTGGCCGACATCCATGCCACCACGTTCGAGCTGCGGATCTCGATCCTCGAGTCCAAGGCACAGTTGGCGGGCGTGAAGGTTGCGCCGAAGGTGCTGGAATTGCTCGCTCATAAGATCACCAGCAACGTGCGCGAGTTGGAAGGCGCTTTGAACCGGTTGATTGCCCATTCCAACCTGTTCGGCCGGCCGGTGACGCTGGAGAGCACGCAGGAAGTACTGCATGACATTCTGAAAGCTTACGATCGCAGGGTTTCGATCGACGAGATCCAGAAGAAAGTGGCCGAGAAGTGGAATATCAGGCTCACCGATATGTCTTCGGCGCGCCGCGCGCGTCAGGTTGCCCGGCCGCGCCAAGTGGCGATGTATCTCGCGAAGCAGCTCACAAGTCGTAGTTTGCCCGAGATAGGTCGTATGTTCGGCAATCGCGATCATACCACCGTAATGCACGCAGTAAGCCGCATCACGGAACTGATGGCGTGCGATGCCGCGTTTGCCGAGGAGGTGGAGCTGCTGCGTAAGGTATTGGAGAGTTGATGATCCATAGGGGGCAGGCGCCGAATTGAGTAGCAGCACCAATTGACAAAGTTTTTTTGCTTCTTTTTGTTCACAAAAGGAAGACTTCCGAGAAGCATCTTTTTTGAAAAAAAGAAGCAAAAAACTTTCGAAAATTTCGGTTCGCTGGGCAAACCACCCTCACTTCTTCTCGACCTCCCGCGCCAATCGCCGTGCCAGCACCCAGCCGATTCCGCCGGCGATTGGCGTCGCCGGCACGATGAACAGCAGCCCGATCGGCTGACCGTTGCCCGCCAGCGACAGTCCGAGGCCGAGCAGCAAGCCGCCGACCAGGGCGCCAGCGACCGCGGTCGAGATGCCGAACCAGATGATATCGGAGCGTTTGAGCATTATGTGCCGCCAAATATTTGACAGGAGCCTCGGGTCGGACTAGAAGCCCGGCCCATTGCCGGGAACGTGGACGGTCGGAAAGCGACTGCGCCCGTCTGTGTCTGTACTGACACAGGCCTACCGGTGCAACAAGCCATCGCTGGTTTAACCCAGTCGGCGCAGAAGTAAAAGGAACGGGCGCATGACCAAGCGCACGGAGAGCAAGTACAAGATTAACCGCCGGCTGGGGGTGAATCTTTGGGGCCGCGCGAAATCGCCGATCAACAAGCGCGAGTATGGCCCCGGCCAGCATGGCCAGCGCCGCAAGCAAAAGCCGACTGACTTCGGCGTGCAGTTGATGGCGAAGCAGAAGCTCAAGGGCTACTACGGCAACATCAGCGAGAAGCAATTCCGCAAATATTACGACGAAGCAGTGCGCCGCAAGGGTGACACCAGCGAGAACTTTATCGAACTGCTCGAGCGCCGTCTGGACGCGGTGATCTACCGCATGAAGTTGGCGATCACGCCCTTTGCGGCGCGTCAGTTTGTGAACCATGGGCATATCACCGTGAACGGCAAGAAGGTGAATATTCCTTCTTATCTGGTTCGTGATAACGACGTGATCGAAGTGAAGGAGAAATCGAAGCAACTGGTGGCAGTGCTCGATGCCTCGCAGAACGGCGAACGCGACGTGCCGGAATATGTGGAGATCGATCATCGAGCGATGAAGGGCCGTTTCGTGCGCGCGCCGAAATTCTCCGATGTGCCTTATCCCGTGCAGATGGAACCGAACCTGGTGGTCGAATTCTACTCGCGCTGATCTTGGATATTATTGATGGGAAACGCCGGGACCTAGCGGACCCGGCGTTTTGTGTTTGAATTGCAATTGACAAAAGTTTTTTGCTTCTTTTTGCAAAAAGGAAGTCTTCTTTCGTGAACAAAAGAAGCAAAAAACTTTGTCGATTTTGGTCCGGGGATAATTCCGCATGACTGAGATGATCCAAGAGATCGCTCGCCGACGTACGTTCGCGATCATCTCGCATCCGGATGCCGGGAAAACCACGCTGACCGAACGGCTGCTGCGCCTGGGCGGGGCGATCCAACTCGCGGGCAATGTGCGCGCGAAAGGCGAGCGGCGCCGTACCCGATCCGACTGGATGGGGATCGAACGCGAGCGCGGCATCTCCGTAGTGACCTCGGTGATGACATTCGAACATAAAGGTTGTGTCTATAACCTGCTCGACACGCCAGGCCATGAGGATTTCTCGGAAGACACCTACCGGACCTTGACCGCGGTCGATAGCGCGGTAATGGTGATCGACGCGGCCAAGGGGATCGAGGCACGCACCCGCAAATTGTTCGAGATTTGCCGTCTGCGAGACATCCCGATCATCACCTTTATCAACAAGATGGACCGCGAAAGCCGCGATCCGTTCGACCTGCTGGACGAAGTGGCGAGCGCACTGGCGCTGGATACCGCGCCGCTTACCTGGCCGGTCGGGCGCGCTGCCGAATTCGTCGGCACGTCCGACCTGCGCGACGGCGTGATGCGGCTTAGCGCGGCGCTGAAGCCAGGTGATCCGCGGCTCGCGGCGGTCGCGGAAGAAATCGAACTGGTGCGTGGGGTGCTGCCGGAGTTTGACCGCGAATCCTTTCTGGCCGGGCATATGACCCCGGTATTTTTTGGCTCCGCAATGAAAGAGATTGGCGTCGAAGATCTGCTCGATGCCCTGGCCTCGTTCGGACCCAGCCCGCGGGCTCAGTTGGCCGATACGCGTACAGTTGAGGCGACCGAGGAAAAACTTACCGCTTTGGTGTTCAAAATTCAGGCAAATATGGATCCGAACCATCGCGATCGTATCGCCTTTGCGCGAGTCTGTTCGGGAAAACTCACGCGCGGGATGCGGCTGAAGCAAGTCCGGACCGGCAAGCTGATCCCGCTTCACGCCCCCCAGTTTTTCTTTGCCCGTGATCGTGCCTTGGTCGAAGAGGCATTTGCCGGCGATGTGGTGGGAATACCCAACCACGGCACATTGCGGATCGGCGATACTCTGTCGGAGGAAGAAGAGCTAAATTTCATCGGCGTGCCTCATTTTGCGCCAGAAATCCTGCGCCGGGTGCGTCTCGATGACGCAATGAAGGCCAAAAAACTCCGCCAGGCGCTGCAGGAACTGGCCGAAGAGGGGGTGGTGCAGTTGTTCCGCCCCGCGGATGGCGCACCGCCGATCGTTGGGGTGGTGGGAGTACTCCAGCTCGACGTGCTGCAGGCGCGTTTGCTCGGCGAGTACGGGGTAGGAATCGGATTCGAGGCGGTGCAGTTCTCACTGGCGCGTTGGGTGTTCGGTGAAAAACGTGATGTGGAGAAATTCCTACAGGATCAACGCAACGCGATCGCCATGGATGTGGATGGCGACCCGGTTTTCCTTGCCACGTCAGCATTTATGATGCGTCGCACAATCGAAGCTAATCAGATTCTGAGTTTTAGAGACATCAAAGACTTCCGCGCAGATGCGCTAAATTGATGATTTGCTGTGACATTTCGGCCACGGTTACAGCCTCGTAAGTTGCGCGTCGAACACGAATCGAACAGTTTTGGCACGCCACATGCAATGAACATGCGGCTCACCGTTAACCCGTCCGGGTTAGGCGGTCCCTTTGGTAAGTCAGAATGGGATAACCAAATGCCTCAGAATGCTCTCCACGCGTCTTCGGCTGCTCAAGTGATCAAGGCGAAGCGCGCCGCCGGCGTTCTCCGTCTATCCTTCGGCTGTGCGATGGCCTGCTTCACTCTTGGCGCGATCCAGGCCGCTCATGCTCAGACCGCAGCGCCCGCTGCTCCGGCGGCACCCGCGAGCTGGACCAGCACCATCAAGTATTCCGGCGAAATCGACGGCGGTATTTCGGGCAATTTCGATAGCCCCGGTTCCGGCCTGAATTTCGGCCAGTCGACTACCGACCATGCCAACCAGGCGACACTGAACGCGCTGTTCCTTACCATTGAGCGCGATCCCAACACCAGCACCTCGACCTTCGACTGGGGCTTCAAGATCCAGGGCGAGTATGGATCGGACGTGCGCTACACCCGTTATTATGGCGAGTTCAACCACCAGGATTTGCGCTATATGGGTGACATCGCCCAAGCTTACCTGACCGCGCACGGTGGTGGGCTGTTTTCCGGTGGCTACGACATCGAGGCAGGTCAGTTCGTCACGCCATTGGGCGAAGAAGTGATCTTCCCGCGCAGCAATCTCTTCTACTCGCACTCGTACATTTATTCGTATGGGCTGCCGGTCTCCGAGACAGGTGTCGAAGTCGCGGTTCATCCGGCGATCGCAGATTTCTATGTGGGCATCGATAGCGGCGAGAACACTACCATCCAGGGTGGCGACAATAATGGGGCGGCGTCGTATCTTGCTGGAGTCGGCAAGAGCGTCGGCAACTGGACTCTGTTGCTGCTGTCGCATTTCGGCCCTGAGGATGCTGGTGACAATTCGCACTACCGCACTTTCATCGACACCGTGGACAGCTATAAGGTGAACTCGGCGCTGACGCTCACCACCGAGGGTGACTACGTGTATGATGCCAAGTATCGCGCTACGGCCTATGGCGGAACTGAGTATGCGTCTTACACGCTGAACAGCACCACTACGCTTAACGGCCGCATCGAAGTGTTCAACGACCAGAACAGCTTCTTCACGTTCAACCCGACCGTCGACAACGGCGAAATCACCGGCCAAGGTTTGGTCGCACCGGAAAGCGCAACGCGTAACGCCACTACTTATGGCGAAGTCACTGTGGGCGTGACGTATTCGCCGCCGAACCTGCCGGGACCGCTGAGCACTCTGGAATTCCGTCCTGAAGTGCGCTTCGACGACGCTCTGAAGGGCGCCGGACCGTTTGACACCAACAGCGACGGTACCGACGGCAAGAAGACCCAGGTTACGGTTGCGGCCGATGCGGATCTGACGTTCTGATCGCGTACTGCCAATAAAAAAGCCCGGTCGCAGGACCGGGCTTTTTTTATTGAGTCCGACGTGGACAATTCACATCTCATTGATAAGCCACGACGTTTCTTGATATGAGGCTGTTAGAAATTGCAAGAAATTGGCGCCTTTCCGGCTGATTTCTTGCAATTTGTTGTACCAATTTTCTCCGAAATGTGATTCGCTACCCCTCGGTTTGGTGAAGGAGGATGCGGTGTCACAACCCCAAGATGTTCGTCAGAAAGACTTGCTGAGGCCCGCTTTGGAGTCGATCATCGACCTCCGTCACCCGTTGCCGGTGCTGGCGAACAAGATCGATTGGTCCTTTCTCGACAAGCAGTTAGGGGGTGTCTATAAGCCCGGTGCCGGTCACCCGCCGCTGCCGATCCGCTTG
>Ga0302310_10003437_pt1 | contig 12332 bp, 4 predicted proteins | sample III_Palsa_N1_2_FD_200451 | JGI IMG/M metagenome (GOLD analysis project Ga0302310, IMG submission 200451) | Peat permafrost microbial communities from Stordalen Mire near Abisko, Sweden - III_Palsa_N1_2 | ecosystem: Environmental > Terrestrial > Soil > Palsa > Peat permafrost | place: Sweden... | reverse complement strand
GAATGTGAAGCAGGTCGTTGTACAGGGAAATCATCTCATTGATGCCCTCAACGAGGCGCCGGCAACGCTACTCAACAACGCCGGACTGGAACCTATTTTTCGCTCGCTGCACGTTGATGCTCCACTCGTTGCGCCCGAACCACCGTCCGCGGTATCCGTGCTCGTCGGCTCAAACACAGCGTACATCACATGGCGTCCGCCAGTGTTCGAGGGAGGTTCTGCTGTCGACCATTACACTGTCCGGACCAGCCAGGCGCAACAAGCCACCATCAGTGCCGCGGACTTCGACCGCATTGCCTATGTAAAGCTTGCACTTCCCGCAAATACCAAGTCCCCCTTGTTTAACGTTACCGTCACCGCATCGAACTCGATGGGGGAAAGCGCGCCGTCGCTCCCATCCCTTCCCGTATCGTCATCCGCCCCCCCGCTGCCTTTGCCCGACGAGCCTCAATCTGTGTCCGTGCGCGTGAGCGACACACGCGCCAGCATTCGCTTTGGCTTGCCGAAGGAGCATGATAAGGGTGTGATTGCTTATGTGCTTACCATTGATCCGGGGGGGGGCGCCAAGGTACTGACAGGCCACCGCGTCATTGCTCTGGAAGGAAAAGGCACTAAATTTTTCACTGTCTCAGGACTAGTTCCAGGTACCCGTTACCGCTTCGGCGTGGCGGCGGTGAACTCCTCCGGACAAGGCCCAACCGCGTGGGTCGAGAAGGTGACGATCAAGCCATAAGTTAGAGCGGCGGCGCGTCTGGCGGAGTCTGCTTGCCCGGGGCAGTCGTCCTCGCCCTTTGCCGGGCAGAACCGGTCAAACTCTACCCGTTCATCGCGGAACTCTTCCCGCTTCTTGAGGCTACGATAGATGCCCCACTTTGCTGGTTTGCAGCCTGTCTGACTGCCTGTATGCAAACATTTACCGAGTGTCCGAAAACGCCCAGTACGTCGTGGCGGGCATGGTTTATATTTACAAAATTAGTGCTGTACAAATGAAATTTCTTTTTCATTGACAGAATTTGGATCACTTGGCTAATATGGTGCCCGTTGTTAGAACTGTCGAAAGACCAAACTGTATTTCCGGCTCGGCAGGTAGCTTTTTGGGCAAACAGGAACGGGATTATGCAGAAGTACCCGTGGCGGCGGCAATCGTCCTATTCCATTGGCACCGTGGCCGCGGACGGCACGATCACGACAACCGCAACGGCGACGCTGACTGTTCTCCCAGGAACAACAGCCAACCGGCCCTAACTGCAAGCGATGGAGGAAAAATGAAACACATATATCAACAGTCTCGCCTTAGTTGCTTTTCCATGGTGGCAGGCGCGCTCCTCTCCGGCACGATCCTCCTGACCGGGTGCGGTATCGGTGAGGGCACTGCGGTCATATCGCCAATCAGCGAGACTCCACTCCAGAGCAACAGCAGTGTCAGCGGCATCCTGCATGGTGGACCCAACCCCATTTCAAGCGCCAATGTGATCCTCTGGGCGACCCAGTCTGACGGTTATCCTTCCTCCACCAACGACACAACTGGCACGACTTCGCTTAAGCTTGCCACCGCAACGACCGATGGCGGCGGAAATTTTTCTTTTACCGCTGGTTCTTTTACCTGCCCCTCCGGGCAATTCGCCTACATCACGGCGACTGGAGGTAACTCCGGCGCCGGTGCCAACAGTCAGATCGTACTGATGGCAGCTCTCGGTTCGTGCTCGCATTTCGATAACACCACCGACGAGAACAACATCCGTATCTGGATCAGCGAAGCGACGACAGTGGCCGCAGCCTATGCGCTGGGGAACTTCATGTACGTGAACGATAACGGAGGCACGGGCAACCAGCTTGTCTACATTAGCGCCCCAGCCAACAACAATGCCACTACCGGGTCCTGCACGGGTACAGGATCGTCCATGACATGCACTGCCGCCGGTCTGGCCCATGCCTTCGCCAACGCTGCCAATCTCGTCGACGCGGTGCATTATGATGGCACCACTCCGACAGGCCTACCGTTTTCGGTGCCTCCCTCCAACCCCACATACGGTACCGTGCCTGCGGCGGAGATCAATGCGCTTGCCAATACCCTGCAAGCCTGCACGAACACCACCGGTGGCACCGGCAGCACCACAAATTGCGGCAAGCTGTTTACCGACGCCACTCCGTCTAGCAGCACCAATGGCAGTACAGCCGCGCCTGTCGATGAGTTGCAGGCCATCATGGACATTGCCAAGTCGCCAACCCACAACGTCGCGGCTCTCTTCAATCTAGCTTCTTCGACCATTTTCTTTCTGCCAACACTTACGACGGCCCCAACCGATTGGTCGCTCGCCATCATGTATGCGCCGGTCACTGTTGGCGCCGGCGGTACCGCTTTCACTGCCACGCTCTCCACCTCGCCCATCGCGATTACCGGCTACTCCATCACCAGCAACGTCGTCACCTTCACTGCCTCGAACACCCTCGCGTCAGGGGAGCAAGTCTTCGTCTACGGCTTCCCCACCAGCACATTCCTCAACGGAGTCGCCTATCAGGTATCCTCGACGATATGCGGAACGCCTCCATGTTCGACATTTACTGCCAGCCTTACCCACGCCAACGTGAGCACGACGACCGAAAGCGGTTCCGCGCAATATGACTATCCGGTCTGGCTTGCTCTCGACGCCAACGACAATGTCTACTCCGCCAACACGGATGCTAGCGCCAATGGAGGCGGCATGTCGGCTTTCGCGGCCAACGGCACACCCAACTGGACGGCTCCGTTGAGCTACACCTACTGCAATCCGACTCTGGATGCCACGGACACCAATGGCAACGCCTGGCTGATGACCGCCCAATCCAGCGGCTCGTGCGGCGGCTCTAAAGTCAACCTGGTTGCCTTCAGCGATGCATCCGGGAGCACGGTCAACGGAACTCCTTGGGGCGCGAGCACTACTCCTGGTTACGTGGCTAATAGCAACGCCATTGCCTTCGACCGCAGCAACAATTTGTGGATTGGCGGTACGAGTTGTACGTCCAGCAGTACTTGCGTTTGGCACTACAATTACAACACCGGCGATACCAATAATTACGCGACTTCTGTAGCGATCACCGATACCCTAACCTCGGGTTTAACTGGTTATATCAACTACATGCTGGTCGATAGCGACTACAATGTCTGGACATCCTCCAACGGCACCTCCTATACCGCCGACCCCATTATTGGGGTCGTGCCAAACAACAATACCGTCGCCTCTCCCACCTGGACCGCCAGCGCTCTCACCTCGACGATGGCAGAGGGCAGAAACAATGGCGTCGCCCTGGATAGCTACAACAATGCCTGGGCCACCAGTTACGATGGCACTGGCCCCCCTGTCGTCTATACTCTCAATGAGGCCACACCCACCTACACCGGCCCCACCGTCACCTCTCTACCCACCTCAGCGAGTGCTGAAGGCAGCATCCCCACTACCACCTCCCCGTACAAGGGTGAATTCGACGGTGCCGGAACCTTCTGGTACGGCGCCTCCAACGCCTCGGCCAACGGTGCCATTTACTACTACCTGCCCACCCCTCAGACTTACGTTTCCCTCACGCCCTGCTTCCTCCCTCACGCCGCAACCGCCTGCGTCAGCACTCCACGCCTCGGCATCGCCTCCCCGGGCGTAGTTCAGGTCGATAGCACCGGCAGCATCTGGGTGGCAGCTAAGAATGGAGGCCAGATCGTGCAGATCATCGGCTCGGCCGCTCCCACCTGGCCGCAACTCTCCTATGCGGTGTTCGGTGCCATGCCTCAATAAACGATGCAACAGCATTCAACACACGCGGCAGCCTTCGGGTTGCCGCGTCTTATATCGACTCGCCAGACACCTCCTCCGATCAAGAGTCCGTTTTGAAAGGGCGGGACTTCAGTCCCGCCGTAAGCTGCAAGCGCAGTCCCATCCACAGCTCCGATGAAGGAAAAAATGAAACACTTATCTCAACGCTCTCTCCTTAGCGGCTTCTCGGTGATGGGATGGGCTCTCATCTCCGCCACGGCGCTTTTGGCTGGTTGCGACATCGGTGGTGGGGGCGCTGTGGCAACTCATCCGATTAACGCTGTTCCTGCCCAGGGCAGCGTCAGTGGCATTCTGCATGGCGGACCCAATCCCATTTCAGGTGCCAATGTGATCCTCTGGGCTACCCAGTCAAACGGCTATCCCTCCTCCACCAACGACAGGACCGGAACGGCTTCGCTCCAGCTTGCCACTGCCACGACCAATAGCCAAGGGGTTTTCAGTTTTACCGCCGGTTCTTATACCTGTCCGTCCGGACAATTCGCCTACATCACGGCGACCGGGGGCAACTCCGGCGCCGGCACCAACAATCAGATTGCGCTGATGGCGGCTCTCGGTTCGTGCTCGCATTTCGATAACGCGACCGACGAGGCAAAGATCAATATCTACATCAGCGAAGCGACGACGGTGGCCGCTGCCTATGCGCTCGGAAATTTCATGTACGTGAACGACAACGGAGGCACGGGCAATCAGCTCGTCTACGTTGGCGCCCCGGCCAATAACAATGCCACCACCGGCTCCTGCACGGGGACAGGATCGTCCATGTCATGCACCGCCGCCGGTCTGGCCCATGCCTTCGCCAACGCCGCCAATCTCGTCGATGCTGTGCGTTACGACGGCTCCACACCGACAGGCGCCGCTTATACTGCGCCTCCCTCCAACACCACATACGGCAGCGTACCCGCAGCGGAGATCAATGCGCTCGCCAACATCCTGCAAGCCTGCACGAACAGTACCGGCGGCACCACGACCGGGGCTTGCGGCACACTGTTTACTGAGGCTACTCCGGCTTCCAACACCAGTACCAATGGAGTCGGCAGTAGCGTCGGAAGCAGCGCTTGGGCACAGCTCGTGAATGGCACACTTTCCTACGAGACAACTGCCATGGGCGACCGCATCATGGATTTCTCCTACGCCGGATATATGGGAGGCGGCGTGGCCCTCCCCACCAGCTTCACCGTCTATACAACTTTGCAGCCCAACGGCGGCTTTGGCAGCGGCTGCCCTGGCGGTACCGGCGATGACACCTGTGCTATTCAAGCTGCAATCAACAGTGTGCCGGGCGGTGGCGGCGAGGTGGTGCTGGCGGCGGGAACATTCCACATCAGTTCGACCATCGATATCTATCAGAGCGGGGTGGTGCTGTCCGGCAGCGGTTCGGGAAGCGGCGGAACAATAGTCCAATGGACAGGAGCCAGCGGCTCAGTTGCATTCCAAATAGGCCAGTCCGGCACCACCACGACTAGCAACACGGTCAATCTCACCCAGTCGTACATTCCGTCCGGCAGTATGTCCGCGACGGTCAGCAGCACCTCCGGATTCTCCGTTGGGCAAGAGGTGACCATCAGCCGGTCGGTTACGGCCAGTTGGATAAGCTACATGGGAATGACTGCAACCACAGGTGACGAGATGTGGATTTGTCCTTCCGATGGTGTTGATCCTCTCGGTGGTACTTGTAATTACTACCCAATCACTACCGACAGGACCATTACCGCGATCAACACCAGTACCAACACTATCACTTTCAGCGCCCCGATTACAGACTCCTTCAATTCCGCCTATCTCGGCACTCCCGTGGGCACTCTCAGCGTCGCCACCCCCCCCAGCGTCCGTATTCAGAATGTGGGACTACAGCATTTGGAGATATTGGCTACAGCTGGAACAACGGCCTACGGTGCCGTGGACATGCAGAACGTACTCAACAGTTGGATCTACGACGTTGTGGGGCAAGAGACGCAAGACGCATTTACTATTGAAAAAAGCACCAGACAAATCACGCTCGAAAAGGTCATCAATAACACAAGCACGGCACAATCCAACGCTGGGCCCCTTGCCGATTTTGCCGTTACGGGCACGCAGATTTTTGTCGACAACTGCCAGTCCAATGGAACTGGTGCGTGGCCTTTTGTCACTCAATCGGGGGGCACAGGTCCTATCGCAGTCCTGAACTTCTCTTCGACACAGAACCTGGGCATGGGCGGACATCAGCGCTGGACAACCGGATTGCTCATCGACAATGCAACTCTTTCGAATGCCGCGTCAGGCTCTCCCGGCATTGTGTTCCTCAATCGAGGTCTTGGCGTAGGACAGGGCTGGGCCATGGGCTGGTCGGTGGCATGGAATGTCACGACTCCATACACCACGGTTGCCACCCCTCCCGGAGCGGAGAACTGGTGTATCGGCTGCCAGGGGTCGCAGGTATCGAACGCATCAAGCACACCGAACGGCATCTACGACTCATTCGGCACAAAGGTCACTCCGTCAAGCCTCTATCTGGACCAACTCTATGAGCGGCTGGGGCAGTCGGCTCTTAATGCCATTGGCTATAGCTCTTATCAGCCATAAGATTAAGCCTGCGCTGTCCTTACTTCGAGGAGGCGGTGAGGGTACAAAGCCCCCGCCGCTTGATCTGAACTTAGCGTTTCGATGTGCGATCTGCTTTCTAGGGCGTCGCGGCACACTTACCTACTTCTTCCATCGCAAACTCTCATGCGCATTGTCATTGAGCACGCGGACGCCGGGCGGGGTCTCTTGATCCTCCGCCGAGGCAATAAATTGCAGATCGAGGCAGAGGCCGCCGCCGGCCAGGATGGATCTGAGGCTATCTAGCGCGCATTTGATTCTGGGGCCGCTCTGATTTTCCTATCGAGACGCACTACTGCTTCGCCACGAAATTTAGCTTCACCCTAGCAACCCTAACACAACCTGATCTACCGAAGGCATATATCCCATGAATCGCAGAGACTTCATCAAACTGGCGAGTGCCGCAACAATGACCAAAACAGCTGAGCAGCCCCTCTCAGCATTCGTTGAATCACCTAACTCCAAGCCTCGTCAAGCGATCGCTTCGGCTTCTAAGGGAACTACGAACAGCGGCGGTGCGCGTGAGACTTCAACGCTCTTGGACTGGCTGTCATTTCTTGAGCGGAACGATATGGTCTGGCCGCAATTGCCAACCAACTGGGACAACGGAGCGTTTCTTGGCAACGGCGACCTGGGCACCATCTTCTGGCAGGACGCTGATGGTTCGATTCACTTTGAAGTGAGCCGTTCCAGCTTGTATGACCATCGTGGAAGTGGCTCCGGCAAGGGCATTGGCGTCCTTTTTCGAGAGTACCGCCTGCCCAACGGTTACTTCTCGCTTAACTTCGGACCCCAAAAACCCACCGGGAAGATGCGGCTGGATCTTTGGAATGCAGAAGCTCGCGGGCAGATAGTCTCCGACAACGAGACATGGAATTTTCGTGGCTTCGCACCAGCACAGGCAGACCTCATCGTCGTTGAACTGATTGGTCCCGAGAAGGAAGAGCCCCCGCACCTGACTTGGCATCCAGAAGAAGCGATGTCGACCCGCGCCCCTCTCCCCCCCCTGTATGTCCCCTATCCGCCTCCACAAGCAGTCACGATCGATGGGGTGAAAGTGAGTGTGCAGGAGATGCCGGAAGATGCGCGCTATTTCACTCAGGAAAAGGGCGTGGGGCAATACGCGACCGCTTTGATGAGCCTTGGTGCCGGTGGACATTTTGTCTATCTCATCAGTACCAAGCTTTCGTATCCGGGTCGTACCGCCGTCACCGCTGCGGTGGATGAGTTGCGACGGGCGCGGACGCTGGGAATGGAGCGGCTGGAAGCGGGCCATCGCGCATGGTGGCACGACTACTATCCGAAGAGCTTCCTCTCCGTTCCAGACGCCTCGATCGAAAGCTTCTACTGGATACAGATGTACAAGATGGCTTCCGCCTCGCGCAGCAATGGCCCGCTCGTCGACTTGATGGGACCGTGGTTCAGGGAGACAAGATGGCCAGCCGCATGGTGGAACCTCAATATGCAAGTGACCTACTGGCCGTACTACATGGCCAACCATCTCGAAGAAGCGGAATCCCTGAACCGAAGTCTCTGGACAAACCGGGCGTCGCTTGCTGAAAATGCAGCTCCTTATCAGGCCGATTCCCTTGCCGTCTGCCGCGCGACTGGGCCAACGCTAAGGTGCACAGACAATAACGAAATCGGCGATCTTCCCTGGGTCATGCACGACCTCTGGCTCTACTACCGGTCCACGATGGACGACCGCTACCTGCGCGAGCAGCTCTTCCCGTTGATGAAGGGCTCGTTCGAGTATCTCTGGCATCTATCGGTTCAGCGCCGGGACGGAAGTATCGCACTGCCGCCGAGCCCGTCCCCTGAGTACACAAACAGCGTTGAAAATAGTTCTTACAGTTCTGCCTGCTATCGATGGCTGGCGGAAGCGATGATTGAGGCGGATACCCGCCTTGGAACCAAGGATCCGATTGTCAAGAAGGCCAGGCAAGTATTGAACTCCCTTGTCTCGTACGATGTCGATCCCGCCACCGGCGTCATGATCGGCAAGAATATGCCGCTCGAGCACTCGCATCGCCACTGGTCGCACCTGTTCATGATCTATCCGTTTCACGAGTGGAGTTGGAGCGACCCGAAGCTCCGTCCGCTGATGCAGAAGTCGCTGGACCACTGGGCCGGCATGCCGGATGCATTCACCGGATTTTCCTATTTCGCTGCCGCGTCAATGTATACGGATGCGGGAGATCCTGACCGGGCTATCTCGTTCCTGCAGACTTTCCTGCGCAAAGCACCTCTGCCGAACACCCTTTACCGCGAAGGCTCTCCGGTCATCGAGACCCCGCTCGGCTTCGCTCGCTCGGTACAGGAACTGGCGATGACGAGTTACGGTGGAGTAATCCGTATTTTTCCCGGAATTCCCCAGTCATGGCAGGATGCGAGCTTTAAGGACCTAAGAGCTGAAGGTGCCTTCCTTGTGAGTGCGGTAAGGAGTCGTGGGCAGACGGAGTTCGTAATGATTACCAGCCTTGCCGGAGAGCCGTGCCGTGTCAGAACGGGGCTGGCGGGAACCGTGAACGTTGCTGGAAAGCGAAACTTCCGCCTGCTAGACGGGGGAGATGGCGTCGTTGAAATCGACGTGGCTAAAGGAGAGTCGGTGACTCTTTACTCCGGTGCGAGCCTTCCCGATGATGTCATTTGGCCCGTGAAGCGAATGGGCCAGTTTCAACCCTGGGGCGCCGTTCGAGGAAGCCAAAAGTGATACCAAACAACCGCCTATCATCGTCTGCTAATGCCGGACTTGGAGGGTACGCTGACCGGTGACCTGGTCTGCGGCTTCGGTAGAGGCCACTACTGACTCTGCTGGAATAGCTTCAGATCGATCGAGTCTGCGATTGCTTTGTGTCCCGCGTCATTCGGATGAAGGTGGTCCCCGCTGTCGTAGGCAGGGAGATATTGAGTTGGGTGGGCCGGGTCATGAGTAGCCATGTCCTGATCAACAATCCCATCGCATCCGCTGTCCTTGCCACGAATAAAGCGATTGATCTTCTGCCGTTCCTGCTCCTCCTCGGGCGTCCAATATCCCGCACCTTCGAATGGGGTCAGAGTCGAACAGAGAAAGCGAATCTTCCTCTCGTGGGCTCGCGCGATCAGATCCTGCAATGCAGCGATCAACAGCTCTGCGGACGGAGAGGGCCGAGAGTTGAGATCATTGATTGGAGTATCGGAGAAGATGACCCAGCGTACATCCGGCTGATCGAGCACGTCTCTCTCGAAGCGCTTGGTCGCGCTATTGCCATCGCGGAGAAGCCTGTTTCCGCTGATACCCATATCGACGACCCCGATCGCAAGATTCCGACCGGCAAGGCGCCGAGCCAGTTGATCGGGCCAGCGGTGATCCGTATCGTCCGTTGCGATATATCCTTCGGCGATCGAGGCTCCTAAGGCTACGACGGTTCCACTGAGCGAAGGGTCGTCTACGTCAAGACCGGCCAGAAAGTAGATGCTCTTCGAGGTTGCCACGACATTCTTCATCCATGCTGCGCCGCTGGTGTCGCCTGCCCCGATATAGCTGGTCAGGTGTGAGTTTCCATGGAAAGTCTCGTGACCCGCCGTGCCGGGAAGATACATACTGACTGCAAGCTCCGCAAGCGCTGGAACCGCAAACGAAAGCGGATCGCTCAACGCGCTCTCTCCGGCCGGGACGACCAGCGTCGCGCTCCCTGCAAATCGAAGCTGGCGGTCGGACGAGGCGACGATCGACGAGTCCGACTTGCGCAGAGCCAGATGGACATCCTCGACGCGCAGCGGTTTCGTGCCGAAGACGTTCGAAATCCGCAAGCGGACGCGAGTGCCGCCAACACTCACGCGCACGATCTGCCGCAGCGTCTGGTCGGTGAAGGTCTTGCCGGAGTTGTCATGCACCGGTGCGATTGCCCAGGTCCCCCTCCAGTTTGTAGATGGCTCGCTTGCCATGCCCTTGCTCGGGACAACAAGCGAACCCGTTGTAATTGCAATCAAGCCATAAACAAACATGCGACCGATTCTCATGAAGACCTTGTACCGAGTAATAGTTGCAGCAATTGACGTTTTCATAAATGACCTCCTAAGGCTGCGTAGCCGACCCAGTCAAACTCAGAGCGTCTGATGCCCCACCTACTTTCACGCCGTATGACCCCGCAGGCATCCTCCACTGTTTCGATGACACATCCCAAACCGACACATACTTAGGATCGATCGGCACCCTCACCGTCTCGCTCTGACCCGCCGTAAGCCAAACCTTCCGCCATCCCACCAACCGCTTCGGTACATCTTCCGCCGCCGCAGGCAGCGAGACATACACCTCAGCAATCTCGGCTCCCGCGCGCGTCCCTGTATTCGTCACTGTAAAGCTCACCGTCCACCGCTCATCCGGCTTCGCATCTACCCTCAGTCCCGAGTATTCAAATGTCGTATAAGACAACCCAAATCCAAACGGGAACAGTACTGCTTTCTTCTGGGCCTCGTACCACTTGTAACCGACCTTCGAGCCCTCGTCGTATTTCACGGCAAACGTCAGGCCCTCAGGCGCTCCAGGCGTGGGACCGGCCTCGCCGGCAACTCCCGGCTTCACCAGCGTTGGCCGAGGCAGGTCCGTTTCGTGCATCGGAAATGTGATCGGCAGCTTCCCACTAGGATTCACATCTCCAAACAGTATGTTCGCCACCGCATCCGCGCCCTTCGACCCCGCATACCATGCCTCAAGTACCGCCCCGGTCTGCGCCAGCCAGGGCATCGTCACTGCCGTCCCTGTCTCTAATACCACCACGGTCCTCGGGTTTGCCTTCGCCACCGCCGCCACAAGCCTGTCCTGCTCTTCCGGCAGCGACAGACTGTCCAGATCGTTCCCCTCAGCCTCCCATTGCCACACAAACACAACAGCCACATCCGCAGCCTTCGCAGCCTTCACAGCTTCCTCCACATTCACGCCCGAGTTGAATGTAAACATTCCCTCCGGCATCCGCTTCTGCATCGCTTTCAGCGGCGAGGTCGGAAACCACACCTTCTTCAGCCACTTCGGATTGCTTTCTCCCGGAGGATCTACCTGCGCCGACCCACCTCCGGAGATCATTCCCATATCCGCATTCTTCCCAATCACCGCGATCGACTTTACCCTGGTCTTATCCAGAGGCAACAACCGGTTCTCATTCCGCAGCAATACCATGCTCTGCTCGGCAATCTTTCGCGAGGTGTCAAACCCTGCCTCCACATCCACCACTCCCTTCTTCGGCGGTGAGTCCACGACCCCGCTCACAAACTCCGCCCACAGAATCCGCTTCACATGCTCATCCAATTCAGTCATCGAAATCCGGCCGGCCTTCACAGCGGCCTTCAAAGCATCGCCATAGAAAATCGGCATGTCCTGCTCAATATCCAACCCCGCTGCCAGATCTTTTTCCGTCCCATGCGTTGCATTCCAATCGGAAATGACAAATCCTTTGAAGCCCCATTCGCCCTTCAACACATCCCTTAGCAGATAGGTGTTCTCGCAGTCATACACCCCATTGACGCCGTTATAACCGCACATCACTGCCTTCGGCTCACCAATCTTCAGACCGATCTCGAACGCCAACAGGTCACTTTCCCGCATCGCACGTTCGCCAATCTGCACATCTACCTGTGTCCTCCCATCTTCCTGATCATTCAGCGCATAGTGCTTTATGTCGGAAATTACCTTCTGCGCACCCTCGCACTTGATTCGGTTGCCCACCATGGTTCCCGCCAGCACGGGGTCTTCTCCCATATACTCAAACGTCCGCCCGTTCCTTGGCTCACGAGCAAGATTCACACCGCCTGCCAGCGACATGTTGTACCCCTGCGCCCGCAACTCCGTGCCAACCAGCGTTCCATACTGACAGGCCACATCTGTATCCCAACTGGCCGCGCTCGCCAGCGGCGAAGGTAGGGCTGTCGAGTACCGTCCATTAGCCGCGCTGTCTCGCACCCCATACCCAGCAT
>Ga0302310_10003434_pt1 | contig 12340 bp, 9 predicted proteins | sample III_Palsa_N1_2_FD_200451 | JGI IMG/M metagenome (GOLD analysis project Ga0302310, IMG submission 200451) | Peat permafrost microbial communities from Stordalen Mire near Abisko, Sweden - III_Palsa_N1_2 | ecosystem: Environmental > Terrestrial > Soil > Palsa > Peat permafrost | place: Sweden... | reverse complement strand
CCCGCGCAAAATCTCAATCGCATAGGTCACCGGAATCAAATAACTGATGCCGCGAAAGAACAACGGCATCGTCGCCGTCAAAAAAATATACCCCGACAAAAACACCGACGGCAGCACAGTCCCCATCGCCATCTGAAACGCAGCCGCCTGGGTCTGCGCTTTCGTCGAAATCACTAATCCGATCCCAAGCACCGTCAGCAGGAACGGAAGCAGCATCAGCAACAACAGGATCACGCTGCCGTGGATCGGCACCCGAAAGATAAACCGCATTGCCGTCAAAATCATGCACAGCTCGCCAAACCCCAGCGCCCCATACGGAATCATCTTGCCAACCATCAACCCCAGTGGCGCGATCGGCGTCATCTTCAGTTGCTCCAGCGTACCGCGCTCCTTTTCCCGCACCAGGCTCAGCGCAATCAGCAGAATAATCATGATCTGCAGCAGCACCGCGATCAGCCCCGGAATAAAAAAGTTCGCCGACCGCGTACTCGGGTTGTACAGCACCGACGGCCTCACCTCAATCGCCGGCGACATCATCCCCGGCACCCGCATAAGCGACTGCTCCAGTGCCACGCCCGTCGAAGCATCCACCGCGATGCCCGCAATCGACGAGTCCGATCCGTCCACCAGCACCAGCACTGAAGCCGTCTTCCCTGTCTGCAAATTTCGCGCATAGTCGAACGGAATCCGCACCGCCACGCGCGCCTTCCCCGACCGCATCGTGTCATACATCGCACCCGGCGACTGCACCGCCGACGCAATCCGGAACACATCCGACGCCGCAAAGCTTTGCACCAGGCTCCGGCTCTCCTGCGTCTGCGATTCGTCATAGATCACCGTCGGAATCTGCCGCACATTCGTGTCCACGGCAAACCCAAACAGAAAAAGCTGTATCAACGGAATCAGCAGCGCAAAGAACAGCGTCGTCGGGTCGCGCACAATATGCGTGAACTCCTTACGGCACACCGGCTGCATCCCATAAAAAAGGTTCTTCATTTCGACTCCGCCATAATGGCATACGTCAGCGTCACAAAAATATCCTCCAGCGACGCATCGATCGTGCGTATCGTCAGTTGCGGATATTGCGCCTTCAACGCGTCGATTGCATCCGTCTCCACCAGCGCATGGATCTCCCGCCCGAAGATCGTCGCCTCACGCACGCCCTTCGCCTTGCGCAGATCAACCAGCAGCTTCGACGCATCCGGCGTCGCAATCTCCAGCCGCGACGTCCCCGGAGGGTTCGCATCCGGCAGCTTCTGCAAGTCGCCAATCGTCCCCAGCGCAATCAACTTCGACATGTAGATATACCCCAGCCGCCCGCAGCGCTCCGCCTCATCCATGTAATGCGTCGTCACGAAGAACGTCACACCCTGCCCCGATAGCTGAAAAAATAGGTCCCATAGCTGCCGTCTCGCCACCGGATCGATGCCCGCCGTCGGCTCATCCAGAAACACCACCTGCGGCGAATGAACGATCGCGCAAGCCAGCGCCAGCCGTTGCTTCCATCCGCCGGACAGTTGGTTGACGCGACGATTCAAGTAGGGCGTCAAGCCGGTCAGCGTCAGCAACTCTTCAATCCGCGCCTTCGCCGCCTGCGATGAAAGTCCATACGCCGCCGCATAAAAATTCAGGTTCTCCGCCACCGTCAGGTCTTCATACAACCCGAACTTCTGCGCCATATACCCAACGTGCCGTTTGATCTCCGCCCCATGTTGCCGCACGTCCATGCCCAGGATCGTCGCATTCCCGCCGGTCAGCGGAATCAGCCCGCACAGCGCACGAATGATCGTCGTCTTCCCCGACCCATTCGGCCCCAGGAACCCAAACAGCTCACCCTTCTGGATCTCGAAGCTCACATCGTCGACGGCCACAAAATCGCCGAACTGGATCTTCAGGTTCTCTGCATGAATTACCGCACTCATTGCAGCCGCACCGTCGCGGCCATGCCCGACTTCAACACGCCGTCCGCGTTCTCCACCCGTACCTTCACCCCAAACACCTCGTGCTCGCGGTCGTCGCGGCTCTCCACATTGCGCGGCAGGAACTCCGCCTCCGACGCAATCTCCTGAACGTGCCCCGTAAAGTGGCGCCCCAACAAATCGACTGCTACATCGGCACTTTCGCCAACCTGCAACTTGCTCAGGTCGGTCTCAGCCACATATACCTTCACCCAAAGCTGCGAACTCTCCAGCATCGTCGCTACAATCTGATTCGCCGGCACCAGATCACCCGGCCTTACACTCACCGTCTCCACCACGCCGTCCGCCGGCGCCAGCAGATCAGCCTCCTTCAACCGCGCATCCAGCTCCGCCACATGCGCCTGCGCCTGCGCCAACCGCCCTTTACCCGCATCGATGTCCTGCTTCCGAAACCCCTGGTGCATCAGCTTCGCCGCATCCACCGCCTCCTGGTACCGCTCCTCCGCGGCCCGCAGGTCTTCCGGCCGAGTCCCAGCCTGCAATAGCGCCAGCTTCTGTCGCGCCGACTCCGCCCGCTGCGCCGTCCCATCCCGCTGCGCCGTCGCCGCGTCGAACTCCTGCCGCGAGATCGTATCCTTGTCCACCAGCATCTTCATCCGCGCCCAGTTCGACGCCGCATTCACCGCATCCGCCTTGGCCGCCTCATAGTCCGCCTGCGCTTGATGCAACTCCTGCGGCCGAGGCCCATTCTTCGCCTCAGCCAGCATCGCCTCCCGCTCCCGTACGGTCGCATCCGCCTGCGCAATCTCCTCCTCGCGATTGCCCCGCTCCAGCCGGCTGAAATCAGCCTCACCCTGCTCTACCGTTGCCTCAGCCTGCGCGCGCTGGGCCTTCAACTCGTCGCACTCAAACACCACCAGCGAAGCTCCAGCCGCCACCTGCTGGCCTTCTTCCACCCCTACCGACGTCACCCGCCCGCCGATCTTCGACCCAATCTCGATCTCCCGCGTCTCCACCGTCCCCGAGTACACCAGCGGCTTCGACCGCCCGCTGAGGCCCAGGTAAAGCAACGCCAGAATCGCGGCAACGCACAGAACCAACCCCAACACACCCTTACGCTTCAACTCGCCGCTCCATTCGCCTGCATAGTTCGACTATATGCTCCACCCTTCCAGCTCGACGTGCGCTACGCCACAGCATCTTTGAGCGACTTGCGAAACTGCGCCGCCAGCACCGGCTTGCCGAACAGCCATCCCTGCCCCAGAATCCCCCGCCCTGCCGCGCGAAAGTACTCCGCCTGCTCCTTCGTCTCGATCCCCTCCACCACCACCAGCAGATTGAGCTGCGCAGCCATCTCCAGGATCTGCGGCACCACCGACGCCGTCACCGCCTCCGTTCCCACCGTCTGCGTAAACGCCTGGTCGATCTTGATCGCGTCCACATCCAGCCGGTGCAAATACGCCAGGCTCGAGTAGCCCGTCCCGAAGTCGTCGATGTACACCGCATAGCCTGTGCTCTTCAGCTTCGCCAGCGCATCGACCGCCAACTCCTGGTCGGCAGTGGACCGCTCCGTGATCTCCAGCCCGATACTCGACGGCCCGATCCCGGCCGCTGCCACACACTCCGCCAGGTGCGTCGAGAAGCTTGGGTCAATCAGGTCCCCAGAAGCGATGTTGATCGTCACGCAAAAACTCCCTGTCGCCAGCAGATCGCGTAGCTCTTCCGCCACGCGACCCGCTACCAGCCGCGTAATCTCGCCCACGAAGCCGCGCTCTTCGGCCAGCGCGATAAAGATCTCCGGACGCACCGTTTCGCCCTCCTCGTCGATCCAGCGCGCCAGCGCCTCCGCCCCCACGATCCCACCCGTCTCCAAGTCGACAATGGGTTGATACACCACAGTCAGGGCGTTCTTCCGTATGGCGCGCCGCAACTGGCGTTCCATCGACCGGTGGCCCAGATAGAACTGGATCAGGATCAGGCCAAGCGATCCGCCCAGAAACGCGCCCGCGGTCAAAAAAACTGCAAACAGCGGTCCTCTTCGAGCCAGCATGTCCCGGCGCGACTCGGCCGCAATCCGGCATACCATGGAGGTCGGCGAACACAGCGGCTGATACAGCGTTCCGTTCCGCTCGATCAACCGACCCGCCACCACCTCCCCCTTGCTCAGCGGCATCACCGGGCCGGAGGTGTGAATCATTCGATGACTCAGCCGGTCGTAGAGCAGCGTGCCGTAATACTTCGGCGGCTCACCGTAGTGCTCGATCGAAGCCGGACTGAGTACGATCGAGACGCCGTCCTGCTCCACCACGAACCCGGTCGTTTGGGTCGAAATGATCAACGGAATCCCCACATAAATCTTCACATCGCCGGACGTAATGTCGGGCGGCGGCGGGGCCTTCGGCGCACTCAACTTGCCTATCCCGCTCGAGCAGTACAGCCGCCCATCCTTCGTCCGCCCCATGTCCCGAATATGCGGAGAACGGAACACAAAGGCACGCATAAACTCCAGCTCCTGCGGAGAGCAGAACTCCAGGTTGTCATGCACCACCGCGGCGATCGCCTGCGTGTCCTCCTCGCCCAGTTGATCGCCGATATGCACCAGCCGCTGCGCATAGTCCAACAGCTGTGCCCGGCCTTCTTTCAGCTGGATCGCGTGCTCGATCGCATAAGCCACCCCTGCGCCCAGGGCGCTGCCACACAGAACAATGCCGATCTGCACAACCAGCTTGCGGTTCATGGTCCCAATCCTTCAAGGAAAAATTTGAGAGGAAGATTGTGGCACCGAAATATCTACTGGAAAAATGATGGCTGTCTATCTTTGGACTATTGACACTAAGCCGCTCCCACTATCTCACAACCCGCGGGCCTCCGACTGTCCGGCGCCGCTCAGAACTCCAACGTGATCTTGGAGTACTCCGGATGCCGGAACGTCGTCTCCAGCGCCTCCTGCAAAGGCGTCGACCGCACCCCAAAGATCCCCGGCCAGTCGATCACCTCAAATACATCCGGAGTCACCAGCGCCTCCAGTTGCTTGCTCGTGAACGGCGGGTCCTTGTCCACCCACCCATTCACCTTCAGCAGCAACCAGAACAGCGAGTAAGGAATCTTTACGATCCGCGCCTTCGCCCCCGTCGCCGCCTTCACCGCGCGGATCAGGTCGATGTAGTCGATCCGCTCCTGACCGCTGATATTGTAAGCCCCCGTGATCTCAGTCTCCAGCGCGGAAGCCACGATGGCTGAAAAATCCCCGCCATACAAAGGCTGACGCAGATACTTGCCGTCGCCTGGAATCGGAAACACAGGAACTCGCTGCATGAAGCGCGCCAGCCAGCCCACATGCTTCCGGTCGAACCACCCGAACATCAGCGTCGGCCGCAGGATCACCTGCTTGATCCCGGAGGCAAGGTTCACAGCCTCCTGCGCCTTCTTCGTCTCGGTGTAATCGTCCGTCGCCAAAGAGTTCACCACCGACGAAGAGATGCTGACAGCATACGAAACCCCGCATCGCACCGCCGCCTCCATCAACCGCTCGGAGGCCTGCACGTTGTTGCGCACAAACTCGTCGTGATACAGCCCACCGATCTGCGCATGGCCGACCACCAGGTGCGTGCAACCTTCCAGCTCCTGCTGCCACGCGCCAGGCTCGGCCAAATCGGCCTCCACCACCCGAATCTCAGGGTGCAGTTGGCGCAGGATCGCGAGGTTCTTCGCATGTTTGTCGATCGCGACAATCTCGTTCAGCTTGTCGCTCTTCAGACGAGGCAGCAGGTTCTGACCCATCAGGCCCGCGGCCCCGGTTACAACGATCTTCTTGGAAGACATATAGTTCAGGGTATCTGCCTCAACCGGGATAGTCCAGATGGGATAGTCCAGACAAGGAATCTGCTCGAATAGCGCACCCTTCGACCGGGCATCATGCGACCCCGGTCGCCGCGAATCGTTGTGCTAACATCGCGTCATGCCAGTCGATGCAGTATCCGATCAGCGCCGAAAGACGCTCCTCGCGGTATCTCTCGTTGCGTTTCCAATCACCCTTTTCTATGCCATTCTCTTTCGCTTTGCGGTAAACGTGCCGCTTGCGGACGACTACGACGCTGGACTTCGCTATCTCAACCAGTCCACGCAAATCCCCACCTTCTCTGGCCGCATGATGTATCTCCTGGTCGCGCAGCAAAATGAGTACAAGATCGTCTTTGGACACGCCGTCGTCTGGTTGCAGTATGCGGTCTTCGGCAATCTCAACCTGAAGCTCACCTGCGCTCTGGGCAATATCTTTGTGCTGCCCCTCGGCTGGCTGTTATGGCGGATGTTCCTGCCCGAACAGGCCGTCCTCGCAAAACGCCTCGCTCTCTTCGCACCGGTCTCGTTGCTCCTCTTTCAGTTGAACTATACGGAGACTTTGGACTGGGCAATGCCCGGCCTGCAGAACATAAACGTCGTCTTCTTCGCCCTGGCCGCCATCTATCTATTGACAAAGCCTGCCTGGGGCAACTTCTGCGCCGCGATCGCGATGCTCGTCCTGGCCATCTCCGCTTCCGGCAACGGCTTCTTCATTGTCCCCATCGGCGTGCTGATCCTGGTCACCCGCCGCCGCTACGCGCATCTCGCTGCCTGGATTGCCGCCACAGCCATCTCCCTCGCCGCGTATCTCTACCATTACACCGTCGCGGCATCGTCCGGCCAGGAACACCATTCGTTCCTTGCCACCTACTTCTTCCGCGATCCGCTCTACCTGCTCAGCTTTCTCGGAAGCGCCGCCTTCTTCCCGAAGCCGGCAAGCCTCCTGCTGGGTCTTGCTATCGTCTTCTACCTTGCCTACATGATCCGCAGAGGCTACTGGCGAAGAAACCTTCTGGTCGCCTACTGCACGCTCTTCGTCCTTCTGACTGCTCTGGCCGTGACAAGTCTTCGCTCCCAGATTGCAGTATTGGGTGGAACATCTTCGCGCTACAGAATCTATTGCGATCTGCTGCTTATCTTCGCGTGGTTCGCCTTCGCCGAAGAGTTTGTGCAGCACCGCGACGTCCCGCTGCTACGCAATCGTTCCTTTGTCAGAGTTCTCGCTGTATCCTGCCTCTTCGCTCTGCTCATGGATGCCTGGGGCATCTACTTTCTGGCAAAACGCGACCGCGACCTGGTGCGCGGTATGACTCTGTTTGAGCATCCACAACCGATGCAGCCGCCCGGACCCGTATACGCGCCGCCCGACCAGCCGTCTGTCTACTATGCCTGGGACACTCACACACGCGCCATCATGATCCAATCCATTCAATTGGGAATCTATGACCCACCCCCCTATTGAGTCGTGAGACACTGGCACCCACCGATCCGAACCGGCGCTCATGCCGTTCAGTCGATTCAGTACAACTCAAGGCTCGTCAACCTCAACCTGAAACGTGCCGCATCAAGGAGAAGTTATGGCAATAAGAGCTGTCGGCCATGGGGAAGAGTTGCGCAGCCTTGAGCAACACCCTGCACCCGTCCTCTCTCTCCTCCGCGTGCCGGCCATGATCTTAGCGGTCGCCAGCCTCCTGATGTTCTTCGGTATGTCGATCAATCCCGCCGTCTATGATGAAGGAATCACCGTGACCGGAGCCATGCGTCTGCTCGCCGGCCAGATTCCGCATCGCGACTTCTACGCCATATACGGGCCCGCGCACTTCTATCTCCTCGCAGGCTGTTTCAAACTCTTCGGTGAGTCCCTCTTCACTGAGCGCCTGCTCTTCGCTTTCATCTCAGGCCTGATCGTCGCTGTGGTCTTTCTCATCGCGTCTTTCTACTGCAATCGATCCATCACCATCGTCACCACCCTCACGGTGGCCCTATGGCTGTTCGGCTTCGGCTCAGTAAGCGGAGCGGCAATGTATACCGTCTCCCTTCTCAATCTGGCCGGCACCGTAATACTGCTGCCTGCCTTCCTGGGTAGAATCTCTATCCAGAGGGCCCTCGCCGCCGGTGCTTTGGCAGGTCTCTCCACCCTCTTCCGCTATGACACCGGGATCGGCATGCTTGGCATTCAGGCCTGCATCCTTGCCTTTGCCGCATTTCTACGCGCAGACAACCTCTCCCGGTCGCTCAGACTCTTCATCGTCGGCTTCTGGCCTATACTTGCCGGCTTCGCGGTCCTCACCGTCCCCCCGGCTCTTTATTACCTGTCCGTGGCTCCCTTCCACTACTTCTACTTCGACATCATTTACTTTCCCAGCAAGTTCTACGCCCGCGGCCGCCGCTTTCCGTTCCCCGGCATCACGCTTCGCACACTCGACAATCTGGCCGTCTACCTGCCCATCGCGATCGCCGCGATCGCTCTCTATCGTGGCGTCCTGGGTTGCCTGCATCTTCGCAACAAAAGCACCTCCACCCTGGCGAACACCTCTGACAATATGCGCGTCAATGCCTTCCTCGTTGGGTTCGGCTTCCTGGCTCTGATCATGTATCTCAAGGGCATCGTGCGAGTGAGCCCGGCCCAGATGTACCTCGCAATCCTTCCTTCGTTGCTTCTGATCGCCGTTCTCTTCCAGCACAGAGACTCTTTCCACCCCGCGCTTGCGACCTGCGTGAAGATTCTGATGCTGCTCGAAATCCTCACCCCGGCCCGAATCTCCGTTCGCCAGGTCATGAACTTTCATCGGCATCATCAATTTGTCGTGCCGGAGATGCTCGCCGTTGCCAGGGGGAGGCTGGATCCCGTGGAGATGTCCTGGTGTCATAGCGTCAACCCGCTCACCAGGGGCATCTGCTTTCTGCCCAGTGACGACCGCATCCAGGCCATCGAATTCATTGACAGCCATACCACGCCGAACCAGACGCTCTTTGTCGGCAACACGCGCCATGACAAGATCCTGGTCAACGACAACATCCTCTACTTCGCCACCCAGCGCCTGCCCGCCACGCACTGGTCGCACTTCGATCCCCTACTGCAAAATCGCTATGACATCCAGACCCAGATGGTCCATGAGTTCGACTCGAACCAGCCGCCCTACATCATTCTGGAATCCGAGTTCGACTCCATCCAGGAACCCAACGAAAGCGTCAAGAGCTCCGGCGTAACATTGCTGGACGACTACCTCCACAGCAAATATCGCCGTGTGGAGACCTTCGGCCAATTATCCATCTGGCAGCGTATCCCAACGTCCTAGCTGCGGCGGCTAAACCCCGCGCGCCATCTGCCGCCCCAGCCGCACGCTCTCCGCAATCCCGCGGTCCTCAGGATAATAGAAGCACGTATCGGCCACCTGTAACCCCGCAATCCCGGTCTGTACGGGCGGCAGCGTAGCCGCAAATCCCGGCGCGCAGATCGGCTGCGCGTACCGCAACCGCGCCACTCGAGAGTCCAGAACATCGTCCGCTCGCAACGCCGGCTGCACAGCCTTCATCGCCGCAAAAGCCTCGCCCAGCAGCCGATCATCCGGCCATGAGAACTTCTCATGACTGGTCGGCATGTAATACGGAACATAGACGATTGTGTCCTCGACATCCCGCAGGTTCGAGAACTCGATTAAGCCTGGGATCTCCATCCCCGGCTGCGCAAGATTTACCCAGAAATGCGAGCTCAGCGACCGCTTCAGCTTGAACACCAGGCAGCAAATCCCGATGTTCGGAATCGCGTCATACTTCTGCTTCTCTTCCGCCGTCAGGCCGGGAATCAGCCGCGACACAAACGGCGTCGGCACCGTCGAAATCACCCGGTCCGCCGCCACGAAACCCCCGGCAGTCTCAACCCCGGTGACCCGGCCGTTCTCCGTGACCACGCGCTTCGCCGCGTTCCCCAGAAGAATCTTGCCCCCGCCCTGTTCAATTGCCGACACCAACGCCTTCACCAGCGTCTCCGACCCACCCTCCAGATAGCCCAGCTCCTCCTGCATCATGCTCTTGCGCGACCGCCCCAGGCGCCGTATCCGCGTCCATATCCACGCCGCCGAAATATCGTCCTGGTACTCATAAAACTTGTGCTGGAACAGAGGCTCCCAGTGCAACTTGTAGACGCTCTCCCCGCACCACGTCGTAATCCACTCCTTTGCGCTGCGATGCTCCAGCGACGGCCAACTGTTCCTCTTCGTCGACACAAACGCGAACACACCGTACCGAAGCTTGTCCATCAGGCTCATCCCGGGAAAGCGCAGCAGCGCCACCGGATTACCCCAATTATGCAGCTTCCCCTGCACATAAAGCCCCATCGTCGTATCCCGCCAGCGCAGCTTGTCTTCGATCCCGAGATCACGCAGGAGCTCAAACGTTGGATAGTCCGTCTTGCAGATGAAGTGGTAATAGCGCTCAATCGAAAGGCCGCCGAAGTCAAAGTGCGCCGCCATGCCACCGGGCTGGGTATCGGCCTCCAGCACTGTGACGTCATGTCCATCACGCACTGCCTGAAAAGCCGCCGCGAGCCCCATCGCTCCTGATCCCAGCACCACAACGCGCATCAATAACTTTGCCTTTCAAACAACGCCAATTGCGATGAGCTGCCGTCCAGAGTTCTTGCTACGGTACAGCAATCACCATCCAGAGCTCAGACCCCTCAATCCCGCAGGCCAGACGAGCCTTCACAGTACCAACTCACGATAGGGAAGTCCACTATCTCACAGCTCACGGGCCCTCACCGCTTGCGCCATGCTCCCCTAAGCTGCGAACATGGCTCGCACGACCCGGGACGCGAACTTCGTCCCACGGTGGTTGCAAGGTTGCAACCCGAAGTAAACTTCTTGCAGGAGATTCCCCTTGGCAAAGCGCCGCGTTCTACTGGTCGATGACGAAGTTACCGTTCTGCTCACCATGAAGGCCGTGCTGGAGATCAGCGGCTTCGACGTCGATACCGCCGCCTCCGCCCGCGAAGGCAAATCCAAAATTAAGCTCCGCGAGTACCAGATGGTCATCACCGACATGCGCATGGAGTCCGACGCCTCAGGCCGCGAGGTCATCCAGGCCGCCCGTACCGCTCCCTACCACCCTGCCGTCGCCCTGCTCACCGCCTTCCCCCTCAGCGACGACGACTGGGGCGACCTCGGCGCCGACAAGATGCTCATCAAGCCCATGCAGACCGCCGTTCTGCTCCGCCAGATCGAAAAGCTCCTCGAAACCCACGCTGCCAAACTCCAGCGCCTTTCCACCGCCGCCTCTGCCCCTGTAGCTCCTGCAAAGAAGGCTGCCGCAAAGAAGCCCACCCCCAAGAAACTCCCTTCCAAGCGTCTCATCGTAAAGAAGCCCGCAAAGAAGCCCAAACGCTGAGAACAATTCATCCCATGCGACCCACATGGCCCATCGCGCGCCTGCTCTTGCCTTGCACCCTTGCCGCTGGCCTCCTTCTCGCCGGCTCCGCGCAGGATACGCAGTCGCCCCCTCTGTGTTGCGGCGTCATCACCCCTCAAGGCGAACATCTCCTCCAAACCATCGACGGTATGGACGTCGAGCACCTCTGGCAAAGCCACTTCCACGTCGACTGGGAGACTGGAGAAAAGACCACCGGTGAATATCTCGATGGCCGCACCCACACGCATTGCAGCCAGTTTGCGGCAGCCGTAGGGCAGCGCCTGGGCATCTACATGTTGCATCCGCCCGACCATTCCCCGGACCTCCTCGCCAGCGCCCAGGGAGAGTGGTTCGGCAGCAAGGCTGGCCAGGCCAAGGGTTGGTATGCGGTCAAATCCTCACGCGAGGCCCAGACCCTCGCCAACCAGGGCGCTCTCGTCGTCCTCGTCTACATCAACCCTCATCCCGACATATCGGGCCACATCGTCGTCGTGCGCCCCGAAGACAGAAGTGAAGAAGCTCTCAACCGCGACGGCCCGGCAACCGCCCAGGCCGGCAAGGAAAACTTCAGCAAAGGCAACGCCCGCCGCAGCTTCGAGACCCACAAGGGAGCGTGGCCCTCCAAAATTCTCATGTTTGCTCACGCACTACCGGCCTGAAATAGTGCCGCGACCTAACTCAAAGGCGGATACACTACCCCGGTCAACTCCTCGCTCACCGTCCAAAGCCTCTTCGCTACTGCTTCATCCAGCGCCTGCGGCCGCGGCTTCTCCACTGTAGGCGCGCCCTTGAACCCATTAAACCCATCCGGCCCGATGTACGCCCCACCCTTCGCCTCCGGGGCCGTTGCCGCGTACAGCGTCGGCAACGCTCCCGCCTCATCCGACTGGAACAGCAGCGGCGCCAGGAGCTTCACCACCCGCGCCTTCAAATCATTGGCACCCGGTCCATTCTGGAAGATGCTCGTCGTCGACACCCCGGGATGCACCGGAATACTGACCAGCTTGCTCGCCGCCGCCCGCGCCCGGCGCTCCAGTTCTAACGCAAACATCAAATTCGCCAGCTTCGACTGGTTGTACGCATCCCACGGCACATACTTCTTCTCGCTCTGCAAATTCTCGAAGTCGATCTTCCCATTCCTATGCGCCAGTGACGACACCGTCACCACCCGCGGT
>Ga0302310_10003432_pt1 | contig 12341 bp, 6 predicted proteins | sample III_Palsa_N1_2_FD_200451 | JGI IMG/M metagenome (GOLD analysis project Ga0302310, IMG submission 200451) | Peat permafrost microbial communities from Stordalen Mire near Abisko, Sweden - III_Palsa_N1_2 | ecosystem: Environmental > Terrestrial > Soil > Palsa > Peat permafrost | place: Sweden... | reverse complement strand
AGCACTGACGCGCTGGGATCGGTGTATGCGGCTACTGTGCTTGCGAACCCCGCAGTGTTGCGGTATACCGCAACGAAGGCGGGCGTTCTCAGTTCGACATTCGCCACGATCGCCGGTACCGCGGCAGCTTCCAACTATACGGCGGTCGATCGCGCGAACAACCTGTGGTTTACCACGAGCACGAGCGGCAGCTATAACCTCTTCGAGACCACGAGCACCGGCACCACCGCGACGGGCGAGGCGCTGACGAGTCCGCGTGGCTATGGAATCGGCATCGACCCTGACCAGAACATCTGGGTATCGGCCAGTTCGATGACGACCTCGACAGCGAATTACGTGACCGTGCTTCAAAATACCGGAAGCCCCTCTGCCCCTGCGTACAGTTCCAGCAGCACTGTTTCAGGCAGCGTCGGCTCGGGTGAGGACACGCAAGGCATTGTTTTCTCCAATTACACCACTCCGTTCACCGCGTTTGCCTTGCTCTATAACCAGGGAGCGGCGGGGAGCACCACGCAGGGTGGGATTATTCCGCTGGTTCCAACGCTCTCCACGACGACTGCGTCGCCGAGCGTTGCGACTGAGGTAACGGCAGTGACGCCGGGCACCGAGCTTCTGGGGTCGCCCAAGGTGTTTGTTGGACCCGAGTATGGAGCAGTCGATGGCGCCGGAACGGTCTTCGCGGCAGACAATGTGGGAGCGAGGGTCGTTGTCACAGTGCCGAGTACCGGTGTGAGCACAGGCTTGCTGCCCTGCATCCCCGCGACCGCAGGAGCAACGGCCTGCACCGCGGCCTTCACGGTAGTGCGTAGCGATTCGGTGGATAGCACAGGGTCTCTGTGGGTGACCGGAAGCAATAGCGGCAACGTGGCGCAGATCATCGGCGCGGCAGTTCCGGCGTGGCCGCTGCTTGCGCTGGGTGTGCTCGGCAAGCCGTAAGACACGGATGAATTGGAAAGGCGGCAGCGCTATATGGCTGCCGCCTTTTTATGCCTTCATGCAGGTACGATGACCTGTCGCTATGCGGCAAGACGCCGTCAGCGACCGCCGGCGTATGGAGCTATGCAAGAAGAAGGTTGAGGCAGGCAAGTATGCCAGACGTCTAGCCGCAGTTCCCTGCTCGGCGGGTATCCAGAGCATTTTCAGCTAGGTTGTATAGGATCGCCGGGAGAAGCAAAATACAGGGGTCTCTCCACTGCGCTTCGCTTCGGTCGAGATGACAATGTTTGCTCTACACACATAAAGAAACGGCTTTACTGGTGGAGCAGATACTGGATGACCGGCGCTGCCGAAGAGAGATCCAGGAACAACGCCTCGGTGGGAGAGACGATGTAGAGGATGGGGCTGCTGGTCGTGGACGGGCTGAAGGCGACGCGGCCATTGGTTGCTGTCGTATAGGTGGTGCTGACGGCAACGTCGGGAGTAAGTGTCCCGGCGAGATTCTGGTCCTCCACTCCAGTGACGGAGCCGGCGCCGGTGGAGGTGAGGTATCCCGATTGATAGACCGCGCTCTGGGCAACGGGTTCGATGGTCCCGATCGAGTAGCTTCCGCTAAACGAGGCTGACGTGAAGCTGGAACCCGTTTGCGGTTCGAAGTAGCCGGAGGTAACGGAACTCGTGAAGTCCATGACGAATCCGCGGTTGGCGCCTACAAGATAGAAGTAGGTTGGGATCTTGGCGCAATCGAGGCATCCACCGTCGCCGGCCGGATAGAGGTAGGCGGTCGTACGCCCGTTGGCGAAGACGGTGTAGGTGCCATAGAGGGTGTTGGAGGAGATCGTGCCGCCTGCGTTCTCATCAGCGGTCGAGGAGATGTTTCCGGCGCCGTCGAAGGTGATGAGGCCGATTTGTGCGTCGGGGTAGAAGGCGCCGGTGGCCGAGGTGTCCAGCTTTTCCGTCCGCGTAACGGCCACACTATCGAGTGAAACCGTGTTGAAGTTTCCGGAGGTGGTCGTCTGGGAGAGCGCCTGGCCGGAGAGCAAGTCACGGGTCGCGGAGGTGGCGCCGCTGGCCGGGTCGGAGGAGAGCAGGAAGAGCTTGGTTGCTGAGACCACGTAGACGGCGAAGTCCAGCATTCCGCCGCTGCTGGGCAGAACGAGCGACAGCGTGCCGCGGCCGTTCGAAGCAATACTGAGCGTGCCACTGGCCGGGGTTACGGGTGTGGCGCTGCCGGCGCTGCTGGCCAGGTACTCGGCACTGGAGACGGCGCCGCTGCTGAGTTGCAGCTCGCCGATAGTGGCGCTGTGCTTCAACGTGGCCGCGGTACTGTTGGCGGAGAAGCCGTAGATGCCGAAGGCGAATCCGCCGGTGATGGAGGCGGTGGTGAAGGCCGCGGGGGTCTGGAGGGCAAGCAGACCGGTCTGGGTCTGGCCCGTGGAGTCGAACTCCGTGATGGTGCCGGCGTTGGCGATGCCTGCGGTGATGGTGTTGAGCGCGATGACGAAGGTGGATGTGCCGGAGGCGGTGGTGAGGGTGATCTTGCCGCGCTTGTCGGAGCCAATGGCGTAGGTCGTCGCGGTGAGTGCGGCGTTGCTTACGGGCGTGGGCAGGGAGGTATCGTTGGCGTCGATGACTCCGGATGTGATGTTGCCGTTGCCGTCGGCCGTAAACTTGCCGACCGAAGCAAGCGGGTTGCCCGCTGCGTCAAAGCCGGAGAGCAGGAAGGCATACTGTCCGCTGAGTTCTGAGTTATTCACGCTGGTGCGGGCCGGGTCGATGGTAATGGTCATGGTCTGCGTTCCGGTTGCGAGGTGAACGTCCGCAGCCTGCACGATGATTCCCGCGAATGGACTTCCCGTGGCGGTAGTGGGCGTGCCGGAGATCAGGCCGGTGGTGGCACTCAGCGTGAGACCGGCAGGAAGCGGGTTGCTCCCCGTGGCGAGCGACCATGTGTAGGGGGCTGTGCCTCCTAATGCCGTAAGGGGGAACGAGAATGGCAGGCTGACTTCCCCGGTGGCGGTGGTGCCCGATGTCACGATGGTGCTGGTGATGCTGAGGCTCAACGCCTGGGGTGCGGAGGTTTGCAGGCCAACGGTGACGGTCACGGAGAAGGTATAGGTCGCAGCTGTGGTGGGCGTTCCTGCGATGAGCCCGGCGGAACTGAGAGTGAGGCCGGAGGAGGCAGGCAACGAGCCGGAAGAGATCGTCCATGTGGCTGTGCCGCCGGTGCCGCCCGTCAGCTTAAGTTGCTGGCTGTAAGCCACGTTGACGTGTCCAGCGGGCAGCGAGGTAGTGGTGATGACGAGTGGGCCGAAGACGCTGAGCGTCAACGCTACAGAGGCGGAGGTTTGGGTGCCTACGGTGACAGTTACTGAGAAGGAGTAGACGGCGCCGGCCAGCACGGGTATGCCGGAGATGAGGCCCGCGGAGCTTAGTGTGAGGCCGGAAGCAACCGGTAAGGAGCCTGCCGTAATCGCCCACGCCGGCGTTCCTGTCCCGCCGCCAGTATAGGTGAGCTGCTGGCTATAAGCAGCGCCCGTTACGCCATTGCCGAGCGAGGTTGTTGTGACGACAGGGACCGGCGGGTTGATCGTGATGTTGTAGGTCGCGACCGCAGTAAATGGAACGGCGGAGGAGTCGGTCAGGCCGACGGTGAAGGTAGAGGTCCCGGCCGTGGTGGGCGTGCCCGCGATGGTTCCGGTGGAGGGACTCAGCGAAAGACCGGCAGGGAGTGCGCCGGAGACGAGGCTCCAGGTCTCGGTGCCAGTGCCACCGGTCGCCGCAAGTGTGGTTGTATATGCAACAGATTGGGTTCCGTTGGGAACGCTGAAGGTTGTGATCGTGAGTGCCGGGTTGACCGTGATGAGGATGGGGAAGCTCTGCGACGGCTCGGCGACAGAGGTCGCAGTCACCGTCGCAACAGTGGTCGAGGCTACCGTCGCCGGAGCCGTATAGAGCACCATGATCTTTTCAGTGAGCCCTGCATACGAAGTGGAGGAAGCGCCCAGCGTGCCACCGCCGGAGACCTTGAAGGTCGCGCCGCCCGGGGTGGCGTCGTTGACGATGGAAGCTGTTATGAAGGTGGATTGTCCGGCATCGATGGTCTGCGCAGACGACACGAAGAGAGCGAGGAGGGATGCATTGCCGTCACCTGGTTTGCCGCAGGCAGCCAGCGATACGAGGGCCAGGAAACCAAGGGCAGCCTGCAAAACCTGCCCGCAACGCACTCTGTGCATCTTTTCCATGGAACTCTCTTTTCCCGGCTTCAAGTTTCAGCTTAGACGGCACCAACTGCGCCGGCCGCAGACGGCAATGTGCGGGTCTGTGAACGAAAATGCGCAACCGGTTGCATAATTCAATGTAGCTCTTGCCGCACCGCAGCGCAACTCTTGTTTTACGCGGGTCGCAAGCGGTGCTAAGCCGGCGCGACAATGGAGTGTTTCAAGGCGCGGCGAGGACGCCGCCGAGCGGGAACAGCGGCGGTCGTCGCTCGAACCACGAGGCGAGTATCGAGGAGGCAGCGAACATCCGCTGTCTTGCCGGCGCTTAGCGTGCTCATGAGCAGTTCAACAGCGATGCGGCCGGCCTCGTCGCAGCGAGCCGAGACACTGGTCAGCGCGGGATAGGTTGAGGCCCCCAAAACGTCGTCGCAGCCGATTACGCTGAACTCTTCCGGCACCTTGAAGCCAAGTTCCATAAGACCGGCCAGCAGGCCATGGGCGACCACGTCGTCGAAGGTGATCGCCGCGGTTGCGACAGTGGACAGGATGAAGGGCGCAACGAGACGTCCGGCCTCAAAGGTGGGCCGGCTTGCGGCAATGGCTTGAATTTTGATGCCATGTCGTGCCGTCGACCGCCGCAGAGCCTGGCGCCGCTGCTGGTCCGACCACGAGGCCAGGGGGCCGCTGACGTATACCAGATGTTTATGGCCCAAATGCGCCAGATGGGCTACGGCGGCCTCGATTCCAGCGGTCGCATCGATCAGGACGCGGCAGAGCCCCTTGGTATCGCGGTTGACGAGAACAACCGGCCGCCGGTGCGCAAGTTCCTGAATTTGCTCATCCATCATGCGAGACGAAGCCAAGACAAAACCCTCCACCTGTACGGCCAGCCTTCGAACCAATGTCTGTTCGCGCTCCGGGTCCTCGTCCGAATCACCCAGGAAGAGACTGAAACCGGCTGCATCGGCGGCCGCCTGTGCGGCACGAATAAGAGGCGGAAAGAATGGGTTCGCTATATCGGGAACGACGATGGCGATGTTGGTGTGGCGTCCTGTGCTGAGAGCGCGTGCTACCTGATTGGGGACGTATCCAAGGGTTGCCGCAATCTTGTGGACGCGGTCTACGGTTGCTTCGCTCAACATGCGCGGACGGCTGAAGGCCCGGGAGACCGTGGCGCGCGAAACCCCGGCAGCCGTTGCGACATCACGAATTGTTGGAGCTGAAGAGATAATTTTGGAAGGCACATTCGAAGTCTATGCGCTGGCGACTGTCCTATCAATGACGCCGGTCAAAGAGGGACGCAGGAGCGATTTTGCGCTTGTGACGCAACCGGTTGCATGGGAGAATGGATGAGGAAGGTGGGGGCCGATTTTGAGTTCAATCGACTGGTGCGTGTTGTCTGCCTACTTCGTCCTCATGCTGGGCATGGGCCTGTGGGCGCGTACCAAGGTGAAGACGGCGAGCGACTTCTTCACCGCCGGCGGCGCCATGCCGTGGTGGCTCTCCGGAATCTCCCACCACATGTCCGGCTATAGTTCAGCTGTGTTCGTCGGGTTCGCGGCGATTGCCTACACGGCCGGATTCAGTCTCTACATTTGGTGGGCGTGTTCCATTTGCCTGGCCCTGGTCATCGGCTCGAGCATCTTCCCGGGCCGCTGGTCTCGGATGCGGCAGACCCTGGGCATCATCTCTCCGCTGGAGTTCCTGGTGGCGCGCTACAACCTGCCCACACAGCAACTGTTGGCATGGAGCGGCGCCGTGCTGAAGATCTTCGACGTGGGCGCCAAGTGGACGGCAGCGGCGATTCTCCTGCAGGTGTTCGCCCATGTGCAAATCGTGTGGGGGGTGTTGCTGACGGGAACGGTGACACTGGTGTATTCGGTGGTCGGCGGACTTTGGGCCGATGCGCTAACGGACCTGAGCCAGTTCGTCATCCAGATCTTTGCCGGGACAGCGATGCTGGTGGCAGTACTGGCACGGTTGGGCGGCGCCTCTTCGCTGTGGACCGTATGGTCGAAGCTGCCGCCGAGTCATTCGCGTCCCTTTGTGGGCCAGTACACGGTCGCGTTTGCCGCAGTGTATCTGCTGGTGAACACGCTTTCGTATAACGGCGGCACCTGGAACCTGGCGCAACGGTTCATTGCCGCACCGACTTCGAAGGACGCCCGCAAGGCTGCGTTGCTCTCCGCGAGCCTTTACCTGTTCTGGCCGCTTGTTCTGCTGTTTCCCATGTGGGTCGCGCCCATCCTGCTGCCGCATCTGGCAGACCCTTCGCAGTCCTATGCGCTGCTCACCAAGATGCTTCTTCCTCGAGGACTGATCGGGCTTGTGTTGGCGGGACTGTTTGCACACACCATGGCGATGACATCTTCTGACGCGAATGCCATCTCGGCTGTTGTGGTGCGAGATATTCTTCCTGCAATGCGCAAAGACCGCAAACGCGCCAGCGACAAAATCCAACTGCGTTCGGGCCGTATCTGCACGCTGCTGTTTCTCTCTTTCAGCATGATGATTGCGTTGAGTGCCGATCGCTTCGGTGGCGTGGTCGGGCTGCTCATCCTTTGGTATGGAGCGCTCGTGGGGCCAATAGCAATCCCCATGCTCTTCGGGATGATTAAAATATTCAGGCGTTCCGGAGCCACAGCCGCGATTGCATCCTGGGCGACGGGAGCTGTTGTCTTCGGCCTGATCAAATTTGTTTTTCATAGCCGGATCGAGAGTTTACCCGGAGACCTGACGACGACGATCACCGTGGCTGGGCCAGTGCTCTCTTCCCTGCTGGTTTATCTGGGCGTGGGGATGATCTGGCCGGAGGACACAGCGGCATCCAGCACGCTGTTACAACTTATCAACACAGGCGCGGAGACTACAATCGCACCGGCTACCCATGGGGAACTCCAGCAAGGGATTTAGAAACATGCGAACCATCTTGAACGAACTGCCGATAGTCACGCCATTTATCGGAGAGTCGCGCGCCGCGATGGGCAATGAAGCGGCGAAGGACATCGCCAACGAACTAAGACGACGCCTCGACGCACAAGACGAAGTGCGAATGATCTTCGCCGCAGCGCCAAGCCAGTCCGAGATGCTGCAAGCATTAGTGTCGGCACCGGGCGTTGACTGGTCGCGGGTCACAGCCTTTCATATGGATGAGTATCTTGATCTGCCTGCGGACGCGCCGCAGCGGTTTGGGTTGTGGCTGCGGCGGCACCTGTTCGACTATCTTCCGTTCAAGCAGATCCACCTGATGGAGCCGGGGGAACAGCCTGAGTCTTTTTCAGTGGGTTATGCAGCACTGCTGGCCGACAAGCCCATCGATATTGCGTGCTGCGGCATCGGAACGAATTGCCATCTCGCCTTCAACGATCCCCCGGCCGATCTTGACGATCCGAGAGACGTAAAGATCGTGCTGCTGGACGAAGCCTGCCGCCATCAGCAGGTAGACGACCTATGCTTTGCAACGTTCGCTGATGTGCCCACGCGGGCCGTAACGCTTACCGTCCCACGGCTGCTGGCCGTGGACCGAATCTTCTGCTGCGTCCCGGGAGCCTCGAAGAGCGAGGCCGTCCGATGCACTCTGGAAGAGCCGATAAGCGGGTTGTATCCCTCTTCCGCGCTACGGCTTCATGAAAACTGGCACTTATATCTGGATATCGATTCAGCAGCTTCGCTCAAGCGATAAGTACGTGTCGACTAAACCTGTATGGACCTCATCACGGGACGCGATCCGCGAACGGGACGCTCGATTGAAGTAGAGATCGAGGACGGCGTCATCGCGGGCATTCACGAGGGCGCGGGCAAACAGACAGCGTGGCTATCGCCGGGGTTGATCGACCTGCAGATCAACGGGTACCGCGGTTTCGATTTCAACGCAGACGGTCTTACTCCGCAGGTAGTGATTGAGCTCGCGCGAAGTGTGCTCGGAACCGGTGTGACAACGTTTCTGCCCACGATCATCACACAGTCGGAAGAGCGGATCGTCGCCGCGCTTCGCGCTATCGCGACGGCCAGGCGGATGCACCGTTTGGTTGCACACATGATTCCCGGCGTACACATCGAGGGACCTTCGATATCCAGCGAAGACGGCCCGCGTGGCGCGCATCCGCAAGAGCATATCCGGCCTCCCTCTCTCGATGAGTTCGAGCGCTGGCAGGAAGCCTCCGAGGGGCTGGTGCGGTTAGTAACATTGTCTCCGCACTTCAAAGGTTCGGCGAGTTATATCGCCGCGCTTGCAGCGCAGGGAGTGCATGTTTCGATCGGGCACACTCATTGCACCGCCGATGCAATAAGAGCTGCAGTGGACGCCGGCGCGTACCTCTCGACGCATCTCGGGAACGGAGTTGCCGATCGATTGCCTCGACATCCGAATATGATCTGGGCGCAGTTGGCTGACGATCGTTTGACTGCGATGTTGATCGCCGACGGGCACCATCTGCCAGCCGACACCTTGCAGGTGATGTTGCGCGCAAAAGGGATGGACCGCGCGATCCTGGTCTCGGATTCTGTTGCTCTGGCGGGTATGGCGGCGGGCATCTACCAAGCTGCTGTTGGCGGCAATGTGGAGTTGAATGAGCAAGGAAGACTGAGCCTTAGTGGCACGAGCTACCTTGCCGGTGCAGCGCTCCCATTAAAGGACGGAGTTGCCAATATGATCCGCAACGGGATCTCTTTAGGGAGCGCCTTGAAGCTTGCAACCGAGAACCCGGGACGGTTTGTAAAAGGACGCGGCACATTGCAGGTGGGCGCGGATGCCGACCTGATCCGATTTCACATCGACGATCAGGGGAGCCTTGCGATGGAGAAGCAACTGGTACAAGGAACCGAATGGATTTAGGACATCGTGTGGACAGACACCGCTTGAGGAAGTTGATTGCTTCCGCAATACTCACTTTTTGTCTCTCCTTCCTGTTTGCTCAGCAGAAGCGGGCCGTCTCTCCGCAGATTATCGGATATGTGTTTAGCCGCGATCGCGTGTTGCAGCCGAATGAAATCGCCGCACAAAAGCTCACGCGAATTCAGTATGCGTTTCTGTATACGAAAGATGGGCGAGTTGCGGAAGCTTCTCCTACGGACGCGGCAAACCTCGCTGTTATGGTCTCACTGAAGCGGATCAATCCTGCGCTTGAAGTAGTTGTCTCAATCGGTGGCGGCTCCCATTCGGATGGATTTTCAGACATTGCCGCGACCTCTCAATCGCGTGGGCTGTTTGTGGAGAGCTGCGTGAAGGTGGTCGAACAGTATCATCTGGACGGGATGGATATTGACTGGGAGTATCCCGCGACGCCTCGCCCTGGGGGACACTTTCGCGCGGAAGATAAACAGAATTACACGCTGCTGCTGCGCGATCTCCGCATCGCCTTCGATCTCGCAGCAAAAGCCCTAGGCCGGCACTTGGTGACATCGACCGCAACCGATGGCAAGCCGTTCTTTCTTCGTAACACGGAGATGGCGGAGGTTGCTCGTTACGTCGATACGATTGCCCTGATGGGTTATGACCAATACGGCCATAACGACGCTACTACTGGAAATCATGCGGCACTCTTTACCGACCCTGCAGACCCGAAACATTTCTCCGATGAACAGGCGGTTGAAGCCTACATCGCCGCGGGCGTTCCTGCTGAAAAGATTGTGCTCGGCGTGCCGTTTTATGGTGTGGGTTGGAGCGGCGTTCCGGCCAAGGACCATGGCCTGTTTCAGCCTGTCGTTGCAGGCAAGACGTTCGATGTCCTGTATACGGATATAGCAAAAAAGGACCTTGCGGCCGGCTCCGGTTTTATTCGATATTGGGACAATGCATCGCAGGTTCCCTATCTTTACAACGCGGAGACACAAACCTTTATCTCGTATGAGGATCCTGAGTCGCTAAGGTACAAGGCAGATTTTGTCCAGGCGCGGCATCTGGGAGGCATGATGTTCTGGGCGTATAACGGCGACCCGGAGAATGTATTGCTGGATGCCATCGATGCCGGACTACAGTTCACACCACGAATTGTGAAACGCACCCCACGATAGTCGTAGCCCACTCCGCGGACGGCCTTCGAGAGGTCGCGGAGAAAACAGAGTATTTAGAGTACCGTCGATACTCTGACGGCCGTTAGCGCTTGTCTTTCTCAACACCAAGCTGCACCCAGTCCAGCGCCCAAAAAGGGCTTAGCTGAGGGCGTGCTTCCGTCAGACAAAGATCGTGCTTGCCGCTTAGACCAGAGAGTTGCGATTGCATGAACGCCGTTTGATTTAGCTTTCGACCGGGACCGAATGCAAGCGTCGCCACGACTTTCCCTGTGCAGCTATCCAAGTGAACAGCAAGTTCTCCGTTAGAGGTAATAGGTTGGCCTAATGAAGCGTCGTTCTTTCGGTCCTGAAAGACGTACGGCAAAGGAACAACGTCAGCCGTGATACCCGTCACGCCGGCCAGGTCAGCATCCTTGTATATCCAGCATGGCTTCTTGTAGTTCGTGAGCATCACGGGCCGCTCACCGTGTGGAGGGTCAGGCTCCATGGCGATCACTGGCTCAGTGGAGCATTGCTTTAGTTCCTGGCTATAGCGCCGCCGAATTGTCTGCGCATTGAGTTGTTCGTCGAGCGCGCTGCCGGTAAGTTCGTCGTCACGAAAGGCAGCTGCACGCAGACGCGTGGGCAGCTTGAGATCGAGCGGCGTCTCATACTTCGCCGATGCGTTCGTAACCGGCGAGCCATCGGTGGTGTAGCGGATGTTGCCAAAGCCGGTTTGATTTGCGAGCGCAACTGAGACCGCGGCCTGCGCCGATTGGATAGTCACAGCGCTCTTTACTCGAAAAGCATCTGGATCGAAGCCGATGCCAAGCTCATGGTAACGATGGGTCTCCGCGACCATGCGTTCCTCAAAGTCATTCCAATCCCGGCGTTGCGGGGAAGACCACGCGATCTCAGCGAGTGCGGCCGCACGCGGGAACAACATCCACGCATCGCGATCATCGGTGAGCATGTACTCGGACCACAGGTTTCCCTGGACGCCGATGATATGCTTGCGCTCTTCCGGGGTAAGGATATCGGGAGACGGATTGAACCGGTAGACATCCTCGAGCGTGTTCAGAGCAAATCTTCCCGGGGCTTCATCGTCAGCGTCACTCTGCCGGTAATTGAAGTAGAGTGGCCGGACAGGAGTAAGGACTGCGTCATGCCCCTGCTTCGCCGCATCGATGCCGCCCTGCACCCCGTGCCAGGACATCACGGCCGCGTTGGGAGCAAGACCGCCCTGCAGGATTTCGTCCCAGCCAAGAGTGCGGCGGTGATTCGACGTGAGGAACGTATCGATGCGCTTCACAAAGTAGCTTTGCAATTGGTCTTCATCGGTTATGCCCAACTGCTTCATCTGCGCCTGGACCGCCGGAGAGGCCTTCCATTGGTCCTTGATGGCCTCGTCGCCGCCAATGTGAATGTACTCGCTGGGAAAGAGCGCCATCACCTCCGTCAGGATGTTCTCAATGAAGGTGAAGGTCGCGTCGTTGACATTGTAGAGGTTCGGAAATATTCCGTAGTGATTCGCCGGCGCCGTGAGGGGAGTTTCCGCAACGCCGAACTCCGGATATGCCGCCAGCGCTGCGGAAGCGTGCCCTGGCATCTCAATCTCAGGCACAATCGTGACGTTGCGCTGCGCTGCAAAGGCTACGAGTTCGCGGACCTCCGCCTGCGTGTAGTAACCACCATAGGGGCGATAGGCTTTGCCGGTCACGGGATCGATCTGGCCAACCTGGCTGGGAAGTTCGCGCCAGCCCCCTGTCGTCGCGAGCCTTGGATATCTCTTGATCTCCAACCGCCAGCCCTGGTCATCGGTTAGGTGCCAATGCAGCACGTTCAGCTTCTCCAATGACATCCAATCCACGAGCTCGTGTATGAACCCAATGGATTGCATGTGCCGGGCGGAGTCAAGCATGATTCCACGCCAGGCCATCTGCGGCTGATCGTGGATAGTTACACAGCGCAGCGTTGCCGGGCCGCTCTCCTTTGTGGAAGCGGTCAACATCTGCCAAAGCGTGACGGCACCGTAGAAGAGCCCTGCATCGTGAGCCGCCGAGACGGTGACGCGACGGCTTGTTACCTCAACATCGTAAGACTCTTTGTTCTCTGATTCCGCAGCGGCGATGGTCCTCGCAAAAACCACCAACGCACTCGTTTCCACGGCAGGGTTTTGGGCCTTCGCGACAA
>Ga0302310_10003430_pt1 | contig 12346 bp, 10 predicted proteins | sample III_Palsa_N1_2_FD_200451 | JGI IMG/M metagenome (GOLD analysis project Ga0302310, IMG submission 200451) | Peat permafrost microbial communities from Stordalen Mire near Abisko, Sweden - III_Palsa_N1_2 | ecosystem: Environmental > Terrestrial > Soil > Palsa > Peat permafrost | place: Sweden... | reverse complement strand
CCGCGCGTCCCCACCCGCTCATCACCTCGTCCGCAATAAGCAGCACGCCAGTCTCGTCGCAAATCTTGCGCAGCTTCGGCATGTACTCTTCGGGAGGCACAATCACGCCGTTCGTCCCGACAATCGGTTCCACCAGCACCGCCGCAACATCGCTCTCATTGCGGATCATGTGCTCGAGGTAATCCACGCACGCAATGCCGCACTCTGGATACGTGTGCTTGATGGGACACTTGTAGCAGTGCACCTCCGGCCCAAAAATGATCCCCGGCCCCTTCCCCCTCGGCTCCATCGCCCAACGCCGCGGATCGCCGGTCGCAGCAATGCTTCCTGCCGTCGACCCGTGATAACTCCGATACCGCGCAATCACCTTCGTCTTGCCGGTATACATCCGCGCAATCTTGAATGCCGCCTCGTTCGCATCCGTGCCCGACGTCGTAAAGAAAAACTTGTTCAACCCCTTCGGCAGCACTTCAAGCAGCAGCTTCGACAGCTCTGCGCGCGCCGTCGTTGCATACCCCGGCATCGCATAAGCCAGCTCTTCCGCCTGCTTTTTGATCGATTCAATCACCGCGGCATTCTTGTGCCCCAGGTTCATGCACATCAGCTGCGACGAAAAATCGAGGTATTTCTTGCCCGCAGCATCGGTGATGTAGCAGCCCTCGGCGTCCACGATGTGCATCGGGTTCCATCCCTTCTGGAACCTCCACGTGCCATAATTCGTGTCCTTTGTTATCTGCACCACCTCATCCGAGGTCATCGCCGCGTTCTTCTCCGCCACCACATTACTTGCACTCATCTCGAACCTTCCGCTTCCGCCAACGTCGCGCGATGGCCAATCATCATCAAGTAATAGATTGCTCCCGAAAGCAAGAATCCGACAAACCACGCCATCTTGAACAGCCAGTCCAACGACGGAACGAAACGGCCAACCAGCGCGACCGTAATACCCGCCGTCAGCGCAATCAGCGCCGCCAAATTGAACCCGTGGCGATACTCGTAAATGCCGCCGCGTCGATACAGCGAATACGTATCGAGCCGCGTGTGCCTCACCAGAAAGTAATCAGCCACCATAATTCCCGCTACTGGCCCGAGCAGTCCCGAGTAATCGACGAGCCAACCAAGATAGTTATGCGAGCTCGACACCAGTCTCCAGGGCATAATCGCGAGTCCGAATAAGCCCGTAATCAAACCGCCCGTTCTGAAACTGATCCATCGCGGCGCGAGATTCGAAAAATCGTTGGAAGGCCCAACAACGTTCGCGCCAATGTTCACATTCAGCGTTGCAACCAACAGCGCGATGAGTCCCAGGAAGGCAATCAGTGGTTGATGGAACCGGCCAAGCAACTCAACAGGGCTCCAGATCGGCGTGCCAAACACAACCGTTGAAGCCGACGTCACCGCGATCCCCAGAAACGAGTACAGCACCATCGCCACCGGCAACCCGAACGCCTGCCCCACCAACTGCGACTCTTGATTTTTCGCATACCGCGTAAAGTCTGGAATATTCAAGCTCAACGTTGCCCAATATCCAACCATCGCCGTTAGCGCCGGAAAGAAGAACCGCAGAAACTCACGTGTGTTCGTGAACTTGCTCGGCGCAGCCAGCATCGGACCAAATCCACCCGCCTTGTGCAGCATGAAAATCAGCAGCGTCAGCGACATAAACACCATGAACGGCGCAGAAAAGCTCTGCAGGAATCGAATCGACTCCACGCCGCGCCACACGATGAACATATTCAGCAGCCAAAACCCATAGAAGCAAACCCACGTCACCCAGGCCAGGTTCGCGGTCTGCGGTGCGAACACATGCACCATCTGCGCAATAGCCGTCCCTCCAATCCACGACTGAATTCCAAACCAACCGCAAGCGACAATCGCGCGCAGCATCGCCGGAATATTCGCCCCCACTGGCCCGAAGCTCGCCCGCACAAACACCGGAAACGGGATCCCATACTTCGCGCCAGCATGTGCATTCAGCAGCATCGGGATCAGCACAATCAAATTACCCAGCAGGATGGTCCCCACCGCTTGCTTCCAGTTCATGCCACCGGCAATCAGGCTCGCCGCCAGCATGTAGGTCGTCACCTCCATCGACATCGAAAACCACAGCGCCACGTAGTTGTACGTGCCCCAGGTGCGCTGCGCCGGCATCGTCGGGGCAAGGTCATCGTTATACAGCCGCGGATCCGGCGCATACTGCCCGGCAAACTCATCGCTGTCGAGGGCAATATTATGCGGTGGTGAAATCAACCCAGCCCTCCACCATTGGCTTCACGCTTCACAAACCGTCCGCGCCCCGTCGTTCCCAAAAACTTTCCGGGCTGCGCAACGTTATCCACCACCAGCTCGCCGCGCGAGTACACCTTCGCTGCATTGCCCATCACTTTCCACCCCTCAAACATCGAGTAGTCGGTCGCCATGCATTGCGTCGCCGCCGAGATTGTGTACTCCGCCGTCGGATCCCACAGCAGAATATCTGCGTCGAGCCCGGCTGCAACGCGCCCCTTGCATCGCTCCATACCAAAAATCTTCGCCGGGTTCGTCGCACTCAACGCCACAAATCGCTCCTGCGAAATCTTCCCCGCATTCACGCCAAAGTGCCACAAAATTTGCAGCCGATTCTCCACCCCGGGCCCGCCATTCGGAATCTTGCGAAAGTCTCCGCGGCCAAGCTCTTTCTGATCCGCAAACCGAAACGGGCAGTGATCCGTCGACACAACCGCGAGCGATCCATCGGCGAGCGCGGCCCACAGCGGCTCCTGATTCCACTTCTCGCGCAGCGGCGGCGTGAAGACATACTTCGCCTCCTCCCAACTCTTGCCCGGCATCTGATCCTCAATCGACAGCACCAAATATTGAATGCATGTCTCGGCCAGCGCTTTCGCGCCGCGCGCCTGCATAAATTTCAACGCCGCCAGCGAATCTTCATTCGACAGATGCACGATGTACACCGAGGCCCCCGCCATATCCGCCAACGCAATTGCTCGATGCGTAGCCTCGGCCTCAGCCTTCGGTGATCGGCTCAGCGCATGGAAGTGCGGCTCCGTCTTTCCCTCCGCAATCATCTGCGCAACCACCACGTCAATCGCGCTGCCGTTCTCCGCATGGATGCAACACAGTGCCTTCAGCGCGGCAGCCTTCTGCATCACCTTGAACATCAGCGCGTCGTCGATCATCAGCACGCCGGGATACGCCATGAACAGCTTGAAACTCGATATCCCTTCGGCGACCATCTCCTCCATCTCACGCAGTCCCTGCGCGCCGTCGCCCGGCCCCAGGTCGGTCACGGCCATGTGCAGCCCGTAATCCAAGCAGGCCTTTCCGCGCGACTTCGTACGCCATACATCGAACGCCTCGCGCATGGTGTGTCCCTGGCTCTGCAGCGCGAAATCAATCAGCATCGTCGTCCCACCCACCGCCGCCGCCTGTGTTCCCGTCGTGTAATCATCCGCCGAAGTCGTTCCACCAAACGGCATATCCAGATGCGTGTGGACGTCGATCCCACCGGGCATCACCAGCAGCCCGGTCGCGTCCACCACCTCATGTCCTGCCTCGTTGATGCCCGTCCCTACGCGCGCGATCATCTCGCCCGACACCAGCACATCCAGCTTCCTGGACTCCGTCGCGCTCACCACCGTTCCATTCTTAATCAGGATTCCCATAGCCGCTCCCTACGTCTTCACACTCTCTGCACTCGCCACCCGTTCCGCCCACGTCTCCGGACACAGTCCCGTGTCCACGCGTTCCATTGTGATGCACTCCGGCACAGGACAAACCAGCGAGCACAGATTGCACCCCACGCACTCGTCCACATCCACACGCGGAATTCTCTGCAACGGTGTGACCGCACCATTGGATCCCTCGCCATCCAGATCCAGCTTCGCAATCGGGGTCGTCACAATCGTCTTCATGGTCTCTGCAAACACCATCGCCGGCGTTGGTTTGCCGTGCGGATTCGGCTCATGCTGTGCGTAACGCGGATCCGTTCCCTTTACCGCCTGCTCCATGCCGCCGTCCATGCGGTCGAGATGAATGCATTGGTGCGCTCCGTCCCAGCACGCCGTGTAGCAAAGCTGGCAGCCGATGCACTTGTCCGCATGGATCTCGGCGACCACGCGATAATTCAAGTTCAAATGCTTCCAGTCGCGCATCTTCGGCAGCGACAATCCACGAAAATCGTCGATCGTCTCATAGCCCTTGCGTCGCATCCACGAGAGCAATCCATCGCCCATGTCCTCAACAATCCGATAGCCATAGTGCATCGCCGCCGTGCACACCTGCACCGTTCCTGCGCCCAGCAGTATAAACTCGGCTGCGTCCTGCCAGCTGCCAATCCCGCCAATCCCACTCATCGGCAGCGCGGCCAGCGGATCGCTCATCACCTGCTGCACCATGTTCAGCGCGATCGGCTTCACCGCAGGCCCGCAGTAGCCACCATGCGAACTCTTGCCATCCACATTCGGCCGTGGTTCCAGCGTATCCAGGTCAATCCCCGTAATCGAATTAATCGTGTTGATTGCACTCAACGCATCTGCCCTGGCGCGCTTGGCCGCGCGAGCCGGCATGCGGATGTCGCTGACGTTCGGCGTCAGCTTCACCATCACCGGCGTACGCGCTTTCTCTTTCACCCATCCTGTAATCTGCTCGCAATATTCCGGCACCTGCCCCACCGCCGAGCCCATGCCGCGCTCACTCATGCCATGCGGGCATCCGAAATTTAACTCGAGTCCGTCGACGCCCGCATCCTCGGCGCGCTGCACCGTCTCGTGCCACACCTCGCGCTTGCTCTCCACCATCAGGCTCGCAATCACCACGTGCTTCGGATACCGGCGCTTCACCTCCGCCATCTCTCGCAGGTTCACCTCCGGTGGGCGATCGCTGATCAGCTCAATATTATTGAAGCCCATCATCTTCTGCCCGTTCCAATCAATCGACGAGTAGCGTGAACTCACATTGGTCACCTGCTCGCCAATCGTCTTCCACACCGCGCCACCCCACCCGGCGTCGAAGGCGCGCATGATCTGCTCGCCACAATTGGTCGGCGGCGCACTCGCCAGCCAGAAGGGATTCAGGCATTTGATTCCCGCAAATGTAGTCTCAAGCGTTGGCATGGTTTTCCTCCAACTTCGCAGACAGCCACACCGCAATTCCAATCCCCGCGCGCTTTCCATCGGCCACCGCGTCCACCACCTCGCGTCCACCGTTGGTGCAATCCCCTCCCGCAAAAAACTTTGGGTTCGACGTCTGACCTGTCTCGCGATCGATCAGGATTCGTCCCCGCTCCAGCCGGACCTTGCCCGCATCCTTCCCTGCTGCCGCGCTCACAAACTCAGCATGCGTCGACTGCCCGATCGCCAGCACGACCAGGTCTACCTCCATCAAAATGTGATGCTCGGCCTTCGGCACCAGCGATCCATCCTCGGCCGACTCCAGCCCCGCCAGCTCCAGCGCCTCCACTTTCTTCTCGCCGACAACCTTCACCGGCGTCACATGCCACAGGAACCGCACCCCCTCCTGCCGCGCATGCTCGTACTCAAATGCAAACGCCGACATCTGCGCCGACCCACGCCGGTACACCATGTGCACCTCTTTCGCGCCCAGCCGAACGGCCGCGTTCGCCGCGTCGATCGCTGTGTTCCCAGCGCCAATCACCGCGACGCGCGACGGCACTTCCCTGAGCGTCCCACTCTTGTACCCCGCAATAAAATCGAGCGCATTGGTCACTCCCTCCAGCTCCTCGCCCGCCACGCCAAGCTTATGGATCGCTCCCAGCCCCATGCCCAGGAACACCGCGTCGTAACTCGCCTCGAGCTCCGCAAGTTTCGCCGCATCGACCATGGTGTCGAAGTGAAACTCCACGCCCAGCTGCGCCAGCATATCGATCTCGCGCAGGCTCTCGGCGAGCGGCAGCTTGTACTCGGCTATCCCATACGTGTTGAGACCACCCGGCAGAGGCCGCGCATCGAAGATCTCCGCCCGCACACCGCGCCTGCGCAGCTCCGCCGCACACGCCAGGGACGCCGGCCCCCCACCAATCAACGCAACTTGTTTCCCCGTGTCGGCTCCCGGCGCGAACGGCAGCGGATCGCCGCTAGCATGCAGCGCATCCATCGCAAACCGCTGCAGCCTTCCAATCTCAATCGGCTGTTTGTTATATCGATGCATTACGCAAGCGCCCTCGCACAGCACCTGCACCGGGCACGCACGGGAGCAGCTTGCCCCCAGGATGTTCGCTTCCAGGATCGTTCGCGCCGACCCCTCCAGGTTCCCACTCGCAATCTTCTTGATGAACTTCGGCACATCAATGTGCGTCGGGCAAGCCCCCATGCACGGCGCGCTGCAACCTCCGCCGATAACGCTGCCTTCGAAAAAAAGCTGGTCGCCTCACTCATGGGAACGCGCACATCTCCTTCTCAAATCCGCGCCCGCCTGTTCTGCGCCTGCTGGATGCCGGGGCTATCGGATGAAGGTTAGATTATGCACCATCCGCACCGAAAGTGGGAGCGTCAGCCTCGGCTCCTCAGGCTCCCTGCTGCCCGACCCACGCCATCGTCTTCTCGCTCAAGCGCACAAACGCCTCCACGGCCTGCTCCAGTTGCTCGCGCCTGGTGTCCTCCGCGGCGTTGTGGCTGAGCCCATTCACGCTCTGCACAAACATCATCACCGTTGGAATCCCCAGCCGCGCAACCTCCGCCGCATCATGCAGCGGCCCACTCGGCAGCCTCTCACTCGTCCCAACCGTCTCCACAATCGCCTCTTCCGCGAGCGCAATCAACTCGGGCGAAAACGGTATCGGCTCAATCGACCAGATCTTCGCCCACTCCACCGCGCAGCCTTCTTCCTGCGCAAACCGCTCGCTGGCCTCGCGCGCCTCACGCAGCATCTGGGCTAGAACCTCGGCGTCAAGGTCCCGCATATCCAGCGTCGTCTCGCACCGACCCACAACCGCCGTCACAATCCCCGGAAACGTCTTCACGCTGCCCATAGTTGCCACGGCCTGGGGATGCTTCCGCGCAATCGGCCGAATCTCCAGCGCCAGCTTGGCCGCAGCAGCCAACGCATCGCGCCGTACCTCCATCGGCGTCGAGCCCGAATGAGCTTCCTGCCCTCGAAACGTAATTGCCCACCGCTCCACACCCTTGGTTCCCTGCACCACCGCGAGCGACTTCCCCAGCCGCTCAAGAATCGGCCCCTGCTCAATATGCAGCTCGAGATACGCCGCCAGATTCCTCTGCTCTTTCGCTGCCTCGCCCACCCGATCGACATCCACACCACAAGCCGCTAGCGCAGCCTCCAGCGTCACGCCATCCTTGTCGGTCCGCCGACGATCGGCCTCCACGGTAGCCTTGCCCGCAAACGCAGCCGAGCCAAATAAACTCCGCCCAAACCGCGCACCCTCTTCATCGGCCCAGTCCACCAGCTTCACGGTCACCGGCGGCCGGCCTCCATGCATTTCCGCCGCATGCGTCAACACCTCCAGCGCCGCCATCACGCCCAGGCACCCATCCAGCCACCCGCCATTCGGCACCGAATCCAAGTGGCTTCCCACCACCAGCGCCCGCTCACTCTCCCCCGCCAGCGTCACCCAATGATTCCCCGCGGCGTCATAATGCGCTTCCAGTTCCGCGCCCATCGCCTTCAGCTTCCCCTCAAACCAGGCGCGCGCCTTCAGCCACGTGGGCGACCACGCCACCCTCTGCGCCCCCTGCTCATCCGCGGTCAACGCCCGCAGCTCCCCCAGATTCGCCAGCACCCGCCCCGCATCCACCATCCCATCACCTCACCACCTCAACCTAGCACCAACCAAACAAAGCGGGCCACCTCCACGAGGCAGCCCGCCTTCTCTACGTTCTACAATCTACCCTCTATCCCCTGCCCTACTTGCTTCCCGGCGGCACAATTCCATTCATCCGCAGATACTCCACCAGCTGCCCATAGTGATCGTAGCCATGCGCCACGCCAAAGGCTGCGAGGGTCGCCCGCGTGCTCTGGCCATCGATCGGCTTAATCGGCTCAAACGCATTCTCGGGAGTGATCGTCGCAATCGCCTTGTGGGCAAACGCGAACGAACCCGCCAGCGCCGCGACAGCCTCATCCTTGGTCTTGATGTCACCCAGCGCCTTCAAATCCACATCCGGCTTCATCCCGCCGACGGCCGAATAGAAGTAGTAGTTCGCCTCGGCCACGTGCGTCACCTGCTGCACGAACGTACGCACGGTATCAAACTTCACGCCCTGTCCCGGCACAAAGATCGCAACCGTCGGCGCAAAGCTGTACTTGTCCGCGGGCATCGCCTTTACCACGCCCATCGCATCGTTTTCATACAAGCTCAGCAAATCATCCAGCGCCTTCGCCGGCGAGGTCGCGCCCATCTTCATCGGCGCATCCATCTTCATCTGCGCGCTCGCCGCCACAGAACCTACGCTGAACAAACAACAAGCACCCAGCGCCAAACCTATCGTCATCATCCGTAAACGCATCTCGCTCACCTCGGTTCAATTTCCGTTCCAAAAGCACATCCAGCCTAGCAGTCCCGTCTTTCCCACAGCATAAAAATATTCCCGAGCGAAATCCGCACTCGCCCGTCTTTGCCTATAGAGGTTAAACATGGCGTCGAGCGGTCGGTTGGATTTGCCCAGCCACTGGGAAAGGCAGTGGGACGTGGCGTTTGTCTCCGCGGAAACAACATCGGAGACCGACCTGACCGCGCTTGTCCAGACTTACTCTGCGCTGCTCTTCCGCGTCGCCCACTCAATCCTCCGCAACCGCGCCGAGTCCGAAGATGTGGTCCAGGACGTCTTCCTGCGCGTCCTCGAACATCGTTTGAAGCTCCCCGAAGTCCGCGACCTCCGCGTCTGGCTGGTCCGCATCACCTGGAACCTGGCGATCGATCGCCGCCGCCGCATCCGTCCCGACCAGCTCGACGAACCCTTCGCCGAATCTCTCATCGCCCACTCCATCCCCGCCGACCAGGCCTTATCCGACGCCCGCCAGATTGCCGCCACCCTGCGCGAAATCGAGCGTCTCCCCAAACCCGAGCGCCACGCCCTGCTGCTCTCCGCTATCGACGAGCTCAGCATTACCGAAATTTCGACCGTCCTCCACCGCTCCGAATCCGCCGTCCGCGCCTTGCTCTTCCGAGCCCGCACCCGCCTACGCGAGCGGCTCGAGAAAGGAAAACCCGCATGAATTCTCAGTTCAACACCGACGCCCATATCGACCAGGTCCTCGACGCCCTGCGCACCACCGAGCCTCCCACCGGCCTCGAACAGCGTATCGCCGCCCGCCTCGCCCAGGCCGCCGAAGCCCGCAAGATCGCCGCGGCTTCAGACTCCGGCCCCTCCTATATCTCCGTCATCCTGAACGGAGTGAAGGACCCCTGTAGTTCGCTCGCGCACGCAAAGCTCTACACTGTAGCCGCCCTCACCATCGTCACCGCCTTGACCGCTACGATCCTCCTCCACCGCGACCCGTCCACCATCGCGCGCACCACGCCACATATCTTCGTTCCGTCATCCACCGCCGTGCTTGAAGGGGCAGGACTCCAGTCGAGCCATGCTGCAGCCCCCGGCAATCCGGCTTCAGCCGCCGAGGGTATGTCCACCACAGCCACTACTCGGACACCCCAAACCTTCAGCCTCGGGTCCCAAAGCACCCTCCAAACAGCAGGGGGTTTAGCCCCGGCTCCACCGCAGGACCCCGAAGCGATCGCCCTGGCCGAAACGCTCGCCCCCAGCCGTCCCGCGCCGCCGATGCCGCTCACCGCGCAGGAGAAGCTCATCCAGGCCGCCACCCGTCCCGGCCAACCCATCCAGCTGGCCGAGCTCGACCTCGCCCGCGCCCCCATCCTCCGCGCCGCCGCTGAGGCCCGCGAGACTGCAAGCATCGAGAGCTACGTCAAAACCCTTCTCGCGCCTTTCGCCGTAGCCGACGCGCTTCAACCCACGACCTCCTCTCAACCGCAGGAAGCCCCCACGTCGGCCCCCGCGGAGCCCACCTCCAACCCCTCCAACTAACCTCAACGAACGGAGCCCCCCAATGACTCTCACGCAATCCCGCCGCGCAGGCGCACGATCCCTCATGGTCTTAGCCGTCTGTCTGCTCCCTCTCCCCCTCGCCGCGCAAGCACCCTCAGCCGACGTCAAAACCTACGACTCCGACTGCAGCAAGCTGCCAACCCAGGTGGAAAGGGCCAAGTGCGAGGTGGCGCGCGCGCAGACCAAGACAATCTTCCTCAAAAACGTTATCAACTCGAATGACGCGAATGAAATTATGGTGGCGGTTCGCAACTCCTTTGATCCGAGCCTCAAGGTCTATCTCCTTAACAGCCAGAATGCACTCGTTGTCACCACCTATCCCGAAGAGTTTGCCAGGGTCGAGGCACTCGTCCGAGCCCTTGATCTTCCCCGAAAGACCTACCGCGTCACCTACACCCTCACCGAGCTCGACGCCGGCAAAACCGTCAGCACCCAACACTTTTCCGTGTTGGTCGGCGACGGAGACTACACCAGCATGAAGGAAGGCAATAAGATCCCCATCGCCACGGGCACCTACGCGAACGGCGTTGCGGCCACCTCTCCCAGCTCCGAGATACAAACCCAGTTCACCTACCTCGACGTCGGTATGAACTTCAATACCTCCATCACGGTGACAGGCAATACCGTACTCCTGAAGTCGAAGGTCGAGGACTCCAGCCTGGACCAGCCCGTCACCATCGCCGGCGTCACCGAGCCGGTCGTGCGCCAATCCGTCCTGGACGGCCAATCCGTCCTCACCCTCGACAAACCCTTCATGCTCGGCACCATCGACATCCCCAACACCGCCCGCCACATGGACATCGCCGTGCTCGTCGAGCAAATCAAGTAAGCACCCTTCTCCAACGCCTCACGGCCGCGCAGGTCACTGCGTAGCCGTGAGGCTCTTTTCGTCGCGCACCGCAAAGCCTCTCGCCCTCGGCGCAAGACCTACAATGGATTTATGGACCGCATCTACCTCGACGCTAACGCCACCACCCCCGTGCTCCCCGAGGTGGTCGAGGCCATGCGTCCCTTCTGGTCCGAAACCTTCGGCAATCCCAGCTCCGCGCACCACGCCGGCCAGCGCGCCCGCTCCGCCGTCGACCACAGCCGCACTTCCGTTGCGCGCCTACTCGGCTGTTCGGCTAAGGACATTGTGTTTACCTCGGGCGGCACCGAGAGCGACAACCTCGCCCTCGACGGCGTTTTGGCTCCCTTCCTCGACAAGCGCCAGCCCGCTCACCTCCTCACCACCGAGATCGAGCACCACGCCGTCCTGTACACCGCGCAGGCTGTCCGCCGCCGCGGCGCCGACGTCACCTATCTCGTGCCCACACGCGGCGGGATCATCGACCCCCAAGCCTTCGAAGCGGCTCTCCGTCCCGACACCGAGCTGGTTTCGATTATGTTCGCCAACAACGAGACCGGAGCCGTCCAGCCCGTCGGCAAACTGGCCCGCATTGCCAAGGCCTACAACCCGGCAATCCTCTTCCACACCGACGCGGTCCAGGCCGCCGGCAAGCTTCCCCTCGACCTCTCGGGCGCTCTCAAGAACGTCGATCTGCTATCGATTTCCGGCCATAAGATGTACGCGCCGCAAGGGACGGGCATCCTCTTCGTCCGCAGCGGCGTGCATGTCGCGCCGCTGATTCACGGAGGCCCGCAGGAACGGCAGCGCCGCGCCGGCACGGAGAACGTCCCCGGCATCGTAGCCCTGGGCCGCGCCGCCGAACTCGCCCAAGCCTGGCTCGCCTCGGACGCCCCCGCCGAACTCGCCGCCCTGCGCGACAAGCTCGAGACCGGCCTGCTCGCTGCCATCCCCAACATCCAAGTTAATGGATCGACGACCCACCGCTCGCCCAACACCACCAACCTCCGCTTCGACAACGTGGACGCCGAAGCCCTGCTCATCGCGCTCGACATGCAGGGCATCGCAGCCAGCTTCGGCGCGGCCTGCCAGTCCGGCGCCACCGAGCCCAGCCACGTGCTGTTGGCCATGGGCCTGACGCCCGCCGAAGCCCGCTCCAGCCTGCGCCTCTCTCTCTCCCGCCTCACCACCGCCGAAGAGATCGACCGCGCCCTCGCGATCATTCCCGCCGCCGTAGCCCGCCTCCGGGCTATCGCTTAAAAGGCAACGCCACCCCATCCATCGCGGGGCGGCGCGCTCCTAATCACTAGCCGCTAATCACGAATCACTGCTTACAGGTACCACGGAATATTGACGACCACGATCCGCTGATTGCCCTTCAGCAGCAGCAGCTTCAGCAACTGCACGCGTTGTCCATGAAGCAGGTTCTCCCACCAATGCCGCACCACCAGCTCCGGCAGCA
>Ga0302310_10003423_pt1 | contig 12366 bp, 12 predicted proteins | sample III_Palsa_N1_2_FD_200451 | JGI IMG/M metagenome (GOLD analysis project Ga0302310, IMG submission 200451) | Peat permafrost microbial communities from Stordalen Mire near Abisko, Sweden - III_Palsa_N1_2 | ecosystem: Environmental > Terrestrial > Soil > Palsa > Peat permafrost | place: Sweden... | reverse complement strand
TGGGCAGGAGGTAGCCTTTAGGTGGCCTTTTGACCGGGATCGCTCTATGGGTCGCATTCGCTTTTTCGTCATGGCCGGGCAGAAGCGCGAAGCGCGTATTCGCGCTAGACGTCCCGGCCATCCACGTCTTTCTTGCTAAGTGAAGCTAAGACGTGGATGCCCGGCATCGCAGACAAGTTTACGCAGTCTGCGCAAAGGCAGACTGCTAAGGCCGGGCATGACGAGCCAATTCTGTTGGCTGAAATTTGAGTCAGACTCTGAGGAGATGCGCCGTGAGCGTCACGCAGCAACAGGTTATCGATGTCTTGGCCAAGGTAGCGACGCCGCGCGGCGTCGCCCTGACCAATGCCGGCGTGCTTTCGGCCATCACCGCCAACGACGGCAAGGTGTTCTTCTCGATCAATGTCGAGGCCACCGAGGCCCGCGCCTGGGAAAGTGTGCGGGCCGCGGCCGAAGCGGCCGTGCGCGCCATTCCCGGCGTCACCATGGCCATGATCGCACTGACCGCTGAACGCAAGGCCGGTCCCGCGGCGCCGCCGCCAGCGCCGCATCGTCACAGCCACGGTGTACAGAACGTCGCGGCGCACCGGCCGCCGCAAAGTCCGGCATCGCCGATGTCGAAGCAGTCGGAAATCCCCGGCATTGCCGCCGTCATCGCGGTCGCTTCCGGCAAAGGCGGTGTCGGAAAGTCGACCACGGCGCTCAATCTGGCGCTCGGCCTGCGCGATCTCGGTCTGCGCGTCGGCCTGCTCGACGCCGACATCTACGGACCCTCGGTGCCGCGGCTGACCGGCATTCACGAGAAGCCGCAGCTCAATGACGACAAGAAGATGATTCCGATCCAGCGTTTCGGTCTCGCGATCATGTCGATCGGTTTTCTGGTCGAGGAGGAAACCGCGATGATCTGGCGCGGGCCGATGGTGATGTCGGCCATCACCCAGATGCTGCGGGACGTGGCGTGGGGTACGCTCGACGTCCTGGTGGTCGATATGCCCCCCGGCACCGGCGATGCGCAGCTGACGCTGGCGCAGAACGTGCCGCTCAAGGGTGCCATCATCGTTTCGACGCCGCAGGATCTTTCCCTGATCGATGCGCGGCGCGGGCTTGCGATGTTCAAGAAGGTCAACGTGCCGGTGCTCGGCATTGTCGAGAATATGAGCTATTTCCAGTGCCCGCATTGCGGCACACAATCGGACATTTTCGGCCACGGCGGCGCGCGGCATGAGGCCGAGCGCCTTGGGGTGCCGTTTTTGGGCGAAATTCCGCTGCACATGTCGATCCGCGCCACCTCGGATTCCGGGACGCCCGTGGTCGAAAGCGAGCCGAATGGGCCGCATGCGGCGATTTACCGGGCGATCGGCGCCAAGGTCCGCGATCAGCTCCAGGGCGCCATCGCCGCTGCCTGAACCGGTCTTCCGGTCATATGCGACTTTCGTTTAATCGGCGCCGCCATCCCTTGGTCGCGTTTTCGTAGGCCTTACTTCCGTGTTAAGCCCCCGGCAGAGCGTGTTCGGGCAGCGTGGAAATCGTTCGCCGAGAGAAATGCTCCAGGAAATACGGGAAACGCGCCCAACAAGGAGATGCCTTAATGAAGCGTCGTGATTTTTTGAAAGTTTCGGCAGCCGGTGCCGCGCTCGGGACCGTGGCCTCGCCGGCCATTGCCCAATCCTCGCCCGAGATCAAGTGGCGCATGACGTCCAGTTTCCCGAAGTCGCTCGACACGCTGTTCGGCGCTTCGCTGGAGTTTTCCAAATACGTCGCCGAAATGACCGACAACAAGTTTCAGATCCAGGTGTTTTCCGCCGGCGAAATCGTTCCGGGCCTGCAGGCGCTCGACGCGACCTCCAACGGCACCATCGAGATGAGCCACACGGTCTCGTATTATTACGTCGGCAAGGATCCGACATTCGCGATCTATTCCTCGGTGCCGTTCGGCCTCAATGCGCGCATGCAGAATTCCTGGTGGTATCAGGGCGGCGGCATGGAGCTCGGCAATGAGTTCTTCAAGAAATTCGGCTTGATCGGTTTTCCCTGCGGCAATACGGGCACCCAGATGGGCGGCTGGTTCCGCAAGGAGATCAAGACCGTCGCCGATCTCTCCGGATTGAAATTTCGCATCGGCGGCATTGCCGGGCAGGTGCTGCAAAAGGTCGGCGTGGTGCCGCAGCAGCTCGCCGGCGGCGACATCTACCCTGCGCTTGAAAAGGGAACCATCGACGCGGCCGAATGGGTCGGACCCTATGACGACGAGAAGCTCGGTTTTCAGAAGGTCGCCAAATATTATTATTATCCCGGCTTCTGGGAAGGCGGTCCGACCGTGCACGCGTTCTGCAATCTCGAAAAGTGGAATTCGCTGCCGAAGAGCTATCAGGCCATCGTCAGCAACGCGTGCGCGAATGCCAATACCTGGATGTTGGCGCGTTATGACATGCAGAATCCGACGGCGTTGAAACGTCTGGTCGCCGGCGGCACGCAACTGCGTCCCTTCACCAATGAAGTGCTGGAAGCGTGCCTGAAGGCGAGCAATGAATTGTGGGCGGAGATTTCCGCCAAGAACGCCGACTTCAAGAAATCCATCGACGCGATGCAGGCCTATCGCTCCGACCAGTATCTGTGGTGGCAGGTCGCCGAATACACCTTCGACAGCTTCATGATCCGCTCGCGCACCCGCGGCTGATTGTCGCTTGAGCACTAAATTTAGGCCCGGCCTCATCAGAGGCCGGGCTTTTTGCATTGCGATACCCCAGTTCATCATGGAAATCCCGAACCGGATGTTCCATGCTGAGCGAAAGCCTCGACACGAAGGCTGACGGACACCATCACAGGGGGAAAGCTCAATGAAGCGTCGCGACTTTATCAAGGTCACCGGAATAGGCGTCGCGGGCGCCGCTACCATTGCCGCGCCGGCGATTGCGCAATCGATGCCGGAGATCAAATGGCGCATGACGACCAGCTGGCCGAAATCGCTCGACACGCTGCATGGCGGCGCCGAGCAGATGGCCAAGGTGGTCGGCGAAGCCACCGACAACAAATTCCAGATCCAGACCTTTGCCGCCGGCGAAATCGTTCCCGGCCTGCAGGTGCTCGACGCCGTGCAAAACGGCACCGTCGAACTCGGGCATACCGCGTCTTACTATTACTTCGGCAAGGATCCGACGTTTACCTTTGGTTCGTCGGTTCCGTTCGGACCCAACATGCGCCTCAACCAGGCCTGGTACATGCTTGGCGGCGGCAAGGAGGTCCTCAACGAGTTTTACAAGAGCTACAACGTCATCTCCCTGCTCGCGGGCAACACCGGCTGTCAGATGGGGGGCTTCTTCCGCAAGGAGATCAATACCGTCGACGATCTGCAGGGACTGAAATTCCGCATCGGCGGCTTTGCCGGACGCGTGATGCAGAAGCTCGGCTGCGTGCCGCAGCAGCTGGCCGGTGGCGACATCTATCCCGCGCTGGAAAAAGGCACGATCGATGCCGCCGAATGGGTCGGGCCGTATGACGACGAGAAGCTCGGCCTCTACAAGGTCGCGCCTCACTACTATTATCCCGGCTGGTGGGAGGGTGGGCCGATGCTGCTGGCCATGGTCAACCTCGACAAGTGGAATACGCTGCCGAAATATTATCAGAGCGTGCTCGAGCAGGCCGGTCATTATGCCAACAACTGGATGATGGCCAAATACGACGCCGTGAATCCGGCGGCGCTGCGCAAACTGCTTGCCGGCGGCACCAAGCTGCACGCGTTCTCGCCGCAGATCATGGAAGCGAGCTTCAAGGCCGCCAAGGAACTGCATGCCGAGGTCGCCGCGACCAATGCGAATTTCAAGAAGGTCTATGACTCGATGACCGCCTTCTCGAACAACGGCTATGCCTGGTTCCAGGTTGCCGAGGTCGGTTACGACAGCTTCATGGCACGGCACTCGCAGAGCTGATCGCCAAAGTTTATCAAGCCGGCCATTCGGTTCAGGCCAACAAACACAAAACTCCCGGAGCGAAGGCTTCGGGAGTTTTTGTTGCCGGGAACGCGGACGCTATGGCTTTGCCGGAGGCCCGAAGTCGAGCGGCGGCAGCTCGACCTGCGGAACGTCGATCTTGATCGAGTTCAGGTCGACGTTGACAGGCTTGTCGAGCAGACCGGTCACCGTGATCGGGAAAGCGATCACGAGGACGACCATGATCGCCTGCAATCCCACCCACGGCAGCGCGCCCCAATAGATGTCCGAGCTCTTGACTTCCTTCGGTGCGACGCCGCGCAGATAGAACAGCGCAAATCCGAACGGCGGATGCATGAACGAGGTCTGCATGTTGACGCACAGCATGACGCCGAACCAGATCAGCGCGGCATCGGCACCCACCACCGGCGTCAGGATTTTCTGCGCGATCGGCGCGATCATCGGCAGGATGATGAAGGCGATCTCGAAGAAATCGAGGAAGAACGCCAGGAAAAAGATGAACAGGTTGATGAAGATCAGGAATCCCCAGACGCCGCCGGGCAGGGAGGTCAGGAGGTGCTCCAGCCACACGCCGCCGGAGACGCCGAGGAACACCACCGAAAAGCAGGTCGAGCCGATCAGGATGAACACCACCATGGTGGTGATGCGCATCGTGGTCTCGTAACCCTGCTTGATCAGGTCGCGCAGTTCGGGAATCCGCACCGCCTCCAGGCAGATCCAGACCACGGCGAGGTAGGTGACGGCAAACGCCAGCTTGAAGATCAGTCCTTCGGTCGCGAAGATTCCGATCATGGTGCCGATACCGCCGGTGATCACGCCAATGATCAGAACCTTGCGGCCGGTGGTGCTGAAATCCTTGCTGTGGATCGCCGCCAGCACGATGGCGCCGACGGCGCCCATGGCGCCGGCCTCGGTCGGCGTCGCCAGACCCATCATCATGGTGCCGAGCACGACGAAAATGAGCACCGCCGAGGGGATAATGCCCTTCAGGCATTTGCGCCACAGTGGCCAGCCGGTCAGCGTCAATTCGGTCTTCGGCACCGGCGGCAGATAGTCGGGCTTGAAAATGCCGAGCACGAACGTGTAGCCGGCGAACAGCATGATCTGGAAAATCGACGGGCCCCAGGCGCCCAGATACATGTCGCCGACGGATTTGCCGAGCTGGTCGGCCAGCACGATCAGCACCAGCGACGGCGGCACCAATTGGGTGATGGTGCCGGACGCGGCCAGCACGCCGGTGATGTAGCGCATGTTGTAGCCATAGCGGATCATCACCGGCATCGAGATCAGCGCCATGGCGATGACCTGCGCCGCCACCGTGCCGGTGATGGCGCCGAGGATGAAGCCGACCAGGATCACCGAATAGCCGAGGCCGCCGCGGATCGGTCCAAACAGCTGGCCCATCGAATCCAGCATGTCCTCGGCCAGCCCGCAGCGCTCCAGGATCGCGCCCATAAAGGTGAAAAAGGGTATCGCGAGCAGCAGTTCGTTGGACAGCACGCTGCCGAACACGCGGCCCGGGATCGCCTGCAGAAAATTCAGATCGAAGAAGCCGAGATGAATCGCGAGGAAGCCGAAGGAAAGCCCGACCGCGGCCAGTGTGAAGGCCACCGGGAAGCCGATTAGCATGGCGACAACCAGGCCGCCGAACATCAGCGGCGGCATCGTTTCCAGCGTAATCATTGCGTCGGCCTCTCGTATTTCGCATCGATCGTCACCTGACCCCGAAGGGCGGCGATGCGCTTGATGACCTCTGAGACGCCTTGCAATGCGAGCATGACGAAGCCGCACGGAATCACGAATTTGATCGGCCAGCGGATCAGGCCGCCGGCATTGCCCGACATTTCACCGACCGCATAGGCCTGATGGAAGAAGGGCCAGGACAGATATGACAACAGCAGGCAGGCCGGGATCAGGAAGAACAGCGTCCCGATCAGGTCGAGCCAGAGCTGTCCGCGCTCGCTGAGAAACAGATAGAAGATCTCGACCCGGACATGCTCGTTGCGTTTGAAGGTGTAGGAGGCGCCGAACATCACCAGAATGGCGAACATGTACCACTGCAGCTCGAGCCAGCCGTTCGAGCTGTAGCCGAAGGCATAGCGGATCATGGCATTGCCGGCGCTCACGAGGCAGGCGGCCAGCACCAGGAAATTGCAGACGTAGCCGATCTTTTCATTGATCAGGTCGATGAACGAGCTGATCGCCAGCAATGGACGCATGGTGTTTTCTCCGGCACTCGCCATCAAGTCACGCCCGTTGTCGCAACGGGCATCCTTTGGCGTCCGCACGCAGAACCACGGCTCATTTTCAGGAGCGATCGCAACGATAGTCCTCCCCCAATTGCGCTCTTATTGAGCTCTTGCCATCTTGACCGCGCTCATCCGGCGCAGCGGCTTATCCAGCCGAGCAGGCATAAAAGCCAGCGCACCATTTCAGCGCGCCATGGCGGCGTCAATTGGAAAATGGGCAAATTGACGTGGGATCAAGTGGTTGCAAGGGGCTTGGTAAATCAACCGCGTTGCCAAAGAGCCGGCACCTCGCGCGCCGGACATTCAGCCGCCGGTCACGCTCATATGGCGGCTGACGCTCGGGCGGTTGTGCCGGCGATCGATGATGAAGTCGTGGCCCTTCGGCTTCAGGCCGATGGCGCGGTCGATCGCGGCGCTGAGCAGTTCATTGTCGGCGGAGGCCCGCAGCGGCCGGCGCAGATCGGAGGCATCCTCGTGACCGAGGCAGGTATGCAGCGTGCCGGTGCAGGTGATCCGCACCCGGTTGCAGGACTCGCAGAAATTATGCGTCATCGGGGTGATGAAGCCGAGCTTGCCGCCGGTCTCGTTGACGCGAACGTAGCGCGCCGGGCCGCCGGTGTCGTCGTCGAGGTCGGTCAGCGTATATTGCTTGGCGAGACGCGCCCGGAGCAGGGACAACGGCACATACTGGTCGATGCGTCCCTCGCCGATGTCGCCCATCGGCATCACCTCGATCAGCGTCAGCGCCATGGCCTGGCGGTGCGCCCATTCCATCAGCGCGGGAATCTCGTCCTCGTTCATGTTCTTCAGCGCGACCGCGTTGATCTTTACCGCCAGACCGGCCGAGCGTGCCGCCTCGATGCCGGCCAGAACCTTGTCGAGATCGCCCCAGCGGGTGATGGCCTTGAATTTTGCGGGATCGAGCGTGTCCATCGAGACGTTGATGCGGCGCACGCCGCAGTCGCGCAGCTCATGGGCATAGCGCGCCAGCTGCGAGCCATTGGTCGTCAGCGTCAGCTCGTTGAGCGCGCCGGATTTGAGATGCCGCGACAGCGAGCGCACCAGCGACATCACATTGCGCCGGACCAGCGGTTCGCCGCCGGTCAGGCGCAGTTTTCGCACGCCCTTGGCGATGAAGGCCGAACACAGCCGATCGAGTTCTTCGAGCGTCAGCAAATCGGCCTTGGGCAGGAATGTCATGTCTTCCGACATGCAATAGAAACAGCGCAGATCGCAGCGATCCGTGACCGATACCCGCAAATAGCTGATGGTCCGGCCGAACGGATCGGTCATCGGACGCAGCAGCGATGCGGGACTACTCAACAAGGATTCGGTCATCAATGTGCCTGTGGACGCGGCCACCGTATTAGCAGGAAACGGTGCTTCGCCAACTTAATCTAGGCACGTTGCTACCCCGGTACAATCCACTGTTTTGCCACCGTTTGCCGCAGCTGGACGGGTGCAGTGCACGCAATCAGCGCGGGGGTGGTGGTGGCGGTGCGGATCCCTGCGCGGGATCGGGGAAGGCCGATCCATCGGCAGGCGGGGCCCCGGCGGCGCCCTTGGGGACCTTCGGCTTCTTCGGCCGCATCATCTTGTGGGCGGCCTTCGGCAGCGGGCCGGCCGGTTGCAGTTCCGCGACCACCGGGTTGGGATCGGTCTTGGTTGTCCCCGGGCTGAAGAACTCGCCGGGGACGCGGATGATCTGCACCGGGATGGTCGCCGGCTGGAACCTGGGCAGGGTGTAACTCACGGTAAAGCCGCCGGTGTCGGGAACCGGCAAGGTCACCGAGCAGGGGGTTCTACAATTCTGCCCCAGCGACGTCCGCGCATCGGCGCCCGGCGGGTTCGATTCGATCTGGACCTGCAGGGTCGGCGGCGCCGACTTGAAGTAATCGGTCGAAAACGACGCACAACCGGCGAGGCTCAAACCTGCTGCGGCAATCGCGATAACACGACGCATGATCAATCCGTCACTCTACTGCGGCAAACAGCCACAATCCCCAGATCGACCATAAGAGCGTCGGCACAGCCGCGCAACCATGCGGATCGTGATCGTTAATAGATGGTTAATGCCCGGATTCGACGCGATAAAATCAGGCTGTAAAATCAACATCTTATCGATCTATTTCGAAGCCAGCATCAGGCTTTCCACCGCGGCCGGGAGCTGATTCATGTGCCCGATCAGGAGATCGGGTTTGAGCTCGGCGATCGGAACCTCGGTATAGCCGAATTCGACGCCGATCACGGGAACGCCGGCGCGGCGGGCGACGCCGATATCCGGACCGGCATCGCCGACCATGACCGTCGAGGACATTTCGCCGCCGGCGCGCGCGACCGTCTGCCGCAAGATCGCCGGATCGGGCTTGGAGATGCCGAAGGTGTCGGCGCCGCAAATCGCGGAAAATCGCGCGCTCAGCCCCAGCCGGTCCAGCAGCAGCTTCGACAGCCACTCCAGCTTGTTGGTGCAGACCGCAAGGCGATAGCCGCGGGCGGCGAGCTCGTCGAGCGCGGCTTCCAGGCCCTCGAACGGGCGCGAAGCGTCGGCGATGTGGGCGGCATAGTAGTCGATGAAATCGCTGGTGAGCCGGTTGAGGTCTTTGAGTTCAACGGCGCGGCCATCCACTTCCAGGCCGCGTTCGATCAGCCGCCGGGCGCCGGCGCCGATCATGGCGCGCGCGGAATGCAGCGGCACCGGGGGCAGTCCCTCGCGGTCCAGCACATAATTGAGCGCGCTGATCAGGTCGGGCGCCGTATCCACAAGCGTGCCGTCCAGATCGAATACAACGGTTCGGGCAGAGGTCATCGTGGATCGCTAGCGGTCCGCGTGTCATCATGCAAGTAGGGATCATTGCGCCGGAAGTCATGCCCGAATTCCTGCCGGAATTCCTGGCGGGAAAACCGCCGATTCCGGGCCAAATTAATTGCCAGGTTAATTTATCGGGCCGGTGTATAGCGCTGTTACTTGTCGCAAAACGACGCTAGATATGCCCCCGCTTGATATCGCCGATCGCACGGTCGGCGGCGGTTTCCCAGAGGCATCGTTCGCACGTGAATATGGACGAATTGAAACGGCAGGCGGCGGGTCGTGCGCTCGAGTTCGTGCGCGATGGCATGAAGCTCGGCCTCGGCACCGGTTCGACCGCGAAACATTTTGTCGAGCTTCTCGGCGCGCGGGTTCGCGCCGGGCTCGATGTCGTCGGCGTGCCGACGTCGGAAGCGACCCGGGCTGACGCGGTACGCTGCGGGATAAGGCTGACCACGCTCGATGAGGTCGATCGGCTCGATCTGACCGTCGACGGCGCCGACGAAATCGATCCCGATCTCAATCTGATCAAGGGCGGCGGCGGCGCCTTGCTGCGGGAAAAGATCGTCGCCGCGGCGTCGGATCGCATGATCGTGATCGCGGACGACTCCAAATGGGTCGAAACGCTCGGTCGCTTTCCGCTGCCAATCGAGGTAATCCCGTTCGGACTGGCGGCGACGCAACGCGCGATCGGGGGGGCCTGCGCCGAATCCGGCGTTTCCGGACCGATGGTGCTCCGAAAGGGCCAGGACGGCCACGTTTTTGTCACCGACGGTGGCCACTGGATTGTCGATGCCCATCTCGGGCGCATCACCAGGGCCGCGCATCTGGCGGGATTGCTGACCGCCATTCCGGGGGTCGTCGAGCACGGACTATTCATCGGTCTTGCCAGCACGGCGATGCTGGCGGGCCATGCTGGAATTCGGGTTATTGAACGGCGCTGACGCCGCAATCGAGGAGAATATCAATGAAGAACCGATCGAGAATCATGCTGGCTGCGGGCCTCGCGGTAGGGCTGGCGCTGGCATGTGTCCCGGCGAATGCGCAACAGCCGGCTGCGGCCAAGCCGGCTTCGCCTGCGGCCATCGCGGCGGCGAAGGAAATCCTGGAGATGAAACACGCCAACGCGATGTACGCCCAAGCCGTTCCCAGCATCGTCGAGCAGGCCAAGACCAATATCATGCAGAACAACATCAACTATCAGAAGGATCTCAACGAGGTTGCGGTGATTGTCGCGCAGGGCCTTGCCGGCCGCGAGAAGGAAATCGGCGAGGGCATGGCCAAGGTCTATGCCGAGGCGTTTACCGAGCAGGAATTGAAGGACCTCGTCACCTTCTACAAATCGGCGCTCGGTCAGAAATTGCTGGTGGCGGAGCCGCAGGCCATTCAAGCCAGCATCGAATATATGAAGCAATGGGCGCAGGCGTTTGGCCAGACCGTCAACGCCCAGTTCCGCGCCGAGATGCATAAGCGCGGCAAGGACTACCAGTAAGGACATCCGATAACGATATCTGATCTCGCATCCGACCCTGATCGAGGCTGACATGGCTGAGTTCGACACCGATCTGTTCGTCATTGGAGGCGGATCGGGCGGCGTTCGTGCCGCCCGGATCGCCGCCGGCCATGGTGCGCGGGTCATGATCGCCGAAGAGTACCGGATGGGCGGCACCTGCGTGATCCGCGGCTGCGTGCCGAAGAAGCTGCTGGTCTATGCGTCCCACATCCATCACGAGATCGAGGACGCGGCGGGTTTCGGCTGGACCATCCCTTCGGCGACCTTCGACTGGCCCACCTTGATCGCCAACAAGGACAGGGAGATCGCCCGGCTGGAGGCGGCCTATACCGCCAATGTGGAAAAATCCGGCGCGCGCGTGGTCAAGACCCGCGCGGTGCTGGAGGATGCGCATACGCTGCGGCTCGCCACCGGCGAGACGGTGCGGTCGAAAACCATTCTGATCGCGACCGGCGGCGCGCCCAACCACGGGCTTGCGATCCCCGGCATCGAACATGTGATCTCCTCGAACGAGGTGTTTCACCTGGCCGCGCTGCCGCGGCGCATCCTGATCCAGGGCGGCGGCTATATCGCGCTGGAATTCGCCTGCATCTTTGCCGGCTTCGGTTCCGACGTGACGCTGGTCTATCGCGGCGACAATGTGCTGCGCGGTTTCGACGAGGACGTCCGCGCCCATGTGCGCAGCGAGATGGAAAAGGACGGCATCACCATTCTGACCGGCTGCACCGTCAACAAGGTCGACAGGCACGGCCAGGAATCTACCAAAGAATCCACCAGGGAATTCACCTCGCATCTGTCGAACGGTTCCAGCATCGCGTCCGATCAGGTGATGTTCGCGATCGGCCGGCATCCCAATGTCGCAGGCCTTGGGCTGGAGAAGGCCGGCGTCGCCATCAATCCGAACAATGGCGGCATCAACGTCGACAGCTTTTCGCGCACCTCGGTGCCGAATATCTACGCGATCGGCGATGTCACCCACCGCATCAACCTGACGCCGGTCGCGATTCGCGAGGGGCACGCGTTTGCCGACACGGTGTTCGGCAAGCGCTCGGTTCAGGTCGATCATGAGAACATCCCGACCGCGGTGTTCTCGCAGCCGGAGGTCGGCACGGTCGGACTGACGGAAACCCAGGCGCGCGCGCAATTCAGCCACGTCGATATCTACCAGGCCAGCTTCCGGCCGATGAAGGCGACGATGTCGGGCCGCGACACGCGGATTCTGATGAAGCTGATCGTCGATGCCTCGACCGACCGCGTCGTCGGCTGTCACATCGTCGGCGACGGCGCCGCCGAAATGGTGCAGGTGCTCGCCATCGCCATCAAGATGAAGGCGACCAAGGCCGATTTCGACGCGACCATGGCGCTGCATCCGACCGCGGCGGAAGAACTGGTGACGATGCGCACGCCGAGCGCGCGGCATGTGCGCCAGGCGGCCGAGTAGCGTATCCACGTGTTCGATTGCGATTTGAGCAGCTCCAACCGGCCCACCGGCGCAAGTGATGGAAAACCAGCAAGACCGCGACCGCACCAACGTCCGTCACATCAAGCGTCCAAAGCGCGTGGTGAGCCGCACGCGCGTGGTGATGGGCCTGCTGTTGATCATCGCCATTCCGATCTTCATCGGCCTCGCCAACAAGACGGTGCGCGAAAACGCCGAGGCGATACGGCAGAGTTTCGGCCCGTTGCGCTGATCCAGGGTGGCCACCGCCTGGATGAGGCCTACCTGGAGCATGATGAGATTAGATTGACCTGCAACAGCAACGGAGGTGCGCTCCCTCTCCCGTTGGGAGAGGGTTGGGGTGAGGGGTTACGGTCTATCGATGGTCCGTAACCCCTCACCCGGATCGCATC
>Ga0302310_10003419_pt1 | contig 12375 bp, 15 predicted proteins | sample III_Palsa_N1_2_FD_200451 | JGI IMG/M metagenome (GOLD analysis project Ga0302310, IMG submission 200451) | Peat permafrost microbial communities from Stordalen Mire near Abisko, Sweden - III_Palsa_N1_2 | ecosystem: Environmental > Terrestrial > Soil > Palsa > Peat permafrost | place: Sweden... | reverse complement strand
CTTGAACCCGACCGCGTCGTGGCCGAAATCCTGCGCCAGAATGTCCCGGGCAAAACCGATCGGATCGACGTCGCGCTTGGCGACATCGTTGCACGCGAGAAATTCGGAGCGGACGTGCCATTCGACCTTTTCGTGAAAGATTTCGCCATGAACCAACGCCTGCGGATGCGTGCGCAAGGTCTCGATGATCAAGGACGTGCCGGAACGCGCCGCGCTCAGCAGGACAAATCTTCTGCTCATATTTCCGCACTTGAAATGTCTAATCGAAACCGGCTCGGCACTTGAATAAGGCCGCCTAAGCCCGAAAATCGTAACATCTTGTGCGCACGCCGGGCAAGCGGGACCGGCCCCCGGCGCAACCGTCAGAAGTCGGCGAGCAGGCTGTCGATATCCACCTGGTTCAGATCGCCACCGGTCGATTGCACCAGCGCCTGCGGTTCCGGCCGCACTTGCGAGTGCGGATCGACCATATGGGCCAGCACCGACTCGACATGTTCCAAGTGTTCGATCGCGCGGCGGATGCGCTGGCCGGTGACGTCCTGGAAAGCGCAGGCCTCGAAGATCGTATCGATCTTGACAAAAAAGGCGTCGGGGTCCTGGCGACCCTCGCGGATCCACTCGCCCATCGTTTCGGCGGCTTCCATGATCCGGTTGGCGGCAATTTCGGTTGCCTGCACCACCGCTTCGAGCTCGATCCCGCTGTTGCGGGTCGACATCGTGGGCACCGAGATCAGCCTGGTGATCTGTTCCTGGATGCCGCCGAGTTGCGTGGACAGATTGACCTCGGAGAAGTCGACCATTTGCACCGCGCCGTGTACCTCGGCGGATAATTCGGCGAACCGGCGGTCGGTGAAGCGGCGCAGATCCTCGAATAGCGGGACAATTTCGCTGTGCATCGCGGTGCGGACTTCATGGGCGATCAGCTCCGCCAATCCGGACTGATCGAGGCCGCGATCGCGAGCATTCGGGCGCGGATAGGAGTGGCTGGTCTCGGTTAGGGGCATCACGGCAACCTCGGTGCTACGGCGAGCGCGATCCTGCGGGCAAAAGGTAAACTTATGCTGATGAGACCGCGTGTGCGTATATCCGCTTGGCGTCGGCTGCCGGCTTGGCATAAATTCGGTCAAAGCTTCTGCGCTCGGATCATGGCGGCTGCTGTGCGGCCGCTCAAAGCAGGTCAAGGGATGGAAATGATCACTCGCATACGCGCTGTCGCGGCGTCCGGTTCGCTCGTTCGGTCACCGTGCCAGGGTTTGTTTCCCTAGATGATGCGCGTATTTGCAGCTCTCGCGGTGCTGTTGCTACTGGCTGCCGCGGTGTTGGCGGCGACCGGGCCGGTGGGTCTCACGCTTGACGACGCCATTTCGGTGGTTGATGTCATGGCGGTGTTTCGTTTGCATCGGTATGCGATGCATCACTGGCCGTGGTGGGTATGGGGCGAGTTTGCCATGCCGTGGCTAATCCGCCCCTTTTGGCTAGTGCCTGCGAGTCTGGGGATTATTTGCGCCGGCTGTGCCGGAAGTCTGATGGGCAAGTCCCGCCCCAAGCGCCGCTAATCGGCAAAGCTTTTTTGCTTCTTTTTGTTCACAAAAAGAAGACTTAATTTCTTGATTTATTTGACTTTAAGTTCAGGCGCCGAGCACCGCCCCGATCGCCGTTGCACATCCCACCGCGAGCCATGCGATTGGGTTATCGCTAGGGATGCCCGCCGCAAAGGTTGCTACCAATCCGACCACCGCCCCCAGGCCGCCGCCGGCGGCGGCCAAGCCCAATCGGATGCCTTGCTTATCTTCCCCGGCGGCGCGTACCACCTTATGTTGCAGCTCTGATATGTCGAATCCGGCCGGCCGAGTTTGTGACATTGGGTTTCCGATGGGGGAGCTGGGTTTTGTGCGAGCGAGCAACTTTGTAACAGCGTGATGTAAGATTAGTAACAGTCTGTCACACTGACAAGAGGAAAACGGGACCTCCAAACTGCTTTCTGTGCTGCACCGCAGCATCAAATGACGGTAATTTCTTATTGCACCGCAACATTCGGGATCCCTGATGACGAAGCTCAGAGCGCCAAAGAAAGAATCTCTGCCGGATCAACTGCGCGACCTGTTGCGCCGGTCCGGTCCGGGACTGATCACCGGCGCCGCCGATGATGATCCCTCGGGGATTGTTACATACAGCTCCGCCGGCGCCGCATTTGGTTACATTCTGGGTTGGACCGTGCTGCTTTGCCTGCCGTTCATGGTCGCGGTTCAGGAAATTTCCGCGCGAATCGGCCGCGTGACTGGAGCAGGCCTCGCGGCGACGCTGCGCGTTCACACGCCGGGCTGGTTCTGTGGTTCGATGGTGGCAATTCTGGTCGGTGCCAATGTGATCAATCTCGGCGCCGACGTCAGCGCCATGGGCAACGTGGCCCACTTGATGGTCGGCGGACCGGCGGCCGCATGGGCGGTAGCGGTGGCGGCGATCTCCGCCGTCTGCGCGATCTGGATCGACTATGTCATCTATGTCCGGGTGATGAAGTTTCTCACCCTGCCGCTGCTCGCCTATTTCGTGCTGCTGCTGGTGGTGAAGACCGACTGGCGAGGCGCTGCGATCGGCACTTTCATCCCGCACGTGCCGACCACCCGTGACGCTTGGACCATGGTGGTCGCGGTACTGGGTACCACCATAAGTCCCTACCTGTTCTTCTGGCAGGCCGCCGAGGAAGCCGAAGACGAGCATCTGCTCGCCGACCCGCGCCCGCTGCGGGAACATCCCCGCGACGCTCCGCCGCAGATGAAACGCATCGGTTACGATACCTGGACCGGCATGATATTTTCCAATGCGGTGGCGATCGCGATCATGTGGGGCGCCGCTGCTACCCTGCACGCGCATGGGATTACCAACATCGAAACCGCGACCCAGGCGGCGTCGGCGCTGAAACCGATCGCGGGTCCGTACGCGATGCTGCTGTTCGGCTTCGGCGTGATCGGCACCGGCATGCTTGCGGTGCCGGTGCTGGCGGGCTCGGTCGCCTACGCGGTGGGCGAGGCGCGCGGCTGGGCGGTGGGATTGAACCGGCGCGCCAACGAGGCGCGGGCGTTCTATAGCACGCTCGCGGCCAGCACCTTCATCGGCTTGCTAATCGCGTTGTCACCGATCGATCCGGTCAAGGCGCTGATCGGCTCGGCGGTGCTGAACGGCGTCGCCGCGACCCCGCTGATCGTCACCATCACCGTATTCGGCATGAGAAAATCGATCATGGGCAAGCTTACGCTGCCGAAATGGCTGGTCGCCGGCGGCTTCGCTTCGGCGGTACTGATGGGTTTCGCCACCGTCGCGATGGTTGTGTTGTAGCATCGATTGGAAATGCAGGGAAAACCGACCTGACCAGCCTGTAACACAGCTTGACTGTGTTAAGGACCGACGGCACTTCTACCGCGCTGATCGCCTGCTGAGCAGGCGCCGGGGGAATGACATGAGCAGCCGGATCGAGATCGACCATCGCGCCCAGCGCCATCCGGAAAAGGCGCATCGGCCGGACAATCCGCTGCAGCGCAAGCCCGACTGGATCCGGGTCAAGGCACCGACCCATCCGATTTATCACGAAACCCGGCAACTGATGCGGGACCACAAGCTGCACACGGTGTGCGAGGAAGCCGCCTGTCCCAACATCGGCGAGTGCTGGACCAAGCGCCACGCCACCATGATGATCATGGGCGACACCTGCACCCGCGCCTGCGCCTTTTGCAACGTGCGCACGGGGCTGCCGGGAGCGCTCGACGCCGGCGAACCCACCCGAGTCGGCGACGCGGTGGCGAAGCTGGGGTTGCGCCATGTCGTGGTGACTTCGGTCGATCGCGACGATTTGCCCGATGGCGGCGGCGCGCATTTCGCAGCCACGATCCGGGCGATCCGTGACGCCGCCCCCGGCACCACCATCGAGGTGCTGACTCCCGACTTCCTGCGCAAGCCCGGCGGGCTGGAAGCGGTGATCGAGGCGCGGCCCGACGTGTTCAACCACAACCTCGAAACCGTGCCGCGGCTCTATCCCACCATCCGGCCCGGCGCGCGCTTCTATCAGTCGCTCCGCCTGCTCGACCGGGCGAAGCAACTCGACCCCACCATCTTCACCAAATCCGGCTTGATGGTCGGGTTGGGCGAGGAACGGCTGGAAATCGCCCAGGTGATGGACGATCTGCGCGTCGCCGACGTCGATTTCCTCACCATCGGCCAGTATCTGCAGCCGACGGTAAAACACGCCGCGGTGGCGAAATTCGTCACCCCCGCGGAATTCGACGAATACGCAAGCATGGCCCGCGCCAAAGGCTTCCTGCTGGTCAGCGCCTCGCCGCTGACACGCAGCTCCTATCATGCCGATTCCGATTTTGCCGCGCTGCGGGATGCCCGAGCCCGGGCCGTGGCCGCGGCCTAGAAGTGCCGCGCCACGCCGAGGCCAAAAAGGTCGCATACCGGCCGGACCAGATGTTCGACCTGGTGGCGGACGTGGCGCAATATCCCAAGTTCCTGCCCTGGTGCGTCGGCGCCCGGATCCGCAGCCGCAACGTCAGCGAAATCATCGCCGACCTTACGATCGGCTTTGGACCCTTTCACGAAACCTTCACCAGCCGCGTCACACTCGACCGGCCAGGTGAAATCAATGTCCGCTACGAAAACGGGCCGTTTCGCTATATGCGTAACATCTGGCGATTCCTGCCCGATCCGGGGGGCTGCGAAATCGACTTCTTCGTCGACTTCGAGTTCAAAAACCGAGTGCTGCAGGCGGCGATCGGCGCGGTGTTTCATGAAACCGTGCGGATGATGGTGAACGCGTTTCTACGACGCGCGAGGGAAGTCTACGGGGCACCCCAGCAAATAATGTAAGCCTTCTTTTTTGAAAAAAAGAAGCAAAAAACTTTTACACATTAGGCGAAAATTTACCTACCTACCGCAAGGCTGCGGCATGAACATACGGCCGCATATCCATGTCGCAACCCCCTGCTTTGGCGGGATGGTGACACAATCCTATATGCAGTCGATCCTGAAATTGATGCAGCACGCGGCACGAAACAACTTCGACCTGTCGCTCTCGATGCTGGGCAACGATAGCCTGATCACGCGCAGCCGTAACACCCTGGTGGCGCGCTGCCTCGATCAGCCCGAAGCGACCCACCTGATGTTCATCGATGCCGACATCGGCTTCGACCCGATCCAGGTCGAACGCATGCTGCGGGCCGAGCGTGACCTGGTGGCCGGCATCTACCCGCTCAAATTCAACGACTGGAACGCAGCCGCCGAGGCCCATCTGCACGCCGGTGAGTCACGCGGCACCGCCGCGCTGCGCTATGTCGGGCTGCTCGAGGAGGGGGCGACGATCGAGGAAGATGGTTTCGTTCGCGGCACCTACGCCGGAACCGGCTTCATGTTGATCGCGCGCGCGGCTCTGCTGCGCATGATCGAGGCCTACGCCGCCACGCGCTATCGCGCGATCCAATCCTGGCCGCCGCGTCCTGCCAGCCCGAATCAATATGCCTTGTTCGATTGTCTGATCGAACCCGAAACCGGGATTTATCTATCCGAGGACTACGCCTTTTGCCGACGCTGGCGCGACATCGGCGGCGAGATTTGGCTGGACACGCTTGGCAGTCTGACCCACACCGGCCCCTGCGACTTCACCGGCCGGCCCGACTTACGCTGGAAATAGCCGAAAAAGATGGATTGCCGCGCAAGGGCTCGCAACGCTTCGCGGTTTTTTGCTGCTTTTTTTCAAAAAAGAAGACTCCCTTCGTTCCACCGCGCGAATCGCAGCGACGGAGGAACCGCATATTCCGGCATCGGGACTAGCTTCATTGGCGTTCCTGGCCCGTCACGGTTCGGTGCCAGGGAAAAGTCGGTCAGGCTATAGCCGAAGGCGCGGACCGCTGGTTCAAAGGCAACCACGACGTCTTGGGCGTCGGAGCGCCGGCCGAACTCCAGTCGTTCCAGGCGTTGTTGTTCCGGGGTTGCGCGTTTCAGTTTCTTGCGCAGCCGGTGCCAGATCTGTTCGAAGCGCCCGAACTGGTTCGCGATCGAGCGAGATTGGGTGAATTCGTTCCGCCAGCGCTCAAAATAGGCCTGATTGCGGTCCTCTGCCTCGATTTCGGCGCGATGGGGCGGAAGTTCGGCAAATTGCCAGATGCGGTCGAGCGTACCGGCGGCGTCGGCGACGAAGCTTTCGTACGACAGGATCATCACCCGCCGCAGGTATGGCAGATCTTGTTCGAGCAGCGCGTGGGCCTGTACCCAGTGGGCAACCAGGCTGAACGGACTGGTGTGGGTCCATTTCTGGGTGGCGAGCGCGACCGGAATCGGATGGCGGGTCAGTATCACGAAGCGGGCTTGGGGAAACAGCGCTTGCAGCAGCCGGGTGCGCAGCAGGTTGGAGGGCGACTTTTCCACCATCACCGATCGGCCGGGTTCATGGAATTCCGCCCATTTCGCCGACAGGAGCGCCGCATTCTCCTTGGTGGCCAGCGGCGAGTGCTCGGTAAGATGGGCCTGGGGATCAAACGCGAACCGCCCTGGGCCGCCAAATTCCTGATCGGTCGGGAAAATCGCTTGCAGGAACTGGCCTTCCTGTTCGATCGCATCGGTGTGTTTGAAGCTGGCGACGTCGGGGTGGGCGGCGATCGCCTTGGTGACCAGGCTCGTCCCGCTGCGATGCAGACCGCACACGAAAAGGTTCTGGGTTGGGTGGGTCGCTGCCATAAAATAGTTCCCCCGGCTACCGCCTCTGTTCCAACGCCCCAAAAGCTAGAAGGTTTCATCGCAGGAGAAATGTAAGGACTTGTTACAACTTCTTGACAGAGCGCTAGGCAAGCTCCACCGCGACCGGACAATGATCCGAGGGCTGATCCTCGCCGCGCACGGCTCGATCGGGCGTGGCGGCGGTCAGGCGTTCCGCCACCCGGGGCGACAGCAGCGCGTGATCGATCCGCAGCCCCCGGTCGCGTTGCCAGCAGCCGGCCTGGTAATCCCAGAAGGTGTAAATGATATCAGCAGGATGGAATGCGCGCACGGCGTCGGTGAGACCGAGCCAGAGCAGCGACCGGTAGCGGGCGCGGGTTTCCGGGCGGACCAGGGCGTCGCCGGGCGGCAAAGTGCCGGCCGCGAGGTCAAAATCGGCCGGGCAGACGTTATAGTCGCCGGCCATGACAAAATCGTAATCCTGAGTTAAGAGATACTTTGCCCGGTCGGCCAATGCCTCCATCCAGCGCAGTTTGTAGGCATAGCCGTCGTCGCCGCCGGAGTTGCCGTTCGGGAGGTAGAGGTTGCCGACGATGATGCCGCCGGTCTCGACCTCGAGGTAGCGCGAATGGGTGTCATCAAACCCCGGCAGGCCGCGGGCAGTAACGCTGACGCGCTCTCGGGAAAGGATTGCCACACCGTTGTAGCTTTTCTGGCCCAGCAGCACGGTCTGGTAGCCGAGTTTCGCGAAGGCTTGGGCTGGGAAGGCGGGTTCCTCGCACTTGATCTCCTGGAGCAGGAGCAGGTCGGGGGCGACGCGGGCGAGGTAGCGCTCGACATGCGTGGTGCGGGCGCGGATCGAGTTCACGTTCCAGGTGACGATTTTCACCGTTTCAGTCGACCGAGAAGCTGGTGCCGCAGCCGCAGGAGGATTTCGCGTGCGGGTTGCGCACGGTGAAATAGCTGCCCATCAGGCTGTCGTTGTAGTGGAGCTCCGCGCCGGCGAGCATCTCCAGGCTGGCGGGATCGACCAAAACTTTTGCCGGCCCGGCTTCGATCACCGCGTCTTCGGCGTCGAGTTCGTCGGTCAGGTCGAACTTGTACTGGAACCCGTTGCAGCCCCCCGCGAGCACTGCGACGCGGAGGAACCCTGGGTTTTCTGCCAGGATCTCGGTAAGGCGCTGGGTGGCCTCGTGCGAAAGGCGAAACGGGGTTTCGGTCATGAAAGGAAGATAGGGGAAGCAGGGACGAGTTTAAAGGGCGGTTTGCTGGCGCGCTACTCGCACCGTCCAGCTTCGATCGGCCGCCCTTCAGTTTGCGCCCGCGCCGTGGCACAAAGCGGCGTAATGAACGCATCCGTTTCGCTTTTGTCACTCGGCGGCCTCGGCATGGTCGGGCTGGCCGCCGGGTTCATCGACACGATCGCCGGCGGCGGCGGATTGCTCACGGTTCCCAGCCTGCTGCTGGCGGGTCTGCCCGCGGTTTGCGCGTTGGCGACCAACAAGCTGCAAGGGAGCTTCGGCAGCTTCACCGCCAGTTCGACCATGATCGCGCGCGGCCTGGTCCGGCCGCGCGATGAGGCTTGGCCGTTTGTCACCTCGTTCGCCGGCTCGATCGTGGGTTGCCTGTTGGTGCAGCGGATCCGGGCGCAGGCGCTCGATGTGGTGGTCCCGCTGGTACTGGCGGGAATCGCGATCTATTTTCTGGCGAACCGGACCGCCGGCGAACATCCCGGGCAGCAGCGCGTCGGAGTCTGGACGTATCGCCTGACCGTAGTGCCCGCGATCGGTTTCTACGATGGCTTTCTGGGGCCCGGCACCGGCTCGTTTTTCGGTCTGGCGGGCGTAGCACTGCGCGGCCAAACCTTGATCGGCGCGACCGCGACCGCCAAACTGCTGAATTTCGGCAGCAATTTTGCCGCCCTGCTGGTCTTTCTGCTGGGCGGCAGGATCGTTTGGCTGGTCGGATTGGCGATGCTGCTGGGTCAGATCGCGGGCGCATATCTGGGCGCGCATGTGATGATCCGCGGTGGCGCGCGCTTGATCCGCCCGATGATCGTCATCATGTGTCTGGGCATGTTGGCGCGCTACGCTTGGCAGAAGGGATGGTGGGGGCTGTGAGCTTGGATCATGCGGTTGCGGAGGGGGTCGCGAATCGTTTGGCCTTGGCCGAGCAGGTTTGTGCGGCGCATGGGGCACGCCTGACCGATCTGCGGCGCGAGGTGCTGGAACTGATCCTCGCCGCCGAGGGACCGCTCACCGCCTACGCCTTGTTGGATCAGCTGCAGCAAAGTCGCCGCGCCGCGCCGCCGACGATCTACCGCGCGCTCGATTTTCTGATGGAGCAGGGTCTGATCCATAAGCTCGAGCGCCTGAACGCCTTTCTTGCCTGCATCGACAGCGATCCGCTGTCGCACAACCACGCCGCGCAGTTCCTGATCTGCCGCAACTGCCACAGTGTCCGCGAGCTGGAAGACCAGGGGATTTCCGACGCCGTGGTGCGCGCCGCCGAAGCGATCGGCTTTCGCCCCGAGCACACGACGATCGAGATCGAAGGCGTCTGCGCCCTCTGCGCCAGGAATCTCGCCAAGTAATTGTTCCAAGTGGTTGTTACTGTGGGCAAAGGGCGATTGCCGCGCCCGGCTACGCCAAGCTCCGCGGTTTTTTTCTTCTTTCCTTCAAAAAAAGGAGGAAGACTCCCTCGCTCCGGTTAGACTGGTCCCGTGTCCGATCCGACTGAAATTCACCAACTCCCAAACGGTGCCACTCCGGTCGTCTGGCGGCGGAGTCGTGCCGCCCGGCAGGTCAGTTTGCGCATCGATCCGCGCCTGGGCGGCGTCGTGATCACGTTGCCGATGCGAGCCGCCAAGGCCTCCGGTCTGGCGCTGTTGCGCGACCACGCTGGCTGGGTCGCGGATCGACTGCGGGCGTTGCCGCAGGCGGTGGATCTCGCCGACGGCGGCTCGGTGATGGTGGGCGGGGTGCCGCACCCGATTCGTCACGTGCCGGGCGGTCGCGGCGGCGCGTGGCTGCGCGAAGGCGCGATCGAGGTCGCGGGAGAACCGGAATTTCTGCCGCGGCGGGTCGCTGACCTGCTGCGCACCGAAGCGAAGCGGCTGTTTGCCGCGATGGTCTGGGACAAGGCTGCCCGGATCGCGCGCAAGCCGGCGCGGGTCGCGGTGAAGGACACCAGGAGCCGGTGGGGCAGCTGCACCGCCGACGGCGTGGTGATGATTAACTGGCGGCTGATCATGGCCCCCCGATTCGTGCAGGATTATGTGGTGGCGCACGAGGTGGCGCATCTGCGTCATCTCGACCATTCGGCGCGGTTCTGGGGCCTGGTGGCTGAGCTCACCCCGCATTGCGAGCGCGCGCAGGCCTGGCTGAAACAGCATGGGGCGGGCCTGTTGCGAGTGCGCTGATGCGCCGCTATGGTCCGGCGCCCCCGAGCCCGGCGATCGCCCGAGCGAATGGCGCACCCGAAGTATGGGCAATACCCGAGTGGTCGGGCCGAGAGGATTTTTGCGTGGTCGATTTTTTCGACGAAGTTTCCGAGGATATGCGCGCCGACCAGGCGCGGGCGCTGCTCGCGCGCTACGGCGGACTGTTCGTGCTCTTGTGCGTGGCGGTGGTGATAGCGGTCGCCGGCTGGCAATGGCAGCAGGCGCGCAATAATAAGCAGGATCAGCGCGTTGCCGGGCTGTTTCTCACCGCTGCGGGCGAGGCGGCGGCAGCGACCTCCAATCCCACCCGCGCCCGGGCGATCGCCGACTTCCAGAGCGTCGAGCGTCAGGGCCATCCCGACTACACCGCGCTTGCCCGGTTGGACGAAGCCTCGTTGCGCTATGACAGCGGCGACGTGAAGGACGCACTGGTGCTGTGGGATCAGGTCGCGGGCGACGGCGACATCCCGGTCAACGTCCGCGATCTGGCGTTGGTTCTGTGGGTCCAGCACCAGCTCGATGACGGCGACCCCGCGATGCTGGAGGCGCGGTTGCAGCCGATCCTGGTCAGCACGAACGTCTGGCATGCCCTTGCCAGCGAAGAGATGGCGCTGTTGCAGCTGCGCCAGGGCCAGACCGCGCCGGCGCGCGAACGTTTGGAGGCGCTGGTGGCCGACCCAACCGCTTCGCAGAGCGTGCGGCAGCGCGCCGAAGCGGTGCTTGCAAGCCTTGGCGGCTGACAGAGAGATCACATCATGACGAGCACGAATTCGAAGCTTACCCGCCGCGCCGCGCTGCTGCTGCCGCTTGGACTCGCCGCCTGCACGACAATCACCAATCTGCTCACCCCAGCCTCGAAACGGCTACCCGGTGTCCGCGAAAACGTGCTGCCGGTGCGCAACGGGCTCGAGCTCGATGCTGCCGCCGGCACTTCGGTCACGCTCCCGCCGCCGGTCGAAATCACCAGCTGGACTCAACCTGGTGGCAGCCCCAGCCACGCGCTCGGCGGCCTGATCGGACCGACCAGTTTCAGTAAGCGCTGGCAGGCCGATATCGGCACCGGCAACGGCTACCGGCGTAAACTGGTGGTGCAACCGGTGGTCGATAATGGCCGCGTCTTCACCATGGATGTGGACGGCGTGGTGGATGCCTTCGTCGCCGATACCGGGGATTTTCTCTGGCAGTTCGATCCCGCGCCCGAAGTTACCGACAGCACCAATGTCGGCGGAGGCCTTTCCACCGATGGTACTCACCTCTTCGTTACCACCGGCTACGGGGACCTGATCGCGCTCGATCCCGCCACCGCCAAGGTGATGTGGCGGATCGCGTTGGGCGGACCGGCCCGCTCTGCCGCAACGGTCGCCGAAGGCGTGCTCTATCTGATAACGCTTGATGCCCGTCTGCTGGCGTTTTCGGCGAAAGACGGATCGGAGGTGTGGTCGTACCAGGGAGAATCCGCCGACACCACCGCGCTTAGCACGTCGGCGCCGGCGGTCGACGGCAACTACGTCACCGCCGCGTTCGGTTCCGGCGAACTGGTTGCGGTGGACCGCCAGACCGGCGTCGAAATCTGGACCGATAGTCTCTCCACCTCCCGCACCCTGGTCTCCGCCGAGGACATCGCCGCGGTTACTTCGCCGACCGTGATCGCGAACGGCAACGTCTACGCGCTCGGCCTGAGTGGCCTGATGCTGGCGGTCGACGTGAAATCGGGCCGCCGGGTGTGGGAACGCGACGTCGGCGGCTTCGAAATGCCCTGCGTGGTCGGCGGCCTGGTGTTCGTCTACGGCGACGGGCACCTGCTCGCGCTCACCGCCGACCAAGGCACCGCGCTGTGGATTGTGCCGATCCCCGGCTACCGCAACATGAAAAGGCAAAGCGGCGCCATCACCTGGCACGGGCCACTGTTCGTCGGCGATAAACTGTGGATGGCCGGCGATAATGGACAGATGCTGGCGATCGACCCCGCCGACGGCAAATTCGGCAAGCCGGTCAGACTGCGCGACGCCGTCGCCCTGCTGCCGATCATGGTCGGAGGCACCTGGTACATAGAATTCGAAAGCGGCGCGATCGCGGCGTTCAGGTGATGGGCGTTCGGGAAGAAGTAAGGCAAGGCAAGGCCAGGGGCTCTGCCCCTGGACCTCGCCAGGAGCCAAGGGGCCCCTGGACCCCCATGGACTTTGTGGCGGGGAGGCCGGTGGGTTTGCGATCCCTTGGCCGTGCGGCGCACG
>Ga0302310_10003407_pt1 | contig 12391 bp, 11 predicted proteins | sample III_Palsa_N1_2_FD_200451 | JGI IMG/M metagenome (GOLD analysis project Ga0302310, IMG submission 200451) | Peat permafrost microbial communities from Stordalen Mire near Abisko, Sweden - III_Palsa_N1_2 | ecosystem: Environmental > Terrestrial > Soil > Palsa > Peat permafrost | place: Sweden... | reverse complement strand
TGCAGGGTGATGTCTTCCAGATTGCCGATGGGAGTGGCGACCAGATAGAGGCCAGGCGCGAGTGGTTTATCGATATTTTTTTCGTGCTCGGCGGACATTATTCCTGTTGCCGCAGCTTGCGGCGCTGGTTCAGCATACCCATAGAGTGGGCGAGATTCTGCGGCGTGATGATGCCGACGATGCGGTCGCCTTCGAGCACAGGGACGAGCTGCGCGCCCTGTCCGGCCATGATGCGGCGCAGGGTTTTGACGAGCGAATCGTCCGGCTGCGCGGTCTGGAAGGAGCGCGTCATCACACCCTGGACGTAGCCGTTGCCGTCGGTCTGGAGCGCTTCCATGATGCCCTGGCGTGAGACTGCGCCGACGAGGTTCGAGCCGCGTACTACGGGGAAGACATCCTGCAGGGTGTGGACGGAGCGTTGCAGCGCGTCTTCGAGCGTGTCCGAGGCGGAGAGCATGCTGAACTGCGTCAGCATCACGTCGCGCATCCGCACGGCGTCGACGTCGGTCTGGAGCAGGAGGCCCTGGTCTTCCATGTGAGCGCCGATCATCACGAAGACGCCGATCATGACCAGCCACATATTCGGTACAAGGAGGCCGGCGATGATGAGTCCGACGGCGATGGCCTGGCCGAGGCCGGCTGCAGCTCGCGAGCCTTTGAGGCCGCCTTTGGTCTTCGCAAACTCGCCGCGGAAGACGCGTCCGCCATCGAGCGGAGAGGCGGGCAGAAGATTCACCACGCCCAACAGAAGGTTGACCCAGACGGCGGCGCGCAGGAGATGGGTCGGGGTCATCCACGGACGCTCAAAGAGGTTGATCTGTGGAGCGATGGTCATCACGATTGCGCCCAGCAGCAGGCCGAATCCGATGTTCGCGATGGGACCAACGACGGCCATGCGCTTCTGCATCTCAGGCGTGGCGGCGTGCTCGGTTGCTTCGGTGGTTGCGTAGCTCAGCAGACCGCCGATGGGCAGCAAAAGGACGCTGCGCAGCTCCAGACCGTACCAGGCGGCGGCGATGGCGCGGGCGATCTCGCGGACCACGACAGCGAGCAGCAGCAAAAGCCAGAGGCCGAAGCCTCTTCCGCCAGTCGCGCCGGACATCGAGGCGTAACTGATCGACAGGACAAGCAGAAGCAGGAAGAAGGTATGGATGCGAACATCCACGCCGAGAAATCTGCCGATCGGAAAAGACCACCCACGCATAGCTATCATTGTATGCGCTGCGGACTTACCATTGACACGATGCGCGTTATTGCAGGAATTTATCGCTCCCGTCAGCTTGTTGCTCCACGTGGATTACAAACTCGCCCTACCAGCGACCGCCTGCGTGAGCGGCTCTTCGATATCATCGCGCTGCGGGTCGAGGGGTCTCGCTTTGTCGATCTCTATGCCGGCACCGGGGCTGTGGGGATCGAGGCGATCAGCCGTGGAGCGAGTCATGTATGGCTGGCCGAAGACGCAAAGCCGGCGCTGGCAACGATCCGTCAGAACCTCGCAGCATTGAAGATCGTGGGAGGCTTTACGCTGGAGGATCGCGGCGTCGGCGCTATGCTGCAAAGGCTCGACAAGCTGACGCGTCCAGTCGACATTGTTTTTCTGGACCCGCCCTATGAGGCCGAGGCGGAGTATACGGGCACGCTGAATTTTCTCGGCAGCATTCGCGGCTCTGCGACGCTTGCGCCGGACGTTCTTGTTATCGCCGAACACAGCAGCAAGGCGAAGCTTGCAGGGCGTTATGGGAAGCTCGAGCATACGCGGCTGGTGAAGCAGGGCGATGCTGCGCTCAGCTTCTTTCGTCTCGCGGCGGCGGAGCAAAGCCCCCGCCCTGATGAAGGCCCGTAAGCAGATCGACTGAGAAGGCTGTCTCGCGATCTGTCAGCAGATTCCAGCCGAAGCCGTGCAGAAGATTGCCCTCGATGCTGGTGAGGCGCAGGCCCTCCCAGCTCAGCCGTGCTGTCTCCCAGGCGAGGCCCTGTGCTCCCCAGGCGATCATGGACTGGAAACCCACGAAGAGCAGCAGGTTCTGCGCGATCAGGGGTTTTACTTCGACAACCGGCTTCAGCGCGATGTGGGTGCAGTGCTCAGGATGCTCGGTGTCGATCAGGTAAGCGTAGCCGCCAGCCACGGCGCAGATCTCCTGCGGATTGGGGCAGCCGAAGATACCGGTTGGCATGGTCGGGTTCGTGAAACCAAGCGCGCAGGTCGCGAGAAACGTTCCTCCGCTGGCCGGATGAACCATTAGCTGCAGCGCGCCGCGGGCCAGTGCATCTTCCTCGCCTGCGATCTGCTGCGGATAGATGAACTGACGGGCCGGTGCGATCAGTGGAGGCGATTTCAGGACGTCCGCTCTCCAGCGATGCGCGAAATCTTCTGCGGGGGCAGACGTGCCTGTCGTCATCGAATCGTGTCCAGGGCCTGGGCGATATCTTCGATGAGGTCCACGACGTCCTCGCAGCCGGCGCTCATGCGGATGAAGCCGTCGGCGATTGCATCTCCGCCCCAGCGTGCGCGGCGTTCGGCAGTGGTGGTGATGCCGCCGAAGCTGGTCGCCTCGGTTAAAAGCTTCGACGCAGCGAGGAATGTTTCGGCGGCGGTTTTGTCGCGCAGGATGAAGCTCAGGACCGCTCCGAAGTACCGCATCTGCTTTGTTGCGGTTTCATGCCCAGGATGTGTGGGCAGGCCGGGATAGAGGACGCTGACGACCTCGTTGCGAGTCGATAAGAACTCTGCGATGCGCTGAGCGTTCGCGCAGGAGCGTTCGAGTCGCAGGGGGAGGGTCGCGATGGAACGCAGTGCGAGCCAGGCTTCCATCGGTCCGAGAACACCGCCGGTCAGCGTGCGCCACTGGTCGATCTTTGCGCGAAGCTCGAGGTCGCGCACGGCGACGTGGCCGAGCAGAAGATCGCTGTGGCCGGTCATCGATTTGGTGTCCGACGCAACGGAGAAGTCCGCGCCGAGGGCCAGGGGGAGCTGTCCCAGCGGCGTGGGCGTTGTGTTGTCGACCGCAACCAGAGCGCCGGCACGATGCGCTGCCTCGCTCAGCAGGGCGATGTCGCAGACCTCCATGCCGGGATTGCTGGGCGACTCCAGCCACAGCAGCCGTGCGCCCTCCAGCAGCTCGGCCTGTGCGTTGCCCGCAGTCGGGGCCATACGCAGCACGATGCCCATTTGGGCGAAGTACTCCTGCAGGAGGACGCGGGCGGTGTAGTAGGCATTGGAGGGGAGAACGACGACGTCGCCGGGGCGCAGGGCGGCTCCGAAGACCGCTGTGCAGGCCGCCATGCCGGAGGCGAAGACCAGAGCGCTGGCACCGTAGCTTTCGCCGGAGAGCAGCTGGCCCGACTCCATCTGCCCGATGGCCTTTTCGAGCGAGGTCCAGGTGGGGTTATGCGACCGCGCGTAGGTGTAGGGCGTCTCCGACGGGTCGCCCGGCGTATGGTACGGCGCAGCGAAGACCGGCCCGGAGTGCAGAGGTTCGCCGGCGATGGTGCGCGTCAGTGTGGAACGGATGATTTTGGTGGCGTCGCGCATAGGTCTCAAAGGTGAATTGCAGAGGTCGAACCGCTTGATGGTAGCAGGCTCAGTGGGATCGCTTTTTGGGATGCTTCGCGGGGCCGGAGAAGTGCTCCCAGCCGCCTGGCTCCAGCTCGGAGCGGCTGCCGTCGGGTGCGATACGTGTTATCAGTGGCTGGCCGGTACGGCGTCGCGTGAGATTGCCGATGCGCGTAATCGTTACTCCGGCAAGCGAACTCGGCACGCGGACCGAAGCCGGGGCGGCGAATAAGAGTTCGTAGTCCTCGCCGCCGTGGAGTGCCGCGTGCAGGGCTGCAGCGGCTCCGAGTTTTCGCGCAAGCGGATGGATCGGCAGTGCTGCCTGCTCAACCTCCGCGCTGACCCCGGAGGCGCGGCAGAGGTGAGCGAGGTCGGTGGAGAGACCGTCGCTGATATCCATGCAGGCTGTGGCCAGGCCGCGCCGCAGGAGGGCTTCGCCTGCGTCCAGACGAGGCTCCGGGAACAGATGAGGATGCCCGTCGGTTGTGGCGACTTTGACGATGCGCCTGCGCCGCGCCCGCATGGCGTCCAGCTCTGCCGCTGAACCGCCGAGCTGGCCGGTGACGTAGAGCGCGTCGCCAGGAAAGCCGCCGGATCGGCGCAGCGCTGTGCCCTTGGGAGCAGAGCCGAGGAGCACGATGTCGGCGAGGATGAGGGCGCGGGCTCCGCCGGGGGATTCGGAGGTGTCGCCACCGGCCAGAGGGACGGCGTGCAACTCGCCCAATGCGTGTAAACCATTGAAAAAACGTTCTATCCAGGTGCGGCCCGATGCCGTGGCGAGCATAGCCGGGGGCAGGGCCAGGGAGAGGAAGGCGGCCAGAGGTGTTGCGCCCATCGCGGCCAGGTCGCTTAAACCGCGTGCCAGGCAGCGGTGGCCGACGGATTCGGGCGGGTGCAGGTCGCGGCGGAAGTGTCGACCTTCGAGGCTAAAGTCTGTTGTTACAAGCACTTCACAGCCCTGCGGAGGACGCAGAATCGCGCAGTCGTCGCCGATGCCGAGCGTCAGGGCCTTGCTGGTGCGGGTGACGGAATCGCGGCGGATCTGTTCGATCAGGGCGAGTTCGCCCATGGGCTGACGGGACTTTTTCATGCTGAAGGCAGCATAAATGGTTGCAGGAACGTGGCAACTTTGTGGCTAATTTGTGGTAGATCGCTGGTGAAATACATGGCCGGGCGTGGTTGCGCACGGGTTACCTGTTTGTTACCCTGATATAGAACGCTCATGAGAGATTGCTGTTTCTGAATGACGATTGATGGATTTCATTTGCCTTGAATCATTCCGATAATGACAACCTCTCCGAGCCGCGATATGTCTCGCGGTCGATATCCGGGCCCAGGACCCTCTGATTTGAAGCTTAAGAAGCGTTACTACATCATGTTCGTCAGCCGTGACGAAAACGGAAGCCTGAGTAAGGTTCCGGTGCCGCTTCATTACGCATATATTTTCGTGGCTGCGGCGGTTATCGGGATGTTTACGATCACCGGACTGGCGGGATCGTATTCGCGGATGCTGATCAAGACGGCTCGCTTCAATCAGCTTCGGCAGGACCATAATTCGCTCCAGAAGGACTACGCGCACCTGGAAAAGGCAGCGCATGAGAAAGACATCGAGGCGGCTTCGCTGGGCTCTCTGGCCACCGAAGTTTCTGCGCTGTACGGCCTGACGGCGAACAAGCTGGCTGGTGTGCCTATGGCCCGGCTGACGGACAAACACCGTGCCAAATCTGCAGGAGTGGCAGATACCATCGCCACGGCACCGCTGGCTGACTCCGCAAACGGCCTCTCCGATGAGACGTATTACAAGTCTGTGGACGCCTTTTATGCTCTTCGCAGCTCGGCGATGAGCGGGACGGCAACGCGGGCGCTCTCCAGCCTCGGGGTTCGGGGATACGGCTCGAACGATGTGTTTGGTGCCGGTACCGGCGATGCGGATGCTGCTTCTTATGTTCCCTCGCTCTGGCCCATCATGGGTCCCATTACCAGCAGCTTCGGGCAGCGGGAAGACCCTGTTCTGGGCAATGGCGAGGGTGAGTTTCACACCGGAGTCGATATCGGCGCGCCGAACGGGCTTCCGATTCGCGCTACCGGCGATGGCACGGTTAAAGTGGCCGAGATGGCGAATGGATATGGCCGCGAGGTCATCATCGATCACGGTCACGGGGTTGAGACGCTGTATGGCCACATGTCGGGCTTTGCGGTGATCGCAGGACAGACGGTGGTGCGCGGTGAGGTGATCGGCTATGTCGGTCACAGTGGACGCACGACGGGCTCGCACCTGCATTACGAGGTCCGCATTCACAACACGCCGGTCAACCCGCACAAGTATCTGCGGACGACGCTGGCGGATCTCGGCAGCGATGCAACGCCGAAGAGCTGACAACCTGTTTTAGAGTTTCAACGATGGAAGAACGGCAGGGCTGATCTCAGCTCTGCCGTTTTTCTTTTTTCAGAGCTGACCCGCTGACCAGAGAATGCTCCGGTCTGTCCGGCAGGATGAGGCGCGCCGTGAGTGGTGCGATCTTCCTCGGGTGGAGGCTGTTCGTGGTGCGGGTGCGCAACATACTCCTGATTACTTCATCCTCGGTGATGCTTTTGGGGAGTACGTTCGTGCGTCTTTTGGGGAGTATCAAACCATCTTTCCCGCCGATAGAGTCATCGTGGAGCATCGAGGCATGCGGTACGCTATGGCGCTGAAGCCAATGCAATACGGGGTTCCAAACCATCTGTCTGTACGAAAGAACGAATCTCCCATGCTTCAGACCTCTTCCAGCTTTCGGCACGATTCGCGGAGTTCTTCCGGCTTTATTTCGTTGTCTGAGATCATTTCGGCGCTCTCCTATGCCCTGGATCTCACCGAAGGTGCGGTGCATGGACACGCGCTGCGCAGCTGTCTGCTGGGGATGCGGATCGCCGCGGAGGCGAAGCTTTCCTCCGACCAGACCAGCAGTCTTTACTTTGCGTTGCTGTTGAAAGACATCGGCTGCAGCAGCAATGCAGGCCGCCTGTGCCAGATCGTCGGAGGAGACGACCGAGCCATGAAGGCTGGCGTGAAGTATGAAGACTGGACGAGGCCGCATAAGCCGAGCCTGTCGACGTTTCGGCTTCTGTGGAACAACGTTCTCCCGGAGTCCGGTCCGGCGGCGCGGATGGCGCGCATTCTGCGCATCGGCGTGACGCAGCACAAAAATAACGCGGAGATGATCGGACTGCGCTGCGATCGCGGAGCTGACATTGTGAGCAAACTTGGCATGGGCCACGCCGCCGCGCAGGCTGTCCGCAGTCTGGACGAGCACTGGGACGGCGGGGGCTATCCCGACAGCGCAAAGGGGGAGCAGATTCCGCTGCTTGCCCGTATCTGCGCCGTTGCGCAGCATCTGGATGTGTTTTCTTCGGGCCGCGGCATCGATAAAGCGATTGAGACGCTGGAAGAACGCAGCGGTACGTGGTTCGATCCTGAGCTGGTGCGGATTGCCGTTTCGCTGCACCGGCGCGGAGCGTTGTGGACAAACTGCCAGGTGACGGACAGCCAGGGCGATACGCGGCAGGCGGTTCTCGATCTCGACTCCGGCAGACGGCATCGGCTGGAGCCTGCCCGGATCGACCAGATCTGCGAGGCGTTCGCCGATGTGGTGGATGCGAAATCGCACTTCACCTTTCGCCACTCGATCGGAGTTGCGGAGGCTGCGTTTGGAATCGCCAACGCCATAGGACTTTCCCCGGATCGCGTGCAGCTGGTTCGCCGCGCCGCGTTGCTCCATGACATCGGCAAGCTGGGAATTTCCAATACCATTCTCGATAAAAAGAGCAGGCTGAACGCGAAGGAGTGGCGGATCGTTCATCAGCACCCCCTGCTGACGCGCCGCATTCTGGAACGAGTCGGCTCCTTCCGGGAGATGGCGGTGATTGCGGGGGAGCATCATGAGAAGCTCGATGGCTCCGGTTATCCCAATCGGCTGATGGCGCCGGATCTCTCGCTTGAATCACGGATCATCGCGGTGGCCGATGTGTACGGAGCGCTGCTGGAGGATCGTCCTTACCGTGCCGGGCTTGCCCTCAACGAGATTGTGGCGATCATGACGAAGCTGGTTCCCCATCAGCTCGACGCCGACTGCTTTGACGCACTTGTCACTACGATCGGCAGCGAGCGCCATGTTATGCCTGCGGCTGCCCCCCATATCGCGGATCTGTCGCTGGAGTATGCTTTTGAGTCTGCCATCTGACAGCGGTGAGATCTGCAAACAGAAAGGGCGGCCGAGGTTATCGGCCGCCCTTTCTGTTGCGGCATTTTTACTTGCCGATGTAGCTGACGTGCCAGATGGATTTTGAGCCGTCATCGGTGACGAACAGTGAGCCGTCGCTGCCGACAGTCACGCCGACCGGGCGGCCCCATACCTTGCCTTCCGGCGTGACGAAGCCGGTGAGGAAGTCTTCATACTCGCCGGTGGCGTGGCCGTTGCGCATGGGGACGCGGATGACCTCGTACCCGGCACGTTTGGACTTGTTCCAGGAGCCATGCTCGGCCGCGAAGCCGTCGCCATCGTAGGAAGAAGGAAACTGTTTGCCGGTGTAGAACGCCAGCTCAAGCGACGCGAAGTGAGGCTGGAGGAGCACGTCGGGCGTGATGACCTTCGCCTTCAGCTCGGGATGCGTGCCGGGCAGGCGCGGGTCCTGGTGGCCGCCGATGTACCACCAGGGCCAGCCGTAGAAGCCGTCTTCCTTCACGCTGGTGATGTAATCGGGGACGAGGTTGTTGCCGAGCCGGTCGCGCTCGTTGGTGGAGCACCAGAGCTGGCCGGTGGTGGGGTTGATGGCCTCGCCGACGCAGTTGCGAATGCCGCTGGCGTAGACCTTGAGGAATTTGCCGTCGGGCGTGAACTCGAGCACATCCGCGCGATGAAACTCGTTGGGATGGGTGTCGGGATCATCGACGTTCGAGGCAGAGCCGACCGAGACGAGCATCTTCGTTCCATCGGGAGTGAAGACGATGTCGCGGGTCCAGTGTCCACCGCCGCGGAGCTGGGCGAAGCCGGGAAGTTCGGGGATGATCTTCTCGGGTGCGCCGGTCGCGACGAGATCGCCCGACTTATAGGGGAAGCGGACGACGGAGTCGGTGTTGCCGAAGTAGACCCATTTGGGGTTCGGTCCGGCGGGATAGAAGGCAATGCCGAAGGGCAGATTGAGCCCCGTGGCGAAGGTCGAGACCTTCACCGCTTTGCCATCGGCTCCCACGCCGCGCAGGACGACGATTTTGTCGCCGTGCGAGTCCGCGAGGAAGATATCGCCGTTGGGAGCGGTGCGCATCAGCCGGGGCTCGGTGAAGCCCTGCGCGTACAGCTCTACTTTGAAGCCGGCGGGCGCGACAGGCCATGCTCCCTCGGGCCGTGGAACCAGGGTGGGGCCGTTGTCGACGGACTCCTCTTCCTTCGGCTCGGGCAGATCGGCGACGGTTATTTTGCGGCGAACGCCGGGGTGCTCCTGCGAGTAGTCGGTGAAGGCAGCCTGTCCGGTGATGACGCTGCCGGATTGTGCGGAGAGGGAGCCAGGCAGTGCCGTCGCGACGGACACGAGTGCGAGAGCCAGAAAAAGGGAGGGACCAGATCTATGCATGCGAAGCTTCTCCTTGAAGTGTGAAGGTAGTCAGATGTTCCTGGTCGACGAGCCGGAGGTGGCCGTCGGCCGTTTCAAGTTCGATCGGTTCCGTATTCTTGATGAAGTTTGAGAAATGGAAGCGGCGAAAGGCCGACATCAGCTCCGCGTCCGTTGCGTGGGGAAAGAGCAAAAGCATTCGAAAGGCCTGCATCATCAGCCCGTGCGTAAAGACGACGATGCAGCCTCCGGTTGTTATCCGGGAGAGGCGTTCGATCGCGTCGCGTGCCCGATCGAGAAAGAGTGTGAACGATTCGGCGCCGGGGCCGGCGAGGTACGCTGGGTCTCCGCGCTCCCAGTAATCTTCGATATGAGGCCCTTGCTGCTCTTCGCTTTTGCCACTGTGGAGCGATGGTTCGAGGAAGGTGAATTCATGGATCGGCCATTGCTCCACCGGAACCTCGGGAAATCGCCGCAGCGTCGGCTCCGCGGTTTGCCGCGTGCGGAGAAAAGGTGAGTGGAGGAACAGCGTCGGCGTGCAGGGGAGGCCGTCCGCAAAGGCCTGCGCCTGGGTGTGGCCAAGCTCCGTTAACGGATTTGTAATGTGATCGGGTGGTATGCCGCCGGCGTTCGCGACGCTCTGTCCATGGCGAACGAGAATGATTCTGGTGGTCGGCGACACAGTGGAATCCGGCATGTCTGTCATGGTTGAGTGCTGGAAGCGGGGGCGGCTAATTGTTTGACGAGCTCAAGCGGAATATTCGCGCTTAGTATAGCGCGATCTTTATGCTGTTCGATTTTCGTCGAATCCAGCATGTCGCGAAATGCTGCGTCGGATGCGTGGGGCTGCATCGCCGCCTGTGATTGCTGTACGGTTTTAAACAGATTGAGCAGCGTGCTCAGAGTGTCTGTCGCGTGAGCTGCGTCGGCGTCGGTGGAGGTGATCTGTTCGATGCGCAGATGCAGCGTGCCGAGATAGCGCAGGCTCGCGACAAAGGTGGTGTCTTCGGGCAGGGGGAGCTGCAGTCCGAAGATGCTGATGTAGCCGCGCTCGGAGAAGGGCAGGCCGATGTGTCCGATGGCCCATGCGCTGGCGAATGCGGGGACGTCGTGGTAGCGCGCCGAGAGCAGCGATGAGCCTGAGAAGGGAGATGCAGCGGCGCGATGGCGGTCGAGGATGGAATGGATCTGCTCCACCGTCGGCATGTTGGACGCGGCGATGGTGTCGTAGCCGAGCTGCGCGATGCGAAGCTGCCGTACGACCTTGCCGTCGCCGACGGGAATGGTGAAGATGTCGTGACCGGCGTAGGTCTCTTTCGCAGTCGCAATCGTCGCGAGGTAGTGGGCGAGGCGTTGTCCATCGAAGCGGCCTTCAAAGACCTCGGAGTAGCCGACCGGGCCGTTGGGACCATTGGGGTCGTCCATGCGGTGCAGGGCGAAGGCGGCGGCATCGAGATCGCGCTCGGGCACGATGCCAGTGGCGTCGATAAACTGCTGATATTCCATGCTGCGCGAGACCGGGGAGCGCTCAAAGTGGGTCGCCGCACGCAGCGGCTTCAGGTTGGCGTAGACGATCGCGTCCGACTCCGGCAGCAGGCGCGCGGCCTCGGGTGGAGCGGCTTTGCGGAGTATCAGCGCGATGGCGAGTGCGGCAACCAGCGCCAGCATCAGCAGCAGGGAGTAGCGGGTGCGTCTACGCATCGGGCAACTCGGGAGTGGAAGATTCAGGGGAGAGGGGCGCGGAGATCGAGGGAGGTTTCACGCTGTATGGCACTCAGGATAGCTGATTCCGGCGTCGAGGAGAGGACGCGTGGAAATTTCAGTCTGTAACTCGACCGGGGAGCATTGCCGGAAGGCTGAGGGCTATGCTAAAGTTACGTCTGTGGCGCACTCTGCGCAGGCACCGCTGCGCGTTCTGCGACGGGGCTTACAGGGAGCAAAAAGCTGTTTGGGCTGGCGTAGCTCAGCTGGTAGAGCATCTGATTTGTAATCAGAGGGTCGGGGGTTCAAGTCCCTTCGCCAGCTCCAGTTCATTCAGCAGGTGAGTAGCACGAAAGACGGATTTGGTTGTACTGCTTGCCGTTCTGGCTTTGCAGACCTCCGGTCACTCCTTCAAGGCTGATACACCCGCCCGGTTCGCTGGTGAATCGAGGTTCGGGCCTGATGGATTGAGATGTAGGCTGCGCGCTGGAGCTTTGAGCAGGATGTGCACAGGTGGCCGAGTGGTTAATGGCAGCAGACTGTAAATCTGCCACTCTTCGAGTTACGGAGGTTCGAATCCTCCCCTGTGCACCATTTATTTTGTTGGACTGGTCGTTGTAGTTGCAGGAGTTGGTGAGTGTAGTGGATCTAAGCCCGGCAGGCAGCGGACGGATGGTAATTGCTCTGGCTGTGCTTGGGTTGTTGGCGATAGCTGTCTGGCGAACGATGGAGCCAGGGAAGTATCAATCGCTGACATGGGTCCTGTTAGGATTTTTTGCCTTCCGTGTCATACTCGGACGGCTGCGTTCGCGGTAGGATTGTAAGGTTGGTTTTAAAGGCTGGCGTAGCTCAGTGGTAGAGCACTCCCTTGGTAAGGGAGAGGTCGAGAGTTCAAGCCTCTCCGTCAGCTCCAGAGATTAGATGTGGTTTTTTGTTGCAACAGGGCGGGAGTAACTCAGTGGTAGAGTCACAGCCTTCCAAGCTGTTGGTCGCGGGTTCGATTCCCGTCTCCCGCTCCATCGAATTTTTTTTGAAGGCGATCCGGCAGTACCCATTCGCAGGAGATTGTGTTGAGCACCATGTATGAGCAGCCTGAACTTGCCATTTCCGATCCGCAGATCTTTGGCGCAGTGAAAGCAGCGGTCGAGTCGGCGTTTTCCTCCGGACGCGTTGCGGATTTTCTGAAGTCGCTGGAACGTTCGAAGCTGCGCATTCGCGACTTCGAGACGGTTCTTGGCAAAGGAGCTCTCGGAGCGAAGACCGCGGCGGAGTACAACCAGCTCGACAACTCCGATCAGGGTCAGATTCGGGAGTTGTATCTGGCCAGCCTCGAGAAGGTAGCGCCGGAGCTGCGGGAGAAGTTTTTCAAGCTGTACGCGTACTACTGAGCCAACAAGTTTAGCTTTCGTTTGAAGTATTCACCTGAACCCCGGTGCACGCGCCGGCCAACACGAGGAGACGAGCAGTCATGGGCAAGGAAAAGTTTGACCGGTCAAAGCCGCACGTAAACATTGGGACGATCGGGCACATCGATCATGGCAAGACGACGCT
>Ga0302310_10003402_pt1 | contig 12409 bp, 8 predicted proteins | sample III_Palsa_N1_2_FD_200451 | JGI IMG/M metagenome (GOLD analysis project Ga0302310, IMG submission 200451) | Peat permafrost microbial communities from Stordalen Mire near Abisko, Sweden - III_Palsa_N1_2 | ecosystem: Environmental > Terrestrial > Soil > Palsa > Peat permafrost | place: Sweden... | reverse complement strand
AAAATTACAATTGGGTGACAATTTGAACGTGGAATCGGTTTCGGACGGCACACACGACGCTAACGCCGGCATCTCTTGGTTCATTGAGCCACAGTTCACGAGCATCGCGATCATAATGACTACCCATAAGGGAAGCAGTAGATCGAAGGGTTCCGCCTCGGCAAATCCACGAACAATGACGAACATCACTAAGCTGACAAAGATCAGCCTGAGCGGGCCCTGCGGGAGTCTCCGGATGTTTCGATAGAGACTTCCGTACAAGCCACCGAGCATCACGATGCCTGCTACGCCGTAGGAATAGAACTGCTCTAGAAGTTCGTTTTCCGCATGTCGCGCTTCGAATGTCCCAAAAGTAGGAACAACCCTCCACATAGAATCGAACCCATGCCCGATCCACGGCTGTTGAAATCCTGCGTCCAATACATAAGCCCAGATCGCTGTGCGTCCGGTTAGAGTCTCGGCTTGATTGCCGTAGGTGGTGTAAAAGTCGTAATAGGCCTCCAAAAGACCCCAGAATACGAGAACGACCAATATCAATGCGATGGTGAGGAGAATCTTGGTCCTCCGGCTCATCGACCTGTCCTGAATCAGGAGGTAGCCTTCGCTCACCAGGAAGGCAACTATGGTGGTCTTGCTTAGACTGCGAAGAAGGGTGACCGCGAGGAAGAATGTGGCGAGTGCCCACTTACCCTGTTTGCAGCGCATGAGGTACTGAGCGAAGAAAAGGCCGAAGGCGCAGAGGTTGCCGATCGTATTGGAGTTGAAGTAGTCTTCGTCTCCAAGACGCAAATCATACTGAGCAGGCATGATCCAGGCAATCAACGCGATGCAGCATGCGCTCCATACAAAGCCCTTCATCAAGGAATTTGCGACTCCGGTAACAGAACCGGAACGAAGCAGCAGAACCACAATCGCGACATCGGAGGCCGTTCCGCACCAGTATGCTATCGATGCTGGCAGCGATGCTGTGGCGCTCCACAATAGGCTGCATCCAGAAAAACCCAGGTAGATAAACACCCATCGAATGCTTGGTAAACGCAACATGGAGCGAAGCGTACGTCCCTTGGCTCCCAACAAAGCGAAGCAAACGAATCCCAGAACGAGAAAGTTCAGCGCAAGCTTGGCCTCGGCGCCGGCCTGCGGATCTGTACCCAACGCACGCACCCAGAGAACTGGAATAATGGAGCGAAATGACAGAAAGAAGCCAACCGCAAATGACAACGTCGAACCCGCGGATGCCGGGAAAGTGTCACGCTCACCGATGTCATCACTTAGATCCATGGTTACTCACGAGTTGATGTCTCTTTCTGACCGTAGGGACTCAGCGGGTATACATCTCCGGAACGCCTTGACTGCCTGCCGGGGGCAGACGGCGCAGAAAAATGATGATTGTCCAGAGCTCATCATCGCTTAGCATTCCCTTCGATCCCGGCATTCCTGACGGCCGAATTCCATTATCCAGAATCCACTTGAGTTGCCCGTCGGTGTACCGCTGGACATCCTCTGAAGCTAGCGACGGGATGGGTGGAGAAACGTGATCGACAAAGGGAACGCCCGTGTTCTGCCCATCCATGCCGTGGCAAGCGACACAATAATGCGAAAAGGCCTCCTTGCCATCGGACCAGTTTTCCGCCGTAACAGGCAGGGGATTCTTCTGACTCTTATTCCCGACGAAGATGTGGAGCTTGGCAAACGTCACCGTCTTCGTCTCAAGCTTGCTCGGGGGACTGGCCTTACAGCCGACCATGCCAACCGAGACGATGGCAGCAGACAGCAAGACATGGAGGCGCATGGTTACTCCACGACGTGGAGCGTCAATGTCATTCCGCCATGCCCGGGGCCACAGAATACGGAGCAGTGACCAACGAAGTCGCCGGTCTTATCGGGGGTAAATCTCAATTCCGCTGGAGTGCCTTTATTGATCTTGGCGTTGAGGTTGAGTTCGCGAACGCGCAAGCCATGGGGTACATCGACACTATTTATGACAAGCACGACCGGCTGCCCCTTCTTCAAGGTGATCTCCGCCGGCTCGTAGATAGACCGCTTTGCTGTGACTTCGATTCTGTGGGGTTCGCCTTGGGCCCGGACGATCCGGTTCGAAAACACGGCTGCCGTGACAACCCCGACAAACGCAACCACCAAAATCAACTTACTATTCATGAATTCTCCCATTGACTTTCCATTGTGTAGTAGTGAACTCGGGGGCGATTAGACGGCCCGACCCCGCTGGCTTCGACTGCCTTACCAGCCATACCCAAGTTAGCGATTCATGCCGTATCGGTTGTCATGCGCACGTTACTTAATTGTCAAGCGATTGTCGCGACTGCAACCAACGCGGTAAAGCAGGGTCATGATCGCGTCTAGATTTTCCGCTTCACTTCGGACGTATCTGCTCCCTGATTGCGAGGAAACTGCCGCAATCTTAATGCCTGCAATGCGATGTTCCAGAGGAACGCAGGATTGTTGCGCAAATAGCGTTTCCAAAGACGTCTTGGATCCTGTAGAAGTCGATGCAACCACTGCAGGCCCGCACGTTTAACCCAGTGGGGACAATCACGAATTCGTCCTGTGTGGTAGTCGAATGCTGCTCCTACTCCCACTAATAACGGCACCTCAAAGCGATCGATGTAGTGTGCCATGAATCGTTCCTGCTTCGGAGTGCTGAGGCCTACCCACAGGATGTGCGGCTTCGATGCATGTACCTGAATCGATATGTCCTCTTCCTCAGCCGCACTCAGGTTCCTGAACGGAGGTGTATACGTCCCCACTACCAGGAGGCCCGGAAATCTCCTCTGGAGCTTCTCTTTCAGAAGTTCTGCCACGCCTGGTTCGCCACCGTACAGAAAGTGTCGATAGCCTCTCTGGACCGAAAGCTGGCACATCGCAGCCATAAAGTCGGGCCCAAACACCCGGTCCATTTGCGATAAGCCTTGAAGGTGACCAACCCATGACATCGGCATGCCATCCGGAGTATTGATGAAGGCATCGTTCAAAATGCGCAACAATTCGGCGTCCTTCTGTGCTTCCATCACTCCATGAACGCCGGTGACACAGATATAGCCACGGTTCTTGGCAGCTATCCAACGGTCGGCCATATCGACCGCTGTACTCAGGTCAATGGCGGATACCCTAACGCCCAGCACATCTGCGTATTTCTGGACGAATTTGGAATCCGGCACATGCCTTATTTCGGCGCTATTGGAATCAGTCAGCATGGGTGTTCCATCAGATACGCCAAGGTTCAAGGGTGCGAAGTAATTCGTCATACTCCACCCCGCGCTGCGAAAAGCGCCGTGTGGATAAGGATTGCCACGTCCATGAAGAAACTGCGATTCCTGATGTAGTAAAGGTCGTACTCGATGTTTTCGTGGATGGGGAACGCCCTATCGGCGCTGAGTTGCCAAAGCCCCGTGATCCCAGGGAGCAGCTGAAGTCTCCGCCGTTGTTGGGCGTTATAGCGCTCGACAATAAAGGGCATCTCCGGCCGCGGCCCCACCAATGACATATTTCCTAAAAGGACATTGATGAGTTGAGGCAATTCATCCAGACTCGTTCGGCGGAGAAATCTTCCGATCCTTGTGATTCGAGGATCGCTCGAACGAGTCGGAGAGACATCGTATGTCGGCGCACTCGTATACATCGAGCGGAACTTGTACATATCGAAGAGCTCCCCATTCCGGCCGACCCTTTTCTGCACGAAAAGCGCGGGTCCAGGCGAACTCGCTCGAATGAAAAATGCGATCAAAGCGAGAAATGGCCAAATAAGGACGAGGAGAAGCGAGGATATCGCGATGTCCATTCCTCGTTTTGCTAATGCATAGGGCCACGGGTCGATCGATTCAACAGGAGACGCTGTGAGCGGAAAATCGCCGATCACTCCTGCCCGTGAGCTCCCCTCCGTCGCGAGACTGGGAAGAAAGGCGATCGTTGCTCCCGCCTGATCAGCAATATCGATGACTTCGGTGAACTGCTCCGCCGGAGCATACGGCATTGCCACAATTAACAGACTGCACCGGAATGACTTTAGCAAGGCTACCGTGATCGGGCCAGCCTGCACCGGAACCGACTGGCACCGCCTGTATCCCAGCTCGAACATGCAGTCTTCAGCCCCAACCATGTCGTCGCCAACTACGGCTACCGGACTAAATCCCAACTGCGGTGAATATAGGAGGGACGACGTAATGCGTTTTCCGGTCTCCGCTTTCCCATAAACCACAACCCGATCTATCCTGCAACCTTTTGCCTGCAGTATCCGAACTGCCGAGGCAAGCAACTGCTTCTGCACGATCAGCAAAACTGGGGTCAGCCCCAGACATAGAAGAAATGCTGTACTAGGGAAGTTCAGCCTCAGGAGAAAGCTCGCCAGGAACAGCAGCAACAACGACTGAATCGAAGTACGCGTTGCGCTTTCGGTCTCCCTTACTCGCAGGAGGCTGGTTCCGCCACCATAAGCGCCATCCCTCAGCAGCAGGAGCACCGCAAATAGCCCGTGCAACAGACTTACAGCCACCACTTTCTGCGTTGGTACCTGGAGGTAACCGCGGAGATGCAGTTGAAGCGTGTAAGCCGTAACGACAGACGCAGCACAGGTAAGGAAATCGGCCGAGGCCCCAGAGAGGAACACCGCCCTCCAGAACAGCTCTCTGGAGACGAACCTCCTCTGATTACGCGATCTGGCGAGCGCCTCGGCGTTGAGACGCGGAATGTAAGACTCAGATGTAGCCACGCTCATCCCTCCTGCTCTGCAATCCGGGACCGCTCATCCCGTCGTACAGCAGTTTCTCTGGGGCCGCTCCGAGCGTCGAAGCGGCGCGATCAGCGTTCTGCAGAGGATCCGCGGACCGTATAAGCGTGCGGTAGAGGCTTACATATTCCTTTGCCAAAACCTCAGCAGAGAGATGCGGCAGAGAAATAGGCTTCTTCTGAGGTTCCTGCAGAATTGCCTGCATGGCTGCCGCAAGCCCTTCTTCTTCGTCTTTCCCTAATGTCACGTAGCGGCAGTGCGGGCCACCTACTTCACGAAACGCGGGTATGTCGGAACAGAGGATTCGGCACCCCACAAGAAGGCCCTCAGCCACTGGCAGGCCAAATCCCTCCGTCTTCGACGGGGCGACGAGCGCTTCGCATCGTCCGTAACACCAGTGCAACTCTGGATCGGACAGGCCTCGAAGCAAAATGACGCTTTTGCTAAGGTCAAGCTCAGATACCAGTTGGTGAATGTGTTGAGTCTCCGGCCCATCGATGCCGACGACGACCAGCTTCATGCTCGGTTCGATCGCAGAGACACGAAGCAACCGATGGAAGGCCCGGATCAGCAGGCCGATGTTCTTGTTTCTGCGGTGCTGTGCAACACTCAGGAGGAACGGTTCGCGCCTCCAGTTCCAGATCGGAGGGCGTGTCGCGCAGTGAGGCTCCGGCTCAACGCAGTTATAAATCCGAACGGCCTTCTGCCATGTCGAACGCGGCGCATACTGCCGCAACCGCAGCATCGTCGTTTCCGAAACGCACGCTACTGCATCCACACTCCGCAGGCACTGCCGCAAGACCAGGCGATTGAAGATCACGTGGGGAAACCGGAAGTTGCCTGGTATCTCATGAGGATAGAGATCGTGCAGGGTGACCACGGTAGGACAGCCAAACGAAGCAGCATCTACAGGCATGGGATAGGAAAGATGCACCACATCAGGTTGCAGTCGAGCTGCAAGGGCGGGAAGCTCTCGGTAATACCAGAGATTTCGGCTAAGCGGACTTTGACGCATACGAGCAACATGAGTCGTCACGCGGCCATCGTGGCAATAGCCTGCGGATTCCACCAATTGTGTCTGCCATGGCGCGATAACAAGATCCACCCCTGAAATCTCAGGACGACGCAGAAGGCATCGGACCATATTGAGGGCGTGGCGTTGAATCCCGGATATCTCCGAAGAGAATGACGCGGCAGTAACCATGATCTTCATCGTTTCGATCCTTCCTCAAGCAGACAAGGAACCGCCATCGGCGACATAGGGGTCGCTTGTCTCTTCCCCATGCCCGGCCTGACCAACAAAGGCAGATAGACTAGCAACGCGGTCGCTCCATAGCAGGCTCGTGCCGTAGCCAAACCCTGAAGTCCGTTCTGGTGAAGCAGGTAAACCATGAGCAGTAGCATCGCCGCTCTTCCACTCAGGCTGATCAAAGCCACCGTGCGAAAGAGATTAAGCGCCTGCATCGCATAGGTCCCGGTTACGCTGAGTCCCATGAGGGCTGAGCCAAGCACAATTGGAGGAAGGATCCCAGCCGCCTCGTGCGCCACAGCAGGGCCAGCCCAGATCCAAATCAGGCGCTCACCAAAAAGAAGCAGTGCACCCGCGCCGCACACAACGAGGAGCAAGTTGCAGAGGAACGCTTTCAGTACTGTTCGCTTCAAAGCGGAGCTCGACATTACGCCAGCGCGACCGGAAAGGTAAGGAAATAGAAAGTGCAAGCCGGACGCGGTCAAGCCGAAGATGGGCTGTGCGAACTGAACACACAACGCATAGGGAGCGAGGGCCAAGGTTCCCAGAAAAACTCCCAAGAGTATGCGATCGAACTGTCCGAAGACGACGGCGCCCAAAGTCTGCAGCCACACGAAGACCCCGCGGCTCAACAATTCCCTTGTTTCCTCGCGATGGAATGTCGGCCACAAGGTACCTGGGCCAAGAAAGGTGCCAAGTTCGCGAAACTGCATGTACGTGCCCACGACCATAAAGACAGCAGAGGCCGCGAGGAGGCTCACAGTCCGACGCCCTGACAGGGCTAGCACCGCTGCGGACGCGAGCGTGAGCAGACGGATCGCGGTGCTGATCTGTACCGTTCCCCGGTATCGCTCAAAGGCGCGATGGGTGCTGACGCCGACGCTCTCAATGGCGCGCGTAAGAATCAGTAAACTCGCTATGCGAATGCAGACCAGGCACTCCCCCACCGGCGTAAGGCGGGAGACGGCGACATGGCGAGCCACAAGGGGAGCCGCGATCCAGACACTAGCGGCGAGCGTGAAGCCGAGCACAAGGTTGATGCCCATTATGCTGCGCACTGCGTTCACGACGGATTCGATGTCCCCTTGACCTCGGAGCCGGGCAACGCGTTGTATGTTGGCATCGCAGAAGCCGGACGCGATGATGCCGCCCGCGCTGACCATGGCGGTCGCGATCATCCATAGTCCGTACTCTGCAGCGCCGAGCTTATGCAGAACAATTGGCGCTACCAGTAGCATTCCAAGTGGGTACGAGGCATAGTCCAGGACGCCATAAACAGCATTTGAGAGGTGCGTTTTCATGCGGCACCTCGCCCCGGTGCGGCGACCGAGGGAAGTCGTTTGCTCAATACCGAGAGGACTTCGGTCATCAGTTTCTTGCGCGGATCGCCGGAGTCGACTTGCAGCCAGCAATCTCGTATCAGGATCGCAGCAGCCGCAGCCACGAAGGAGAGGAACGTCAGGAGCAGCGTAAGCAGTATGCGAGGAGGAAAGGATTTCCTTTCCGGCACTCCCGGAGGGTCGATCACGCTGACAACGGGAATGTCCTTTGCCTCCTCGATGCGCGCCATTTCGTACTGCTGCGTGAGAAGCTCAAATACTGTCTCCTGTACTCTCACGCGACGATAGAGATCAGCATACGGAACCGCAAGGCGGGGAATCTGCCGCAGAGGTGGATAAAGCTCGCCCTTGTCTTCTGCATCGTCAGCGGCAAGAGGAGCAGATGAGCCCGTCATATCCTTGAGGTCGTGTTGCAGCGCTGCGATGCGCGCTTTGGTCTCCCGCACGCGGACGTTTCCGTCCCCATAGATCTGGCGCAGCGACTGGAGGCCCGCTTGCTCAACGAGGAACTCTCCCTGAACTCTCGCACCCGCATCCACCAGCCCACGGGTTTGTTCCTTGATATCGATCGTGCTGTTTTTGCTTGAAAATTCACTCAGCGCAAGCTGAGCCTGTTCCATATCTGCACCAACAGAGTGAAGACGGTTCTCAATGAAGAGGCGTTCTTGATGCGCAGAAGAGGTACTCGTCTGCGTAAGCAAGTTATTCAACTCATCGAGGTACGCCTGCGCCATGTCGCGGGCACGCACACGGTCAGTGTCCTCAACTACGATGGTGATGACACCGCTCTTCTTGTCGTCACTGATTTTCGTCAAATGAGCGAGCCGCTTGGCCGTGGTGAATCGATAACGCGTGTGATAGACCGACTGCAGTTGGAACTTGTCAATCAGATGGCCGCTGACGGTCCCACTCTCCAGCAGGCTCACATAGAGCGCGGTGGTAGGGTGACCACCGAGCAAGCCCCCAGCCAGGCTGCCCAGGCCGCCCAGCCCTCCGGATCGACCCACAAGGGCGGCAAGCAGGGTTGCACCTGAACCCTGTTGATCGGGCGGCATGATGCTTGCAGTAGCTTTGTAGCTCTTGGGAATCACAAACGCTATGCCGAGGCTCACGACCATCGCGATTGCCGTCACGCGTCCAAGCAATCGGCGGTTCTTCCAAAGCAGTGATGCACGGACAACCCACATCGGCGCCGCGACGCTTTGTGCAGTCTCGTTTGGGGATGAAGTCATGACCGGAGTGCTCATCTTTGCGCCCTCTTGAGGGGTCTGTAGGACAGCTGGATAGTGATTGCGTCGTCGTGTTGCGGCGACGGTGAGAGCAGAGGAAAACGCCAATATTCCGCTTGATTTTCTAGCCGTAGCCGCCACTCGGGGCGAAGCTGCAGGTTGGCAGCAACACTGTAATCACGCAATGCTCCGCCTGCCAGAAACTCCCGATTGGCTGTCATGCCCCGATAGCTCGCCTCAATCGATGACCGAGGCGAGAGATTCCATGTTGCCCACACCTGTTCTCCATCTCCTTCGCGTCCGATCCAACTACCCATCAACTGGCGATTGTTGGTGTAGCCGCTCAGGTAGTGAACGTTGAAATAGAAGAAGCCAGGAAAGGCAAGATCGCGGTGCCGCGATAGAAGACCCTCCGCGCGGATCGTCATGCGGGGAACTCGCGGAACGCAGCGAAGAAAGAAGCCGGAAATCCAGGTACTTTCTGTGGGATAGAGGGGTGGAAACGGCTGGTCGTCGGCAAATCCGTCGACGTAGCCGGTCAAGCAAGTGCGCAAGCCCGGAATTCGATAGGTCGCATCGACGGCTTGACGGCGGTCACCGGAATCTTCTGGCCCATTGGTTGTCGAAGTCGAGAAAACACTATTCAGAACAGATGATGTAGTCACCGGCGCGCCCGCGCCGCCGAAGATCGTGGTGCGGGAGACGCTGAATTCGAGGTTCTCAGTAAACTTGAACGAAACCTTCTCCCCATGAATGAAAGGTTGATCCCCCAGTGCAACGCCCGGACTTCCAACGACACCGGCTGCCTGTACGAACTGCTGACCGGCGAGCCGACCCGCGAAGAACTGCATTCGGATCGATCCGAGAAATCGTAAGAAACCCGGGAGGATGATCGGCTGGACGCGGTCATAATGCAGCATCGTCACCGGCTCGGAGTTATTGCTGAAGAGCGTCGAACCGCTGCGAGCCGGCCCCCACCACAGGGTCTGCTTACCGAAGGTGAATTGATTGTTGGCAACGGTGTAGGAAATACTCGCGTCCAGCAACCTTCCCCGGGTGAAGTTGGACGGCGGTCCAGCCGCTCCGGCGGAGGTAAAATCCGCCGCTGCGATTGCCTGCTGGGCTGCGGCATTCGGAGCAGGCGCAGATGGGACGCGTTGAATCTCGGCGCGTGCGTAGGCCGCGAACGGCCCTGCCGTTGCGCGAATGGTGAATCCCGTGTAGTCGTTCTCTCCTCCGGCAAATGGACGGCCGTAGTCGTCGACAATCGTCTCCGCAAAATGATAGCCGTCGGTTATCGGTCTTCCATCGATCGTTGTGCTCCGTTGGTCTACCGATTCGAGACGAAACTCCAGATTTCGCGCTCCGTCGATCTGAGGCAACTCCACCGCAAACTCCTCACTCAGGCTGCGAAGAAGAGTGGCAGCATCAAGAGGCCCTTTTGGATCATCCGCAATGCGCTTCACAGCCTCCTTCACCAGGCGGGCGCAACTCAAGCGAGTCCACGGGCGCAGGCTGACAATGGCGCTCGGGACGTATCCTTCCGCGGCGAGACGATTGAAGGCGGGATAGACCCAGCTCTCAATTGGCACGTAGGTTGACGCCATATCAGCCGCATTGTGCAACTGCATTCCGGGCGGATTAGAGGGATCGCTGGCTCGAAGCATGGTAGTGGGCCCCAGACACACAAGAAAAAACATTGATAAGCGCAGTGCGAACATAGCGGCCTAGAGGTTCGCCACTGCAGCGGTAATGGCGATCGACGAGGCAAGCTGTGCGGCCGTCAGGAGATTTCGCCAGAAAAGAGAAGCCCCAATCACTTTCTGAGGCACGACAACCACATCGCCGGGATCAAGCTTTGTTGAGAGCACGGCGGGATCGAAGAGGCCGCCCGAATGTCGACCGATGACCGAACCGTTCGCGCGAATCACAAATATCTCTTTGCGGTTGGCAGTGTTGCTGGTCCCACCCGCATGCTGGAGATACCATCCCGCGGACTTGCCTGGAGTGAAGGTAAGCGCGGTGACGTTATAGACCTGGCCAGTTACAAGGACAAAGCTGGGGCGCTTCGGAATTGTCAGCACATCGCCTCGGCGTAACTCGATGTCAACAGAGGTATTGGCCCAGCTATCGATATCGGAGCTGAGGTGCACGACCTGACGGCCACTGGCCGGCTGGCTCTTCAACTGCGACAGCACCTGGTCTTGCTGCGCCTGAATGGCCTTCAGCGATTGCGTCGCATCGCTCGATCCCAGATTCGGCGAGAGACGCGCGGCAGCAGAGCTCGTCTCGATCTGTCTGATCAGCTCTTCGCGGCTCTTTTCCTCTAGTTCGCGCACCTGGTCTCGCACCAGCACAGCTCCCGCCGGATAAGCCGTTTCACGGAATTCTCCGGCGCGGCGCAGAACGGAACTAAGACGCTCCCCTTCCTGAAAGCCGTATGTTCCTGGGAACTTCACCTGACCGTTAATGGTCACCGATTCGCCAATGTCGTTCCATCCGGTGATCTGACGAATCGTCAGGATGTCGCCAGGCTTCAGCGGAACGTCAGCACCAGGGTCCGTCCCGGCAACGGCCGCGCCTATGCGCACTGTTGCGAGACTTCCAACGATTCGATTCGCATTCAGAACTCCGTAGCTGGTTAGGTCGGCACTCTCGAGAAGAGCGTCTCGCTTGAAACCTCCTGCCATGCGCACGAGTTGCGCAGCTGTCATTCCATTCGACAGTGGATAAGTTGAAGGCTGCATTACTTCCCCCTGGATGGTGACCTTCGGCGCATCCACCTCATACCGTCCGAAGATACGAATCGTATCGAAGGGTTGGAGATTGAGGTTCGCATTTCCGATCAGCACATCGGGCACATCGAACTCGATGGCCTCGGCATGCAGATCAGGAGGAACAAGGCGAACGATCTGGCCACGCGGGCCGGGCTCTGGAAGCATGTCCTGATAGCTATGCAGCACGTCACTGAGACGCAACCCGTCGGTATAAGGCAATCGGCCGGGGCGTGCCACGTGACCCGCGAGATAGATCACGCGCTGGCTGTACGGAAGGATTTGAGCGACTCGGATGCGATCGCCGTCCTTCACATGAAACCCGGCGATAGCATCCCGATCGCCTTGCGAGCTCGCCGCGCCTGCAATCTTCAGAGTCACCGTTTCGCGCTGACCGTCGGCATCGATGCGCTCGATCGTGATGTGGCCAAGCGAGGCAGCAGCAGTAAAGCCACCGGCGGCGTCAACGACCGACGCGAGCGTTGCTTCACCGGACTTTAGCTCGTAGATCGCCGGCCGCTTTACGGTGCCGGAAACCGCAACCTGTGTTCCTAACGGAGGCACGAGCAGTGTATCGCCGCTTTCAAAGCGAGCACTCTTCGTACGAATCCCATGAAGCAGAAAGTCATACAGATCAACCTCTTCGATCAACTGGTCGCCGCGATAGTGGCGCGCGGTACGAAGAGATCCGACCGAGGTTGGACCGCCGGCGGCATACAGCGCGCTCAACGGAGTTGCGAGCGAGCTGATGTCATACCCGCCAGGACGTTGTACATCGCCGGCGACATAGACGCGGACGGACCGCAATTGCGACACCGTTACCGAGAACTGCCCATCGCGGTATTGCTTCGCGAGCGCACCTCTGATGACACTTTCTGCTTTACTGAGCGGAAGTTCACCCACGTCGAGAGAGCCTGCATCAGGCAACAGAATGCGGCCGTCGCGGTCGATGACACGGGTGATGGTTTGTGTCATCCCGCCCCACATATTAATCGTGAGGGTGTCTCCTGCACCGAGAACATAATCCGGCCCCAACGCCACATCCAGCGGTGTATCGCGTCCTAAGCCGCCCC
>Ga0302310_10003400_pt1 | contig 12411 bp, 9 predicted proteins | sample III_Palsa_N1_2_FD_200451 | JGI IMG/M metagenome (GOLD analysis project Ga0302310, IMG submission 200451) | Peat permafrost microbial communities from Stordalen Mire near Abisko, Sweden - III_Palsa_N1_2 | ecosystem: Environmental > Terrestrial > Soil > Palsa > Peat permafrost | place: Sweden... | reverse complement strand
TAGCTGATCCGCCCTGGGCGTTCGTCATGACAACGGCACCGTCGCCGCCGTGCTCATAGGCTAGAAATATGCTCTCGAAACCCTCATTCACTCCTCCGTGACTGAAGTATGGATTCGATGCAGAACCGCCCATTTCAAGTCCAAGGCCCCAGTTGCCCATCCCGGCCGTCAACATCTGCTGCGTCATGGCCTGCGAGAGCACGTGATTCGATTTACCCTCCAGTGAAGTCTGAACCTCGATGGCGTAGCGAGCGATATCGGAGGGAGTGGTCCACAGGCCCGCCGCTGCCATTTCAGGATAGGTGTGCGCTCCACCCGGTATCGGCTTTCCTTGAGAATCGTACGGTGTCGCGGCCATTGCCTTGCGATCGGCAGGTAATGGCTGTTGATAGGTGCTATGCGTCATTCCAATCGGCGTCAGTACTGTGTCCTGCAAGAGTTTGGGAAAGGGCTCGTTCGTTACATCGATCACCATCTGCTGCATGATCGTGAAACCGCCTCCTGAGTAATTCCACTTGCTTCCCGGAATCGCTTCGATGCGAATTGCCGGCGTGTTCGCTGGCTTCTCTCCATCGAGCACTTGAACGAGCGTAGGCACTGCTGCATCGGTTGCATAGCCGGGAAATCCATGAACAGTTGTGCCACCAGTGTGCGTGAGCAGTTCGCGCAACGTTACCGGCTTGCCTTCTGCCACCGGTGCCGCAGGCAGCTTCCAGCTCTTGAGAATGGTGTTCACGTCCGCGTCGAGCGAAAGCTTACCCTGCTGCACCAGGCGTAGAGTAGCCATGGCCGCAACCGGCTTGCTGATGGATCCAGCCTGGAAGAGAGTATCCGCAGTCACGTGCGGCCCACCTTGCGTAGCAGAGCCAAAACCCTGCGCCCACTCGATTGCGCCATGATGAATCACGGCGATGCTCACGCCAGTCACATGCATAGCTGCCATTCGCTCGCTGAGCGTATGAGCCTGGTGCGGATCATCTTTAACAACAATCGCCGGCAGCAGCCCGGATTCGACGTGCTGGATGTGCTGTTGGATCTCGGCTGGCGTCGCTGCTGGGGCAGCGGAGGGAGTCTGGGCAAGAATCGACCGCCCGGCCAAACAGAATGCCGCGGCAAGAATGAAATATTTCAGGGAGAGTTTCAACACGTTCCCTCCAGTTGCAAAGCCAAATTCAGGTCACATCGATCCTAGCCCAGAATCTCGCGCAACTGGAGAGAAGGGAATCAGACGATCCTAAACGACTTCGACCAACTCTTCGCTCTTGGCCTTCTGGCCGTAGTGAGTCGCCACGTAGTTGTCGAGGATTTGCTGGAACTCATGGACGATATTGTCGCCGCGCAGCGTGGTCGAGAGCTTGCCGTCGATGTAAACGGGAGCGACCGGATCTTCGAAGGTGCCGGGAAGGCTGATGCCGAGATTCGCATGCTTCGATTCGCCGGGGCCATTCACAATGCATCCCATGACCGCCAGCTTCAGCTCTTCGACGCCCGGGTATTGCTTGCGCCAGACCGGCATAGAAGTGCGCAGGTAGCCTTGTATCTGCTCGGCGAGCTCCTGGAAATAGGTGCTGGTCGTGCGCCCGCAGCCGGGGCAGCTCGTAACCTGCGGCATGAAGCTGCGAATGGAGAGCGATTGCAGAATCTGTTGTGCCACATGCACTTCTTCCGTGCGATCGCCGCCCGGAGCCGGGGTGAGGCTGACACGAATCGTGTCTCCGATGCCGGCCAGCAGCAGCGGCGCAAGACCTGCGGCGGAGGCGACGATACCCTTGGCGCCCATGCCGGCTTCGGTAAGTCCCAGGTGCAGCGCGTAGTCGCAGCGGGCAGCCAGATTCATATAGACATCGATCAGATCGCGCACGCCCGAAACCTTGGCGGAAAGGATGATCTGATCGCGGCGCAGGCCATAGCGCTCTGCAGCCGCGGCGTTGTCCAGCGCGCTGACGACCATCGCTTCCATCATCACGTCACGCGCCGGCAGCGGAGAGACTTTCTTGCTGTTCTGGTCCATCATGCGCGTCAGCAGCGCCTGGTCCAGCGAGCCCCAGTTCACGCCGATGCGCACTGGCTTCTGATGTTCGACCGCGACCTCGACCATGGTGCGGAAATTGTCGTCGTCCCTGCGCCCGATCGACACATTGCCGGGGTTAATGCGGTACTTGGCCAGCGACTCGGCACACGCAGGATGCTTCTTCAGCAGCAGATGGCCGTTGTAATGAAAGTCGCCAACGATCGGCACATGGATCCCGCGTTTGGCGAGGCCTTCGACAATGTGTGGCACGGCTGCAGCCGCATCGTCATTGTTGACCGTAACGCGGACGATCTCCGACCCGGCCAGGGCCAGGGCCTGCACCTGGTCGATCGTTGACTGCACGTCTGCAGTGTCGGTGTTAGTCATCGACTGCACAACTACGGGTGCTTCCCAACCCACACGAACCGGGCCAATTTTGACTGTAACTGACTTCCTGCGCTGAATATCCGCCATATCTCCAGTTTACTCGCAGGTTGGCCGGGAGGGGAACACCGGCGCGCTGCGTTTCTGCAGAAGTTCATCGGCGCTTGTCAAACCAGGACGCTTGCTTCACACTGATTCCACTGCATTTGCGCGCGATTTCTTAAATCAGGAGATAAAGGATGCGGAGACTTCTCCATAGGATGGCCGGTGCCGGGCTGATGGCTGCCATGATGGCTTACGCTGAGTCGGGCGGCGTCCCGCAGGCACAGCCGCCACAAATGGGGCCGATTTCCGCACCCAAGCCGCAGCCTGGCGCCGCGCAGCCTGTCCCCACGATTCCGGTCGCGGCAGGTCACGCGCTCGAGTCTTCCGATCTGGAGGCCTTCTTTGACGGTATTCTGCCTCTGCAATTGGAGCGCAGCGATGTTGCCGGCGCCTCCGTGCTGGTAATGAAAGATGGCCAGATTCTCTTGAAGAAGGGCTACGGCTATGCCGACGTCAAGACCAAGAAGCCGGTCGATCCCAACTCCACCATCTTTCGCCTGGCGTCGATCTCCAAGCTCTTTACCTGGGTTTCCGTCATGCAGTTGGAGGAGCAGGGCAAGCTCAACCTCGACACCGACGTCAACAGTTATCTCGACTTCCAGATTCGCCCCGCCTTTGACAAGCCCATCACCCTGCGCAACCTCATGACGCACACCGGCGGATTCGAGGAAACCGGCACCGACATCATCCTCACCGATCCCAAGAAGGCAGTCTCGCTGCGCGACTACCTGATTCAGAACCAGCCCATGCGGATCTACCCACCTGGTCAGATTCCTGCTTATTCCAATTACGGTGTAGGGCTGGCAAGCTACGTCGTGCAGCGGGCCAGTGGCGAGCCCTTTGAGAAATATGTGCAGGAGCATATCTTCGGACCGCTTGGCATGACTCACTCCAGCTTCGATCAGCCGCTATCGAAGGCGATGGCCAATTTGCCTTCAGAGGGTTACCGGGATGACACGACCAAGCCTCCCGTAGGCTTTGAGATCTTCAATCCCGTCGGCGCCGGCGGCATCTCCTCTTCTGCCGCCGACATGGGCCGCTTCGGCACAGCGCTCCTCAATGGCGGCGAACTCGAAGGCAAACAGATCGTCAAGCCCGAAACCCTGGCCCTGATGTGGACGCCGCAGTTTCAGGCCAGCAACCAGCTGCCGCCGATCTGCATGGGCTTCTACCAGGTCTGGCGCAACAACCTGCGCTGGATCGGCCACGAGGGCGATCTGATCGCATTCCACAGCCTCTTCTTTGTCGAGCCGACGCAGAAGGTCGTCCTCTTTGTCTCGTACAACTCCGCCGGCGGCGGTGGCAAACCACGGCCTGAAATCATTGACTTCTTCACCGATCGATATTTTCCGGGCGCGCCCAAGCAGGAGTTCCTCAAGACTTTCCCGTCCGACATGCGAGAGATCGCCGGCACGTATCAGTCGACGCGGCGCGAGGCTACGACCAAGGCTGCCCTCTCCAATCTTGGCGAGCAACTCATCGCCTCTGTCGACAAGGACGGTGTTCTGCATCTCGAGAACCATCGCGACCTGCGCGGACACGAGATCAAATGGAAGGCAATAGGCAAGGACCTGTGGCAGGACGAAGAGGATCAGCGGCGCATTTTCGCGATTCGTGACAGCAACGGCAAGGTCGTGCGCACCGCGGGCGATTTTCCAGGCGTCCAAATGCAGCGTGTGCCCTGGTATGAAAACGGAAAACTGGTGCTCACGCTCGGAGGCGGTAGCCTGTTTGTCCTGGCGCTGGCGCTGCTGGCTCCCTTGGTGCGATTGGGGCGCCGAATCTTCTTGCGAAAACGGCCCCGATGGGCTCCTCAGCCCGGAACGATCTGGCTCACCTTCGCCCCGCGAATGGCTGCCTTGGTCTGGATTGGGATGCTGGGTAGCATCGCTGCTTTCTTTCTGATCGCTGGGGAGGACTTGCTGCCGCCAACGCCCGCTTGGTTTAAGTGGCTCGTGGCCATCAATTGGGTCACCGGCGTAGCCATCCTGCTCAGCTTCTTCGCCGTGATCGCGGCCATTCGCATCTGCCGCCGCTCCGATCTTCGCCGCATTACCAAGCTCAAGTTCTCGCTGGTCGGCCTCTCCTGCGTCCTTCTGACTTGGCTCGCCGTGCACTGGAATCTGATCGGGCCTGCGCATCGGCTTTGACATAGCTGCAATGGCGACCGTGCGCAGAACGCTCACGCCTGCATGAGGTTGTTTGAGCGGAATGGATCTGGATTCGCTCCGGTACTACGATGAAAAAAGCTGAAGCAGATTTGTGATGGTCAGGAGTTTCTTCACTCGAGGAGTAAGATTGACCAGTTCCAGCACGCAAAGGCCACGGTTGATGGCGGAGACTTTGAGGCCAACAAGCGCTCCGAGGCCGGAGCTGTCCAGGTATTCGAGATCCGTTAAATCCAGCACGATGCGGCCCCCGCGCTGAATCAACGGTTGCACCAGCTTGCGAATCTCATCCGTATTTTCGCTGATCAGCTTGCCCTGGCACTTGATGGTTGTAGTTATATATTTCGCTTCATCTTCGCTTTCCTCTATCTCATAGTGGAAAGTAGCGCCAGGTGCCGTTGTCATAAAGTCTCCTTTGTTCAACACCGGGCAATTCTAACCTCTGCTTGGATGGAAGCCAGGTTAATTTCTGGTTACTCCACTGTGCTTGTCGTTGGGCCTAAAGGTTTTGCGCCGGCCAACTGCCTTCCCGCCGCATTTGTTATTTACGGGATGCGATGTGAGCTCCGGCCGACCCTGCACCGGATGAAACCCATCCGCCTTTGCGGTAAACTGATATTCGAATCGCTGGATGAGTCCGTTAAGTTTGCCCCAGGAGCGAAGCACTTGAGGCCCAGCGACTACTGCAGTCCTGCAAAATTGGAATGTGGCCCTGTAGCTCAGCTGGATAGAGCGGTGTTTTCTTAAAACGTGTTAGCGATTTATTATCAATGAGTTAGAGGCTACTTTTACCTCTTAGAGCACACCAAAATGACGGTGCCAGTATTGTTCAAAGGGTTGGAAAAAGGGTTGAGCCTACCAAGAAATACCATGCCCTCCTGCCTTTCCTCGCGCCAGTCCACCTTGACAGCCCTACTCTTCCTGACAGCCCGTTGTGAACTTGCTGACCGATCCCGACAACGCGGCTTTCGCAGCGCTTCGGCAGCTTGCCTGAACTCTATTCCGCAACTCCATTCGCCAATCCCCTTGCCACGGCTTCCGGATAATAGTCCGGTTCGGTGTCCATCGTTTCGGCAGGCGGCACAGTCTGACTACCCCAAATCTGGTTGAACCTTTCGAAACGCGGGATCAGTTCTTTTTCAAAGCCCAGCTCGAAATGTGTATTTTGGCTTCGGGGCAACTAGCTTAGGCCGCTTTGGGATTCAGACCGATGGATTGCCGGTTGCTTCACCGTCCTTTCGGCGGGCGGTCTCGCAGCTGCCTGGAAGCAAGCTCGACCGGCTGGTCATCATCGGCGCCCGGCCTTGCGGAACAACCGAATGAATCACGCAGTTTAGGAGACGGATGCGCAGCGGAAGGTCCCAAGCGCAGCCAGGTTGGCCCGAGAGGGAGGTGCCACGAAAATGCGCAAGCTCGTTGCCTATACCCTCTCCGTCATGCCCTATCACCACGAACTGCGTGGACTGCAACTCGGCAGACTAATCATGGCGGACTGGATATCCGTGTCCGACAACCTGGCGGAATGGGACATTGCCCGGGCTGATCCCGGCGCAAGTTACAACCTCGTTGCCGCCGCGGTACAGGAGCATGCGACCACTCATTGAAGGGCAATCTTGGTCCTCGGGCCTTGGTTAGCAAACTAGATTCACTAGGATGGAGAGACTTAGATTATGTGTATGTTTCATTTCTCCCTTAGGCAAGAGTTTGCGTCTTTGACCCCAGAAAGGTCCATTCAATTCTCCAAAATCGTCGTATTAGATACACAAGAGTCAGGCACCAGCAACCGGGGAAGGCCACCCATTCGGTCTTTTACTCGCGCGGACTCGCCGCATTTGGTGAATGGGAGTGAGTCTGAAAAACAACTTAACTAGAACTAACAAAAGGAATGAGTATGAAAAATACACTGGTTGAACAGCTCAGGGCGGACCAGAAGCTCGATGCCCTCGAGCTTCGTAAGGTGGAAGCTCACCTCGGTAATTCATTCGTTCGCCTCACGGCCGCGGACCGCAAGAAGGTAATGCGCGCCTTTAGGCAATTCGCCTTCGGGAAGAACAGTAGTGTTGCATATTGGGACCTTTGGTCCAAGGATGAAATGAAGACCTGCTGTCTGCAGCTGAAACCTATCTCGCAAGAGATGGCCAATGACTTGCGTCGTTGGGCTTCCGAGCATCTGAAAGTGGGGCACAACAACTGTTTGGCTCTGAAGTGCCTCATGGAAGAACTGGTTATACGGGTTTGGATTGAGGAACCCGAGTCTGACTTTGAGGGATAGTCGAGGCGTCGTCAGGCAACAAGTCATCGCGGCGCAAAGAGGGCAACCTATGAGCGCCGCCATGGCGTCTGCCGGCTCCCCCTGTCAGTGTGCCCGACCAGGAAGACCTAGCTCTAAGGAACCTCCGAAGAACTCCCCACCCTGCATTCTGTTTGGATAGATTGTAAGTGCGTCAGGAGGGGCGAGATGAAGCAGCAGACCTTGGCTATGCAGAGTGGTTTTGAGAAGTTTGCGCGCAAGTCGAAGCGGGAGCTATTTCTGGAAGAGATGGATAAGCTGGTCCCGTGGGCAGCGTTTGCGGAACTTATCGCGCACCATTATCCCAAGGGCGAGCATGGCCGTCCTCCGGTCGGTCTGGAGCGGATGCTTCGGCTCTATTTTCTTCAGCGATGGTTCAACCTGTCGGACCCCGGCCTGGAAGATGCCATCTATTAGTCTCCGGAGCTACGGCTGTTTGCCGGGATCGACTTAGGTCGGGAGCCTGTTCCGGATGAGACTACCATACTCAACTTCCGACATTTGCTGGAGAAGCACAACCTTGGGCGGGCCATGTTGAACTTGGTCAACGAGTATCTGGCCCAGTGCGGTGTGCGGATTTCGACCTGAACTATTGTGGATGCAACCATTATCCATGCGCCCAGTTCGACCGAAAACCAAGAGGGCAAGCGCGATCCCGAGTTGCACAGACGAAGAAGAGCAACCAGTGTTACTTCGGCATGAAGGCCCACGTGGGCGTGGACTCGAAGGAAGGCATCGTGCATTCAGCCGAAGCTACGCCGGCTAACATCGCCGACTCCAAGATGCTGCCGGAGTTACTGCACGGCGACGAGCGCAAGGTGTGGGGCGACGCAGCTTATCAGGGGCAGCGGGATAAGATGCGTTCCAAGGCTCCCCACGTAGAGGATATGACCTCGCGCCGGGCAAGATACAGGCAGATCGTCGACCAGTTACAGCGGCGCAAGAATCGCACCAAGGCGCAGGTGCGATCCAAGGTCGAGCATGTGTTTCGGGTAATGAAGCGGCAGTTCGGATTCGACCAGGTCAGATACAAGGGCCTGGCCAAAAACGCCAACCGCATGTTCGCCTGCTTCGCGCTCGCCAACCTCTACCTCACCCGCAAACGGCTGGCCCCGCTCGGGCGTCGTGAGTCCGCAGCGCCCAAAAACTGAGCGCTGCGGAACAATCCAACCCAATCCACACAATCATTCACGCCCAACAAACCGAAACCGCGTCTTGATCAAAAAACACCACGGAAACAACGAGGTTGACAAGACGTTCCCTGAGAAATTGATGTTTCACATCCTTAAATAGAGTGACTGGTCAGCCAGGAAGACCATGGCGGCCCAGGACACCCCGAGGGGGTAAGGTACGAATGCAAAGCAGCGTGCTTGAACCGTAGTTGCGGGCATCGGATAACCTCCCGGACGCTCCCAAACCTCCGTGCACGCTACTCAAACGCACGATTCAGACAGAATTCAACCCGGCAACAACGCAAATCCCCAAGGAGTTCGCTCAAGAATCCAGGCTTGGATTGTCCCCCAATGCTAGACCATCGATCACATATTAGTAGTCTATTCAAGCAGCCCGCCTTCCTAAACTAACCACCTGACTGCGACAGGGTATAGTAGCCGCCAAATCGGCAACTGCATTTTCGGGCGAAATACCCGCCCCCTTCCAACTTTATTTTCGGGTGCAACAATGTTACTCAACGAGCACATTGCAGGTGCTGGACAAACAAGTAAGTATTTAAGTCGATCAATCTAGGCCATCGCTGATTGGTTCCGATAAGTAACGCAACCTAGTAAGTCAAATCAAGTGTTGGATTTCGATGGACATGCATGCGAGTTTCGCATCGACGCCCAAGGCTCTAGTAAGTCGCAACGAAATTCATGATCTGCAGAAACAGCTTCAAGAACCAGACCGGCCTTCTACGCGGTCCTCACAAAAAAAGCTACTGCGTTTCCTCTCGAGAGGCAGTATCTAAGTCACAAAGGGACGTTGTGAGTACTACCCGCGTGCAGCGGATGCCTCACTTTAGGCTACGCGGCGATACCTGGACACGACGCTACTCTCACGAAAAATGTAAGGAGTACATAAATGCAGGAAGAGACGAAAGATCATAACCCATCCCCCGGGGAGTCCGGCGCGCCGGCGCCAGCAGTCCCACAGAAGGACACTCCGGAAGCCGCAACATCCGAGTATGAAGCCTGCGATCAGGACCAAATTCCCTCCATTTCCCGCCGGCGCCCAGAGCCCCCAGCAACCAAGGCGGTCAACCGGCTCGATGGCATCGAAGAATCGCTGAGGGGGAAAGACGGCACCTATCGTACCGTTCAGTTCGGATATTCCGTTCGCTCCGATGCTGCAAACACCTTTCAACAAATGGTTGTTCAGGGCCAGTATGGGCGCGACCCCTTGAAAGGTAGCCCATTCCCGACTGGCAAACAAGACTATGGAACAACCGGTGAGCTCCTTTCCAGGATCAAGCTGGCAATCGCAGAGCGAACCCAGCTTTCCGACGCGAACAGTGCGCTGCTGACTTACTGGGTTCTCTCTACCTGGTTCCAGGATATTCTTCCCCTTGCCCCAGGCCTCGCGATAACTGGTTCGGCTCACGTGGGGGACGTTGTACTGCGCACCCTGAACACCTTTTGTTACCACCCCGCCCTGGTAGCGGGGATCACGAGCGCGACCCTGAACGATATCTATTGGGATCGGAAACCGACTTTGCTCATCTCCGATCCCAACCTAAGCAAGCGGATGGCGGTCCTATTAGGCAGTTCCACTTCCCGCGGATATCTTACGTTCAGGAAAGTAGCCGGTCGCCCAATCTCGCCTTTCGATTATTTCTCTTCCAAGGCGATCTTCCTGGGCCATGATTCTCAGATGGTATCGGCCTTGCAGCACCACCTCCATATCGACGCATGCCCTGCTCCCGGTGTCGAATCACTTCACGCGTCACCCCTGCCGGATAAGATGACTCAGGACTTTCAGAACCAGCTCCTTAGTTACCGCATTAGGAGCTTGCCAGGCGCGCATACGTCGACCTTCAGCGCGGCTGGCTTGTCGCCTGAGATTACCTCGATTGCGAATGCTCTTGGTAGATGTGTTGTTGATGCTCCGGACCTTCAGGCGGACCTCGTCTACCTGCTCACGCCCCATTCACAGCATCAAATCGCGGAACGCTTGGATAACCTGGGAACGCTCGCCGTCGGTGCCGCGCTCTCTCTGTGCCACCAGGGGAAGGGTCAGATTCTTGTTGGAGAGATCGCAGTTGAGGTCAACCACCTTCTGAAGGGACAGGGTGAAAGGTTGCGGTTCAGCCCGGAAGCGGTGGGCCACAGGTTGAAGAAGGCCGGCCTGCTTAGCCGGCGGATGGGCGCAGCAGGCAACGGATTCCAGTTGGACCACGCGACTCAGGTCCTTCTCCACGAGGTCGCCGCGGCTTACGGTTGTGTAGGATTGACTGAAAATAACGAAAACCTACATTGCACGTTGTGTGAACAAAACAAAAAGCTTATGTAGGTTATGTAGGATCTGTATGACTTTTCCAATATTGAGCCACTATTGATAAAAGCGGGCTAACCAGAATTCATCCACGCAAATCTTCGCTCAGTCTTGGACTAGGGTATTTGCGAGCCGCCTAGCAAAGCGGCAACCTAAAGCCCCTTCGCCCACAAGCAACAAGAAAAATGAGGGTTGGGGGCTCGGTTTTTTTTGGGGTTTCTTGGCCCTAGCATTTTCAGAAGAGTTTTGGGATCGCAACGCATCGCACGGTTTTAACCAAATGGATGCAGGAATAAGAGCAAGACAACGACCACAAAAACAATGGCGCTGCCTAGCCTGATCATGCCTCTAATGCTTCATCGACTCTGGAATAAGTTCACGAACCATTGCGCTCTGACCAGCACGCATATCCGGCTGCAATGCCCCGCCGTAGACATTCATCGTGGTCCCTACGTCTGCGTGTCTCAGCATACCCTTCACAATTCCTACCGGCACACCCTTTGCATCAAGCCATGTGCGGCAGGAGTGCCGAAGATCATGGAATGTCACTCGCCCGAATCCAAGCTGGATAGCAACGGGCTGCATTCCTTTCTGAAGAAGCATTGATGCGCTCCGGTAGCCCCCGGTACGCGAGGAAGGGAACATTAGCACACTATCTTTGGCGCTCTCCCTGTGCGCTTTAATGATGCTCAGAAGCACCTCATCTAAGGGCAGTTTTGCGCGGGACGCTCGGGTTTTGACTTCGCCCAATTCCTCATGGGTGAAGCTCCGTTGGATCATGATCGTGAGCCTGTCCCAGTCAATATCCCCCCAATGCAGCCCCAGGAGTTCACTTATTCGCAGCCCCAGGCATCCAAGTAAAAGCACCATGACGTTGAGGGGAGCCGGGAGAGCGGTCACCAGTCTGTTGAACTGTTCGGGCAGGAGAATGATTTTCTCTCTCTCCCGTCTTGACGTTCCTTTGACTTTGACAAGGGACATCGGGTTTCTATCTGTGGCAGGAAGGTATCCGTGGAGCGCAGCCAACTCGAAACACTGGTGCATAACGGATCGGACTCCTGCCCTTGTTGTCGCTGCGAGCGGCTTGAAGTCGTCCGTCAACCCTTTTCTCAACCCTTTTATATCAGTTAGCCAACCCACAACTTTCAACGGTGTCACACTCTGGAGTGGCACAGCCGCCCATTTTGGTTCGATGTAATCCCTGAGCAGGTATGCGTTCTTTTGCCGCGTGGACTTGCGGAGGGTTGGCAGGTGCTCACTCCTGTAGAGGGCTGCGATTGTGCCAAAGGTGACACCAATTTTGTGCCGATCATTGTCACTGTTCGCAAGAGCGACTTGTTGTTGGATGGACTTCCTGACTGATGTCTTAGTTGGGTACTCATCCGATTGAAAATAAAGGCTCTTTTGATGCTGCTTGCCGTTGACTGTGTCGCTGAAACGGACTTCCCAGGCGAAACCGTTGGCTCGCGGAATCTTCCGAATGGTACCCTGTTGGTATCGTGCTCTTTTCGTCTTCAACTCGCACCCCTTTCAACCCCACTCTCAATCGATTAAGTATGCGCTCAATTCAGCAGAAAGGGTTAAAAAGGGTTGACGATTGCGATGACACGATCCTAACTGTAATCTAATCAATGTGGCCCTGTAGCTCAGCTGGATAGAGCAGCGGTTTCCTAAACCGGAGGTCGGAAGTTCGAATCTTCCCAGGGTCACCATAGAATCAATAGCTTACGTCTTTCAGAGGCCTCCAAGAACAGCTGGTGCCGGATTTGGTGTCTATCTTGGCTTTGTCGCAAGCGTAGAGAACACTTTGTCTCAACTAGGGCAATCCGGTGGTGAGCCGCCCCCGCATTCCTCATCAATGGCTGTAGGACCATGACAGCACGTTCTGCGTGGCAGAAAACCCACCTGCGCTGCCAGTGAACCCAACGTACGCCGAGCCGGCGCCTACAATTGCTGGAATATCG